>WNFK01229363.1_pt1 | contig 27167 bp, 24 predicted proteins | sample 5400281 | NCBI WGS metagenome assembly WNFK01 (sample SAMN13153350, study PRJNA577476) | soil metagenome | isolation source: 20 cm soil on Douglas fir-dominated hillslope | place: USA:California | collected 2013-09-17
CTCGCTCTTCGTGATGCTCTACGCGGTGTTCGGCGGCCTCGCGAGCTTCTGGGGCGCCATCGTCGGCGCGACGATCCTCTCGATCTTGCCCGAGCTGCTGCGCTGGGTGAAAGACTGGCGGGAGATCTTCTACGGACTCCTGGTGCTGACCCTGATGCTCGTCCGGCCGCAGGGCTTGCTCGACGCAACCCTGCTGGCCCGGCTGTCACTACGCGGTGAGCGAGCCCCTGCTCGCGGTTGAAGGGCTCTCCCGAAGCTTCGGGAGGCTCGTCGTCCTCGCGAGCCTCGATCTCACGGTCGAGGCCGGCGGGATCCACGCGATCATCGGACCGAACGGCGCCGGCAAGACCACGTTCTTCAACCTGGTGACGGGCGCGCTCAGCCCGGACGCCGGACACATTCGCTTCGGGGGCAGCGAGATCGGTGGCCTGCCCGCGTACCGGCGCACGGCACTCGGCATCTGCCGGACGTTTCAGAACATCCGGCTCTTCGGCTCGATGACGGTACGCGACAATGTCTTGCTCGGCCTGCACTGCCGGACACACGGCGGACTCCTGTCGCCGCTTCTCGGCGTTCCGTTCCGCCGGACACCAGCCGAAGTGAGCGCGCGCGAGCACGCCGAGGAGATTCTCGCCCTGGTCGGTCTCGCGGACGCGGCCGGGCGGCCCGCCATCGAGCTGCCCTACGGCGAGCAGCGCCGGCTGGAGATCGCGCGGGCGCTCGCGAGCGCGCCCAGGCTCTTGCTGCTCGACGAGCCTTCCGCCGGCATGAACACGCAGGAGACGATCGAGCTCGAGGCACTGATCACAGAGGTCAATCGCCGAGGCGTGACCATTCTGTTGATCGAGCACAAAATGTCGCTGGTCATGCGGCTCTCGAAGATCGTCACCGTGCTCAACTTCGGTCAGAAGATCGCTGAAGCGCCACCGGCCGTGGTGCAGCGTGACCCACGGGTCATCGAGGCCTACCTTGGCAGTGAGTAGCGCTTGTCGCGCGCGTGAGGCGGGCGGGTGGCCCGTCTCTCCTTCCCAAACCGCACTGCAATTCCAGGGCACCCCGATGCCACCGGCCCGTCTCCCCGTCCGACAACGCGGCGCATTCCCGGGTCGATCACCTACGGCGGTTTGCGCATCCGCTGGTCGCGACTCATGTTGCCTAGCTCTTCGGCGGGCTTGCTCGAGGTCGAGGATCTGCATGTGAGCTATGGGCGGATTCGGGCGTTGCAGGGTGTGAGCTTGGCGGTGCCGGAGGGTGCGGTGGTCGCGCTCATCGGGGCCAACGGGGCCGGTAAATCGACTTTGCTGCGGGCGATCTCCGGGATCGTGCGGCCGCGGCGGGGCGCGGTGCGCTTCGGCGGCGAGAATCTCGTCGGCCTGCCGGTGCACCAGATCGTTCGCCGGCGTGTGATCCACGTGCCGGAGGGGCGCGGCATGCTGGCGCGTATGAGCGTGCTCGAGAATCTTCGGATCGGCGGCTTCGCGCGGCGGGACCGAGCGGGCGCGGGCGCAGAGCTGGACAAGATCTTCGCGTTGTTTCCGGTGCTGCACGATCGCCGCGACCAGCTGGCGGGAAGTCTGAGCGGCGGCGAGCAGCAGATGCTCGCCATCGGTCGCGCGATGATGGCCGGCCCGCGGCTCCTGATGCTCGACGAGCCGTCGCTCGGGCTCGCGCCGCTGATCGTGCGCGAGATCTTTCGTATCATTCCGCGCCTCACCGCGGAGGGCACCGCGGTGCTGCTGGTCGAACAGAACGCGCGCATGGCCCTGCAGTGCGCGGCGCACGCCTACGTTCTGCAAACCGGGCACGTGGTCCTCTCCGGCCGCGCGGCGGACCTGCTCGTCGCGCCGGAGGTTCAGCGCGCCTATCTCGGCGCGAGTGAAGTGGTCTCGTAGCCGAAGATCGCGATGCCGGACCTGGCGTTCTTCGTGTTCCTCGTGGCCGACGGCGCGCTGGCCGGGTCGATCTACGCCCTCGTCGCCCTGGCCTTCGTGGTCGTCTACAAGGGATCGCGGATGATCAACTTCGCGGTCGGCGAGTGGACGATGCTGGGGGCGCGAACTGCCGCGGCGGCGAGCCACACACTGGGGCTCGGGCTCGGCGGTGCGCTCGGCGTCGGCTGCGCCGGTCTGGTCGCCCTCGCACTCCTCTTCAATCGGATCGTCCTGCGCCCGCTGCTGCGACGCTCGCTGCTGGCGCTGATCATGCTCTCGCTCGGTGTCGGTATCTTCATGCGAGGCGCCGCGACCCTGGTCTTCGCCGGCATCCCGCCGCGCATCGCCTCACCGTTCCCCGTCGAGCCGCTCCTCATCGCCGGGGTGCCGATCTCGGTCGACAAGGTCGCATCGGCCGCGATCGCGGCCGCCTGCATCGCCGCGCTGAGCTGGTTCTTCCACGGCAGCCGCACGGGCCTCGCGCTGCGCGCGGTCGCCAGCGATCAGCAGGTCGCGCTCGCGGTCGGAATCGATCTGCAACGGCACTTCGCGATCACGTATCGAGCTGCTCGGCTTCAAGGTGTTTCCGATCGTGATTCTCGGAGGCCTCGACAGCCTGCCGGGCACCATCATCGCCGCGTTCGCGGTCGGAATCCTCGAATCAGTGGTGGCGGGCTACATCGATCCGATCGTCGGTGGCGGCTTCAGCCACGTCGCGTCGTACCTGGTGCTGATCGCGACGCTCTTCGTGCGCCCGTGGGGGCTCTTCGGCCGGCCCGACGTCGAGCGGGTCTGAGACCGGCTCGCCTCTCAGGATTCGTAGACGCGGTAGCCCCGCGCGTCGCTCTGCGCGCCGTCCTTGTAGTTGACGATCCGCTTCGGCGAGGTGTGCGTGCCGAGAAGCCGGAGCACCTCGTCGCCCACGACGCGGAAGCTGTGCGGCACCTGCGGCGGGATCGCGATCGTGTCGCCCTTGCGTAAGGTCACCTTGCGGTCTTCGCGACCGTCGACCCACGCCTCGGCGACACCGTCCAGGATGTGCAGGACTTCCATGTAGGGGTGGGAGTGGACGGGCGCCACGTAGCCGGGCTGCGAGGTCTGGATGCCCGTGCGGATCGGCGTGGTCCCCTCGTCGTCGCCGAGGATCAGCTGGTAGACCGCGTCGGGCCCGAACTTCACGACATCGGTCTCGTCGAGGCGCACGACCTTGAGCTCGTCCATGGCTCCCTCCGTAGGTGTCTTCCGGCAGTCTCCCTCATGTGGGGAGCCGAGCGCAAGCTATGCCATGATAGGCGCATGGCGCTGACCGCCGAGATCGTCAAAGCGAAAGCGCGCGAGCTCGGCGCCGACGGCGTCGGCATCGCGGACGCCTCCGTGCTCAACGCCCATCCGCCCGACCCGGCGTATCCGCAGATCCCGACGCGCGTGTCGCCCGAGATCAAGAGCTGCATCGCGTTCTTCAAGCGCATTCCGGCCGGCGCCTTCCGCGCGCGAGACAACGCGTGCATCCATCACGTCGACCAGCTCGTACTGCGCGAGATGGACCGGGTCGGCTACCGGATCGCCCGGTTCCTGGAAGAGCACGACCACTGGGCGTTCCAGACGGCGGCGCAGGAAACCGTCTGGGAGATGAAGAGCGCGAGCTACGGCTATCTCTCCACGCGTCACGTGGCGATCGAGGCCGGCCTCGGTACGATCGGACTCGAGCTGAATCTGTTGACGAGAGAAGCGGGGCCGCGCTGCTACACGACCGTCGTCCTCACCGACGCCGTGCTCGAGCCGGACGGCAAGATCACCGAACAGCTCTGCATCGGCGAGCCGTGCTCGCGCTGCCTCTACTCTTGCCCGCCCGACGCCGTCCAGCACTGGGGGCTCGACAAGCGCCGCTGCGCGACGTTCGCGCAGGAGTTCGGCTTCTCGACGATCGTGCGCGTGTTCAGCGCCTTCGTCGGCGCCGACGGCGGCGGCGCCAAGCTCGAGAAGCTCGGCGGCCACGAGTGGTTCGGCATCTGGCAGGGGCTGCTGCGCGTCGTCGGCGCCTTCGGTGATTGTCCGCGCTGCCTCGCCGTCTGCCCGGTGGGCGACGATTACAACCTGTTCCTCAAGGAGGCACAGCGCGAGATCCCCGAGAAGAACGACGAGAAGGTCGCGAGGGCGCGCGAGCTGCTCGGAATCAGGAAGCGCGGCGAGTCGATCCGCGGCATGGCCGACGGGCGCGTTCGCTGGATCGGCGAGGACGGCTATCGCCCGCCGGCTCGGCGCGCCGGGACTCCCGCGTGAGCCTCACCGCCGCCGCGGTCAAGCAGAAGGCGAAGGCGCTCGGCGTCGATCTGGTCGGCATCGCCCGCGGCGAGGTGCTGGACCACCACCCGCCCGACCCGGCGCGCCCGCAAACGCCGAGCCGCATCACGGCGGACGATTCGAAGTCGGTCATCATCCTCGGGCGCCGGCTGTTGACCGGCATCAATCGCCTGCGTGGCCACGACGATCGGCACAAGCAGTACTCGACCGAGCTCGTGCTGACCGATCTCGAGGAGATCGAGCTGAAGCTCGTCTACTTCCTCGAGGACGCCGGCTTTCCGTCGATCACGGTGCCGCCGGTGCATTTCGACCCGCGTCACTACGATCCCAAGGGCAACACGCGCGGCCCACTCTCGCTCGCGCACGCCGCCGTCGAGGCGGGCCTCGGCACGCTCGGCCTGAATCTCATGCTGCTCACGCCCGAGTACGGGCCGCGCGTGATGCTCGGCGCCGTCCTCACGAGCGCCGAGCTCGAGCCCGATCGGCCCCTGGGCGAGGCGCTGTGCCAGGGCGAAGCGTGCGGCCGCTGCCTGCTCGCCTGCCCCGCCGACGCGATCGGCCAGTGGACGCTCGACAAGGAGCGCTGCGCTCCGCTCGCGTCGCCCTACGGTTTCACCTATCTGATGGGGCACATCGAGCGCCTCGTGCAGTCTCCGCGTGAGGAGCAGCTCGCGCTCCTGAAGTCGAAGGAGTCGTTCATGAGCTGGCAGTCGATCCTGCGCGGGGTGGGCGTGTACTCCGGGTGCACGCGCTGCGTGGACGTGTGCCCGGTCGGGCGTGACTACGACGCGCACTTGAAGGACGCTCAGGACGCGATCGCCGAGCGGACGCCGGAGAAGGAACGCCGCCTCGCGGAGATGGCGCGCCGGCGCGAGTCGGGCGACCAGGGGCCGCACTACGTGCGCTCGGCGCGATGGATCGCCGGGGCCGCGGGCGGCGCTTAGACCGTATCCAACCGGACGCGCTGAGCGGATCTCGGCGCCATGCTACGATCGCCGACGATGGCGCTCACGTATGTCGCGGGCACGGTAACGCGACCCGGTCGACGCCGGCGTCCCGTGTCCGTTCGATTTCTCGTCGACACCGGCGCCGTCTATACGGTGTTGCCTCGGAGCGTGTGGCGTGGCCTCGGACTCAGAGGTCATCGGGTCGTCGAATTCACGCTCGCCGATGGCACGGCCATCCATCGCGACGTGTCGGAGTGCCGAATTCAGGTCGAAGGACGGAGCGCCACATCGCCGGTAGTGCTCGGAGGCCCTACCGACGCGCCCCTGCTCGGCGCTGTCACTCTCGAAACGCTCGGGCTCATGGTGAACCCGTTGACGCGGGAGCTCCTCCCGATGCGGCTCATGTCGTCCGGCGTCCTCGGAGGACGGTGGTCTCCCGCGCCGGCTTAGCCTCACGCGAACGGATCGTCCTCCGCCCCCTCGCGCCACACGTACTCCATGTTCCGCGCCGACGTGAGCGCCATCTCCCGCCCGTGCAGCCGCGCGATCAGGCTCAGCGCCATGTCGATCCCCGCCGAGACGCCGGACGAAGTCAGGACGTTGCCGTCATCGACCCAGCGCGCCTTGCGCCTCCAGAGAACGCGGGGCCCCTGCTGGGTCACCCAGTCCCACGCGATCTTGTTCGACGTGGCGGGGCGGCCGTCGAGCAGGCCGGTGCGCGCGAGCAAGGCCGAGCCGGTGCAGACCGTCGTCGTAATGTGAGCGCGCCGGCTGGCGGCGGCGAGGCGATCGAGGAACGACTGGTCGGCGACGGCTTTCCGAGAGCCGAAGCCGCCCGGGATCAAAAGGATGTCGTAGTCCGGGGCCTTCTCGAAGCTCCACTCGGCCCAGCTCGCGGGCCCTTCGCCGGCCTTGACCTTCCCGGCTTCGCCTGCCATCGAGAAGATCTCGAACAACGGGCGCCGGGTCCCGTCTGGCTGAATGGTCCGGCACGAGGCGAACGCCTGCACGGGCCCGTAGACGTCGAGGACGGTGAAGCCTTCGAAAAGGGCGACGGCGACCCGTTGGATTGGCGGTGTGCTGCTCATGCGATGTCTCCGAGGAGCGGAACCTTCGCCTTCGCGTAGGTCAGCTTCTCCGTGATGCGGCCGTTCACGACGTGGATGATGTCGAGTCCGCGCCACGCCGCCGGTCCGCGCTTGGTCTCGAGGGTGCACTGCCAGCGGATCAACGCCTTGCCCGCGGCGTCGTCCACGAAGAGATCTTCCGTGTTGAAGCGCATCTTGCCGTGGTCGCCGCGGAACTGGGGGACGAACGCCGCCCGGATCGCCGCGGCGCCGCGGTTGATCGTGCCCGTGAACTCGTCGTAGACCGCGTCTTCGGCCATGAACGACATCACGCCGTCCAGGTCGTTCCGATTGAAGGCCTCGGTGAACTGGACTACCAAATCTGCGAGCTTTGCGCGCTCCATTCGACTCTCCTCATTCCGTCGGCCCCTGTCGCTTTCGGGCGGCGTCTATCCGACGCTGGTGACGATAACGCCTGGTTCAGGTTACCGCCAGCCCCTGGCCTCGGGACAAGGCGGCTCCGGCCCATCGGGATCCCCGGCGGCGCGGCCGACGACGAGCCCGGCGCACGTGGTCCTACGCGCCGACGGCGTCGGCGTGCGAAGATTCCCTCGGGAGGTGTCGACATGGCAGGAGCGCCGTCGGGCCCGAGCTTCTTCGAGACGGTCAACATGCACTTCGACAAGGCGGCTGCGCTCACCGACTATCCCGAGGGCCTCCTCGATCAGATCAAGGTGTGCAACTCCGTCTACGCGATTCAGTTCCCGATCCGGCGCAACGGCGGCTACGAGGTCATCTCCGCCTGGCGCGCCCAGCACAGCCACCACCGCGTGCCCGTCAAGGGCGGTATCCGCTACGCGCCGACGGTCGACGAGGACGAGATCAAGGCGCTCGCGGCGCTCATGACCTACAAGTGCGCGATCGTCGATGTGCCGTTCGGCGGCGCCAAGGGCGGCGTCCGCATCGACACGAAGAAGTACACGGTGACCGAGCTCGAGCAGATCACCCGGCGCTACACGGCCGAGCTCATCAAGAAGAACTTCATCGGCGCCGGCATCGACGTGCCCGCCCCCGACTATGGGACCGGACCGCGCGAGATGGCGTGGATCTACGATACGTACTCCGCCTTCTATCCGGGCGCGATCGACGCCATGGCCTGCGTGACCGGCAAGCCCGTCACCCAGGGGGGCGTGCGCGGCCGGGTCGAGGCCACGGGCCGCGGCGTCTTCTTCGGGCTGCGTGAGGTGTGCGACCAGGCCGACGACATGAAGACGTTGGGGCTCTCGCGCGGGCTCGAGGGCAAGCGCGTCATCGTGCAGGGGCTCGGCAACGTCGGCTACCACACCGCGAAGTTTTGTCAGGAGGCCGGCTGCCTCATCGTGGGTCTCTCGGAGCGAGAGGGCGGCATCTATCGCGCCGAGGGTCTCGACGTCGACGCGGTGGTCCAGTTCCAGAAGGAGACCCGCTCGATCGTGAATTTCCCGGGCGCGCGGAATATCGCGCCGACCAACCTGACCCTGGAAGCCGACTGCGACATCCTGATCCCGGCGGCCCTCGAGGGCCAGCTCACCGGCCACAATGCGCCGAAGATCCGGGCGAAGATCGTCGCCGAGGCGGCGAACGGCCCGACGACCGCCGAGGCCGAGAAGATCCTGCTCGATCGTGGCGTCCTGATCGTCCCGGACATTTACCTGAACGCCGGCGGCGTGACGGTCTCGTACTTCGAGTGGATCAAGAACCTGTCGCACGTGCGCTTCGGCCGCGTGGGCAAGCGCTTCGAGGAGGCGGCCTTCGATCGCATGTTGTCGGCCATCGAGCGGGCGACCGGACGCGCCTTCCCGCCGGACGAGCGGATGAAGATCGTGCACGGCGCCGACGAGATCGACCTGGTCAACTCCGGGCTCGAGGAGACGATGATCACCGCGTATCACCAGATCCACGAGCTGTGGAAGACCACGCGGGCCGGCGATCTTCGGACCGCGGCGTTCCTCAACGCGCTGAAGAAGGTCGCCGCGACCTACCTCGAGCTCGGGATCTTCCCGTAGGCGCGCCCAGCACGGCGAGGGATCCATGGCGGACGGCGATCACGAGCTCACACCGCCCCCTGAAGTCGTCGCGTATTACGCCGAGTTCCCGGAGGAGGCGCGCCTCGAGCTCGGCCCCTCTCGCCTGGAGCTCGAGCGCACGAAGGAGATTCTCGCGAGGGTCTTGCCTGCTCCCCCGGCCCGAATCGTCGATGTCGGCGGGGCGGCCGGCGTGTACTCGTTGTGGCTCGCCGCGCAGGGGTACGAAGTCCGGCTCGTCGACGCTTCTCCGCGTCTGATACAAGAGGCGCAGGCTCGAAGCGCGAGATCGGCGACACCCATCGCGTCGTGCTCGGTCGCCGACGCTCGACGATTGCCCCAGAAGGATGCTTCGGCGGCGGGGGTCCTGGTCATGGGCCCTCTCTACCATCTGCCGTCGGCGGCGGATCGCGTGACGGCACTGCGTGAAGCATTCCGCGTGCTCGCGCGAGGCGGCATCGGCGTGGTGGCCGCCATCTCGCGCTACGCCTCGACTCTGGACGGTCTGGCGCGAAAGCTCTCTCTGGACCCACGTTTCGCGCGGATCCGCGACCGGGATCTGGCTGACGGCCAGCATCGAAACGACACGGGTAACGCGGACTACTTCACCACGGCGTACTTTCACCGGCCGGACGACCTTCGCGCCGAGCTGGAGGCTGCCGGCTTTGGGGATGTCCGGATACTCGGGGTCGAAGGTCCTGCGTGGATCCTGCCGGACTTCGACGCTCGGTGGGACGATGCGGCGCTCAAGAAGGACCTGCTGGACGTCGCCAGAACACTGGAGTCGGAATCGTCGATCTTCGGTGCCAGTGCTCACCTTCTGGGCATCGGTCGAAAGCCCTGAGCACCCGGCCCTCGGGCACGCACGTCGTCCTCGTGCATCCAGAGATTCACTGGAACACCGGGAACGCGGGGCGGACATGCCTCGCCACCGGGGCCACGCTGCACTTGATCGAGCCGCTCGGCTTTTCGCTCGACGACCGTGAAGTGCGGCGCGCCGGCCTCGACTACTGGGAGCACATCGACCTCCGGGTGTGGCCGAGCTGGGACGCGTTCGAGCGCGAGCTCCCGGCCCTCGGCGAGCCGTATTTCTTCTCGACCAGAGCGACGCGGCTGGTCTGGGACGCGCGGCTCGGTGCCTCGAATGGCGTCGTCCTGGTCTTCGGCCGTGAAACCAGCGGGCTGCCGGCCGAGCTTCAGGATCGATACCGCGATCGGCTGGTCGCGATGCCGATCCTGTCGCCCCGCGTCCGCTCGCTCAATCTCTCGACGAGCGTGGGGATCGCGGTGTATGAAGTGCTTCGGCAGCGGCGGGCCAACGAGGAACGGGAGACCCATGGACGCGCTTGACCAGGTGCACACGCTGACCTTCGATGCCTTCGGCACGATTCTCGATCTGGGCGGTAGTCACGCCCCGCGCCTGGGCGAGTTCCTCAAAGCCAGGGGCTCCAGCATGACGACCGACGAGCTGTGGGCCCGCTGGCGCTATCGCCAGCGCATCGAGCAGTATCAGGACAACCAGTTCTACACGGGCCACTACGGGTACCTGGATTCCTCCCGCCGCGCTCTGCTCTACACCTTGCGATTCTCCAGGCTGCCTTTTGACGAGGCCGATATCCTCCGCATCATGGCCGGCTGGCAGGAGCTGACGCCCTTCCCCGACGCGGTGCCCGGCCTGCAACGGCTGCGGAGCAAGTTCAAGCTGGTGGTGCTGTCCAACGGCGAGCGGGAGTTTCTGGCGCACCTGGTGAAGAACCGCATTCGCTACGACTTCGACGCGGTGATCTCGGTACAGGACGTCGGGGTCTTCAAACCGAATCCTCAGGTCTACCGCTACGCGGCTCGGATCTTGAGCGCCGAACCCGGCCAGCTGCTCATGGTGTCGTCCAACAGCTTCGACGTGGTAGGGGCGCGCGCCTCCGGGTATCGCGGCGCTTACGTCAACCGGTACGACCTTCCCTACGACGAGACGCCGTATCGCTGCGACATCGAGGCTCGCGACTTTCTGGAGATGGCCACGAAGCTCGGATGCAAGTAGGAGGCACTTGCCGTGCATGAGGACGTGACGAAGTTCATCGAAGCGTACCGAGACGCCTTCAGTCGCGGCCCGCGGGCGATCGCCGAGTTTTATACGGAGCCTTGCGTGACGGTGGGAATGGGCGTCGTGCGCGGGAGCTCGACGCGCACGGATACCGAAACGCTCTTCACCGAAGTCGATACGACCTATCGGGCCAGAGGATTTACGCACGGCGAAATCCTCGGCATCGACGTCGAGCTCCTCGGAGCCAATAGCGCGCTCGCGACGGTTCAATGGGCATACATGGGCGCCTGTGAAGAGCTGCTGTGGAAGACGACGTTCTCCTACAACCTGTTTCGGCGGGACGGCGCGTGGAAGATCCTCGTGCAAACGATGCACGACTCGTGAAACGAATCTGCCTGCTCCTGGCCGTGGCCTTCGCGGTCGCCGTCACCGCGGCCGAGGCCAATGTCGGCTTGATCGAGATCGCGGGCAAGGATGGCGAAGGCTCCGTGACCGTCTACTACCCGTCCAACGACGAGGCGAAGATCGGGAGGCGAGGTCCCTTCACCTTTGAGTTCGCCTGGCAGGGCGTGCCGGCCAAAGGCAACGGGCGCCTGATCGTCATGTCGCACGGCTCGGGTGGCTCGCCCTGGGTGCACGCGAACCTGGCGCAGACCTTGGTGGCAGACGGCTTCGTCGTCGCGATGCCGGAGCACCGAGGTGACAACTACAAGGATCCCGGCACGCCGGGACCCGAGAGCTGGAAACGACGGCCGGTCGAGGTGTCACGCGCCATCGACGTCGTGAGCCGGGACGCGCGCTTCGGGCCACTGCTCGCGCTGGACAAGGTCGGCATGTACGGGATGTCGGCCGGCGGGCACACGGCGCTGACCCTGGCGGGTGGCCGCTGGTCGCCCGCGCGCTTCACCCAGCACTGCGAGTCCCACATCGCCGAAGATTTCCAGACGTGCGTCGGCCTGGCCACCCGCCTGCGGGGAGGTTTTCTCGACGGCGCGAAGACGACGATCGCCCTGTGGGTGATCCGCAGCCGCTTCAGCGATGCGGCCTGGCAGACGCACACCGACCCCCGCATCGCCGCGATCGTGGCCGGCGTTCCGCTGGCCGCGGACTTCGACATGGCGTCCCTGGCCGCGCCGCGCGTACCGCTGGCCCTGGTGACCGCCCGCCAGGACAAGTGGCTGATCCCGCGCTTCCACAGTGACGCCGTGCTCGCGGTATGCGCGGGATGCGAGCGGCTGGCCGATTTCGCCACGGGCGGTCACGGCGCGCTGCTCTCGCCGCTGCCGCCGGGGCTGTCCGGCCTCGTCGGAGACCTCCTCAACGACCCGCCCGGCTTCGATCGAGCCGAGCTGCCCGGCGTCGACCGAAAGATCTCAGACTTCTTTCGGAAGCTCCTGCTCCCCTAGCCCGTCCACTCGTACTTCTTCGCGGCCTTCTCGTTGAGCTCCGTGCCCCAGCCCGGCGCGGTCGGGATCTTCATGTGGCCGCTCGCGATCTCCGGCAGCGCCGTGAAGAGCTCGTCGCGATAGGGCGTCTGCTCCGGGTCGCTCTCCATGATGCGCACGTTGGAGACCGAGGCACAGAGGTTGAGGCTCTGGAACGTGCTGAGGTGGCCGTTGTAGTTGTGGGGCGCGATGTTCAGCTCGAACGTCTCGGCCAGGTCGGCGACCTTCTTCGCCGCCGAGAAGCCCTGCCAGCAGACGTCGACCTTCACGACGTCCATCGCGTGGAGATCGAAGTACGGCCGGTACTGCCGGATCGTCTGCAGCTGCTCGCCCGAGCAGATCGGCGCGCGCACCGACGACTTCAGCTGGGCCAGCGCGTGCGGGTCCTGGTTGTCGATCTCGAGCCAGAAGAGATCGTAGGGCTCGAGCGCGCGCCCCACGCGGATCGCCTCGCTCGGCTTGAAGTTGACGTTGATGTCCAGGCAGATGCCGACGTCGGGTCCGACCGCGTCGCGCATGGCCGAGATCTGGGCCACCGCCTGCTTGACGATGTCGCGGCTCGCGACCTGATCGTGCGGGCCGAGCCGCCCCTGCGAGATGCCGCGCGCCGGCTCGCCGGGCCAGATGATGTTGGTCTTGAACGCGGTGTAGCCGCGCGCCGGCGCCTCGCTCGCCGCGTCCGCCAGATCTTGCAAGGTCTTGAGCGGCTTCACCCCGAGCAGCTTCCAGTTATTCGCGCGATACGTCGCGAGGTGCGACCAGTAGACCCACTGGCGCTCGCGATGCGGTCCGCCCATCAGCTTGTAGACCGGCACGCCCAGCGCCTTGCCGGCAAGGTCCCACAGCGCCAGCTCGATCCCCGCGATCGCCTGCTGGGTCGCGCCGTACGGCGCCTGGCGGACGGCGCGGTACAGATCGATGTAGTGCTTCTCGACGGCGGTCGGATCCTTTCCGATCAGGCGCTGACCGAGATCCTGCACCAGACCGACCAGGCCGCGCGTGATGCCGTCCGATCCGAACTCGCTGTAGCCCGTGAGCCCCGCGTCGGTGCGGATCGCGCAGAAGTGCCACGGCCGCGGCGGGGTGAACCCGTTCGACACCACGAACGTCTCGATTCCGGTGATCTTCATCTCAGTCCTTTCGTGGGGTAAAGCCCTTGACCGACGCGTACTGGTCCGGCCACGGCAGATCCCATCCCTGCTCGTACGCGGCGTGCCGCGTCCAGTAGGGATCGTACAGATGACCGCGGGCGAGCACGCAGAGATCCGCGCGGCCCGCGGCCAGGATGCTGTTCACGTCGTCGTAGGAGGCGATGCCGCCGACGGTCATCGTCGCAATCTCGGCGTCGCAGCGGATGCGATCACTGAACGGCGTCTGATAGAGCCGGCCGTACTCCGGCTTCTGGTCGGGCACCGTCTGCCCGGTCGACACGGTGACGATGTCGCAGCCGTGCTCGCGGAGCGCGCGCGCGAAGCCCACCGCTTCGTCGAAATCGAGCCCACCTTCGGCCCAGTCCGTCGCCGAGATCTTCACCGACATCGGCCGGGTCGATGGCCACACACGGCGAACCGCGTCGAACACCTCGAGCGGATAGCGCGCGCGATTCGCCGCCGAGCCCCCGTAGTCGTCGCTCCTCACGTTCGTCAGCGGTGAGATGAAGCTCGCCAGCAGATACCCGTGGGCCATGTGGAGCTCGAGCATGTCGAAGCCGGCCTGCTCCGCCATGCGAGCGGCGCCGACGAACTGCTCGCGCACGCGGCTCATGTCCTCGCGGTCCATCGCCTTGGGCACCTGGCTGTGGGGATGATACGGGATCGCGCAGGCCGAGATCAGCGGCCAGTTGCCCTCGGCCAGCGGCTCGTCTTCCCCTTCCCACAGGCGCCGGGTCGACCCCTTGCGCCCCGCATGGGCGAGCTGGAGCGCGATCCGCGCCGGGCTCGCGGCGTGGACGAAATCGACGATGCGCTTCCAGGCGGCGACGTGCTCGGCCTTGTACATGCCGGTGCAGCCGGGCGTGATCCGGCCCTCGCGGCTGACGTCGGTCATCTCCGCGACCACCAGCGCTGCGCCGCCGACCGCGCGCGAGCCCAGGTTCACGAGATGCCAGTCGCCGGGTGTCCCGTCGTCGGCCGAGTACTGGCACATCGGCGAGACCACGATGCGATTCGTGAGCAGCATGTCGCGCAAGCGAAACGGCGTGAACATCGGGGGCGGCGGGGATGCGGCTGAAACGGCAGCCTGACTTTGATCCTCGGCTCGCGACGCGAACCATCGATCGACCGCGCTGACGAAGCGCGGGTCGCGAAGCTTCAAGTTGTCGTGGGTCACGCGGAAGCTCCGCGTCAGGAGGCTCATCGCGAACTGGAGCGGCTCGAGGCGGCCGTGGTAGCGCTCGGCCGTCTCGAACCACTCGAGGCTCACCTGCGCGGCGCGCTGAAGACGCTCGACCTCCGGCCGCCGGTCCTCCTCGTACGCTCTGAGCGCCTTCTCGACCTCATCGTGGCTCTGAAGCGCCTGCGCGAGCGCGATCGCGTCCTCGAGCGCGAGCTTCGTCCCCGAGCCGATCGAGAAGTGCGCGGTGTGCGCCGCGTCCCCCACCAGCACGACGTTCCCGTGGCGCCAGCACGCGTTGCGGACCGTCGGGAAGCTGCGCCAGAGGGAGCGGTTCTTCAGGAGCCGGTGCCCCTGGAGCTCCAGGGCGAAGAGGCGCTCGCAGAAGGCCAGGGTCTGGTCCTCGTCCGCCCGGTCGAGACCCGCGCGGCGCCAGGTGTCCTCGGTCGTCTCGAGGATGAACGTCGACATCGAGGCGTCGTACCGATAGGCGTGGACGCGCCAGAGCCCGTGGGGGCTCTCCTTGAACAGAAACGTGAACGCCGGATACGGAAACGTCGTGCCGAGCCAGACGAACTTATTGGGTCGCCAGTCGATCTGCGGCCTGAAATGCTCGGCATAGCGGCCGCGGACGGCGCTGTTCACGCCGTCGGCGCCGAGCACGAGGTCGGCGTCGGCGTAGTCACCCGGGTCGGCGACATCACGCTGGAACTCGAGCCTCACGCCGAGCTCGGCGCAGCGCCGCTGGAGGATGTCGAGCAGGACCTGGCGCGACATCCCGGCGAAGCCATGGCCGGTCGAGGTCAGCACCTGCCCGCGGTAGTGGATCTCGATGTCGTCCCAGTGGGCGAAGTGGCTCGTGATCTCGGCGTGGCTCTCGCGATCGGCCGCCGCCACGTGCTCGAGCGTCGCGTCGGAGAACACGACGCCGAATCCAAAGGTGTCGTCAGGCCGGTTCCGCTCGACGACGGTGACGTCGTGGGCGGGATCCGACTTCTTCATGAGCAGGCTGAAGTAGAGGCCTGCCGGGCCGCCCCCGATCGAGACGATCCTCATCGCCTCGATTCTAAGCCAGCACGCCGATGGCTACTTCGGAAGCTTGATCGTCTGCGTCACCGTCTTGAGAACGGGGAACTGCTCCTCGTGCCAGGCCACCACGAAATCGCCGCCCGGCGCCACGGCCACGTCGGGCGCGTAGGCCTTGATCGCCTCGGACAAGGACTGGGGCGCGCTGAGCGTCCGGCCACCGTCGGTCGAATACCTGAGCAAAACACGCCGCCGTACGGCGGTCGCCTCCTCCCATACGATCACGACGCGACCGGTCGGATCGGCGGCGAGCCGCACCTGGTCGGGGATGGAGCCGGTGCTGGCATTGAGTCGCGACGGGGCTCGGAATTTGAGGTCGTCACCGGCGGCAGCAAACAGCATGCGCGGCTGCCCGTCCGCCGTCTCCGTATACCACGCGAGGTAGACACGCCCGCGGCCATCCATCGCGATGCTCCCCCCTCGATGCGGGCAGGCGTTGATCTTCCAGCGATCAGCGTGGACCAGCCCCGCCGGCGCGAACGACCTGCCGCCGTCTCGCGACAGTCCGACCACCATGTCGCGGATGCTTCCGGGGAAGACCTTGCGCCAGGCGACGGCGACCGTCTCCCTCGGCCCCGCCGCGACGTCGATCCGGCAGCACACGCCCGTTTCACCCTCGTCGAGCTTCAGCGCCCGCTCGACGCGCGATCCGCGCTCCGTGACGCGCGCGACATACGTGCCGGCGGTGCTCGGGCCGTCGCGGCTATCGATCCAGGACACGATCACGGTGCCGTCCGGCATCACGCCGAGCCCCTCGAACGAGTGAGAGATCGGCCGGTCCTCGTTCACTCTCAGTGGCGCCTCGAACGTCTGCCCTCCGTCGAGCGAGCGCGAGAGACGAAGATCCGAGGCGAAGAGCGCGCCCTCGGGCAGCGGCTTGCGCGACGACCACGACACATAGACTTCGCCGTCCGGCCCCAGCGCCAGCCCGGGCGGCTGATGCAGGGAGTCGACGTAGACGCCGTCAGGGTTGACGCGCACGGGCTTGGGCTCGCCCCCGGGCTGCGCGACGAACAGATTGTTGTCGTGGCCCTGCTGGGCGAACCAGGCGAGCACGATCCGGCCATCTGCCCTGACCGCCAGGGCCGGAGCGGAGACGTGCGCCTCGTGGGCCTTCTCGAACACCGTCAGCTCCTGGCGCGGACCGAGCGCCGGGCCGGCAGCGTCGGCCGGTATCGAGCCGAACACGAGAGCGAGCGCCGCGACGAGGATGATCATCATTTGAACCTCCAGCTCACGCCGCCGTAGAAGGCGCGCCCGTCTCCGGGCTCGAAATACCGCGCGTTCGCGTTGTCCACGACGACGGAGGACACGTAGCTCTGGTCGGCGACGTTCCGGGCCTCGAAATACACGCTCAGGTTGGCGGGCTTGTAATCGTAGCCGATCCGCACGCTCCCGAGCACATAGTCCGGCGTGCGTACGGTGTTCGCGCTGTCGACGAAGTAGCCCTTCGGCACCCACTCGACGTTGGGCGCGATCCAGAAGCCCGACTGGTGGTCGTACCGCACCTCCGCGCGGATGAAATGGGTGGGCGCGCCGGGCAGATCGTTGTTGTGGAACGTCGGATCGTCCACGAACACGAAGCGCGAGTACGTGTAGGCGACGCGTGCGCTCAGCGCATCGCCGATCGTCCCCATGCCCATGGCGCGGGCGGCGTCACGGACGAGCACCACGTCGGCGCCGGCCTCGACCCCGGAGTGACGCGAGCGGTTGATGTTGACGAAACGCGGGATCGTGAACGGCGCGCCCGGGAACGGCTGGACGTTCAGGTTGACGATCTCGTCGTGCAGCTCGATGTCGTACACGGCAAGGTCCCAGTTGATTCGGTCGGTGTAGCTGCCGCGGGTCCCCACCTCGAACTGCCACGCCTTCTGCGCCTCGAGCTGGCTCAAGTCCCCGCCGATCTGGCCCGGCGCCGTCAGCTCGAGCACCAGCGGGGGCTCATACGAACGGCTCACGTTGGCGAAGACCTGGGCGGTCGGCGTGACTCTCCAGACGAATCCGAACTTCGGGACGAACGCGAAGAAATCGACCGAATCGGACTGATTGCCGTCACTCAGGAAGCGGTCGCGCACTTCGCGCACGGAGTACTGCGCGCGGCCCCCGACGACGGCCGTGAAGGCCGGCGTCACGTCGAACTGCTCTTCGGCATAGATGCCGGCATTGGTCGCGAGGTTGATCTGATCCTTGGTCAGGTCCCCGCGATGTCCGCTGAGGTTCTGGAGGTTCGCGTCGATCTGCCGCGTCGAGAAGTATTGCAGTCCGAGCGTGAACCGATTGCCGTGCGAGAACAGCGGCGCGGCCACGATATATCGCAGCTCGGTGCCCCAGTTGTACGTGGTCTGGTCGATGACGGCGAAGCTCAGGGGATGGTCGAGGTCCTGGTAGTCGAGCTGCGTCTTCCATTCGAGGAACTGGCCTTCCCCGAGCGGCGTGCGCAAGGTCAAGCCGCCGCGGCCGAAGTCGTAGTTGCGCTCCTGGCGGAAGCGGGCGACGGTCGGGTCTTGCTGGCGCGGATTGGCCAGGAACTCCTGCAGGGTCAGGGAGCCGGGCAGCTCCTCCTCGCTGTGCGTGTAGCCGAGATCGAGGCGAATCGTGGTGCCGCCTTGAAACGCGTAGCCGAGAGTGAGGTACGCGCGACGGCGGACCTGCTCGCTGTGATCTCGATAGCCGTCGAGCTCGGTGTCGGCGAAGGCCGCGTAGATGTCGAAGGGGCCGTAGACCTGGCCGGTCCCGATGTAGTTCTTCAGGAACCCGAACGAGCCCGCCTCGCTGCGCACCTCGACGAGCCCCGCGTCGTAGCCGGTCTTGCTCACGAGGTTGATCGCGCCGCCCAGGGTGTAGCCGCCGTAGACCAGGGCGTTGGCGCCCTTGTAGACCTCGATGCGCTTCGTCGTCAGGAGCTCCAGCGACTCGAAGTCGCTGAATCCGTCGGCCTGGCCGTAGATGAAGCCGTCGATGAGGATGTTGACGCCGCGCAGGTGAAAGTTGTTGCGCAGTCCGGAGCCGCGGATCGAGAGCTGGCTCTCGTCGGCGGCGCCGAAGCGCGGCCGGATCATGACACCGGGAATGAAGTCGAGCACGTCTCTGAGGTTCGCGCCGCGCGTCTGCTCGATCGTGGTCTGGTCGATGACGGCGGTGCCGCCGGGGACGCGCGACAGCTCCTCGCGGGCCTGCTCGTCGGTGCGCGTTCGGTCCGGAGGCACTTTCACGCCTTCCACGACGACCGGCTCGAGGCGCGGCGGCGTCTGCTGAGCCGGCGGCGCGGGCGGTGACTGCGCGAGCGCGGGGGCGGCGCACAGCAAGATCAAGGTCAGTGCGCAAAGTCGCATCATCGCTCCTAGCGAAGCCTGAATTCCACGGGGAGGAGCACCCACACGCCGACGGCTTCGGCCCCGCGGCGCGCGGGCTCGAAGCGCCACCGCTTCACGGCTTCGGCGGCCGCGCTGTCGAGGTCGGGATGTCCGGCAGATTCGTGGACCACCACCTCGCTCACGCGTCCGTCGGCGGCCACGTACACGCGCAAGGTCGTCATGCCCTGAATGCCCAGGCGACGGGCGCTGGTCGGGTACGACGGCCGAACCTGATAGCCGCCGCGGGGCATCGCCGTGCTGGTGATGGCGTCAGAAGGACGCACCACGGCGCTCTGCTGCGGTGCGGGAACGCCGGAGTTCGCGCTGCCCGCACCTGGTTCGACCTGGACCGCGGAGGTCTCACCCGCGGCCTCGAACGACGTCGAGGAGGCCGATCCGCCCACCGGCTCGCGTGGCTGCGGCGACGGCTCAGCCGCTGGAGCTGGAGCCGGCGGAGTCGGAACCCGAGTTTCGACTGCCTGGGGTTCCGCGACCGGCGCCGGCATCGGCGTCGCGACGGGCTTCGGCAACGTCAACTTTTCGGGCTTTCGGGGCGGCGGCGCCGGCGGGCCGGCCTTGGGCTCCTCGAGTAGTCGCGGCGCGTCGACCAGAGTCAGGTCGGCGATCAGGACTGCCGGCACCTTGGGCGTGACGAGCTCACGACCAAGCGCGATCGCGCCGCCCACGAATGCTATGTGGAGCAGGCACGAGATGCCGAACGTCGTACAACGGTACAGCGGTATCGCCTTCGCCATGAGTTCGCGGAATCCGCCTCTCGAAAAATTGACGGTGGAGTCCAGCGGACCGGAAGAGTCCGGGCCGCTACCAGCGGGAACGCGAGCCTAGGCGGAGATCGGCGGGGCGCGGCCCTGATGGGCCGAGAGGGAGAGCGCGTCGACGGCCGGCTGAGACTGGACGACGAGACGCTCGTACGAGGGCAGAACGAGGTACTCGGGCGTCGTCGCGTCGACCGGCGTACCGGACAGATGAGCGGTCGCCGCCGCGACGTGACACGTCAATCCCGAGCGCAGATCGTCGAGATGACGGACCTCGTTGAGATGATGAACCGAGTGCACGCCGTTCTCGAAGGCGAACAGCGCGAGGATCAGCACGATCGCCAGCGCGAGCGCGCGCCGCGGACGCCGCCACCCGACGATCAGCGCCGCCGCGGCGGCGAGGATGGCCGGCCAGGGCACGGCCGGCGGCGTCGGCGCTGAGGACCAGGTTGCCGTCGGCACGGCTACCGCCGGCGCCGGCGCTTGGGCGACGACCTCGATCGCGTTATGCGCCCACGCGGGTCCGCACCAGGACGCGCACGCAACCAATACGAGCGCGGTGATCAGAGTGAAACGGCGAGGCATCGGCGACATCCTAGCACGAGGGCTCATTTATTGACACGCGACCGGCGCCTTCGGCATAGTCGCCGCGGGCGTATATGGCCAAGAGCGTCTTTCGCGAGTACGACCAGCAGGCCCTCGACGCCGAGTACAACAATCGCGAGAAGGTCACCGACAGCGCCGACTGGCTCTCGCGCTACGCGATTGCCAGTGCCGAGACCCGTGCCACGCTCGAATGCCGGCTCGATCTCGCCTACGGCGCGCACCCCGGCGAGCGCCTGGACGTCTTCCCCGCCAAGAACGGGCCCGCGCCGGTGCACGTGTTCGTGCACGGCGGCTACTGGCACCGCCTGGACAAGTCTGATTCGAGCTTCGTCGCGCGCGCGTTCCAGCCGTCGGGCGCGGCCGTCGTCGTCATCAACTACGCGCTGATCCCGACGGTCGACATGGACGAGCTCCTGCGGCAGTGCCGCGCGTCGATGGTCTGGGTGCACCGCCACGCCGCCTCGTTCGGCGGCGATCCGAACCGGATCTTCGTGTCGGGTCACTCCGCCGGCGGGCATCTGGCCGCCATGCTGATGTCGACCGACTGGAGCGCCTTCGCCGGGCTGCCTTCCGACGTCGTCAAGGCCGGCTGCGGCATCAGCGGGCTCTACGATCTCGAGCCGATCCGCCTGTCGTACCTGAACGAGGTCTTGAAGCTCACGCCGGAGTCGGCGCGCCACCTGAGCCCGGTTCACTGCCCGCCCGCGCGCTCCGGGCCGTTCCTGCTCGCCGTCGGCGCGCTCGAAGGTCCCGAATATCACCGCCAGGGCGAGGAGCTCGCCGCGGTGTGGCGCACCAAGCGGCTGCCGTGTCAGGCGCTCGACATGCCCGGCCATCACCACTTCTCGATCCTCGCCGAGCTCGAAGATCCGGGCACCACGTTGAGCCGCCTGCTGCTGCGTCAGATGGGCTTCCGCTGAGGCGTAGAATTCGGTTGGATGGCCGCCTTCCTCCCCTTCGTCCGCCGCTGGTTCGATGACACGTTCGCCGAAGCCACCCGCGCCCAGCGCGAGGGCTGGGACGCGATCGCCTCCGGGCGCGACACGCTGATCGTCGCGCCGACCGGCTCGGGCAAGACCCTGGCCGCGTTCCTGTGGGCCATCGACCATCTCTGCCGGCTCGCCCTCGATCGTCAGCTCGAGGACCGCGTCTACGTCGTGTACGTCTCACCGCTGCGCGCGCTCAACAACGACATCGAGAAGAATCTCCGGGCTCCGCTGGCCGGTATCCGCGCCGCGGCCGCCGCCGATGGTCAGGCGCTGCCCGAGATCCGCGTGGCCGTGCGCACGGGCGACACCCTGGCCGCGCAGCGCCAGGCGATGACGCGCCGGCCGCCGCACGTCCTGATCACCACGCCGGAGTCGCTGTTCATTCTGCTCACGAGCGAGCGGTTCCGTCCGGCGCTGGCCCACACGCGCTTCTTGATCGTCGACGAGATCCACGCGCTGATGGGCTCCAAGCGCGGCGCCCACCTGGCCCTCTCGCTCGAACGCCTCCAGGCGCTGGTTCAGGATCGCGACCCGGCGAGCCGTCCGCAGCGGATCGGCTGCTCGGCGACGGTGAGCCCCATCGAGTCGGCGCGCGCCTTCTTGACCGGCGCCACGGCGACCGACGCGGTGACGGTCGACGCGGGCTTCACGCGCGACCTCGATATCAAGGTGATCGCGCCGGTGGACGACTTCCTGACGGCGCCGAGCGACACGATCTGGGAAGCCGCGCTCCAGCAGATCGCCGAGCTCGTCCAAGCGCATCGCACGACGCTCGTCTTCGCACAGAGCCGGCGCGCCGCCGAGCGGCTCGCGCGTGACCTGAACGACCGGATCCCCGACGGCCGCGTGGCGGCGCACCACGGCTCGCTCTCTCGCCGCGCGCGACTCGAGGCCGAGAACCGCCTGAAGGACGGCGAGCTGCGCGCGCTCGTCGCCACGTCGTCGCTCGAGCTCGGGATCGACGTCGGCGCGATCGACCTGGTCGTGCAGCTCCAGTCGCCCCGCAACATCGCCGCGGCGCTCCAGCGGGTCGGCCGCGCCGGTCACCTGCTGAGCCGCACCTCGAAGGGGCGGATCGTCGTGACCAAGGGCGAGGAGCTGCTCGAAGCCGCCGCGGTGGTCCGCTCGATCCACGAACGGCACCTCGACCGCGTGGTCATGCCCGACGCGCCGCTCGACGTGCTCGCCCAGCAGATCGTCGCGGCGGTGGCGGCCGAGTCACTGACGGTCGAGGCCTTGCACGCGCGCGTGCGCAACGCCGCGCCCTATCGCCAGCTCGAGCGCGACACCTTGGTGGCCGTCGTTCGCTCGCTCGCCGAGCCGTTGCCGGCCGAGGTCAAGGGCGCGGCGCCGCGCATCCTGTGGGATCGCGTGAACGACCGCCTGCACGCCCGCCGGGGCAGCCGATTCCTCGCGCTCACGTCGGGCGGCACGATCCCCGACAACGGCCTCTACGACGTCTTCGTCGCCGAGACCGATCTGAAGGTCGGCACGCTCGACGAGGAGTTCGTGACGGAGAGCCTGCCCGGCGACGTGTTCCTGCTGGGCTCGCACTCGTGGAAGATCATGAAGGTCCGCGCCGACCGTGTGCTGGTCGAAGACGCTCAGGGCATGTCGCCGACAATTCCGTTCTGGAAGGGCGAGCATCCCTCACGCTCGTGGGAGCTGGGCGTCGCCGTCGGGCGACTGCGCCGGGACGCCGCCGAGCGCCTGGATCGGCCCGACTTCGCGGCGTGGGCGGCGACCACCTGCGGTCTCGACGCCAACGCCGCCTCGGCGATGCACGCCTGGCTCGTGAAGGCCGGCGAGGTTCTCGACGGCGTGCCGGACGATCAGGGCATCGTCGTCGAGTCGTTCTCGGACGAGATGGGCGGCCGCCACGCGATGATTCATTCGGTCTTCGGCATGAAGGTCAACGGCGCGTGGGGCATGGTCCTGAAGGAGAAGCTCCGCCGGGTCGGGCTCGTCGCCGAGGCCAGCCACGTGGACGACGGCATTCTCCTGTCGTTCGCGCCGGGCCAGGTGCCCCCGTCGCCGGAGCGCCTCGTCACCTTCGTCGCGCCCGAAGAGGTCGACACGCTCCTCGGCAAGGCGCTGATCGGCACGCCGCTCTTCGGCACGCGCTTCCGCCATTGCGCGATCCGCGCGCTCTTCATCCCGCGCATGTACCGCGGCCAGCGCACGCCCGCCTACCTGCAGCGGCTCAAGGCCGATGCGCTGCTCGAGTCGGTCGGCGGTCAGGCCGAGTTCCCGATCGTGGCCGAGACGCTCCGTGAGTGTTTCCACGACGCGCTCGACGCCACGCGCCTGCGCCGGCTGCTCGAGCGCCTGCACGACGGCGAGATGTGGCGCCGGCACGTGGACACGCCGCTCCCCTCGCCGTTCGTCTATCCCTTGCTGCTCGCGTGGGACTGGGCGTACCTGGGCGCCGGCCACGCCGAGGAGCGCCGAAGCGACGCGGTCACGATGCGCAAGGCGTGGTCCGTGGCGCCCGGCCCGCTCAAGCCGGAGATCGTCGAGGCGGTCGAGGCCGAGCTCCAGAAGACGGCGCCCGATCGCCGCGCGCGGGACGCGAACGAGCTGGCGGGAATCCTGGACGATCTCGGCGACCTGACCGACGAGGAGATCGCCGCGCGCGCGGTCGCCGACGCCCCGGCGCTGATCGGCGCGCTCGCGGCGGAGCGGCGAGTCCTGGCGCTCGACTTCGCCAGCGGACGCCGCGGGTGGGTCAGCGCGACCGACGTCACGATATATCGGTCGCTCGACACCGCCGACGGACTCGAACGCCTGGCGCTGCGCCTGCTCCGAACACGCGGGCCGGTGACGGCCGCCTGGCTCGCCGAGCGTTACGGTCTCGCCCTCGCCGCCGCGACGAGCGCGCTCGAGCGGCTGGCCGCGCGCGGTCTCGTGCGTCAAGGCAGCTACCTCGCCGAGATCGCGGCGCCGCAGTTCGTCCACATCGCGGTGCTCGACGAGATCCAGCGACGCCAGGTGCACGCGCGGCGTGTGCCGCGACCGGTCGCCTCGGCGGAGCAGCTCACGGCGTTCCTGCTGCGCCGGCACCATCTGCATCCCGACCATCGCCTGATCGGGCCTCCGGGCGTCCTCGCCGCGCTCGAGCTCTTGCAGGGCGAAGACTTGCCGGTGCGCGTCTGGGAACAGGACCTCCTGCCCGCGCGCGTCGAGAACTACGAGCGCGAATGGCTGGACCGGCTGGGGCTCGCCGGCGAGATGGTCTGGACGGTCTTCGATCGTGCCGCAGGCGATCGCGGCCGCTCGACCCGCGTGGGCGCGGCACTCCGCGAGAACGTCGGCTGGCTCCGCGAAGCCTCGGCGACGCCGGCGCCGGAGATGGACGCGCGGATCAAGAACGTGTTCTTGCACCTGCAGCTGCGCGGCGCCTCGTTCGCCCAGGATCTCGCGCGCGCGACCGGGCTTGCCACGCCCGAGGTGCTGGCGGCGCTCTGGGAGCTCTTCTGGGCCGGCATGGTCACGCCGGACACCTTCAGCGCGATCGTGGCCGGCATGAACCCGCCTCGGCGCGCGCCCGAAGGCGGGCCGGTGCGCCGCCGGCGGCGCGGGCAGACTCGGGGTGTCCTGACACGACTCCCGGTGATCGGGCGCTGGAGCGTGCTCGGAGACGACGAGCGGCTGTCGCCCGAAGAGCGCGAGGAAGCGCGCGCGCAGCTCCTGCTCGCCCGCTACGGCATCGTCACGCGCGAGCTGGCCCACGGCGACTGGACGACGCTCCGCCACACGTTGCTCCGCATGGAGTACGGCGGCGAGGTCGTGCGCGGCTACTTCGTCGCCGGGCTGTCGGGCGAGCAGTACGCGCTGGCCGACGCGCTCCGCGATCTCGACACCCCGGCGCGGCGCGCCGAGCCGCACGTGCTGGTCAACATGATCGATCCGGCGAACCTGTGGGGCCGTGTCTTCGCGCTGTCGCGGCTGGACGGCTCGCGGGTGTCGGCGCCGCGGCTGCCTCAGAACTGGCTCGTGTTCCGTCAGGGCCGGCCGCGGTTGCTCGCCGAGGGGTACGGGCGCGAGCTCACGCCGCTCGCCGGCTGGGAGGATGTCGACCTGCCGGGCGTGATCGCCGCGCTCCAATCGCTGATGGAGCGTCCGATCTTGATGAGGCCCGTACGCCGTCTCGAGATCACGACCTGGAACGGAAACCCCGTGCGCGGCAGCGCCGTCTTCGAGCCGCTCGTCGCGGCCGGCTTCAGCGCCGACGGCTCGCGTCTGTCGTGGGACGGCTATCCGGGTCCGCGCTCGGTGAAATGAGCGCCCGATGAGCGGACGCCTGAGCGGCAAGATTGCGATCATCACCGGCGCCGGCTCGCGGGGGCCCGGCCTTGGCAACGGCAAGGCCACGGCCATCCTCTTCGCGCGCGAAGGCGCGAAGGTGTTCTGTGTCGACCAGATGAAGGAGCGCGCCGAGGAGACCGTCGCGGCGATTCGCGGCGAGGGCGGCGAAGCCGTCGCTCACGCCGCCGACGTCACGCGCGCCGGCGAGTGCGCCGCCATGGTCAAGGCGGCGGTAGATCGCTGGGGCGGTGTCGACATCCTGCACAACAACGTCGGCATCGAGTCGCGCAAGGGCCTGCTCGACACCACCGAGGAAGAGTGGGACCGCGTCATCGCGGTCGACCTGAAGTCGATGTTCCTCGCGACGCAGGCCGCCGTGCCCGCGATGGTTCGCCGCGGCGGCGGCGCGGTGATCTGCGTGTCGTCGATCGCGGGGCTGCGCGGCTACGGCCGCACCGCGTACGCGACCGCGAAGGCCGGCGTGATCGGGTTCGTCCGCTCGGTGGCCGTGCAGCTCGGGCCGAAGGGCGTCCGCGTCAACGCGATCGCGCCGGGGCCGGTGTGGACGCCGATGGTTCAAGATCTCGGGCCCCAGGCGCGCGAGCGGCGGCGCCGGGCGAGCCCGCTCGGGACCGAGGGCACCGGCTGGGACATCGGCTGGGGCGCCGTCTACCTGGCCAGCGACGAAGCGCGCTGGGTCACCGGGCAAACGCTCATCATCGACGCCGGGCTCACGGTGACGACTCCAGAAGGCTCACTCGGCGGTGAGCCTCAGTGAGGACGCGGGTCGCGCTCATCGTTGCAGTCGCCCTCCTGGTCGCGGGGTGCTCGAAGGGCGGGAAGATCGACTGGGAGAGCCCGGTCGAGCGCGCGCATCCGCTGGTCGGGCGGATCTGGGACGTGAAGGCCGGGTCGTTCATCGGCGAGGACGTGCTGGTCACGCGGCTCGTCGCGAGCCGATTCGTCTTGCTGGGCGAGCGGCACGACAATCCCGATCACCACGTGCTACAGGCGAAGCTGGTCCACGCGATGATCGAGGCCGGGCGGCGCCCGGCGCTCGGATTCGAGATGCTCGCGACCGACGACGCGCCGGCGGTCGTCCGCTATCTGGCGCGCAGCCCCAAGGACGCCGCCGGACTGGGTGACGCCGTGAACTGGGCCCGCTCGGGCTGGCCCGAGTGGCGCTTCTACCAGCCCATCGCCCAGGCGGCGCTCGACGCCAACGTACCGATCGTCGCCACGAACCTCTCGCGCGCCGCGACCGAAGCCGTGCGCCGAAACGGCCTTCCCGGGCTCGGCCCGACGCTCATGACGCAGCTGCGCCTCGCCGAGCCCACGCCCGAGACGCGGCTCGCGATGACGCGCGAGCTGCGCGAGTCCCACTGCGGCCAGGTCCCGGACACCATGATCGATCGCATGGTGGACATCCAGTGGGCACGCGACGCGCGGATCGCCGCGAGCGTGGCGCGCGCCGGGCAGCGCGACGGCGCCGTGCTCATCGCGGGTGCCGGCCACGTGCGCCGCGACCGCGGCGTGCCGGTACACCTGGCGCGGCAGGTGTCGGACGCGACGATCGCCAGCGGCGCGTTCGTCGAGGTGGACGCCGCCGCCTCGAAGCCCGGCGACTACGCGGCACGCTTCGGCACCGAGACCCTGCCGTTCGACTACGTCTGGTTCACGCCGAAGGCCGACGACGACGACCCGTGCGCGAAGCTGAAGAAGTCCACCGACACGGAAACGATCGGCAAGTGATCGCGGCCAAGCGCATCTACGATCCGCCCAGCGACGCGGAAGGCAGGCGCGTCCTCATCATGCGACTCTGGCCGCGCGGCATCCGCAAGACTCGCGTGGACGTCTGGCTCAAGGAGCTGGGACCCATCCTGCCCCTGCTTCGCGCCTTTCGCGGCGGCGAGGTCGACTGGG
>WNFK01017768.1_pt1 | contig 27159 bp, 25 predicted proteins | sample 5400281 | NCBI WGS metagenome assembly WNFK01 (sample SAMN13153350, study PRJNA577476) | soil metagenome | isolation source: 20 cm soil on Douglas fir-dominated hillslope | place: USA:California | collected 2013-09-17
AGTCGGGCGAGTTGAAGCTGCCGAAGGCGATCGCGCCAACGGCGCCCGGGAAGATGTTCAGGGCAGGCGTCGGCAGGAACGAGGTCGCGAACGCAGGAGCCGTCCCGACCTGACGGTTCCATTGGATGGCCGTAAAGCTGCTTACCGGGAAGGTGCCGAGCATCTCGGCCGGACTCGGTCGCGAGCTCTTGATCACGCGGCGGATCTTCTCGAGCACGGCCGTCGCGCTCTGGGTGCTGAACACGCTCGCCGCCACGACCTGGTGCCCGTGGATCTTGACCTTTTCCAGCGCGTCCCGAAGGTCATTGCGATAGTCGCCGAAGCTTCCGCCGTGACGATGCCCGTGCTTGTCGCCGTCGAGGAAGTCCTCGAGGGCGTCGCCTCCAACTCGCCGCCCGTCGGCGCCCCGCACCCCGTCGGTCGCGACCAGGAGATAGCGCGTGTGCTGGTCGAGGAGCTCGTCGGACTCCGCGTGCAGGGTATTGGTCGCCGGATCCCACACGATCTGATTGATTCCGACCGGGTCGCCGCTGTGGCCGTGGCCGATCCGAACCAGGAACACCGTGCTGCTGCTCACGGTGGAGACGTCGATCGGCCCCGAGAAGGGGATCGAGAGGCGCGGCTGCAGGTTGAAGCCGTCGAGCGTGTTGATGACGTCGATGTCCGCGCAGTCCGAGATTCGAGCGGCACAGTCGGGCTTGGGCAAGCTCACGCGAACCCCGGTCCTCTGATCGTGATCGGCCACCGTGAAGTGGTCGCTCGGGAATGGTGACGTCGCCGGAGACGCGAGGTCGAAGAGCGCTTCGACGCCCGCGAAGGCGAGTCCCGGGAGGAGGATCAGAACGGTGGCGGTCGTGGCGACCATACGGCGGTACAGCGGACCCATGAGGTGCCTCCTTCATTGAGGACCACACTGCTAGTCCGAAGCCCCTAGAGGTAAACGGCGCAGGAGTATCACGTGCGCGTCCCGAGTGTCAATCGGCGCGTCTTGACAGCGGCGCTCGCGCGACACATTCTCGGCGCGCCGTTCGAACGACGACTCGAAGGAGGCCCTCAGGCGCCCCATTGCGACCGCGATTGCCCTGACCTTGACGCTCGTTGTCTTCGGCGAACCGGTCGACGCCCAGTCGTGGCGGCCCCCGGCCGACGCTCAGCGCTGCCCCTCGAAGTGGGGGGCCGGCGATCAGCGAGGCTCGGGCAACCACTGAAGCCGGAGTCCGTGCTGCGCGCGACGCGGCTGATCCGCAGCGGCGAGGTCATCGAGCTCGGCCACGTGCTCTCGTCCGATATGCCGATCTCGAGCACCCGGCGCTTCGACGTGCACGTCAAGCGCACGTTCATGAATCCGCAGTCCAACCGGCGCGGCAGCAACGAGGAAGTCGTGCTGTCCGAGATCGGTCAGGTCGGCACGCAGTTCGACGGCTTCGCGCACCAGACGATCGAGAACAGCCTCTACAACTGCTTCAAGCTCGACGAGATCGCGACCCGCACCGGCTTCACCAAGCTCGGCATCGAGAACGTCGGCGCGCTGATCACGCGCGGCGTGTTGATCGACGTCGCGGCTCTCAAGGGCGTCGACATGTTAGCCGACAGCTACGAGATCACCGTGGCGGACCCGCAGCAGGCGCTGCAGCGACAGAGCCTCACCGTGCAGCCGGGCGACGCGGTGATCGTTCACACCGGATGGGGCAAGCTGTGGGCGCGTGACAACGCGCGGTTCATGAAGGGATGCCCGGGCATCGGCGTCGCCGCCGCCGAATGGCTGGCGCGCCAGGATCCGATGCTGGTCGGCTCGGACAATTCGCCGGTGGAGATTTCTCCGAACCCCGATCCGCAGATCTCGCTGCCGGTGCATCAGATCATGCTCGTGATCAACGGCATTCACTTGCTCGAGAACCTGAAGCTCGACGAGCTCGCGTCCAAGCGCGTGCACGAGTTCGCGTTCGTGCTGCAGCCGCTGAAGCTGAAGGGCGCGACAGGCTCGACCGTCGCGCCGATCGCGATCAGGTAGTCGCGATCGCGTCGCGCAGAGGCCGACGCTAGCCGTTCAGGCTAGAATCAAATGTAGGGAGACGACTCGACGTGACGGCGCTGATCGATGCGATCTGAGCTGGGTGTGACTTCTCAGGCCGCAGCGGCCCGGCCGCCCGCGCGCGAAAACCCTGACGAAACGCCTCGGGTATTTACCCGACCGCCGCGACCGCCCCAGAAGCCCTCGCCTCAGATCGGCGGCGCCCTGACCGTGAGTCTAGTGCGCAGCCTCGACGAGCTGAGAGACCATCGGCTCGAGCTCGAGGATCTCGCCGGCGACTCGCTCGAAAGCAACGTCTTCTATGAGCCGATTCTGGCCGAGCCGGCGGTGCGGAGCTTCGGTGCCGGGAAACAGCTCGAATTCGTCCTGGTATACCGGTCGGAGCCGGGCGGGCCGGGGCGAGCTCCCCAGCTCTGCGGGTTCTACCCCTTCGAGCGGACCACGCACTATCGCGGGCTGCCGGTCACGGCGCTGATGTCGTTCAAGCACCTGCACTGCTTTCTGTGCACTCCCCTGATTCGCCGGGATGGTGCGAGCCAGACGTTCGCCACGGCGCTCGACTGGCTGGTCGCGCAGTCCGGTGCGACCTTGATCGAGCTGCGATCGATTGGCGCGGAAGGGCCGGTGCATCAGCTCCTCGTGCAAGAGTTGCAGGCGCGGCGGCGGCCGTTCTGGTTGCGGAACTGGTCGACCCGTGCGTTCTTCGAGCCCAGCGCCGACGCCGAGCGCTATCTGCGCGGCGCCATCTCCGGGTTGGCCTTGAAGGAAGTCCGGCGAAAAGAAAGGCGCCTTGGTGAGCAGGGCCGCCTGGTCTGGCGAGAGCTCGAGCTCGCCGAGGATGCACGCCCGTGGCTCGATGCCTTTTTGCGGTTGGAGGCGAGCGGCTGGAAAGGGCGCGGCCGCAGCGCGCTGGCGTGCAGCGCGCTCGAGAGCGAGTTCTTCGTCTCGGCGGCAACCGCCGCGCACGCCCGCGGGCGCCTGATGCTCCTGGGATTGTTCCTCGACGACCGGCCGCTCGCGCTCAAATGTAACTTCATGACCGGCGACGGAGGGTTCGCGTTCAAGATCGCCTTCGACGAGGCGTATCGCGCCTTCTCGCCGGGATTCCTACTGGAAATCGAAAACGTCCGGCGCCTGCATCGACGGACCGACATCCGCTGGATGGATTCGTGCGCCGACGCGCAGCACGCGATGATCAATCGGCTCTGGCCGGGCCGGCGCACGATGGCCACGGTTCTCTTCGGCACCGGCCGCGCGCCGGGCGATCTGCTGGTCTCGCTGATGCCGCTGCTCCGCTGGGGACGGCGGATTCTGTCCCGGCGGTCGCGAGCCGTCGCGCGCGCCGAGACTCCTGATGGAGATTCCACGTGATCAACTCAACCGTCACCGCACCCGTCGCGCGCGCGTCACTCTTGCAGATCGACCCGCAGCGATTTCAGGAGCGCTTCGATCGCCAGCCGTTCCTCGTCCGGCACCGGCTCGACGGTCATCCATTGTTCTCGCTTCCGCGTCTGATCGAGCTGGCGCGGGCGCTGCCCGAAGACCGGGTCGAATACAACGCGGGCGACGTGCCCGTCAGCCTCGACCCGACTCGAACGCCTCGCACCGGGCTCTCGGTCGACGAGACGATCCGCCGGATCGAGGAATGCCGGTCGTGGATGGTGTTCAAGAACGTCGAGCGCGACCCGGCGTACGCAGCACTCCTCGACACGTGCCTGGACCAGGTCCGCGAGCATTCCGAGTCGGCCTGGCCCGGGATGGGCCGCCGCGAAGGCTTCATCTTCGTCTCGTCGCCGGGTTCGGTGACTCCCTACCACATGGACCCCGAGCACAACTTCCTGCTGCAGATACGCGGACAGAAGCAGGTCAGCCTGTTCGACGGAGAGGACCGCGAGCTCCTCACCGAGCGCGAGCTGGAGAAGTTCTACGCTCGCGGCCACCGGAACCTGGTCTTCACCGACGCGAACCAGCAGAAGGCCCAGGTCTTCGCGCTCGCGTCCGGCGACGGCCTCTACTTTCCCGTGACCTGGCCGCACTGGGTCAAGAACGGCTCGCAGGTCTCGGTGTCGTTCAGCATCACGTTCCGGACAGTATCGTCCGATCGCCGCGAGGTGCTCTATCGCGTCAACGAGCGTCTGCGTCGAGTCGGGATCCACCTGCCGCCGGTGGGCCACTCGGAGCTGGTCGACGGCGCCAAGTATCAGGCCTTCCGGACCCTGGCCCGCGCGCATCGCCTGTTCGGAGGCCGAGGCGCGGCCGCCGTGCGAAGCTATCAGTGAGGCACGCTTGCGCGCGGTGACGCGTCGATCACGTGCGCTTCGGACCCTGCTCCTGATTCTGGTCGCGACCGTGATCGGCGTCGGCTGCGTCTACAGCGGCTATCTCGCGAACATGCTCCCGACCGCCGCCGCCGAGCTCGACGAGCTCATGTTGCCACCGGGCTTTCGCATCGCCGTCTACGCCGCCGACGTGCCGAACGCCAGGCAGATGGCGCTGGGGCCGCCCGGTGTCGTGTTCGTCGGCTCGAACGCGGCGGGCAAGGTGTACGCGGTGGTGGATCGCGACGGCGGCAACCGCACGGTGCAGGTCGTGGCCAGCGGCCTCAACATGCCGAGCGGGGTCGCGTTCCGCGACGGTACGCTCTACGTCGCCGCGGTGAACCGGATCCTGCGCTTCCGCGACGTCGCCCGCGATCCGGCGCATCCGCCGAAGCCCGAGGTCGTCACCGACGCCTATCCGTCCGACGCGCATCACGGCTGGAAGTTCATCGCGTTCGGGCCGGACGGCCGGCTCTACGTGCCGGTCGGCGCGCCGTGCAATATCTGTACGCCCCCGGGCCCGCTGCACGCGACGATCACGCGGCTCGACCTCGCGGGCGGCCGGCCCGAGGTGGTGGCGCGGGGCGTACGGAACAGCGTCGGCTTCGACTTCGATCCGGCGAGCGGGGATCTCTGGTTTACCGACAACGGTCGCGACTGGCTCGGTGACGACCAGCCGCCGGACGAGCTGAATCATCTGACCAAGGTCGGCGAGCATTTTGGGTTCCCGTTCTGTCACGGCAACGGCCTGCGCGATCCCGAGCACAACGCCGGGCACGCCTGCAGCGAGTTCACGTCGCCGGCCCGCGAGCTCGGCCCCCACGTGGCGGCGATCGGCATGCGCTTCTACACCGGCCGGATGTTTCCCGAGAAGTATCGCGGCGGCGTCTTCATCGCCGAGCACGGCTCGTGGAATCGCTCGACGCCGATCGGCTACCGCGTCTCCTTCGTGAAGATCGAGAACGGGCGCGCCACGTCGTACGAGCCCTTCGCCGCAGGCTGGCTCAAGGGAAGCTCGGCGTCGGGCCGCCCGGCCGACGTGCTCGTGATGCCCGACGGCGCGCTGCTCGTGTCCGACGACAAAGCCGGCCGCATCTACCGCATCACCCACACCGGCAGCTAGCCTCCGCTATCGTTCCCCCGTCCGATGCCCCGTGCCGGTACAATGGGCGCCGGTTCGACCTGTTCGTCAGGAGGGGTACCCATGGACGCGTGGACAACGAATACAGTCCAGGCGGCGGACCGAGTCTCCGCCTTTCTCTGGAAAGTGTACGGCTGGATGGCCATCGGCCTCGGTCTTACGGCGATGGTGGCGTTTGCGGTGGCCGGCTCACCGGATCTGCTCAGGGTGCTGGTCGGCAACCGCCTCGTGTTCTTCGGCCTCGTGATCGCCGAGCTGGGGCTGGTCTTCTACCTGTCCGCCCGGGCGGATCGTCTCGCCCCCGGCACGGCCGCCGGCCTCTTCGCGCTCTACTCGGCGCTGAACGGCGTCACCCTGTCCGCGATCTTGCTCGTGTACACGGGCGAGTCGGTGACGATGACCTTCGTGGTGACCGCCGGTATGTTCGGGGCGCTCGCGCTCTTCGGCTCGACGACGAAACGAAGCCTGGCCGGCGCCGGGCAGTTCTTCATGATGGGCCTGGTCGGCCTCATCCTGGCCTCGCTCATCGGCATGTTCTGGCACAACGACGCGCTGCAGTTCCTGATCTCGATCGTCGGTGTCATCGTCTTCACCGGCCTCACCGCGTGGGACGCGCAGCGACTCAAGCAGATGGCGCTGGCCCTGCCGGACGGACAGGTGGGGTCCTACGCCGTGGTCGGCGCGCTGTCCCTCTATCTCGATTTCATCAACCTCTTCCTGATGCTGCTGCGCCTGACCGGCGGCCGTCGGGAATAACTCAATCCCTGAGGAGAGCTATCGAATGCGACATCTCGGTGTTGTCGCGTGTGTCCTTCTTGTCGTGTTCGCCGTCGCCGCGCCGGCGGCGGCGGCCCCCGAAGGCCAGCTGACGTGGGGCGTGCACATCTCGCTGGCGCCCACCTGGTTCGATCCTGCCGAGACCCAGGGCCTCATCACGCCTTTCATGATCCTGTACGCGATCCACGACGCCATGGCCAAGGCGATGCCCGGGAACACCACCGCGCCGAGCCTGGCCGAATCGTGGCAGATCTCGCCTGACGGGCGCGTCTACGATTTCATGCTCCGCAAGGGCGTGAAGTTCCACAACGGCGACCCGCTCACCTCCGAGGACGTCAAATTCTCGTTCGACCGGTACCGGGGCGCGAACGCCAAGCAACTCAAGGACCGCGTCGCCGCCGTCGAGACACCGGGCCCGCTCCACGTGAGGTTCCGGCTGAAGAACCCCTGGCCAGACTTCATGACGTTCTACACCGCGGCCAGCGGCGCGGGCTGGATCGTACCGAAGAAGTACGTCGAGAAGGTGGGCGACGAGGGCTACAAGAAGGCGCCGGTCGGCGCCGGCCCGTACAAGTTTGTCTCGTTCTCGCCCGGCGTCGAGCTGGTGATGGAGGCGTTCGACGGGTACTGGCGCAAGACGCCGAACGTCAAGCGCTTCGTCTTCAAGGTCATCGGTGACGAATCGACCCGTCTGGCCGCGCTGAAGCGCGGTGAGATCGACGTCGTCTACTCAATCCGCGGCGAGCTGGCCGAGGAGCTGCAGCGGACACCTGGGCTTACGCTGAAGCCGACCGTGATCCAGTCGCCGCAGTGGGTGAGCATGCTGGATCAGTGGGACCCGAAATCGCCCTGGCACGACCGGCGCGTGCGCTTGGCCGCCAATCTGGCGATCGACCGCAAGGCGATCAACGAGGCCATCACCTTAGGGCACTCCCGGCTGACGTACAGCATCATTCCGAGCACGTTCGACTTCTACTGGCAACCGCCGACGTACGCATTCGATCCCGCGCAGGCCAAGAAGCTCCTCGCCGAGGCGGGGTTCCCCAACGGCTTCGACGCCGGCGAATACTACCTGGACATCGCGTACGCGAACGTGCAGGAGGCGGTCGCCAACTACTTCCAGCAGGTCGGCATCCGCACCAAGCTGAGGCCCGTGGAGCGCGCGTCCCACTGGGCGAGCTATGCCGACAAGAAGTACAAGAACCTCGCGTACACGGCGAGCGGCGCGTTCGGCAATGCGGCCACGCGGCTGGAAACGTTCGTCGTCGCGGGCGGCGCGTACGTCTACGGCAGCTATCCCGAGATCGACTCGCTGTTCAAGGACCAGGCCGCGGAGATGGACCGCAAAAAGCGCGAGGCGCTCCTGCACAAGATCCAGCAGATCGTGCACGAGAAGACGATGGTGATCCCGATATGGGAGCTCGCGTTCATCAACGGCCAGGGCCCCAGGGTGCAGGAGTCGGGACTCGGGCTCATCCCCGGTCACGCCTACTCGGCGCCCTACGAAGACGTGAAGCTCAAGGCGAAGTAGCGAAGGCGGTAAGGAGGCCGCGGTCGTGCGGCGGCCTCCTTACTTGAAGCGCTCGACCCCGGTGCCGCGGTAGAGGATTTTCGCGGACTGCGCCACGACGGCAGCGTGGTGGGCGCGCGCCTCCGGCGCCAGGTCGAACGCGGGCGGGTGCTCGGGCGCGAAGTGATGGTAGTCATCGACGCCGCGTACGAGCATCGCGCTGTCGCCGTGGCCTGCGATCTGCCGCACGTACGTCGGAATGTAGCGGATCGCGAAGCCGATGCGCCGGTCGTCCGACCGGTTGGCGGGCGAGCCGTGCACCATCCGAACGTGATGCAGGGACATCTCACCGGCGCGCAGCAGGATGTCGACGCCGCGCGCCTCATCGACCTGGACGGCGATCTCCTGGCCGCGCGAGAGCAGATTGTGCGGCGCGAAGGTGTCGCGATGCTCGAGCTGCGTGTCGTGTGAGCCCGGGACCATCCGCATCGCGCCGTTCTCGACCGTGGCATCGGTGAAGGCCACCCACGCCGTGAGGACGTCCGGCGCGCTCAGCCCCCAGTAGGTGGCGTCCTGGTGCCAGGAGACGTACGCGGAATCGCGCGCTTCCTTGATGAAGAAGCTCGTGCTCCATGCCAGGAGATTCGGTCCCAGGACGTCCTCGACCGCGTCGAGAATCGCCGGGTGGCGCACCAGATCGGCCAGCCACGTGAAGAGCAGGTGGGGCTTGTGGCGGATCTCGCCGCTGAGCCGGCCGCCGTGCTCGGCCTCGACGGCCTCGAGGCGCCCGCGCAACGCCAGCGCCTCGCCCGGGGACATCACGCGCACCGGGAAATAGAATCCGTCCCGGCGATACTGCTCGACCGCGGCCGAAGCGAGTCTGGTCATCGGGTCATGGGCCTCGGGTCGATGGTACCCGAAGCCGCGCGCCCCCACACGGCGTACAGCGGATCCCCGCGCCCCGGCGACCGGTCCTCGTCCTTCACGTCAGCCCAACCGCCGGCGGCGTCGAAGTAGGCGCGCACGAGCCCCACGTGCTGCGTGTCGGTGGTGTCGAGCCAGACGGCGACCGCCTTTGTCGAGAAGCACCGGTTCGAGAACGACACGACGAAGGGTGCGCCCGGCCGCAGCACGCGGCGCACCTCGCGAAGCAGGCGCACGGGGTGGATCACGTACTGGATCGAGACCGCGCACATCCCGCCGTCGAACTCCGCGTCGTCGAAGGGCAGTCGGGTCTCGCGATTCACGTCGTGGACGACGTGGGCCGTCAGGTGCGGATTGTCGGCCATCTCCTCGGCGTTCAGCCCCAGGCCGACGACGGACCCTGCGCGAAAGCCCGGCGGCAGGTGGCTGCGCCAGCTGCTCATCAGATCGAGCAGACGGCCGCCCGGTGAAAGAATCGCGGCATACAGGCCGCCGAGCGCGGCGATCGCGCCGTCGTCGATGTGGACGACCCTACGCGGAACGACATAGAAGCGATCGTCCGGAGACTCGTCCTCACGCGTGAAGGCCGCCGGCGACAGCAGCCCGTCACCGGCGGGCGCCTCCGCGTCCACCGGTGCTAGCTTTCGGGCGAGACGGTGGCGTAGAAGCTACTGTCCATGCTCTCCATATAGATCTGGCGCTTGCCCCCCTCGTCTACGTACAGCTTGAGCGAGCCCTCCTGGATGGGCGGCGCCATCTGATACGTCGCCTGCCCACTCGCCACGGCGACCGTCCCTCGAGCCGTGGTGCTTCCCCAGATCGCGATCAGCGTTCGATCGGGGTAGATCGTGAGGTAGAGGAAATCGACCCGCGGGCCGATCGTCACCGAGCCCTTCCACTTGCCGACGAGCTGGTCGATGCTGCTGACGGGTGTCGCCGGTGTGGCCGACGCGCACGCTTGAACGACGAGCAGCAGGACCGCGAGCAGCACGAAACGAAGCTGGCGCATGGTCATCCCCTCCCGGCCGCGAGCCTGCCCTGCGCCGCGGTCCTCCGTAATTGGACCTTGGTCCCGGCGCCCGGGGGGGCGCTCGGCCCGGCCGCGAGGTACGATTGAGGCCAGACGCGCCATGCGTATTCTCGTCGTCGAGGACGATCGGAAGGTCGCGAGCTTCATCCGCCAGGGGCTCGAAGAAGAGGGCCATACCGTGGAAGCCGCGGCCGACGGCGACGCCGCGCTCGACCTGCTGCTCGGCGCCGACCCCTACGATCTGATCGTCCTCGACGTCATGCTCCCCAAGCGCGACGGCTTCGCGGTGCTCAAGGCCGCGCGGCAGTCGGGGGTACTCTCGCCCGTCATCATGCTCACGGCGCGCGACAGCGTCGCCGACAAGGTGACCGGGCTCGACCTCGGCGCCGACGACTATCTGGCCAAGCCGTTCGCGTTCGACGAGCTCCTGGCCCGCGTCCGCGCGCTGTTCCGGCGCGGCTCGGAGCGGCGAGCCCCCGTGCTCCGGCTGGCCGACCTGACGCTCGATCCCGCCACGCGCAAGGTGGAGCGGGGTGGGCGGCGGATCGAGCTCACCACGCGGGAGTGGGCGCTGCTCGAGTACTTCATGCGCAATGCCGGGCGCATTCTCACGCGCCCGATGCTGGTGCAGCACGTGTGGGGGCTCGACTTCGACCCGGAGAGCAACATCGTCGACGTGTACGTCGGCTACCTCCGCCGCAAGATCGACGGCCCGCAGGAGCAGAAGCTCTTCCACACGATTCGCGGAGCGGGCTACGTCGTGAAGGACGAGCCCTGACGATGCGCCCGCTCTCGATCCGCGCGCGGTTGACGCTCTGGTACACCGGCGTCGTCGTCGCCATCCTGCTCCTGGTCAGCGTGGCCGCGTACTCGCTCTTGCGCTGGCATCTGTTCAACGATCTCGACGCGTCGCTGTTCACGGTGGCCGGTGTGCTCCGCGACGCGCCGCCCGCGGACCCGGCCGCGCCGCTGCCGCCCGATCTCGAGCCGCTGGTGCGCAAGTTCCTGGGCCCGGAGTTCGCCGACGCCCTGCTGCAGCTGCTCGACCCGCAGGGCAATATGCGCTCCCGCGCACTGCGGCCGGCCCTGCCGCTCTCGCGCGAGGCGCGGATGAACGCGTTGCGCGGCGCGCCCACGATCGAGACGGTCGACCTCAGCACCGGAGACCGGGCGCGGCTGCTCACGATGCCGGTCTTACGGGCCGAGCGCGTCGTCGATCTGGTCCAGGTGGCCATGCCGCTGCGCCGTACGCATCAGGCGCTCGTCCGGTACATCGAGACGTTGCTCGTGCTCGTTCCGCTGGGCGCGGTGCTCTCGGCCGTCGGCGGCTGGATGCTGGCGCGGCGGGCGCTCCGGCCGGTCGATCGGATGTCGCAGAGTGCGCTGCGGATCAGCGCCGAGGACCTGAGCCGGCGCCTCGAGCGTCGCGGGACCCAGGACGAGATCGATCGCCTCGCCGATACGCTCAACGCGATGCTCGCCCGACTGGAAGCCGCGTTCAGCGAGATGCAACGCTTCACCGCCGACGCCGCGCACGAGCTGCGGACTCCCCTGACGGCGCTGCGGGGCGGCATCGAGATCGCGCTGCGCGCGGAGCGCTCGCCCGACGAGTATCGGCGCGTCCTCGCCTCGAGCATCGAGGAGGTCGATCAGCTCATCCGGCTCGCCGAGGACCTGCTGCTGCTCTCGCGATCCACGGTCGGCCTCAACGCCACCCGCCAGCCGGTGGACCTCGAGCCCCTGTGCCTCGAGGCGCTCGAGCTCGGCGTGCGCCTGGCCAAGGGCAAGGGCGTCACGGTCAGCCTCGGCGCCACGGCGCCCGCGGTGGTGCAGGGCGACGCCGGCGCGCTGCGACGGGCGCTCCTGAACCTGGTCGACAATGCGGTCAAGTACACGCCCGCCGGCGGCACCGTCGCGATCTCGCTGGAGCGGACTCCCGCGGGCGCGGCGGTAGCGGTCGAGGATACCGGAATCGGAATCGATCCCGCCGACGCCACGCGCATCTTCGAGCCCTTCGTGCGGCTCGATGCCGGCCGCAACCGCGATACGGGCGGGAGCGGGCTCGGCCTGGCCATCGCTCGATCCATCGTGGTCGCCCACGGCGGCACGCTCGAGGTCGAGGGCCGGCCAGGCGCCGGCAGCCGCTTCACGATCCGCCTCCCCGCCGCCTCGTCAGGCCCCATTCCGGGCTAAGAGGCTTCTCATCCCCGTTTCACGGCGGCCTTACGTCGCACCGCTACGGTGATGGCGTGACACAGACTCTCGCGCAAGAGGAGCGCATTCGATGAATGAACAGGGAGGCGGACTCATGAGGATGATGAAGAGCCATCGGCGCTGGGCAGCGCCCATCGTTGCCCTGGTCGCCGTCGCGGCCATGGTGGGATTGCTGCCCCACTTCGGCTTCACGAGCGGCTCGGCCCCGATCTGGACGGAGCGCACATCCGCTCAAACCGCTCAGATCCAGGCGCCGGACTGGGTGCGCCTCAGCAAGGAGGCGAAGCCCGCGGTCGTGAACATCAGCTCCAGGCTCAATGCCGAATCGGCGATGCCGCCGCAATTCAAAGGGCAGCCCGACGATCGCTCGATGGACGAGTTCTTCAAGCGCTTCTTCGATGAAGCGCCGCCGCAGCGCCGTCCCGTGCGAGCCGGCGGTTCGGGCTTCATCGTGAACGCGAACGGGTTCATCATCACCAACAACCACGTCGTCGAGAACGCGGCCAACATCCAGGTGAAGCTCGATGACGGGCGCGAGGTCCCGGCCAAGGTCGTGGGGCGCGACGCCAAGACCGATCTCGCCCTCCTGAAGATCGACGCCACCGGATTGCCGGTGATCCCCCTCGGTGATTCGAAGGCGCTTCAGGTCGGCGAGCCGGTGATGGCCATCGGCAACCCGTTCGCGCTGGAGCAGACCGTGACGACCGGCATCGTGAGCGCGACCGGTCGCGTGATCGGGAGCGGCCCGTACGACAACTTCATCCAGACCGACGCGTCGATCAATCCGGGCAACAGCGGGGGCCCGCTGATCAACGCGCGCGGTGAGGTCATCGGCATCAACACCGCCATCTTCAGTCGTGGCGGCGGGTCGGTCGGTATCGGCTTCGCGGTGCCGTCGAGCTTGGCCAAGACCGTGATCACGCAGCTCGCCGATCACGGCACGGTCGAGCGCGGATGGCTCGGCGTGTCGATCCAGCCGCTCACCAAGGAGCTCGCGGCGAGCTTCAAGCGTAGCGACACCAGCGGGGCGCTCGTCTCGGCGGTAATGGAAGGCTCCCCGGCGGACAAGGCCGGCGTGAAGACTGGTGACGTGATCGTCGAGTTCAATGGCAAGAAGATCCCGAAGGCGACCGATCTGCCCGGTCTCGTGGCCGACGTGCCGGTCGGGAGGGATGTGCCGATGGTGGTGGTGCGGGACGGCACGGAGCAGCGCCTGAACGCTCACATCGCCAAGCTCGAGGACGAGTCGCACGCCAAGGCCGCTGCGGAAACCGACGGCAAGGGCAAGCTCGGCCTCTCGGTGCAGCCGGTGACGCCGCCGGTAGCACGCGAGCTCGGGCTCAAGGTCAAAGAAGGCGTGCTGGTCCGCGACGTCGTCGAGGGCGGCCGCGCGGCCGAAGCCGGCATCCGCGCCGGTGACGTGATCGTCGAGGTCGACCGCCGGCCGGTCCGTACGATCGAGGACTTCAAGGCGCGGCTCGACAAGCAGGCCAAGGACGCGCCGGTCGTCATGCTCGTGAATCGCGACGGCCAGACGATGTACGTGGCCATTCCGGCCGCGTAGCGCTTCCTTCTGTCGCAGCAGTCCCAGCGCCCCGGTGCTCTCGGCCGGGGCGCTGGTGCGTCGCCCGCCGTGCAGCTAGACTCCCGTGCATGAGATATCGCGAGATCGTGTCGATCGTCACGCTCCTCCTCGGCGCGGCACTTGCCGGCTGCGCCACGTCCGGTGACACGTGGACGAAGCCCGGCGTGACCGAGCAAGAACGTGGTCGCGACACCATGGACTGTCTGACCCAAGCCAAGCGCGTGACGCCCGGCGTGGGCGGCCCGGCCGAGACGGTCAATCAGGATCGCTACCGGCGCTGCATGACGGACCGCGGCTACACCTCGGGCCCGGCGCAGTGATTCCGGCTCGGGTCTAGCCCAGCTGCTCGCGCGCGACCTCGCGCAGCCGCGCTTTCTGGACTTTGCCGCTCGACGTCATCGGGAGCTCGTCGACGACGAATGCGTGGCGCGGGATCTTGAAGCTCGCGATCCGTCCCCGACAGAACGCGAGCAGATCGTCCGGCGCGACGGTGGCTCCCGGCGCGGGCTGCACGAAGACGACCCCCACTTCACCGAGCCGAGCGTCGGGGTAGCTGACGACGGCCGCCTGCCGGACACCCGGGTAGGTGCCGAGATAGCTCTCGACCTCGGTCGGATCGACGTTCTCGCCGCCGACCTTGATCATGTCCTTGTAGCGGCCGACGAAGCGGAGATGGCCGTCGGCGCGCAGGATGCCGGCATCGCCGGTATGAAACCAGCCGTCGGCATCGATGGCGCGCGCGGTCGCTTCGGGGTCCCGGTAGTAGCCCTGCATGAGGTATCGCGTCCGGACCACGATCTCACCCGGCGTGCCGCGCGGCTGCTCGTGGCCCGTGTCGGGATCGATCACGCGCACCTCGAAGCCCTCGCACGGAAGCCCGGACGCCTCGCACGCCTGCTCGTCCGTCGAATCGAGAAGCGACATCGAGATCGTCGCGCCGACTTCCGTCATGCCGTAGGCGGTCAGGTGTCGCAGCGGCGCCAGCGCCTTGCGCGCGCGATAGAGGATCGGCGTCGCGCTCGCCGCGCCGGCCGCCATGATGCCGGTGCGCAACGTCGACAGGTTGCGCGGCCGCGCTTCCTGGGCGTCGATGAGGAGCTTGAGGTGCGTGTCGAAGCCGTCGATATGGGTTGCGCCTTCGCGCTCGACGAGATCGAGCGCCTCGTCGGCGTCGAACGTCTCCGTGAGAATCTGCCGGTAGCCGACCAGCAGCGAGCCGAGCGGCCCGTCGACGTAGCCGAAGATGTGAAAGAGCGGAAGGTAGTTGACGAAGACGTCGCGCTCGGAGGACTGCAGGCGCCGGTAGCGGTCGGCCATGTGGGCGAGCAGTGTATGGTCGCGCATCACGCCCTTGGGGAACCCGGTCGTTCCCGACGTGTACATGATGAACGCCGTGTCGCTCGGACGCACCGCCGCCGCCCGCGCGGCCAGACTGGCCCGGTCGACCGTGGCGGCCGCCGCCAGGAGCTCGGGCCAGCTCCACGCTCCCGGATACTGCCGATCGCTCAGGACGACCACACGCTCCAGATCGGGCAGTCGTGCGCTCCGCACGCGCCGGCTCTCACCGCCGCCGTCGAACGGCGCGAGCTCGCGAACCATGCCGAGGTAGTCGACGGGCCCGGAGACGTCGTGGGTCATGAGGGTCGTCGCGTTCGATCGCGCGAGGACCTGCGCCAGATCGACGGTCCGGAATCGCGTATTGATCGGCACGTGGACGGCGCCGATCTTGGCCAGGGCGAACATCGCGAAGATCCACTCGGGGCAGTTGAGGAGCCAGAGCGCGACCTTCTCGCCCGGCCCGACGCCGATGCGGATCAGCCCGCGCGCGAGGCGGTCGACCTCGGCGGCGATCTGACGGAACGAGTAGCGACGATCGCGGAAGACGAGGGCCTCGCGATCGCCCCACCGCGCGGCCGCCGTCTCCGTCAGGTCGCCGAAGCGGGTGACCGGGCGTGCGTCCATCGAGCTGCCGGCTACGGGATGCCGAGGAGCTTGTGCGTCTGCAAGCTCAGGCGCCATCGCGGATGCTCCAGGCAGTACTGGACGGCGAGCTGCGTGTTGCGCAGACGATCGGGGCCATCCATCGGCTGCAGGAAGAAGTGGGTGAAGGGCAAGCCCTGCAGCGATTCCGGGTCGATGCCGGCTTGCGGGTAGATCAGCTTCAGCTCGTTACCCTGTCTGAGGACCAGCTCCGCCCCGGCCTTCGGACTCACGCAGACCCAGTCGATCCCGTCGAGCCCGGGTTGCGTCCCATTGGTCTCGATGGCGATCGTGAAGCCTTCCGCGTGCAGCGATTCGATGAGCGGCGCGTCGAGCTGCAGCAGCGGCTCGCCGCCGGTGCACACGACGAAGCGCGACGCGGCTTCGCTCGACGGCCAGGCGGCCGCGACGGCCTTCGCGAGTGCCTCGGGCGAGGCGAAACGACCGCCGCCCGCGCCGTCGATCCCCACGAAATCGGTATCGCAGAAGCGGCAGACGGCGGTGGCCCGATCCGGCTCGTGCCCGGACCAGAGGTTGCAGCCGGCGAATCGACAGAACACGGCCGGCCGGCCGGTGTTGGCCCCCTCGCCCTGGAGCGTGTAGAAGATCTCCTTCACTGCGTAGCTCATGGGGCCGCCGGCGTCGTCGGACGATACGCGATCGGATCGCGCGTTCCGCTCTCGCGAAAGCCCTTGAGGCGCAGCAGGCAGGCGTCACAGGCGCCGCATGCGGCGCCGTCGCTCGCGGGGTCGTAGCAGGACGTCGTCAGCGAGTAGTCGACCCCGAGGGCGAGGCCGGCGCGGACGATGTCGGCCTTCGTCATGCTGATGAGCGGCGTGTGAATCGTCAGGCGCTTGCCCTCGACGCCGGCCTTCGTCGCGAGGTTCGCCATGCGCTCGTACGCCGCGATGTACTCGGCTCGACAGTCCGGATAGCCGCTGGCGTCGAGCACGTTCACGCCGATGAACAGATCGCGCGCGTCGAGCACTTCGGCCCAGGCGAGCGCGAACGACAGGAAGATGGTGTTCCGCGCGGGCACGTAGGTGACGGGAATCCCGTGGCCGATCTCCGCGAGCGAGCGCGCCTTCGGAACGTCGATCTCGCTCGTGAGCGCCGAGCCGCCGAAGCGCCGCAGCTCGACCGGCACCACGATGTGCCGCGTGACGCCGAGGTGTTTCGCGACGTCCGCGGCCTTCTCGATCTCGATGCGGTGACGCTGGCCGTAGTCGAAGGTCAGCGCATAGAGCGTGAAGCCCTGCGAGCGCGCGATGGCGGCCGAGGTGGTGGAATCGAGGCCTCCGCTCAGAAGGACCACCGCCCGTCGCTCCACCATGGGCTCCTCGATTCAGCTCCGCGTCGGCAGCTCGACGACCCCGCTGCCGAGCACCGACAGCTCGCCGTCCTGATTGCGCGCTTCCTGCTCGATCTCGACCAGGTGCCGGCCGTTCTCGATGCGCTTCGTCTTGACCGTGCCGTCGATCCGCAGGGTGTCGCCTTCGGGGTTGTGGCGGCGGATCTTGCAGTGCGCGCCGCGCAGGAACCCGTCGTCGCCCATCCAGTTGGTCAGGTGATGCGTGAGCCACGAGCACCGCTCGGGGCCGTAGTCGTACGCCCCCGGCGCGCCGACCATGGTCGCGAACTCCTGCTCCCAGTGGACGCGCTCCGGGCAGTCGGGAATGCCGAAGCGGTTCTTGATGCCCAGACCCGAATGACGATGTACCTGCTTCCAGGCGAGCTTGTTCGCCCGGATGTAGAGGCCGCCCCATCCCTGCGCATAGGCGATGAAGCCCGTCACGGTCATCGGCCCCTTCGCCATCGTCGGCAAGCGCTCGCCCTCGCGCACGTCGTCCCAGTACCGCGGGGTACCACCACGGATCTGCTCGTTCGCGTAGAGCCGATAGACGTCGGCGAGCTCCTCGTCGGAGTACCGCTTGGGAGGCTTCGCCTTCACCGCGGTGTACTTGGTCCCGGCTTCGCGCGCCTGATCACGATCGGTGCGAAAGCACCAGCTGTCGGCGGCGGCGACGAGATCTCGGCGCTGGTTGTAGAAGTCGACGTGATAGACCTGCTGGATCGAGCGGCCCGCGAACGTCGTCTGGTGTTCGATCAGCTCCTTGAGCCACGCCTCGGTCGTGATCGCGTCGTTGCGCCGCACCGGGTGGTGCCACGTCCAGTCCGCCCCGGCCCACATCGCGTGCACGCCCGGCAGCCCGCCGACGTAGCCCGAGATGATCCGGCTCGTGGCAAAGAGAAAGCTCGGCGGCGCGACCACGCCACCCCAGCGCGTGCTGGCCGCGTACTCCGGATCGCACCAGAGCGGGTTGTCGTCGCCGATACCGTGCGCGTAGTGGCGCAGGTTGTCGCGCGTGGCCTCGTGGCACCACGGCTCGAGCGTGTCCGTGATCTTGACGCCGATCCGGCGGCGCAGGTCCTCGAGGCCCTGCTCGGTGATCTTCGGAAAAAGCGTCGTCGTCTCACGGGGCATGCGTGGGCTCCACGGCGCTCGCCTCGGATTCGCGAAGCGCCTTGCGGTTGACCTTGCCGGCGGGCGTCTTGGGCAGCGCCGCCACGAACGCGACGCGCCGCGGGTATTCGTGCTGGCTGAGCCGCGTGCGCGTGAAATCCTGCAGCTCGCGGGCGAACGCGTCATCGCCGCCGCGCGCGCTCACGATGAACGCCTTGACCACCTGGCCGCGCACCGCGTCGGCGACGCCGATCACCGCCGCCTCGCGCACGTCCGGATGCCGGAGCAGCACATCCTCGATCTCGATCGCGCTCATGGTCCAGCCGGCCGAGATGATGACATCGTCGGCGCGACCGGCGTGGTAGAAGTAGCCATCGCCGTCCACGTGGCCTCGATCCTTCGTCCGAAACCAGGCATCGCGTCGCCACACCTTGATCTCGCCGATCTGGTCCGGCGGGCAGGGGCGTCCCTCGGCGTCCTGTACCTCCACGCGGACGCCGGGGACCGGCTTACCCAACGCGCCGGGCTTGACGGTGTAATCTGCGGCGCCCGGATAGTCGGCAAGGATCACGCCGACCTCGGTCGTCCCGTACATGCTGCACACGCGCGTGCCGAACGTCGCCTCGACGAACGCGCGTGTGGCGCTGTCCATCGGCTCGCCGGTGAACGACAGCTTGCCGATGCCATAGCGATAGGCGCCGGCCTGCCCGGACCCTTTCAGCATGCGATAGTGCGTCGCCGCGGCGGCCACGTTGGTCACGTCGTACTCCTGCAGCGCGCGGAGCATTCGCACCGGGTCGAACTTGCCGGCCATCGTGCCGGTGGTGACGCCGAGCGCCAGCGGTGCGAGCGTGCCGTGCCAGAGGCCGTGGCCCCACGCGGGCGAGGACGGACAGAAGAAGCGATCGCCCGGCCGGATGCCCGTGCCGTAGAGTGCTGCGACCATGAGCGCGACGATCGCGCGCTGGGGATGGCGCACCGCCGCCGGCAGCTCCCGCGTCGTGCCCGACGTGTACTGAAAGACCGCGAGGTCGTCGGCGGCGCTCCGCACCTCGTAGCGGGCCGGGAGCGCCGCGAGCGTGGACACGAACGCGTCGTCGGCCACCACGACCTCGAGCCCGGCGATGGCGCGCGCCGTGTCGGCCTTCTCGGCGTTGGTCAGCAGGAGCCGCGGCGTGCAGTCTTCGACCCGCAGCCGGACACCGTCGGGCCCGAACAGGGTGAACAGCGGCACCGCGATGGCGCCGCGCTTGATGGCGCCGAACAGGGCGGCGTAGAAGGCCAGCGACGGCTCGAGCATGATCGCCACGCGGTCGCCCGGGGCGACGCCGCGCGCCGCGAGCCAGTGCGCGAAGCGGGCGGACCACTCGGAGAGATCACGAAACCCGAGCGTCTCGTCGCGCCCGTCGGCGTGGGCGACGCGGACCGCGACGCGACCGGAGCCGGCGTGCCGGTCCAGGCACTCGACGGCGATGTTCAGCGATTCGCGGCCGCCGTCGAAGAGCGACCACAGCGCCGCGGATTGGAAGTGCCGGTGGGCGTCGGCATAGGCCGTGTAGTCCGTCAGTCGCATCATGGCTCCCGGGTCCCATTGTATAAGGACAACGCATGACCTCGCGGCGCGGCGGACTCTTGCTGGGCGGCGCCTTCGTGACCTTCGCGGTCAGCGCCGCGCTGATGCATTCGTACGCGGTCTTCCTGGTCGCGTTCCTCGAGGAGTTCCGCTGGAGCCGCGCCGAGACGTCGCTGGCCTACTCGGTCTCCGCGTTCGTGAGCGGTGCGAGCGCGCCCTTCGTCGGCGCGCTGGTGGATCGCCTCGGCCCTCGGCGGCTCGTCCTGCTGGGTGGGGGCATGCTGGCGCTCGGGCTCCTTGGCAGCGCTTACGTCGCCGCGCTCTGGCAGCTCATCGTGCTCTACGGCGTCGTCATGACCGTGGGAGCCAATTGCCTCGGGCTCGTGGTGTTCGTGCCGATGCTCTCGCGCCGCTTCGTGAGCAACCGCGGCATGGCGATCTCGGTCGTGCAGTCGGCCAACGGGTTCGCGCGAGCTGTCTCGGCACCCGTCGCGCAGATCCTGATCTCGACGATCGGCTGGCGGCACGCGTATCTCACGCAGGCGGCGCTGATGGGCGTGCTCATCTGGCCGCTCGCCGCCCTGTTCCGGCGCCACGAGCCGCCGGTGTCCGTCGCGCCGGCGAGCCCGCGGGCCCTCGGCGAAGGCGTCGAGGCGGCTCCGCCGGCACGCCGAGACTGGACCTTGGCCGAAGCGATCGCGACGCCGCACTTCTGGCTTCTGTTCACGGTGTACCTCGCCACGGGTCTCGGCAGCTTCTTCGTCTCGCTGCACCAGCTCGCGTTCGCGGTCGACGTCGGGTTCGACAAGCTCTATGCCGCCAGCGTGCTCGGCATGGGGGCGTTGCTCTCCGTCGGCGGGACGATCGTCACCGGGACGCTCTCGGACTACATCGGCCGCGAGCTTTCCGCGATCCTCGCCTACGTGGTCTCGATCGTCGGGGTGATCTGCGCGCTCTTCATCACGGGCCCTGGCGACGTCTGGCTTCTTTGGATCCACGCGGCCTTCTTTGGCCTCACCTGGGGTGCGCGGGGCCCGGCGATCACCGCCAAGACCGCCGATCTGTTCCCGGGGCGAAACCTGGGCACCATCCTGGGTGTCATCACGGTCGGCACCGGCATCGGCTCGGCCGTCGGCGCGTGGGGCGCCGGCTGGATCTTCGACGTCTCCGGCAGCTATCGGCTCGCGTTCCTGGCGTCGATCGCGTCCTACCTGGTCGGCTGCGTGGCGTTCTGGGGGCTGCGCCGGCCGCCGACGCGGCAGGTGGTATAACAGTCGGCGATGGACTTCCACGCGTTCATGTACGTCACGATCGGGCGCCGCCGCGAGCTCGAGCGCGGCATGGCCGGCAAGGATCCCGTGCTCTACCAGCGAATGCTGGACGAGATCGGTGAGTACGCGCGCACGTGCAATGCGACCGGCTGGTCGGGCATCGGCATCCCCGAGCATCACCTGCAGATCGAGGGGTTCGAGCTCGGTCAGGATCCGGGCCTCATGGCGATGTTCCTCGGCACGCACGGCCCGCGGCTGCGCATCAACCAGTTCGGCTACGTGCTGCCCACGCACAATCCGCTGCGCGTGGCCGAGCACGCCGCCACGCTCGACCATCTGCTCGGCGGCCGGCTCAACGTCGCGTTCGTACGCGGCTATCAAGCGCGATGGTTCGAGAACTACGCGGCCGTGCCCGGCGCCAAGGCCACGGGGCCGTGGAACCGCAAGAGCGACGAGGACGCGCGCAACCGCGAGCTCTTCGAGGAGTGCGTGGCCATCATCAAGACCGCGTGGGCCAACGACACGTTCGCCTTCAAGGGCAAGTACTGGTCATATCCGCCCGAGGGCCAGCGCCAGCCGCACCCGCATCCGGTCTATCTGAAGTATGGCCGCGGCGTCGATGCCGACGGCACGATCCGCGAGGTCGGCATCGCGCCGCGCCCGCTGCAGAATCCGATTCCCGTCTACTCGGGCTTCACGCACAGTTTACAGACCTCGCTCTACTGGGCACGGGAAGGCGGCAAGCCCATCGTGATGGCGAGCGAGATGGATTTCTGCGAGATGCTCTGGAGCCGCTATCGTGAAGAAGCCGAGCGTCACGGGCGCGACGTGCGACGCGGAGAGGAAGCGGCGTGGGGCGGCTATCTCGTGCTCGCCGATACGAAGAGCGAGGCGGAGGCGTGGGCCGAGGACTGTCTCTGGATGTGGGATTCGTGGTCCGTGCCCTTCGGTCAGGACCGGCCGCCGCTCCTGATCGGCGACGCCGACACCGTCACGCGCATGATCGAGAACGCGGCGCGCCACGTGCCGTTCAACGAGATGTTCCTGCTGTTCGGCCAGGGTCGCTAGGCGCGAAAGAAGTCGCGCAGGCTGGCGTAGGTTTCGTCGGGCGCCTGTTCGGCCGGGTAGTGCCCGCACGGAAGCGCGATGCAGCCGGCCAGGTTCGTGACGTAGGTCGACCAGCCTTTCTCGTATCCGTAGAACTTGGCCGTGTGGCTCTGGCCGCCGACGATCACCAGCACGGGGCAGGCGATCTTGTTCCCCGCGTCGAGGTCCTTCTTGTCCATCTCGAAGTCGATCGTGGCGCCGGCGCGGTAGTCCTCGCAGACGCCGTGGATATTCTCGGGCGTGCAGCAGCGCACGTACTCGCGGATCGCGTCTTCCGTGAAGCCGCCCTTGCCCAGCCCCTGGGAGCCGAGCTTGAGGCGGATGTAGTACTCCTCCTTGCCGGCCAGGAGGCGCTCGGGGAAATCATAGGGCTGCGCCATGAACGACCAGTGATAGCTGTTGAGCGCCCATTCGCGCGTGACGTGGGTCCACACGTGATGGGTCGGCAGGATGTCGATCGCGCAGAGCTTTTGCACCGCCGCCGGATGGTCGAGCGTCATGCGGTAGGCGGTGCGCGCGCCCCGATCGTGGCCGGCGACCATGAATCGCTCGAAGCCGAGCTCGCGCATGACGTCGACCTGGTCCTGCGCCATGCGCCTGAACGAATAGTTGCTGTGGTCGGGTAAGCCGCGCGGCTTGCCGCTGTCTCCGTAGCCGCGCAGGTCCGTGGCGACCACGGTGAAGTCGGTCGCCAGGCGCGGCGCGACGAAGCGCCAGTGGTAGTACGTGAGCGGATTGCCGTGCAGGAGCAGCACCGGCGGGCCCGAGCCGCCCACCACGCCACGGATCGTCACTTGTGGATCGCTGGTCTGGATGTCGAAGCGGCGGAAGCCCTCGTACATCGCGCCCTCCTGGCTTGTGCGAGAGTTTATCCTGCTCCCGGGTAGGGCAACAGACGGAGCGCCGACAGGAGGGCACGAGTGACGGGCTTTGAGATCAGGACGGCCGAGGAGTTCGCCGCGCATGACTTTCAAAGCCTCTGGCTGGCTCGACGCGCCGCGCGGGAGAGGCCGGAGTTCCGGCGTGTCCTCCGGCTCTTCGTCGAGCGCGGCGGCCCGGTTCCCGTCGACGAGATCTCCCCGGCCCTCGTTGCCCTGGATGACGAGGACCTGATTCGTATCCAGGGCGGGAAAATCGATGTCGCCTATCCATTCACGGCGTCGCCCACTCCGTTCGTGGTACGGCTGCCCGACGGTCAGGATCGGTTCGCCTGCTGCGCCGTGGATGCGCTCGGCATCGCGCCGATGATCGGGCAACCGGTCGAGATCCGCTCGCGCTGCCATCATTGCGGGGCGCCGCTCGATCTGACCTCGACCCCGGCGGGACCGCGACCCGAAGGGTCGGACGTGATGCTCTGGATCGGCCAGCGGGCCGACGATCGCTGCAAGATCGCCGATTCGCTCTGAACGACGATCAACTTCTTCCGGTCGGAAGAGCACCTGAGGGCGTGGCGAGCCGAGAATCCAGCGGCGGAAGGCGCCGGCACCACGCTCATCGAAGGCTTCAAGCTCGGCGCGCGAATCTTCGGCGGCCTGCTCACAGGAGAGCGCAGATGACACCAGGAACCGAGGAGGTCAGGGTCGCGCGGGACGTTCGCGTCATGACGATCACCCTGGACAGGCCGGGCGATCAGAACCGGCTGACGCGAGACGTGCTGCTGGCCTTGCAGGGAATCGTCGAGCGCCTGAGAGAGGACGACGAGACTCAGGCGGTCGTCATCACCGGAAGCGGCGCCGAATTCTTCTCGATGGGGATCCTGAATCCGGTCGTCCGGGCGAGCTACACGAAGGACCAGATCCTCGACATGGTCCGCACGGCGAATCGTCTCTACGACGCGATCGAAGCCCTCCCGCAGATCGTCATCGCGGCGTTCAACGGCGCCGCGCGCGCGGGCGCGGCCGAGCTCTCGCTCGCGTGCGATATCCGGTTAGCGGCGTCGCACGCGACGTGGGCGCTGCCCGAAGCGCTGTGGGGCGGTTTCCCTGGCGCCGGCGGGCCCGTCCGCCTGCCGGGCATCGTGGGCCGGGCGCGGGCGCTCGAGCTGATCTGCACCGGGCGCGAGATCGACGCCGCCGAGATGGAACGGCTTGGGCTCGTGCTCGCGGTCTATCCCGCGGCGCGACTGCTTCCCGAGGCGCAGGGGCTGGGCGCCCGCATCTCGGCCAGCGGCCCGATCGCGACGCGCGGCGCCAAGCGCATCATGAACGTCCGCAATACGGCCGGCTTCGGCGCGGCGCGGGAGTTATCCGACGCGCTTCGTCACGCCCTGGAATGGAGCAAAGACATCGACGAGGGGATGATCGCGCACCGCGAGCATCGCGCGCCGCGCTTTACGGGACGCTGACGCCGTCGTCACTCGACCGTGACCGGCTTGATCTCGCGAAGGCGCGGCAGCACTTCGGTCGAGAAGAGCCGGATGCTCTTTTCCGATTCGGCATGGGTCATGAACCCTGAGCGGCCGACCAGGCTCAGATGCCCGAAGCCGCCGACCTTGTCGTAGAAGTCCATGACCTGCTTGTAGACGCTGTCCGGGTTGCCCGCGAATAGGATGCCCTGCGCCATGGCCTGCTCGGCGCTGACCGACATGAGTCGCGCGGCGTTCTGACCCGCCGAGAGCACGCCGCCGGGTCCCGGCTTCGGCGCCGTCCGATAGATCTGCGGCGCGGCCTCGGGCGGGGCGTTGCCGGGCAGGAACCTCGCGTATTGCGGCGCCGACTTGAGGCTCGTGTGGAGGAACCAGAGGAGCTTGCTCCCGACGCGCAGTCCCTCTTCGTCCGTGTCGCCGACGTAGACGAAGGCCGCGTAGGCGAAGTTGTCGGTGGTCACCTTCGGCAAGTCCAGCTCGGCGCGCGCCTTGCGATGCGCCGCATACGCCCGCTTCGTTCCCTCGGGCCCGCGCAGGACGAGGACGTGCACCATGCCGCGGCGACCGACCTCGGCGGCGGTGTCGGGATCGCCGGTGGCCGACCACATCCGCGGATGCGGCTGCTGCCATGGTCGTGGCCAGATGTTCACGTGACGGTGCGTGAAGTGCTTGCCCTCCCAGCTGAACGGGCCGTCGTGATGGCTGAGCGCCTTCTTGATGAGGTCGATCGCCTCCCAGTAGCGCTCGATGTTGTTCACGGGGTTTGCGTTGTTCGACGCCATCTCGCTGCCGCCGGACTTCACGAAGCCGATCTCGAGCCGGCCGCGCGAGATCACGTCCGCCGTCGCATATTCTTCGGCCACCCGCACCGGATCCTTGCGCAACGAGATCAAGGTGCCGAGGCTCAGGATCCGCACCTGGCGTGTCTGGCGGGCGAGGATGCCGACCAGCAGGGGATTGGCGCCGAGGAGCGAGTTGATGCCGGCGTGGTGCTCCACGGCCAGGACATTGAGGCCGAGGTCGTCGCACAGGAGGAACTCGTCGATGACCTCCTCGAACAGATCGGCGGCGACCTTCGGATCGCAATAGCGATTGGGCAGGCTGGCGCGAACGGAGTCCGTCGCGTTGAGGACCTCCTGCGGCACGAACGGGAATGGCACTTCGCACTGCCACCAAGCGTCCATCGTGCTCTCTCCAGGCGCGTCAGCGATTCAGGAACTTCACGACCGTGTCGACGAAAGCCCTGGGCTGCTCGATCTCGGGGTGATGTCCGGCGCGCTCGATCAGCTCGAAGCGCGAGCCGGGGATCAGCTCGCTGTAGGCGCGCCCGTACGACGGCTTCACGATGCCGTCGCTGGCGCCCCACACGACGAGCGTCGGCACCGCGATGCGGCGCAGCCAGCGCTTGAGTTGCGGATTGTACATGTACGGATTCCAGCCGTAGAGACAGAGCGCGTCCCAGTTGCGGGCGCGGATGACGAGCTCGTCATCGGCCAGGGCGTCGAGGTCGGGTGTCCACGTCGCCGGATCGTGCCAGCTCCGCCGCTGCACCTCGGGCGGCGCCGTGTTGAAGACGTCCAGAATGTCCTGCGTCTCGCGGTCGCTGATCTTGATGCCGAAGGCGTCGACCAGCACGAGCCCGTCCAGCCGATGGCCGCACTTGACGGCGATCTCCGCGGCCAGCCATCCGCCGAACGAGAGTCCCATCAACGTCACCTTCTCGTGAGGCAGCGACTCGAGGACTTCCAGGTAAAAGTGGACGAGGTCGTACACGGTCTCGAAGTCGGCCGGCCGTATCGACCGCCCGAAGCCTGGATGCGACGGCGCGATGATCTCGGCATGCTGGCCGAGAATGTCTAGAAACGGCGCCCGCGGCTCGACGGTCTGCGCGCCGTGCAGCAGCAGCACGGGTCGACCGGCGCCGCGGCGCAGCACTTCCAGCTCGATTCCCCCGACGACGAGCCCCGCTGACATAGCTCCTCCGCGCTTCGAGCGCATAGGGTAGCATGCGAGGGGGTGACGACATGGACATGGTCGTTCGCGTTCTCTTGCTCGGACTGGTCGTGATGGCGATCGGTGTGATCGGAGATGCGCGCGCCCAGACACCGTCGCCGGCCCCGGCATCGACACCCGCCCCGATCGTCGGCAACATCTACTCGGTCACGTACATCGAGGTCATGCCGATCTCGAAGGCGGAGGCGGTGACGCTGCTCCGCCGCTACCGCGAGACCGCGCAAAAGGAAGGCGGCAATCTGCGCTGCGAGGTCGTGCAGCGCATCGATCAGCCGCATCAGTTCGCGATCCTCGAGATCTGGAAGGACCAGACGACATTCGAGGCTCACGGCAAGAGTGCCAGCACCACCGAGACGCGCGACAAGATCGCCGCGATCCGCAACGCGCCGACCGACGAACGGGTGCACACCGCGCTCTCGATCGGACCGATCGACGCGCCCGCCGCGCGTGGCGGCATCTATGTGGCGACGCACGTGGACGTCATTCCCCCACGCAAGGACGACGGCGTCGCCGCGCTCAAGCGGCTGAGCGAGGACACCCGGCGTGATAAGGACAATCTCCGCTTCGAGGTCGTCCAGCAGATCAGCCGGCCGAATCACTTCACGGTGATCGAGATCTGGCGCGACGCCAAGGCGGTCGAGACGCACTCGATGGCGGCGCCGACGCGCGAGTTCCGCGACAAGCTGGCGACGATGACGGGCGCCCTGTACGACGAGCGGCTGTATCGCGCGATCGACTAGCTACCCCGGGCCTACTCGCAGGGCCCGCCGACGAGCCCGGCCTTCAAGTTCGCGTTCGGCGGATGAGAGCCGAGCCAGATCGAGAAGAACGTCTTCGCGAAATCGTCACCCTCGA
>WNFK01249348.1_pt2 | contig 27152 bp, 31 predicted proteins | sample 5400281 | NCBI WGS metagenome assembly WNFK01 (sample SAMN13153350, study PRJNA577476) | soil metagenome | isolation source: 20 cm soil on Douglas fir-dominated hillslope | place: USA:California | collected 2013-09-17
TCTTCACCGACGGCATTTTCTCGATGGAAGGAGACATCGCGAAACTTCCCGACCTCGCCGCGCTGGCGCGGAAGTATGACGCGGTGCTGGCCGTCGACGACTCGCACGCGACTGGCGTCCTGGGGAAAGGCGGCCGGGGCACCGCCGAGCACTATGGCATGCTCGGCGAAGTCGACATCATCACGTCGACGCTGGGGAAAGCGCTGGGCGGCGCGGCCGGCGGCTTTACGGCCGGCGCGCTCGCCCTCACCGACTATCTCACGCAACGCTCTCGTCCCCAGCTCTTCAGCAATGCGCTTCCGCCGACAGTCGCTGCCAGCGCACTCGCCTCCGTGCGCTACGTCGACGCCCATCCCGAGCTCGTCAGCCGGCTGCATGAGAACGCCCGCTACTTCCGCGAGCAGCTCCTGGCGCTCGGCTTCAAACCGCTGCCGGGCGAGACGCCCATCGTGCCTGTGATCCTGGGGGAGACGGCGCAGGCGATTCGTATGAGCGAGCTGCTCCTCGACGAGGGCGTGTTCGTGACTGGGTTCGGGTATCCTGTTGTGCCGCAAGGACATGCGCGGGTACGCTGCCAGCTCTCCGCCGCGCATTCGCCGGACGACCTCGATTTCGCGCTCCGCGCTTTCAAGAAGGTGGGTTCAAAACTGGGGCTGATCTAATGACACCGTTCCTGCTGCTCGCGTTGTTACAAACCGCCGAACCGCCCATCCGCCCATCCGCCGCTCTTGGTTTCGAGCCGGGCACCGACTCGCTGCTCGCCGATTGGAAACAAGTCTCGGGCTACATGAACACCCTGGCGCAGCAGAGCCCGTACGTGCGGGTCGACACTCTGGGTCGTACGACCGAAGGCCGTCCGTTTGTGCTGGTGACGATCACTGGACCCGCCAACCAGAGCCGCCTGGCCGACATCGAGCGGGGGCAAGCCCTGCTCGCGGATCCTCGGCGGCTGACAGCGGCGGAGCTCGAGGATCTGCGTGCGAAGCAGCCGGCCGTCATTCTGATCAGCAACAACATCCATTCCACCGAAGTCGCGTCGAGCCAGATGGGGATGACGCTCGCCTATCGCCTCGCGACCGATCCCGAATGGCGGCGGCTGCTCGACTCGGTGGTGGTCCTGATGATTCCGTCGATGAATCCCGACGGCCTCGACACGGTGGTGAGCTGGTATCGCCGCTACAAGGGAACGCGGTATGAAGGCGGACCCCTGCCCTGGCTCTATCACAAGTACATCGGTCACGACAACAACCGCGACTGGTTCATGCTGACGCAGGTCGAGACACGACTGGTGACGCGCATGCTGTACAAGGAATGGTTTCCCGAAATCGTCTATGACGTGCACCAGATGGGCTCCAACGGCGTGCGGCTCTTCGTCCCGCCGTTCCAGGATCCCGTCAACCCCAATCTCGATCCCGCGCTGGTGGAAGCGATGAGCCTCGTCGGGACGCAAATGGCGGCGGCGTTGTACGACGCCGGCATGACGGGCGTCGCGCACCAGCAGACGTACGACCTGTGGTGGCACGGCGGCTTCCGCTCGACGCCTACCCGTCACAACATGGTCGGCATTCTCACCGAAGCGGCGAGCACCAGGCTCGGCTCACCGATCACACTCGCGCTCGACTCGATTCGCCAACCGGGCCGCGGCGTCAACTATGCAGCGCCCTGGCCGGGTGGCACGTGGCATCTCGGCGACATTGTGCGCTACGAGCTGATTACGTCGCAGGCGCTGGTGCGCCTCGCGGCGCGCGACCGCATCAACGTGATCGACCGCTTCGTGAGTGTGGGGCAGCGCGCGATCGAAGCCGGGCTTGCCGGCAATCCCTTTGCCTATGTGCTCCCTCCCCAGTCGGATCAGCGAGATCCCGAGGCCTGGTCGGCACTGGCGAACGTCCTCGCCGCCGGCGGTGTGGAGGTGTGGCGCGCCGCAGAGTCATTCACGGCCGACGGCCAGACCTACGCAGCCGGCTCGCTCGTCGTGCCGATGGGTCAGCCCTATCGCGCGCACGCGAAGGATCTGCTCGAAGCGCAGCACTACACGCCGGTCGCCGATCGCCCGCCGTACGACGTCGCCGGTTGGACGTTGCCATTTACGATGGGCGTGCGGGCCGACGTCGTGAACACGCCGTTCAAGGCAAATCTGGTGAAGGTCGACAGCGTCACTCCCACTCCCGGCCGAATCGAGGGAAGCGGCGAGATCTTTTTCCTGAAGAACCGCACCAACGCCGAGTCGCGCGCGGTAGCGGCGCTGCTGGCAGCTGGGCAAACGGTGACCGTCGTGGGCGACAGTCTCATGGTGCGCGGCCCACGTGCGCGCGCCATTCTCACGGAGCATGCCGCGCGGCACGGATTCACAGTGACCGCAGTCCGAACCGCACCGGCCACCGGCGCGGGCGTCACACGCCAGCGGTTACCGCGCATTGGACTGTATCAGCCGTGGACCGGCAACATCGATGAGGGGTGGACGCGCTGGTTATTCGAGCAGTATGGCATCAGCTACACGACACTGCACGACGCCGACGTCAGAAAAGGCGGCTTACGCCAGCGATTTGATGTGATCGTACTGCCGGATGCGGATGGATCTTCGATCCTGCGTGGCGTGGACTCTACTCGCATTCCATTGCAGTACGCCGGGGGAGTGGGAGAGGCGGGCGCCACCGCCGTTTCGGAGTTTGTTCGGGGTGGGGGGACACTCGTTTGCCTCGATGGTTCAAGTAATTTCGCGATTACACGCCTTAACCTCCCCGTGGTCAACGTTCTAGCAGGTGAGGCATCAGGCCCGCAAGTTTTGCGATTTTACGCCCCAGGCTCTATTTTCGGTGTGGTTTTGGGGGGGGTTGAGGGGCCGAGGAGCCCGGTTACCCTCGGGGTCTCCGACTCCCTCCAAGTCTACTTCGAGAATAGTGCCGCCTTCACCGTTTCGGCCCCGGCACGGGCCCTGGCGACGTATCCGCCGCAGCCGCTGCGATCCGGCTATGCCCGGTTCGAAGAACGGCTCGCCGGGAAGGCGGCGCTGGTGGAGGCACCGGTCGGCAGCGGACGGGTGATCCTGTTCGGGTTCCGGCCCCAGTTCCGGGGTCAGACGCACGGCACCTTCAAGCTGCTCTTTAACGCGGTCCTGTTGGCGGCTCCCTAGGCGGGGCCGTGAGGAGGAGTCCCGATGAGGCGGCTGGTTCATCTGCTGGCGGGCATTGTGAGCGTGGCGGCCCTGACCGCCTCCCCTGCGGCGGCGCAACGATCTCAGAGCATCGAGTTCGGCGGGTTCGAAGAATTCGCCCGGAGGCGGCGCGCGCATCGCGTACGCCTGGAGCGACCGCCTCTCCATCGAAGTCGGCGGCGCCTTTACCAAGACAGTGGATACCGCCTCGGCACAGAATGTTTCGGTGTCGACGGTGAGCGCCAACATCGTGCTCAACTATCCGATGGGCGACAAGATGACGCTCTTTACCACCGGCGGATTCTCCCGACTCGTCTTCGGCCCCGATCCGCCTTACAACTTCACCGACAACATGATCAATGGGGGCGTTGGCGCACGGGTGTTCCTGAGCCCGCATGTGTCGCTGCGGCTGGACGCGCGGGCGTACTACAACCGACAGAATCGCGATCCACTCAACCCCACCCCGCGCGGTTCATGGACGGGCCAGGTTGAAGGAGACGCGGGCCTGTCGTACTACTTCATACCGCCCCAACAGGGCCGTGGCTTCGGCCGGCAGTATCAGTGGTACTGGGGCGCGCAGGGCGGCGCCTTCATTTCCAAGACCAACACGCAACCCTATGTGTACGACCCGATCGTCGGGGGCCACTGGCTGATCACGGCGCGCCGCACCGCGCTGTACGTCGCGTACGAGCAGGCCATCTTCCTGTCGGACGCGCAGGCCGTGATCTTCGACCCCAGCTCCTCGGCCTCGTCGGTCGGCCCGGGCTTCCGCGACGTCACGTTCCACGACATGCGCCGGCTCATGTTCGGCGTGCTCGCCTTCCCGACGCAGAAGATCATCGAGCCGTTCGCGGGTGGTGGGTTTGCATTGATGCAGGTGCTGAACCCGACGGTGGACTGCTCCAGCTGCGCGACGCTGGGCGAAGCCGTCGAAGCGTCGGACCGCGCGCACGATCAGGCCAGCAAGGCGTTCTTCTGGCTGATGGGCGGGCTGCAGATCAACTACTCAAGCAAGCTCAACGTCTTTGCGCACTATATGCTGACGTCGAGCGCCTCGAACTTCCTGCTCGAGAGCAACACGCACACGCTGCAGGGTGGCGTTCGGCTCAGCCTGGGGAGCGCGAAGGAAGGGATTACCGAACAGCATTAGCGGGAGACCCAGGGAGAGTCCTTGAGGTAAAACCGCAACGGCCAATCGGCCGCTTGAGTGATGCCGATGCGAGGGCCGGTGACGATGTCACCGGCCTTTGGCTTTGTCCCCTTCACGATGCGCAGCAACCCATGCTGCAACGACACGCCGTTCAACTTGCCCGTGACGCCCAGCGCCTTGCACAGCCGCGCGGGGCCGGTGCAGAGCGGCTCCTTGCCTCGGCGCACGCGCATGGTGTCGAATCCGGCGATCGGCTCGAGCGCACGGATCAGCACGGCAGCCGGATACTCAGGCGGCTCGGTCACCGCATTGAGGCACCAATGCATCCCGTAGGTGAAGTAGACGTACGCAGTCCCGGGCGCGCCGTACAGCTGCTCGGTGCGGGCGGTACGCCGGTGGCCGTAGGCGTGGCAGGCCGGGTCGTGCGGACCGACATACGCCTCGACTTCCACGATCCGCCCCGCCGTCTGGCGGCGCCGGCCGCCGACGTCGCTCACCAGGATGTGCCCCAATAGTCCACGCGCGACCTCTTCTGTAGGTCGCGCGTAGAACTTCGGCTGAACCGCCGTGCCCTGCACCGCTACTCGCCTCCTGTGAGGCCGCGCTTCACCTTGGACCAGAAGGACTCTCCCCCCTCAGCCTCGGGTACCTTGGTGGGCTTTGGTGGAGGTGGTGGAGGTGGTGGTGGCGCCGGAGGTTCTGAGTGCTCCGGTGACTGATTATGCACCGGACGCGCGCTGGTGTTCGTGCTCTCGGACGACTCCGACTCGAAGCGACGCGGGCCCCTGCCCCGGCCGCCACGCCCGCCGCGGCGTCCGCGCCCACCACGTTCACCGCGCTCCGCCCGCTCGCCGTTTTCGGCGCGGCCGCGATCCCGTCCGCCGCGTGCGCCCCCACCACCACGACCGCCGCGACTACCGCGCTCCCCCCGCTCGGCGTGCTCGCCGTGTTCTGGTACCGATCCACCGGGCGTCGTGGAGGTGGGCGCCGGCGACGAGGGCCGCGGCGGCAACACATCGCCGCGGGGCCGGAAGTTGGGATCGACTTCGACGACACCGATCTTCGGGATCTCAGGGGGAGCGCCGCCGCTACTGGGACGGGCGCCACCGCGCGAGCCGCGCCGGAATCGTGCGCTGCGCATCGGCACTCCACCGCTTGACCCAGGCGTGCTGTAGGGTGGAGGTGGCGCCGAAGAGGTCGGCATCGGAATGTCGTCCTCTTCGTCTATGTCTGGTTTTGCAGCCTCTACTTCCTGTGGCGCTGGCTGTTCTTCCGTGCTCATCCCTACGGCTTGCTTGATCAACCCGAACGCATCGCCGAAGAAGCCGGACTTTGCAGCCGGCGCTTCCGGCTCTTCGCTGGGTACGGGTACAGACTCGGCCGTCGCGGGCTCCGTCGCTGGCTGCTCCTCGCGGTCCTGGCCGCGTCCTCGCCCGCGCCCCCCCCGGCCTCCCCGGGAGCGGGGGCGAGCGGCAGCGGGCGGCTCGGTGGTCTCGCTCAGCGCCGCCAACGTCGGCGACGCCGCCGCGCCTGCGACCTGCGGGCCGAGGGCGATTTCGTACTGCCCGTTGTCGAGCCGGGTCAGGGTGATGAGACCGCGGCGCGCCGCTTCGATAACGAATTTGCTGAACCGCGAGAACCCGGCGTCTTTCTCGTCGAAGTTCGGGTCGATCTCCTGCATCACCTGCTTCAAGCGGTCGGAGCGCATGACGTCGTTGTGCGCGGTCATCTGCTTCACGGCTTCGACAACCAGCTCCCACGGATCGCGTTTCACATATTCGATGTCGCTCGTCTTCGTAAAGCCGGCGAGCTCATTGTAGGAGTAGTACTCGTCGCAGTTCTGAATGAGGAGGTCGCTCGACGACTCGCGGATCCCCACGCCGATCACGTACTTGCCGTACTCCTTCAGCTTCAGGACCAGCGAGGAAAAGTCCGAATCTCCGGACAACAGAATGAACGTCCCGATCTCGGGCCGCGTGAAGACGAGCTCCAGTGCGTCGATCGCGAGCCGGATGTCGGTGGCGTTCTTCTTATTCGCGCCATGCGCAGGCGCGAAGATGAGATCGATGGACGATTCGGAGAGTGGGACGATGTACTGCGGGTAGCGGCGCCAGTCGGCATAGGCGCGCTGCACGGCAACCTTGCCCCGGATGATCTCCGACTGAAGCAGGCGCTTCAGCTCGGTTTGGAGGTCCGAGCGAATCGCCATCGTCACGTTGTCGAAGTCGATCATCAGCGCCGCATTCGGCGCGTGGGCGGGGGGTTCTTTGTGTGCGGGGCGTGGCAAATGATTGTGAGCTTGCTGCGGTGTCATAACGAATTCTGTTCCTGCCCTGGGGCCGGACAAGCGGGTAGCACGTCCCTCGAAGCGAGGGACTGTGCGACGCGTGTCTGCTGCGTCGGGCTTTTGGTAGAGGCGTGTTGCGCCGTAGTTAAGGCTGGCTGGTGCGTTGGGAGGGTCGCCGAGTCATCACGGCGCGCCGGTGCGCGCTACTAGGGCCCATTGCCGAAGTCCGCAGGCGCCGCCTGATGGTCCGACCCCTCGCCGCTTGCACTGCCAGGCGTATGAATGATTCAACATAAACGATTGGGACTTCAGAAGCTAGGGTCTTCCCGGAAGTTGAGCCTTGCTGCGTGCTTCAGTGAGCATCCGTTCGGCGAAATCGAGCCGCTCCTCGAGCTCCGTGACCTTCGTCTCGGTCCGGAGCAGCCGGTCTTCGAGGCCCTCGAGCTGATCAGGGTCAACGGTTCCGGGAAGTTGGCGGCGCCGGAAGAACAGCACTTTCACCCCAACCCCCAAGAGGATGAAGGTGAGGCCGGCTGCGCCCAAGGCGATGATCCCCTTCATTATCTCTCCGAAATCGAACACTAGGACCTCGGCGTTTCGTGATCAGTGAGGACAGGGAGGAAGGGCACCCACGGCCCCACCTCGGCGCGGTACTGCTTGGCCATGACGCGAGCGACCTGCGCAATATGCCCCAAGTCGTGGACCACCCATGCCGCCAGAAGCTGCGCGAGCGTGACAGGGCCGAGGCGCGGGTGCTCGCCTCGCAGCTCGAGCTGCGCAGGCGTCAGCTTCCACGACTCGAGCCCGCGGACGTTCTCCGCGCGGAGCCTGGCGAACTCGTCGAGCAAGGAATCCAGCGTGCGCGTGGCATTGCGGGCGTGATGGCGGAATCGATCGTATGGTTCGAAGCGGCGGTTCGCACCCTGCGCCAGGATGATGCGCGCCCGTGGCATCCAGTCGGTTTCTTCGCCGTCGATCAGATGGCCGATGTTGTCGAAGGGACTGAACGTATCGGGCCCCTCGGTGCCGCGCGCCCAGGGTGTGCTGACGTCGTGCAGGAGCGCGCGCAGTGCTCCAGGGGTGCGTTCGAGAACCTCGGTCGCCAGCGCGAGATCGAAGTCCACGTCAGCGCGGCCCCCCTTCGAAGTGGAACAGATGCGCAATACGATGAATCACTGGCACGAGCAATAGTCCCGCCACAACCAGAAAAACCATACCCGCGTACAAGGCGAAGATCCCGGCGAACACCTTACCGCCGTTAGTGCGTAGCGGATCCACGGGCCCCATCCCTCCCAGCAGCATGGCCGTATTCAGGAAGGCGTCGCGCCAGGCGAGGTGTTCGTAGTGCTTGTATCCCGACATCCCCCCCAGCAGCGACACGCCGACGAGTCCGGCCGCAAAAGCAACGTGAACGGCCATGCGCCGCGCGAAACGTCTGGGGTTGAGCGGTGGGGTGCGACGGTCTTCGTACACCTATCGTCCTGGTGGTTTGGGAGGCTCGGGATCGCGCGGGATCCGCGCCGGCTCCCACGGTTCCGGTGGGCGGGGCTTTGGTGGCTCGGGAAGCTTGACTGGACCCGGCTCTTTTTTGATCGGTGGGAATACCATCGTGTCCCTCCTGGTCAGCGACGCATTTCGGTGATTCGCGCTTTGACCAGTTTCTTGACGAGACCTATCGGTATTGGTTTCGCGAGCGGCAGCCGAACTGTCCCCTTGGACACCTCGTATCCCTTCAAGGCCGCGGCCAGCTTGCGCCGGATCGCGCCCGTCATCGGAAACAGGCTGCAATGGTTCTTGAATGCCGCGTACCAGACGAGCAGTCGCCCTTCGAACCGGAACGCCGGAATGCGGTAGCTAAAAGCGTCTTCGGCACCGGATGCGACGGACTGAATGGCGGCGCGGATTTTCTTGAGGGCAGCTCGCGCCTTGGGAGGCGTCGCAGCGAAGTAGGAACGCACTTGCGACTTGGCGGTCTTTGGCATCACAGTCTCCCACCCACCGACACGGCCGGCACCAGTGGAAACGTCAGTTCCATCGTAGATCCAAGGGCCAAGGCGTGCCAACGGGATTCGAGTGCCTGCCGCGAGGCGCGCACTTGAGCGAGCTGCTCATCGCTGATGGGCGTAAACGCATCGCGCTGCGCCGGCGGCAGGCTCGCGATTACCGACTCATTGAACTCGTGCGACGTCATGGGCTCGGGCAGCGCGCGCTCGCGATCGAAGACCCCCACGACATGCTCGGCGACGATCGCCTGAAACGGCATCCTCCGACTCGCGCCGGGCTTCGCAAAGTCGTCGATTTCCCACCCGGTGGCGATCAGACCAAAGAACGCCTGATCGAAGCCGAGCACACTTTCGACGACGCAATGCGTGATATCGTGCACGGGGAAGAACGGATGCTCCTTGCCCCAGGTGCGCGTTCCGTCGCTTCGCACGCAGGCGAGTGTCGCTGGGCCGTCCCGACCCTTCTTCAGCTGAATCATCATCTTTCTGCCCCTCGCTACGGCAACGTGTACGCCACATACGTGTCGCTGGACTTCGATCCCAATTTACCCCCGCCCGCCGCGACGACCACATACTGCTTGCCGCCCACCGCAAACGTGCTCGGCGTGGCATAGCCGGGCGCCGGCAGCGTGGCTTCCCAGAGCAGCCGGCCCGTGTCTTTGTCGAACGCACGAAACTTGGCGTCCTGGGTCGCGGCAATGAATACCAGGCCGCCGCGTGTGACGATCGGCCCGCCGTACTGCTCCGTCCCCGTGACCGCCAGGCCGCGTGCCGTGAGGGGAGCGAATTCCCCCAACGGGATCTTCCAGCGGTATCCGCCGCTGTTCAAGTCGATCGCGCTCAGCGTGCCCCACGGCGGCTTCAGCGCCGGCAAGCCGGTCGAGTCACGCCAGCGCTCGTACCCGGCGAATTCGTAAGGCGCGCTGTCGACGCGTTGCGATCCCCATTCCAGCGTGTCAGCCGGATCGGGGGGGTATCCGAGATACTCGAGCACCGCCCGTTTCTCCGCCGCTGGTACGCTCGCGAATGACGGCATGAACCCGCGTCCCGACTCGAGCACCTGCCGAATTCTGTCGCGTGGCAGGCGCTTGCTGATGTCGATCAACGACGGGGCGCGATCACGGCCGCGGCGATTGATACCGTGGCAGGCGGCGCACGTACCGGCGTACACTGCCGCTCCGGTGCGCGGAGCACGCGCACGAGCCATGGGGCGCACCGATTCGCGCATCGCGGCGATCCAGGGGACGTCGCTCGCATTGACGTAAAGTGTCGCGGAGTCCGGGTCCACCGCCGCGCCGCCCCACTCACCGCCGCCATCGAAGCCCGGCAACACGATGCTGCCCTCCCGACTCGGCGGCGTGAAGAACCGGTTGCGCAGCGTTTGAAACCGTCCCAATTCCGGCTCGCTCACGTCCTGAGCACGGATCGTCTGGCGCGCGAACGGCGCAGGCTGCACCGGGAACGGCTGCGTCGGCCAGGCGTGCTCACCGCGCAGGTCGGAGGCGGGAACCGCGCGCTCCTGTATGTCGAAGAGCGGCTTGCCGGACTGGCGGTCGAACAGAAACACGAACCCGCTCTTCGTGATCTGCGCGACGGCGGCCACACGCGTGCCAGCGCGCGTGACCGTCACGAAATTCGGGGCGGTGGGAAGATCACGGTCCCAGATGTCGTGGTGCACGGTCTGGAAATGCCACAGCCGCTTGCCTGTTGCGGCCTCGAGCGCCAGCAGCGAGTTCGCGAACAGATTCGCACCAGTCCGGGCGCCACCGTAGAAATCGGGCGTTGCGGATCCGGTCGGCACGTAGACGATCCCCCGCGCCGTATCGACGCTCATCCCGCCCCAGCTGTTGGCGCCCCCCGCCGTCTGCCACGCACCGGGCGGCCAGGTGTCGTACCCGAATTCCCCGGGGTGCGGGATCGTGTGGAACGTCCAGCGAATCGCGCCGGTGCGGACGTCGTAGGCGCGGACGTCGCCCGGTGCCGACCCCTCTTCCTCGCCGACACGCATGCCCTGGATCAACAGGTCCTTGTAGATGGCACCGGGGCTCGTCGCGACGAGGTAGGCGTCGCCTATCTCGCGGGACAGTCCGGCGGCGAGGTCGACTGACCCGGAGTCGCCAAAGGCGCGAATCGGGCGACCCGTCCCTGCGTCGAGCGCATAGAGGCGGCGGCCTGCCGTGAACAGGATCCGGCTGTCACTGCCGTCCGACCAATACACGACACCGCGATTGACGTGGGAAAAGTCGCTGCGTCGTGCGTCGTGCGTGGTGCGCGGGTCGAAGCGCCAAATCAGCTTGCCGCTCTCGGCGTGAAGGGCGATGACGGCGAGCGCGGGAGTCGTGGTGTACAGGACGCCAGCGATGACGATTGGCGTGGCCTGGATTTCAGACGCGCCGCCCCACGGTCCGTGTGCGGGCATGTCGCCGGTGTGGTAGACCCACGCCACACGCAGCTCCGCGACGTTGGTCTTGCTGATCTGATCGAGTGTGGAGTACCGCGTGTTACCCGGGTCGCCGCCCGTGATGGGCCAATCAGTGTTCGGTCCCTGGCTTGCGCATCCGGCGGCGGCGGCGGCGAGCAGCAGAAGCGTGATGGCCCGCACTTACGGGTTCTTCCAGAGGTCGATTGGCTTCTTTACCCCTTTCGGATGGAACGGGAACATGATCTTGCGGCCCTGGCCCGCCGACGCGTACGCGGCGTAGAGCACTTCCTGCACCACGCGCCCCGTCTCGCCGTCGGAGATCGGCGTCTCCTTGCCGCGGACGCAGCGGGCAAAGTGCCCATCTCCTGCGGGAAGCCGTAATTCCAGTGCTCTTCGAACACGGGATAGGTCCAGCCCTTGGTCGTGGCTGCTTTTTCGACGGCGTAGCCGAAGCCGACGTCCGAGTAGGTCGGGAGCGCGTTCCCCATCAGCATGTCGGCGTATGTCTGGCCTTTGTCGCCAAAGACCTCGATGCAATCGTCCATGCCGCCGGGCCGATTCCAACTGCTCTCGATCATTCCGACGGCGCCAGTCTCGAACTCCACGATCGTGATCGCCTCATCCTCGCCCTGGGTGCGATCGCGATGCGCCTGCGTCGACATGTGTGAATAGACGCTTTTGACCTTGGGCTTGCCGAGGAACCACCAGCAGAACGCGATGCCGTGGCAGCCGAGGTCCATCACCGCGCCACCGCCCGACTGTTCGACGTCCCAGAACCAGTCGGAGTGCGGGCCGGAGTGCTTCTCACCTTGTTTCACGAGGTGCACGCGGCCGAACGCGCCCTCGTCGGCCATCTGCTTTGCCTTCAGGTATTTCGGCGCGAAGAACAGCTCCTCCGCATACAGCAGCAGCACGCCGGCCCCCTTGCACGCATCGATCATGGCGTCGGCCTCTTCGAGCGTGATGCAGAGCGGCTTTTCGCAGACGACGTGCTTGCCGGCCTTCGCGGCGTCGATCGTGATCTGCGCGTGCAGCCGGTTGGGAGCCGTGACCGAGATCAGTTCGACTTGGGGGTCGCGCAACAGGTCGTGGTAGTCGGTATATGCGTGCGGGACGCCGTTCCGCTTGGCAAACTCGGCCGCGTGTCCTTTGGTCGGTGAGGCCACGGCGACGACCTCAGCGTCTTCCGGAACCGCCTTGACTGCCGCAGCGATGCAATCCGCCTGAAAGCGGGAGCCGACGATGCCGACTTTTACCTTGGACATTGCGGTATCCTGGTGGTGCAGCGTCCGACCGCGACGCGTCGCACGAGCCGATGCGAGGGCAATTCGCGGAGGTCGCCGATCAATGAATCGCCCCCCGCCCCCACCGCGAACGTGAAACGGTCCCAGAACCACGTCTTGGCGGCCGAATCGTAGGTGAATGTCGAGATGCCCATGAGTTCGCGCACGCCGTTCACGATCTTGTCGGCTTGCCACCGCACGGGCCCGTGCGGGCCGGCCGCGGAGTCGATTACGTAGATCACTTCCTCATCGTGGCAGGCTCGGTCGACTTGCGTGTCGGCGCAGAGCGACGTGCCGTGCCAGGCTCCCAGGATCGCCGCGGCCGGCGTCTGTGCCTGCGAATCCCAGACGGCGACGCCCACGCGTGAGTCGGCGGTGCCGTAGTACAGGTACCATCTGCCCCGGAACGGCACCAATCCTTCCACGAACGTCGTCCCCGCAGTGTACTGCCCCGTGCGCTCGTAGCTCTCCGTTGGTCTGATGAACGCGCTATCAGACCGGGCCACGAGTTTGGTCGGATCACGGGCATCAAACAACGCCTGGCTCGCAGAATAGGTCCGTGAGGGCAGACTTCCTGCGTTATATAGGACGACGATTCCGGCCGGAGTAAGGAGCGCCGGAGGGCCCGCCTCGACGAGCCAGGAATCGAAGGAGCCGGGGCGCGCAGACAGGACTTTGACTGCTCCCCCGCGCGAGTCCTCCAGGGGCGTCCAGTCCAGCAAGTTCTCGGACGTCGCGATCCGGAGATCGGGGACGCCGAAGTACATCCAATACTTGCCGTTCACGCGCGTGGCGATCAGGCGATCGCCTTCGATCCGGCTCAGAATCGCCCCCGACTTGGACTCCGTCCGCATATACTGGCCGCCGACGCGCGCGAATGCCGGTCCGTGCTTGGTCCACGAAATCAGATCGCGCGACGTGGCGACCGCGAGCCGCGGCACGTCACGGTTCCACTGCGTGTAGGTGAGGACGTAGGTGCCATCGTCCGATTCCACGATGCGCGGGTCTTCCACGCCCCCCGGCCACTCGTACTGCCGCTGCGCGTCGGTGTCGGGATACAACACCGGCATGGCTCGCCGCGTGAAGCGTAGACCATCCGTGCTCTCCGCCAGACCGAGGCGCGAGGTATGCCCGCCGATCTGCTGCGTGCCGCTCGCGTCCTCCGCGCGATAGAGCAAGAAGACTTTCCCGTCTTTCACGACGGCCGCCGGATTGAACGTGGCGTAGGCTTCCCACAGGGCGGCGGGATTCGGCGTGATCACGGGGTTGACCTGGGGCGGCTTGGTAAACGGTCCGAACATCCACGCCTGCAGCAGAGCAAGGCTCGCTCTCACAAGTTGGGCACTCCCGCTCGGCGACCGGACAGAAATCCCGCCACGGCGACCGCGAGTAGCAATATCCAGGAAACGATGGGGACAGCGACATAGACACGAGCCCCCTGCGACTGCGGGGGATTGAGCACGGCGAGCGTGTAGATCGCCAGCGCAGCCACCGTGATAATGAGGATCACCACGTCGAGCGCGGCCCGCGTAGCCGCCGACCAGCGCCCGGAGAATCTTGCGGCCAGCGCGAAACCAAAGAAGGGCGCGAACACCCACCCGGACATCAACACCATCAGGAACGGCTGGTTGTTGTTGCGCCCGGCGTACAGCGTCAACGCCACCGACCCCACCGCGCCGACGATTGCCGCGAGTCGTGCAACCGCGCTCAGGCGGTTGCTCACTTCGGCGTGCCTCCAGGCACCGGAGTCGCCAGGGACCTGAGGACCTCGGCGGTGACGTTACGGCCGCCGCGCAGGTTGGTCACAATGGTGGCAATCGTCCAGATCGGCCCCCAGGGGATGCCCCACCAGCCAAGCACCAACGAGCAGAGCGTAAACAGCAACCCCTTGGTGACGGCGTTGTCCTCCGCGCGAATGAAGTAGATGTCCGAGCCGCGCTTGAAGGAGACGACGACCACCGAAATGCAGTACTGGTAAATGACGAAGCGCCCGCCCGCGGCAACCTCACCTTTGAGCTGCTCGGGGCTCATGTTTTCGATGCCGATGATTCTCACCGTGCCTCCCGGAGGCTCATGCCTCTCCGATGTTCACTGGACTCCCAGCACGCGCAGCGTCAGCCCCGCCAGCACGCCACCCAGCAACGGTCCGACGACCGGGATCGTCGCGTAATTCCAGTCGGAGGACGCCTTGCCGGCCACCGGCAGCAGGGCGTGCGCGATGCGCGGGCCCAGATCACGAGCCGGATTGATCGCGTAGCCGGTCGTGCCGCCGAGCGAGAGACCGATGCCCCAGACCAGGCTACCGACGAGATACGCACCGAGGCCGGGCGCCGCTCCTGCGGCGCCGACGGCCTTCGAGAAGATCGCGCCAACAACGAAGACGAGGACAAACGTGCCGATCACTTCACTCACCAGATTCGGGATGAGCTGCCGGATGGCGGGGGCTGTGCAGAAGCAGGCGCGCTTGATTGCGCCATCCGGGGTCTCCTTCCAGTGTGGCAGGTAGTGCAGCCACACCAGGGACGCGCCGACGATCGCGCCGAGGAGCTGCGCGCCCACGTAGGGGACGACCTTCGAGAAGTCGCCAGCCCGCGCGGCAAACCCCAGCGTCACGGCGGGATTCAGATGCGCATCGCTCGAGCCGCAGGCGATCGCGGTAAACACGCCGGCCATCACCGCGAACGCCCATCCGGCCGTGATCACGATCCAGCCGCTCCCCTCGGCCTTCGATCGTTTCAAGAGTACGCCGGCGACGACGCCGTTGCCCAGCAGGATCAGGATCATCGTGCCGAGAAACTCGCCCAGCAGTGGTGATGTCATGGAGTCCCTTTGTCTGCTCTTGGACCGAGCATGATGAGCAACAAGCCGCCAATGAACACGATGACGACGACTGCCGCAACCGCGTAGGTGAGCATGCCGAGACCGTATTCGTCAAGCAATGCGCCCCAGGCACCGATCAGCACCACATCGATCACGAGTAGGATGCACCCCGGTTTCTGCCATCGCCACGATGGTGGCGGCGGGCCGGCCGGCGCTGGAGCGAGGCGCGCGACAATCGCCTGCGCGCGCTCGAGATCGTCGTCGTTAAGGACCACGACGCGGACGGGAATCCACGGCATCATGCCGAGGCCGCGGTCAAACTCATTCAACACCTTGCATTGGATCCCCTCCGCCTCGAGGGCAACGCGGATTCCCTGTGCCCAGGCGATCGACTGGGTCTGGAGGACGTTCTTCACCGGCACATTCGGAATGCGCCGATGCGGGTCGAGTACGTCAGCGCATCCTTCTTCAGATAGTCGCCCACGTACCAGATCGTGCAGTCATCGGTGGGATCGATCGCCGTCTGACTGTAGTCCTCCCACCGCAGCGTGCTGACCTGCGAAGCCTCGCCTGCGGCGAGCACCGCCTCGTGCAGCGTGAGAACCCCGAGCGGGTCGCCGGCCAATCGTCCGGCAAACCGCTGTCCCGCAAAATTGGGCGTACCGCCGAACGAGTAGCCGATGCCGATGTTCCCCTGACCATCAATGGCCGGGCTCCCCATCCAGCGATAATAGCGGTCGGGAGCATATGTCCCCTGTTGCCGCAGCTGCAGCGTGCGATCCGGCGTAACGCTGAACTCGTACCAGCGCACGCCACCACCGAACACGGCCGTGTTCACCGAATGCACCGCGACGATCGACTCACGGCCGTTGACGTTCCGGTAGACCACCCGCGCCATGAGCTTGTCGCCTTGCGCGTCGAGGTGCTGGTCGGTGCCGGGCTGGCGCACACATGTCGTGAGCTGGCCATCGCACAGGTAATGGTATGGCGCGACGGCGATCTTTTGCGGACCGGTCAGCCTCGTGTTGGCGGGGTCGTTCCAGTCTACCCCAAAGCGCCAGGCATAAATGCCGTCGGCTTCGAAGTCGCCGCGCAGCTGCGTGCCCCCGGCGGCAAGGACGACATTGGGCGCGCCTGCCGGCGGCAGCGCTTGCCCGTCGAGATCGACGTTGTTCAGAAAGTTCACGCTGTCCACGATCATGCACTGCTCGGCAGCGGGCTGTCCGAGCAGCATGCGGCGCCGATCCACGGCACAGGTGTGCTTCTGGATGACCTCGTCGCCGGTGCTGGTCGGCACGTAGTACCCGTCCGGCCAGACGGCTGGGCGCGGGTAGTCGGGGAAGAGTGGCCGCAAGAATTCGTAGCGGTAGTAGGCGCCGAGCGGATCGGGGCTGCGGCTCACCGCATAGCACATGGAATACGGGCCCTTCTCCTCGGGCGGGCGCGGCGCGCGGGCGCGTGGCGTCGTATCGGGCGGTCCCGGCGGCACCACGGGCGGCACGAAGAGCGGCGCCGCGGGGCCCGGTTGGTCCGGTATGCCGGGAGGGCTGAGCCACGCGCGGTCCCGCGCGTGCCACAGCTCCGGCTGATCCGGGCGCTCCTTACTGCGCGTGAAAACCGGCATCACGATGAGCCAGCGGTCGGCCAGCTGATCGTAGCGGACGACGGCGTCGCCGTTGTTGTGCGCTTCGCACGCCCCGCCAAAGCCCTTGAACAGCGTGTTGGTCGCAACGGGGCCGTAGACGATTGCGCCATTCTTCCGGAAGATCGCCATGCGGGTGTTGACGATCTGGAAGACGTAGTCGCGGCCCACCGCGAGCGAGTTGTCGGACGGGTTACGCACTTCCCAGCGGCCCTGCGGTCCCTGCAGCCCGACGCCCAGGCCGTCGAAGCTCGCGACGAGCGTTGCAGACGGCCGGGTTCCCTGCTGCGTCTGCTCGACCCCTCCCGGTGAAACGATCCCTTGGCGCACTGGGGAGCACGCGGCGATCCCGATCGTGCAAAAAACTACGAGACGCGGTCGGATCGTCAGCTCGGCTGGGTGCTGTCGTGCATCGGGGCCCACTGCGCACGCCGTGCCTTGATTGTCTTCCGTAGGTCGACGAGGTACGCGCTGAGATACAGCGCGAGCGCAGGCGTGAGATTCAGCCGGTTCACTTGACGGGAAGCAGAGGCGTAAACGAGGGGAATTCCCGCGCCACAAAGTGCAGCCAAGCTGTACCACCAGGCGGCCCGGATGGTTGGCGAATCGGAAACCCGGTTAGCGCCGGAGGCGTCTCACCACTGAACTGTTCGACTCGAAACCCGCGGCGGCGAACGGCGAAGTCGACTAAGAGATCGCCCTGGGTGGTCGCGAGCAGCACAGGGAAGAAATGCAGCGCATCACAGCGATTCTTGCCGAATGTGGTGGCGACGTCAGAATCGGCAGGCACCAGCCGTCCGCAGCTGAACACGACCACCGGCAGCTCCGTCTCTACGCCTGCCTCGCTGCGGAAATACAGGCGAGCCAGGGGCAACTCGGCGCTGTCTTGCGCCACGACGGTCACGACGATTGCGCCATAGCCGTTGAGCGCTTCGTACTCCGCGGAACTGCTCGGATACCCGATGTTGTAAAGCGCGATGCGGGGGATTGGCGCGTACTGTCGGTACTGACTCGCCGCCGCTCGCAGGCGACCGGTCATCTCGGCAACCGTCGCCGGATTGCGGCTCCAGCCCTGACTCACCTCGACGTGGGTGACGCCCTGACCGGACAGGATCGCCGGGACCAATCCCGCGGTCAGGAGCCAGACCGCAGCGATGCGCGATCCAGTAGCCATGCTGTAATCTAGAGGCGGAGCGGCCTTCCGGCGATCGGGAGCAGGATCGCTGGCCGCGCGGGCCGATGTTGGGAATCACTTGTCCAAAGTTTGGCGATCCCGCGCCTGGGTCAAGACGCGCTCGGCAAAGTCGTCACGTGACCTTGACGCCTTTCACGAGGAGCCAAAGCGTCAACGCGCCCTCCCCCAGAATTGCGACCGGGATGATGAACGGCGCGATGTGCACTCCCAGGTCAGGAGCGAGAAAGTTCGTGAACGAATTGATCAGGTAACTCGCCCCGCCGAGCGTGAGCAAGACACCAAGCAGGCGCGGGATCAAGGTCGACCGAGTGATGAGATACCCTATCGACATGATCTGAAACCCGAAAAACACCATCTCAACGTAGAAGCCCTGCGCTGGCGGGTCAGACTTGACGAGCGAGAGCGCCGCTCCGCCCGCCACGCCGGCGAGACCGCAGGCTGCGGCAAACAAGGAGATGCCGGCGTCCACCGGCTTGAAGAGCGCGTAGAGCAAGACCGTGACTCCGAGATAACACACGGCGCCGAAGAGATTGGCGGCGAAGGCGAGACGGGGAATCCTGGACTGCGTTGCCACGGCCACCACGCTCACGGCAATGACGACGAGCCAGAGGGCGCCCGCCAGCCTGGCGGTTCGTGCGTTGGTCCTGAGAGTCACGTGTGCTCCGGCGGAGGGTACAGGCTCTACGGGACGCGGTGTTGCGGGATTCAACGAAATGCCCGCAAACTAGGACCATGGAAGATCGAGGCGTTACCCGCCGCAGCTTCGTACAACAGTCCGCACTGGCAGCGGTCACGACGCTCCCCCTCGCAACGACGCCCGCCGAATCCGCCTCGGCCAACCTCAAGATCGTCTGTGTCGGCGCGCATCCCGACGATCCCGAGTCTGGTTGTGGCGGCACCCTGGCGCGCTATGCGGCGCTGGGCCATGTCGTGACGATCGTCTATCTCACCAGAGGCGAGCGCGGTATCGACGGTAAGTCGCTGGACGAAGCGGCGCGGATTCGTAGCGCGGAATGTGAAGCCGCGTGTCGGATCATCGGTGCGAAGCCCGCCTTCTTTGGCCAGATCGACGGCGCGACCGAAGTGACGCGGGCGCAGGTGGACGCCATGCAGCGACTGCTCGCTGCCCTGGCGCCCGACGTGCTGCTCACGCACTGGCCGGTCGACACGCACATGGATCATCAAGTCGCCAGCATACTCACGATTCGCGCCTGGATGGCGGGAGGCTCCAGCTCCCCGCTGCTCTACTTCTTCGAAGTCAACACCGGCAGTCAGACTGAAGGGTTCTTCCCCAACACCTATGTCGACATCTCGCCGGTGCTGGACCAGAAGAAACGGGCCCTCTTCGCGCACGTCAGTCAGGACGGCCAGGGGATTTGGCGCGAGCATCATGAGATCATGGCAGCCTGGCGCGGCCGGGAGGTCGGCGTCGCTGCTGCCGAAGCGTTCGTGCATCTCAACCGCGATCAGGCAGCCAGCCTGCCCGGCCTATGAAAAAATCCATCGGCGACAACATGATCCCGAAGGACTGGGGATTCGAGCGCGGCCTCGAGCTCGTGAAGCGCGCCGGGTTCGACGGCATCGAGCTGTGGCTGGGGGATGTCCCGTGGTTTCAGATGACCACCACCGACGCGCAGGTGCGGGAGCTGCGGCGGAAAGTCGAGAGCGTGGGTCTCGTCGTCTCCAACGTCTCGACGGGATTGCACTGGGCAACGCCGCTGTCCGCGCGCGATCCCGGCGTCCGGGCCCAGGCGGCGCGCATCGTGGAGCGCCAAATCGATACCGCGGGATTGCTCGGCACCGACGCGATCCTGGTCGTCGCGGGGCTCGTGACGGAGGAAGTGCCGTACAACGAGGTCTATCAGCGCTGCGTCGATGCGCTGAAGCCACTGGGTGAGAAAGCCGCCCGCGCGGGCGTCAAACTCGGATGCGAGAACTGCAACTCCGAGCACCGCTTCCTTATCAGCCCGCGGGAGTTCTGGCAGTTCCTGAACGACGTGAACAGTCCCGCGGTCGGCCTTCACCTCGACGTCGGCAACATCCACGACACGGGATTTGCCGAGCAGTGGATCGAGATCCATGGGCCGCGGATCACGCGCATTCATTTGAAGGATGTGCTGAAGCACCGCGGCCGCAGCGGCGATCAGAGCGTCTATACGAATTTGTTCCTGGGTGACAACAACTGGCCCGCGATCCGCGCCGCGATGACCAAGGTGGGTTATGACGGCTGGCTCATCGCGGAGATGGAAGCCCGCTACCGCTACGCGCCGGATCAGCAGTTCTTCGACACCTCGCAGGCGATGGACCGGTTGATCTCCGGGAAGCTCTGAGATGGTGATGGGCCGGCGGGAGTTCCTGAGCTGCGCCACGGGCGCGCTGACGGTCGCGTTACCCAACCGTCGCTGGCCGAGCCGCGGCGCCGCTGCCGTCGTTGTGCTCGACCTGGCGGAACACTGCTCGTTGCGCGAGTCGATGGCGGGATACGCGCTCGCGTCAGCCGGCCTCGCTTCGCACCGCCCGGTACTCATTGTTCCGGCGGCGGTCGCAATCCCATGCGCGGCGATGCACCAGATCACGGAGTGCCTGCGGGCGGGCGGGACGGTCCTCCTCGAGTCGGGCGCGGGGTTCGCCGGTGAGTCGCGCTTTCGCACCCATCGCGACGCGGTGGAGAGCGATCTCGAAATACTGATCGAGCGCCCTCGCCGAAAGTCGCGGGACATCCCGTACATCGACTACGTGTGGCCGTACGCGACGAAGATCCGCGATTTCAGTCGCGTGGTCCCGCTGCCTGCGCAACCAGGAGAGATCATTGCACGAGCCGATGGTCACCCGGTGGCCCTGACGCGCCGGGTCGAACGCGGTACCCTCATCTACCTCGGCTCACCCCTCGGCCCGGCCCTGTGGGCGGGAGACGCCGAAGCTCGGCAATGGTTGTCGCGCTTGTTCTTGCTGTAGCCCTCGCGACGCAAGGCACCAGTCATCGCACGCTGCTGTGGGGCGGCGATGCCGAGGGCGGTGCGCCATTCGTCGAGGCCGACCCACGGGATCCGTCTCGGGTGCGCGGGTTCGACGTAGAAGTCGCGGAGCGCATCGCGCGCGGACTGGGCGGCGACAGAAGCGCGCAGTTTCTCCAGGTCCAATGGTCGAACATCGACCAGTCGGTCGAGCGCGGCGACTTCACGCTCGGGCTCTCCGGTGTCGAGGACACCCCGGCGCGGCGGGCGCGCCATGCCGTCACCCTGCCCTATTTTGAATTCCGCGAAGTGCTCGCCGTGCGACCGGCAGACGCCGCCAAAATCCACGGTCTCGCCGATCTGCGCGGCCGCCGTGTCGCGACCCTTGGCTCCACGATCGCCTACGACCTGCTGATGCAGGCGCGCGATTCGACGGGTGTGCTCCCCATTTCCTACGACGACGACGTGCATCCCTACGGCGACCTGGTCACGGGCCGGGTGGATGCGGTGCTGCTCGACCACATCATCGCGCAGCGCGCGTTACGCCGCCGGGGAGGGTCCGGCTTCGTCATCCTCGATCAGCCGGTGGCCATCGGTCATTACGTGGGCGTGCTCGCACATGCCAACGCGATGCTGCGCGACTCCATTGACGCCGTGTTGCGCGAGGCGATGCGCGATGGATCACTCGAGCAGATCTTCCGCCGCTGGAACGTATGGGACGAGACGCAGCGCCCGTTCTTCGAGCGCGTGTTGCATACGAACGAGAGGGCAAGCGGAGTACCGACGACAACGTCCGTGCAGGCCCTCGCGTATCTCCCGTCACTCGCGCGCGCCGCCGTCGTGACGCTGCTCGTGTCGGTGCTGTCGATGGCGCTCGCGGTCGTCGTCGGGCTCGCCCTGGCATCGGGCCGGGTGTACGGATCGACGGTGGTGCGGGTCGGAACGACTATCTACATCGAGATCATCCGCGGGACGCCGCTGCTGTTGCAGCTGTTCGTCATCTACTACGGCTTGGCGGGCGTCGTGCGGTTGCCCGCGTTTCTTGCCGCCGTGCTGGCGCTCGGCTTGAACTACGCGGCCTACGAGGCCGAGATCTATCGGGGTGCACTCGAGGCCGTGCCGCGCATCCAGCTCGAGGCCGCTCGCACGCTCGGCCTGTCGGAGCTGCAGATCCTGCGCCTGGTGCGTGGGCCGCAGGCACTGCGCTACGCACTGGCCCCGATGACCAACGACTTCGTCGCGCTCCTCAAGGATTCCGCCCTCGTCTCGGTCATCACCGTGGTCGAGCTGACCAAGGAGACCGCAATCTACGCGACCAACGTCGGGAGCTGGGTTGTGCCCGGCGCGCTGTGCGCCGTCGTGTATCTCGCGATGTCGCTGCCGCTGTCGCGCCTGGCGCGGCGCCTCGAGCGGCGCTGGAAGACGCCGTGACCGCCCTCCTCGTCATCGACCGGCTGCGCGTTCGCTACGACACGCGCGACGTGCTGCGAGCCCTCTCGCTCGAAGTCGCGCGCGGTGAGCTGGTGGCGCTCATGGGTCCGTCCGGAGTCGGCAAGACGACCGCCCTCCGGGCCATCGCCGCGCTCCAGCCGTTCGATGAAGGGCAGATCGTCGTCGATGGGTTCACGCTCGTACCGGGACCGGTGCCGCCCGAGTCGCGCTTGGGGGTCCTGCGCCGGCGCGTGGGACTCGTGTTCCAGGCACATGCGTTGTTCGAGCACCTCACCGCGCTCGACAACGTCACTCTGGCGCTGCGGCATGTGCTGGGCCAGCACCGCGTCGCGGCGGAAACGACCGCCACCAGGCTGCTGTCAGAGCTCGATGTCGGCACGCGCGGGGGCGCGTGGCCGCGTCAACTCTCCGGCGGCGAGGCGCAGCGGGTGGCGATCGCGCGCGCCCTGGCGCCCGATCCCGCGTTGCTGCTCATGGATGAGCCGACGGCGGCGCTCGATCCGGCGCGCCGCAGCGCGCTTGGGGCCACGTTACGCCGCCTGTGCGAACAGGGGCGCGGCCTGCTCGTCTCGACGCACGACGCCGAGTTCGCGCGAGCTCATGCCGATCGGGTGGTCAGCCTGACGGCCGCCCGACCGTCGTAAACCGCATATCCCCAATGGCGCTGGGACGGCAGCCTCGGCCCGCCCCACCCCGCAGCCCGGAGTTGCCCGGCGATCAGAATATTCATCAGTCCATGTCCCACGAGCGCCACGGCGCCGCGCGTCTCGGCGTGCTCGCACAGGATCGCGGCGGCGCTCGCCGCACGCGCTCGCGCGTCACGAAAGCTCTCGACGCCATCCGCCCAACCGGCGAACCACGCTGCTCGCGCCAGACCGGCCCACACCTTGGCAGGGAGGTGCACGCCGGAACGGATCGCCGCCGGCAATTCGGCCTCGCGAAATCGCGCATCGATCAGCGGCTCGGCCGCCGGCGCGAGGAGCCGCGCCGACTCCAGCGACCGGCGCAGCGGACTCGCGACGAGAGCAGCTGCGGTACCGATGAGCCGCTCGAGCTCGCCACCGCGCGGGGGGCGATACGACGTGTCGAGCGGAGCCGCGTCCTCGCCACGCCGCCATTCCTCGAGGGCGTACCCCGGAATCAGTGTCAGAAAGGGCCATGCAATTCTGCCGTGGCGCACGAGCACGATGGTTTTCACTGCCGGCGGTTTCGCGTTCTCAGCCCGAGCCAGCCGAGCAGGACGGCGGGAGCCATCACGACGAGCGACTCCACGATGAGCTGGCTCGCGATGGTGCCGTTCGGGCGGCCCAGTGGCGTCCAGGGAAAGCGGAATCGGTGCGCGGAGAACGGCTCGAAGAACGCGACGCCCAGCGAGTACGTCGAGAGGGCATCGAGGCAGCCATGCGAGAGCAGCGCGAGGAGGAGTACGAAACCGGTGCGCCGCTCCCTCCGAAACCAGACGGCCGTGACGACCGCGGCGGCGACAAGCGCGAACGCGAGCGAATGCGTGATGGCGCGATGGGCGAAGGGCGACGTATCGGCGAGTTGCAGCGGCGACCAGAGCACGTCGATATCCGGCAGCGCCGCGCAGGCCGCAGCTGCCACGCACACCCGGGTGGTGGGTGTCCCTCGCTGAGCCCAGGCGCCAATCGCGAAACCAACCGCGGCATGGGAGATCGGGGTCGGCACGTCTGTTCAGAAGCTCGCGTGTCCGGCCGTGACGACTCGGAGCACGGACTGTTGGCTGAAACGCCGCTTGTACTCGGCGATAATGGCGACGATCGCCGAGTCTGCGCCGGCCGACCGCGCCGGGCGCACGACTTCAAGCACGAAACTTGGTTCACGCACCCGGCGGCCAGTGGAATCGCGCCATGCGCCTTCCGCCGGCCAGAATGTGAAGCCGGCGGGGAGTCGGGGGCTCACGACGTCTCTCACGAAGACCGCCCAGACAGAATCGCTGACGCCCAGGGTGTCCCCAATGTTGCGGCCGAAATAGAGCCGCTCCGTCACGATCGATTGCGACCTGCTGGACTGGATGGCCGGCGCACAGCCGCACAGCAGGACGAGCAGAAGGACGGTGCGCATTTCGCTTATGAAGGGGCGGCAACGAAGTGGGGGTTTTCGATGAGCCCCATGAGATTCCCAAATGGATCCACCACCGTCGCGACGCGAATGCCTTCTCCGACATCCTGAATGGGCGACTTGAGAGTCGCGCCCGCGCGCGTAAAATGCGCGACCGCTTCCTCCGCATTCTTCACACCCCAGTACGCGACGCTGCCACCCGGCCCGGGTTTCACGCCCTTCGTATCGGGATCGAGCCCGAGCTCAAAGCCACCAATGTTGAAGCCGACGTAGAACGGCTCGTCGAAGTACGGCTGCACACCGAAGGCGGAGCTGTACCAGGCCTTGGCGCGCTGAAGGTCGGGGACGTGATAGATCACGGTGCGTAAGCCAAGAACCATCGTTCGCTCCGGTCTAGTAGACCTTGATCCAGTGTGTGCGCACCAGAGGCTGCAACCGCCGCCCCAGGCTGCTGGCCACGATCGTGTTCGACGGTAGTAGCGGCATATGACAATCGACACACCGGCCGACGAGGCCCTGTCCTTGCTGCGGAAAGAGCCCACAGCTCTGCACCGCATGGCAGGTGAGGCACCGTCCAGAGAACGCGACGAGGTCGCGTTGCTGGCGGTGTACATCGTGACACGTCGCGCAGGTCATCCCTGACGAACGGAAACACCTGCTCCGTTCCAACAGCGCGACCTGGTTGCCGTGCACGTCGATCGCGCCGCTGTCCGGTGGGCTGGACAGGTCAAACCGCTTCTCGACGGGTTGCCCCGGAACATGCGCGAAGGGCTCGGTGCGCAATGGCGCCGTCCCGTTATGACAGAGGGCGCATCCGTCCACCTGTCGCATGCGGGGCAGCCGGGCCGGGTTGATGATGGCGCGCGGACGCAACCAGCGTAGCAGCGAGCGTTCACGCGCCACATGGGCGCGGCCCGCGCCATGACAGGTTTCGCATGTTATTCCCAGCATCGCGCCGTCGGACCGGTAGCGGTTCACGGCATTGGGGTCGGCGATCGACTGGAATCCCGTGGCGTGGCATTCCAAGCATCGCGGATGGATGGGACGTTCGAAATTTGGTCTTCCATCCGGATACCCCGGGCTGTTCGCCCACCCGATCCCTGTCCAGTACGAGACGGGGAGCTGATACAGCTGGTCGCCCACCCAGTAGAGGAACGACTGTCCCTTCCGCAGGCCCGTCACGTAGTCCATGCGGTGAGAGATGATGGAGGTGTCGGGCGCGCGACCCATAACCGCCGTTTCATAGAAGCCGGTCGCCGTGGAGTCCATCCGGTAGTACAACCGTGGATTGGCGGTCCGCAGCACATTCTCACCGGGACGGAAGCTGGCCAGGATGGCGTCGCGACTCGGCAGACGCGACGTCAGACGGTGCGCGGTCGCTTCGTAGCTCGCCTGCTGCTGGTGACAAGACAGGCAGGCAGTGTCACCTGCGGCGTTGTCTGCACGCACCGCTACGATGTGATGCCCGCCCATGACGAGTCCAGCCGCGATCGCCCCGGCGGTCAGCACAACACCCCCGACGATTACCGCCAGCTTGCGCAGCCGAGTTATGGCAGCTTCTCCGCTCGAGCCATGACCACGAAGCTATAGCTGCCCGACCCGACGTCCACGACGACGTCTGGCCCTCGTTGGCGGGCGGCACGCACTCCGTCACGGCCGGTGAGCCCGCCCCCGCCCTCCCGCACATCGGCGAGGCGCGCGTCCCACAGCGTGACCTCCGCGGACGTGTTCGCCGGAATGGTGACGTCGAGGGCGAATCGCGGTCCATCGAGTCGCCACGCCGAGCTCAACTTCCCGTACACGGTTTCGAGCGATGCGCTCGCGCTCGTCAGGCCGGCTCCCGGTCGCGGCGCGATGCGTGCCCGCCGGTATCCGGGGACTGCCGGATCGACGTCGATCCCCCCGATGTTCTGATACATCCAGTCGCCGACGGCGCCGAAGGCATAGTGGTTGAACGAATTCATCGCGGGATCTTCAAACGAGCTGTCCGGGCGAATGCCGTCCCACCGCTCCCACATCGTCGTCGCCCCCCTGGTGATCGGATAGAGCCACGACGGATAGCTGCGCTGGGCGAGCAACGCGAACGCATCTGCCATGTGCCCAGTCACGCCCAGTACGTGCAGGAGATAGGGCGTGCCGAGAAAACCGGTCGTGAGATGGTGCTCGCGCGCCGCCACGTCTTGTGCGAGACGTCCGGCGGCCGCCGGCACGAGCGAATCCGGCAGGAGGTCGAACGCGATCGCCAATGCGTAGGCCGTCTGGGTGTTCTCGCCCACCCTGCCCGTGCGCGAGACGAACTCGCGATCGAACGCTTCACGGATCGCCCGAAACAGCGCTCGATACGAGGCCGCGTCGTCGGTGCGCCCGAGCACCGCCGCCGTGCGCGACACCAGATCGGTGGAGTGAGCCAGAAACGCCGTCGCGATCAGGTCCGTCCCCGTCGTCGCGCCCGGATACGAGGGATCGTCGCTGTGGAGCGCGAGCCAGTCCCCGAACTGCCAGCCCGGTCTCCAGATCAGGCCCGTACCCGCTCGGCGGTGCGCGTAATCCACCCACGCGCGCATGCTCGGATACTGGCGCTCGAGCAGGCGCCGGTCGCCGTACGTGAGGTACATCGTCCAGGGAATGATGACGGCGACATCCGACCAGCCGGCGGTGCCGGCGAACCGGACGGAATCACCACCGAGCGGATTGGGAATGACCCAGGG
>WNFK01028869.1_pt1 | contig 27131 bp, 27 predicted proteins | sample 5400281 | NCBI WGS metagenome assembly WNFK01 (sample SAMN13153350, study PRJNA577476) | soil metagenome | isolation source: 20 cm soil on Douglas fir-dominated hillslope | place: USA:California | collected 2013-09-17
GGCGGCGCCGTATTTCTGGCAGATCTTCAGCAGGCCGGGGACGTCGGCGATGTCGCCTTCCATCGAATAGATGCCGTCCACGATCACCATGCTGCCGGTGCCCTCGGGCAGCTTCTGCAGCTTGCGCTCGAGGCCGGCGAGGTCGCCGTGGTTGAACCGCATCGTCTCGCCATGCGACATCTTGGCGCCATCGACGATCGAGGCGTGGTCCAGCTTGTCCAGGAAGACGACGTCGCTGCGGCCGACGAGGCCCGAAATGACGCCCAGATTGGCCTGGTACCCCGTCGAGAAGACGAGGCACGACTCCTTATTGAAGAACTCCGCGAGCTCGGTTTCGAGCTGTTCGTGGAGATCGAGCGTGCCGTTCAGGAAGCGGCTGCCGGTGCATCCCGAGCCATAGCGCTCGAGCGCCCCGCGGGCCGCCGCCAGGACTTCAGGATGATGGGTGAGGCCGAGGTAGTTGTTCGACCCCATCATGATCCGTTCCTGGCCTTCGATGACAACCACCGTGTCTTCGGAGCGGGAGATGGGTTTGAAATACGGATACAGCCCCGCAGCTTGGACCTCGCGCGCCCGGGTGAAGTTCTTGCACTTGTCGAACAGCGCGATGTGCTGCAGGGTCTCTGTGCGCACGAAGCCTCGAGTCTCTATGAGTAAGCGGTGGTACAGCTTAGCCGTGCATCCGTAAAATCGCAAGGCTCTTGTGAGACCAGCCACAGCTTTCGAGGTTCCAGCGGGGTAGCCTAGATTCCGGAACTCGCGCAAGGGTAGGCCGTTCCTCCCGGAGGTCTCGAGTGGTGCCACACGTCGTCCGATTGCTGGGCGTGACCGCCCTGCTGTGCACGTTGCTTCCGCATGTCGCCGCCGCCCAAGACCGGCGGCACCCTCGTTGGGAGATTCCCGGATTCGATTTTCGTAAAGACGGCGTCTGGCGGATCTATGCCCGCGCCGTCCGCGCGAACCGCGCCCGGCTGCGCGCGACCGGACGATTCGCCGAGCTGAATGCATCGGCCACCGCCGCGGGAGGGGGGGTCAAGCTGAGCCAGACCGGTCAGGCATCGGCGACCGCAGTCACTGGTACGCTGAACGTCCCAGCCATTCTCATCCGCTTCAAAGATTCACCGGCGCCGACATTCACCCCGGCGGACTACAATGACGTGTTGTTCGGAGCCACCCCGACCGGCGCAGCCGCGGGCCGGCCATACACCTACCGCTCCTTTTACCAGGAGCTTTCGAACGGTTTGTTCGATATTCAGGGCCAGACGTTCCCATACGTGACGCTCGACAGCAACGAAGTTTATTACACCGGCGGCACGAGCTCCCAGTGCCAGGCCCGGAATCCATACCAGTCGGCGAATTGCAATGGGATATGGAGTCCTACCGCGCAGTTCCGCATGCAGTCCGCCTTGAGGGAAGCGATCCAAAAGATCGATCCAACAGTCGACTTCTCGGCCTACGTCGATCCGGCAACCGGCTTTGTGCCTCTCGTGCTATTCATGCATCAGGCGATGGGTGGGGAGTGCGGCCCGACGGGCGCGCCGCAAAACCATCTCTGGGCGCACCGCTTTGCGCTGCCGACCGACACGACGAAGGACAATGATCCGTTCCACGCGGGCCAGAAGGTCAAGATCAGCGACTATATCCTGCAGTCGGGCGTCGGCGGCGCGAGCTCGTGCAATACGGCGCAGATCATGCCGATCGGCACCGTGGCACACGAGACGGGGCACGGTTTCGGATTGCCCGATCTTTATGACAACCCCGGACCAAGTGAGGGTATCGGGCAGTGGGGCCTCATGAGCTCGGGCAACTTCACGTCGGCGCTCAGTCCCTCGCGCATGGAATCGTGGTCGCTGAACGAGCTCGGCTGGATCACGCTCGCGCCGCTCACTGCGAACGGCACGTACAGCTTCGATGCCGCGCCGCTGTCTGACACGGCGTATTACGTCGCCGTTCAAGGATCGAACTCCAGGGGGGAGTACTTCCTCCTGGAAAATCGGCAGCGCCAGCAGTCCGACACCGCGCTCATTCGGATCCACTGCGGCAGGGCGGGGAATCCTCCGGGATGTACGGGCGGCCTTCTGATCTGGCATGTTGATCAGGTCAAGCTCGATGTGGACCGCATCAACAACACCGTGAACTCGGGAGCCATTCACGGCCTCGCGCTGATGCAGGCCGACGCGTTCGGGAACCTCGACGCCAACACGTTGACCGCCCCTTCCTGCCCCCAGAGCTCGATCTCCGTCGGCTGCTCGGACCGCGGCGACGCCGGCGACCTGTTTCCGGGTACCACGCTCAATAGCGCGTTCATCTTCCGCACCAACCCGGCCGCGCTCAAGAACGTCGACGGGTCCTTCGCCGGGTTCGGCGTCGACTCCATTCAACAGCTCATCACGAACGGGACGATGTCGTTCCGGCTGCGGTTCGGTTCGCTCACCGTCGCCCGCGCGAGCGACACGACCGCCGGCGTTCAATTCGATGCCGCGACCTTCAAGGTCTTCCGCGACCTGCTCGAGCAGGGCTCGAGTCACAGCGTGGACTTCAGCGACGGCCAAACCTCGTCCAACGGCCGCACGCGGTTCCACTGGCTGTCATGGTCCGATGCCCAGGCGAAGAACCATACGATCATCGGCAGTCTCGCGGGCGGGACGCTCACCGCGACGGTCGGCCGCGACTTCCTGCTTCGGGCAACCGCGGGCAGCGGTGGGTCGGTAACCGCCGACACCGCGATCGATCTGACGGCGGGTGAATTCGTCCCCGAGGGGCGCGTGGTGCACCTTACCCCCGTCGATGGCAGCGCGAGTTTCTGCGGTTGGACTGGTGACTCCACCACCACCGATTCCGTCCTTACCCTGTCGATGGCGCACCCCTATGTCGTGACCGCCAACTTTGGGTCCAGCGCGACGATCACGTCCGTCAACACGCGCCCCGGCGGAATCATGGGGGCGACCTATGCCGACACGCTGCAGATTGCGGGAGGCAGCGGATCCGTCACGTGGAGCGTGGTCAGCGGAGCGCTGCCGGTGGGACTGTCGCTGAGTCCGAGCGGCGTGATCTCAGGATTCCCGCATCAGGCCGGCCCCTTCTCCTACACGGCGCAGGTCGTGTCCTGCGACACCAAGAGCCGCATCTTCTCGATGTCGGTGACGGCGCCGACGCTGGCGACGGCCGACGTGACGGCGCAGCTGCTCGGCCCCACATCACCGCTCAGCGCCGATCAGGTTCGCTACCTCGACTTTCTCGGCAATAACAACGGCGGCTTCGACATCGGCGACTTCCTGGCATGGGTCAAAGCCACAGGCGCGCCGCTGAGCGCCGCGGCCCTCCAGGCGATGCAACAGAAGGGAGGCCCGCGATGAAACGGGCCTTGGGTCTAACGGCGCTTCTTGCGGTGATGGCGGTGGGAATCAGCTGCGGCGGCAAAGAACCCATGATGTCGGGACCGGGCACGCTGCTGGTACGACTGACATCGCCCCATTCGGGAGCTGATTCGGCGATCGTGCTCACGATCACGGGGCCGGCCGCCCTGACGAGCGCCGCGGCAGGCGCCGGGCTGCGGCTGTTTCAGCAACCTCTCGGTGGGACTTCCACGAAGTTCGCCCTCATCGGGCAGCTGAACACCGGTACGACCATTCTGACGATCGGGGTGCAAGACATCAGCGCGTTGAGCCAGTACACGGGGACGATCAACGGCGTCGCGCAGCCAAACTATCAACTGCGGTTGCTGGGCAGCTACGCGCTGGCGCTGACGCGCTAGTCGCCGGCTTCAGCCGCGTCCTGCGGCGTCTCGCAGGCCTGTTGCAACATCGTTTCGAGCCTGCCCTCGAGCTCCTGATACAGCGTGAGCAGTCGGCGGCATTCCTCGGTCAGTGTGGTCGCACCACCGCCGGGACCGCCGGCCCGGGATACGACTATGGGCCGGCCCAGGGCCTGTTCCATCTGTTGAATGGCACTCCACGCGGTGCGATAACTGATGCCCGCTTCGGCCGCGGCGTCCTTGATCGACTTCACCCGCTCGACGGCTTGTAGCAATCGTGCCTCGCGCGCTCCAATGACGGACACTCCACGTCGAGTCAGCGTCACGAGCGCGCGAGGAACCAGCTCTGGAAACTGCATGCGACCTCCTACTGGGCGGCGCCCACGACCGGCACGGCGCAACCGGCGGCCAGCGGCGCGAAGGCTGCCTGACCGTCGGGCAGTCGCACCGCGAGCAACCGGTCTCGCCAGTCGGCCATGGCCCAGGCGGTGAATTGCGCCGCCGCGCCGCTGTCCAAGGCTGAGCGAATCACAAATAGCGTGTAGGGATTGCCGAGCGCAGTATCCGCCGTAAAAAGGACGCGCAGGCCGAGCCCCACAAGCCGCGAAAACGTCGGCAGGTCGGCGAGCGCATAGGCTGCGCGCTCGTCGGCGATGCGCAACGTGGCCGACTGATCTACACCCGCTTGCACGTACCAGGCATTCCGCTGCGGGTCGGGTGTGACGCCCGCAGAGTTCCACAGGGACAACTCTTTGACGTGCGTGCCGGACGAATCAGCGCGCGAGATGAAAGTCGCGCGCGCGCCGGCGATACGGCGAAACGCATCGGCGGCGGTCCGGGCGGCTGCCGTGTGCGCAGGATCGGCGGGCGGTCCGACGATCGCGAAGCGGCTGGCCACGAACGGGCAACGCAGTGCGGCGTGGCCGGCGTCGACGAGCAGTCGCTGCTCGAGGCTCGGCGCGTGCGTGAGGACCACGTCGAGGTCACCGGCCGCAGCTGATCGCAGGATCGTTCCCGACGGGGCGACGACGACGCGTACGGGCGTGCGTGGTTGCAGGGAGTCGAGGAGCGCCAGCGCGCCTGACTGCTCGACGGTGGTCGTCGTGCCGAGGCGCACCGGCGCCGCGTGCGGTCCCCGCGTGCACCCGGTTTGCGCGGTGCAGAGGAGGGCGAGTGCCAGCGCGTAGCGCGTCATGCTGGTTTCGTTCCTTGTCCGTATGCCCGAGCAGTGAAATCGTTCCACTCCGTTTTTGAATGTGGCACGCGCGCGACAGGTGCCCTACCCGGCCACACCTCGCGTCTCTATTTTCGTTGCCGGGGGGCGGTAGCTCAGTTGGGAGAGCACCTGGTTTGCAACCAGGGGGTCGTGGGTTCGAATCCCATCCGCTCCACTACAGCATCGTATTAATTCGACGCCGGCTGTCGGTGTCTCCCCACAATCCAGCGCCCTCTGGAGAGTTGCTGCATGCGTCGTGCCTTCGCCCCCGCCGCCGGGCTCGTGCTATTTGCCGCCTGCTTTTCCCCCGACCGTCTCGCTCCGACATTCGACCAAACGGGGCAGCTAGACACGTTCTCGTTGCGCCTCATGCGATTCAGCGAGCTTCACCTAACGATCTGCGGATTGCGGCCGTCAATCAGCTCGAGGAAAGGGTGCGGAGCTTGGCGGGGGGGGACGACGTGGCGGCACTGCGGACCCACCTGCTCCTGATCATCCGGTCGTCGCCCGATCCGGAATAACCAACGACCCCCCGGATCATCCCGGGGGGCCGCCCTAAGTTCAGTGATTCTTTAGCCGAACGTCGATCGCGGCAATGACGTCCTGTGGGGGGCCTCGCCGCACCCAACCCTTGTGACGGCCGCGGTCGTTATCCTCATCGTGGTCGCCGTGCTCGCGCCGTGCTTTGCGCTCACGGGCTTCCCACAGCCCGCGCACGACCACGCGCTGCCCCGAGGGGGACGCGAAGATCCGGACGACATCGTCGTCGCCGCGGCGCGCCCAGACGATGCGGTTCGGTCCGGACCGCTCCACGCGGTAGACCGTCCAGCCGCGATCGACCAGCACTTCCCGCGTGACCACGACCACGCGGTCCACGGGGACCTCATACTCGTACTGTGCCGGCTCGGCATAGACGAAGCTAGCGCTCGTATACCCGGGCGCGCACGCGGCGAGACTCACCGCGCCGGCACCGAGCAGAAACTGGAATATCGTTTTCATCGTCGACTCCTTTGGTATTAACTGCACTTCTGAAGACACCGAAGTCCCGCAGATGTTACATTCGACAGGAACCCATCGAGGCCGATCATGATTGGAATGCTTTTGGCCGTGGTGGCCCAGGCGCCCCAGGCTGCACCGACACCATTGCGCATCGCTGCCAGCAGCCAGGCGACGGTGGAGGTGCACCTCAACGCACGCCGCATCGGCAACCGCTGGTACGAGGAAGACGCGAGCCTGTCCGGCCCATCGCGCATCGCGATCTCGTACGGGCAGCCGCATGCGCGCGGCCGCAAGGTCGAAGGCGGCCTGATTCCTGTCGACACGGTGTGGCGGTTCGGCGCCAACATGGCGACCACACTGCACACCGATCTCGATATCACCCTCGGCGACCTGAAACTGTCACGAGGCGACTATTCGCTGTACATCCTGTACGCGCGCACAGGCTACGCGCTGATCGTGAATCGCGGCACGGGCCAATGGGGTACCGACCACGATGCGACCAAGGACATCGGTCGTGTCGCGCTGGCGAGCCGCGCGATGGCCGAGGCCGAGCCCTCGCTGTCGATCTACCTCGTGCCGGATTCTCCCGATCCCACGACCGGCTATGCCGAGCTGCGGGGCACGCTGCGCATCAAGTGGGGCACGACGGAGTTGACAACGCCCTGGAGAATCGATCAATGACCGACGAACGCTATCCGATCGGCAAGTTCACCCGCGTCCCCAGTCTGTCACCGGTTGACCGGAACGCCTGCATCGAGCAGATCGCCGCCGCGCCCACGAATTTCCGCCGCGCGATGGCGGGCTTGAACGACGTGCAGCTCGACACGCCCTATCGCAACGGCGGCTGGACAGTGCGCCAGGTCGCGCACCATGTGCCGGACAGTCACATGAACGCCTACATGCGCTTCAAGTGGGGACTCACCGAGGACACGCCGGCGATCAAGACGTACGAAGAAAAAGACTGGGCACAGACGCCGGAGACGCGCGCGCCGATCGCGATGTCGCTCGATCTGTTGACGTCGCTCCACGAGCGCTGGGTGACGCTGCTGCGCGGGATGGGTCCCGCCGATTTCGCCCGCACGATCAAACATCCCGAGTGGGGCACACCGTCCCTCGACGCGATGCTCGCCCTGTACGCCTGGCATGGCCGTCACCATACCGCGCACGTCACGTCGCTGCGGCAGCGGATGGGGTGGGGAGGCTGATGGTCGACTTCGCCGACGACGATCTGGACGAAGAATTCCCGCTGGGTGACGGCACCGCCGACACCGAAGGCATCGTCATATGTCCCTATTGCGGCGAGCCCAATGAAATCGGAATCGATGCGGGCGGCGGAGCGAATCAGGAGTACGTCGAAGATTGCCAGGTCTGCTGCCGGCCGTGGCGCGTGACCATCGTCTATAACGACGCAGGCAGCGCGGAGATCTCCGCCTCACCGCTCGAGGAGTAGCCGCTGTTGGTGTGACCTCCGTCTCGCTCCTAGGAGCTACATCGCCCGGGCCTTCACCCCGACGCCCGCCTACCGTTAGAGTCACACCGATGCGTTCCATCTTGCTCGTCGACGATGATGCGGATCTCCGCCTGGCCCTCCGGGACTTTCTCACGGCGGAGAAGTTCGTGGTGCATACCGCCCGGGACGGACAGCATGCGCTGCATGTGCTGGATAGGATTGACCCGCCCAACCTGATCTTGCTCGACTACAAGATGCCGATCATGGACGGCAAGCAGTTTCTCTCGATGATGCGGCGCGTGCCGCGGCTGCAGACGATTCCCGTGGTGATCTTGTCGGCGGCGACCCGCGAGTGGTCGGGCGCGCACCTCGAGGTCGAAGAGGTGCTCACCAAGCCTGTCGACCTCGAGGTGCTGCGGACTACGGTGAACCGGATTTTCGCTGACCGCCTATAGGGCCGCGGCGTAGCGCCGGGCCACCTCTTCCCAGTTCACCACGTTCCACCATGCCGCCACGTAGTCCGGCCGGCGGTTCTGATATTTGAGGTAGTACGCATGTTCCCAGACATCGAGGCCCAGGATCGGGGTCTTGTTGTCCATGAGGGGGCTGTCCTGATTCGGGCGAGCGGCGACCTCGAGCTTGCCGTTCGCGACGGTCAGCCACGCCCAGCCGCTGCCGAACTGGGCTGTGGCGGCGTTGCCAAGGACCTCCTTGAACTTCGCGAAGTCACCGAACGCGCCCGTGATGGCCGCGGCCAGCACGCCGCGCGGCTCACCACCGCCGCCATTTCCGGCGGGCGCCATGACCGTCCAGAACAACGAGTGATTGTGATGGCCGCCGCCGTGGTTCCGGACCGCGGCACGGATGTCGTCCGGGATCACCGTGATGCCGCGGAGGAGCTCGTCGACGTTCTTCCCGAAGAGCTCGGGGTGTTTGTCCAAGGCGTTGTTGAGATTCGTGATATACGCCTGATGGTGCTTGCCGTGGTGGATCTGCATCGTCTGCGCGTCGATATGCGGTTCGAGTGCCGCGACGTCGTAGGGGAGCTCGGGGAGCACGTGTCGCGTTTCTGCGCCCGACGGAGCCGGTTTCTGTTGTTTCACTTGTGCCATTGCTTGCATTCCTGAAAAGTGTGGTTGTCAAACCCCGCATTGCGCGGCCCGGTTCCCTCCATATTATGCTCCGCGGAACGTGCTGTCGCTCCCACATCCGGAGGCGCTCGTGGCCGAGTTTCTGCTGCGCTGGTTTCATTATCTGGGCGGAATTACGTGGATCGGGCTGCTGTATTACTTCAACTTCGTGCAGGGCCCGTTCATGGCGGAGGCGGACCCCGCGGCGAAGAGCACCGCAACCCAGAAGCTGCTGCCCCGCGCGCTGGTGTGGTTCCGCGGCGGCGCCATCGTCACGTTTTTGACTGGACTGGCAATTCTCGGGAAACGGCTCGGCGAATCGCCGCTGGGCGCGGGCGCCTGGTCCACGCCGTGGGCGATTACGATTCTCACGGGCGCGCTGTTCGGGACGTTGATGTTCTTCAACGTCGTCCTCGTCATCTGGCCGAAGCAACAAATCGTGATTGCGTCGGCGAAAGCGGCAGCGTCGGGAGGGCAGGCCAACGCCGCCGCGCCGGTCGCCGCCCGCCGCGCGTTCCTCGCGTCGCGCACCAACGTGGTGTTCTCGATTCCCATGCTGTTCTTCATGGGGGCCGCGTCGCACTTCACGTTGCCGGCCGGCGGCAGTCTTGCGGCGTATTGGGCGAGCGTGCTGGTTGTGGCGGCGCTGCTCGAGATCAATTGCCTCACCGCGACGACCGGGACGACGACCAAGCCGATCGAAAAGATCACCGGCGTGATCGTGACGGGATTCGTCGTGTGGGCGATCGTGTACGGGCTGGCCCGGGCGTTCCTATCGGCCTGACGGCATAACCGATGGCGTCGGTCACACTCCGCCGGTTGAGCAAGGTGTTCGACGGCGGCATACAGGCGTTGCACGATCTGGATCTCGACGTCCGGGACGGCGAGCTCCTCGTCCTGCTCGGCCCGTCGGGCTCCGGTAAGACCACCGTGCTCCGGTGCATCGCCGGATTGGAAGAGCCGACCGGTGGCGACGTCGTGATTGGCGAGCGCGTGGTCGCGCACGACCCGCCCGCCGCTCGCGACGTCGCGATGGTGTTTCAAACCCCCGCGCTCTACCCCCACCTCACCGTCCGCGACAACATCGGGTTTCCGCTCGAAATGCGCGGAGTGGAGGACGCGCAGATCGCGCGTCGTGTCGGCGAAGCGGCGGAACGTCTGGGACTGCAGGCCGTGCTCGACCGCAGGCCGGCGCAGCTGTCGGAGGGGGAGCGGCAACGCGCGGCACTCGGCCGCGCCATCGTGCGCGGTCCGCAGGCCTTTCTCATGGATGAGCCGCTGTCCCGGCTCGACGCGAAGCTGCGCATCGAGCTGCGCGGAGAGCTGCTCGCGCTGCACCGCGCCCTGGGCGCCACGATGATCTACGTGACGCACGATCAGACCGAGGCGATGACGATGGGCGAGCGCATCGCGGTGCTCCACGAAGGTCGGCTCCGGCAAGTCGGCACGCCCGAGGAGGTATACCAGCGTCCGGCCGACGTCCATGTGGCTCGCTTTGTCGGCACGCCAGGCATGAACGTGCTTCAAGGCCGGGGACGGGGGACGGGGGACGAGAGACGGGTCATAGAGGCCGGCAGCCTGATCATACCGGTTGAGCTGTCCACCTATGAGGGCGACCTTCAGCTCGGCATCCGACCGGAGTCCGTGGGCCTCTGTGCGCTCGATAAGGGAGTGGGGAACGCCGACGTACTGGTCGTCGAGCCGTTGGGAAGTGAGACGCTCGTACACTTGAACGCCGGTGGACAACCGCTGGTCGCCCGCCTTCCGGGCTTCGCCGAGGTGCGGGTGGGGACGCGGGTTGGCGTCAAAGTGGACCGCCGCCGCCTGTATCTGTTCGACGCCGCCGGAGTGCCGCTCGGATGAGCTCGAGTCGCTGGGCGGCGGCTGCTGGCGGCGGGGCGTTTCTCGCCGCGGTGGTAACGCTGGTGGTGGTCGCAGCGGCGCAGCGCCGCTACGAGCGCGCGTTCGCCGTGCGAATGGCGGGAACAACGGCCGCGTACGTCGCGGCGGTTGTGCCACCGCCGCCGCCGCCGCCCGCTCCACGGCGTCCCACGATCCCGCGCGGTCGCCGCCGCCCGCGTCGACCGCTGCCGCCTCCGCCACCCCCGCCACCTCCGCCTCCACTGTCGCCGGCCGCGCGCAGCTACGACCTTGCGTCGCTGCTCACGCAGGCGCGCGCGCTCACGACGCTTCCGGGCTGGTCATCGGAGGTGGAAGTGTATTTCGGGACGGCGCCCCTGGTCGACGCGACGGCACCGCCCCTCTCGCCCGAGGACCTGTCGCGTCTGGCCGCTGGCCGCCGCTGGCGCAACGGCTTCGCGCTCGTTCCTCTCATGGACCGCGATGGCCAGGAGGTCGTCGGTGCCGTCGCCCTGCGACCGCGACCGGCGCCGCACGGTCCGCTTCCGGGCGGTCTGGGGTTCGTATTTCCGGCGGCGATCATCGCGGTAGGCTGGGCGGCCGTCACCGCATTTCGTGAGCCAGCGCGGCGCAGCCGCTACTTCGGTGCCGCGCTGCTGCTCGCGCTCGCGGCCTACCTCGACGTGCGCGCGGCGGCACGCCAGAGCACGGACCGTTGGCTCGTCGACACCCGCCGTTTGCTGCAGGAAGCGGCGACGCGGCTGCCGCCACCCCGTGTACACGTGTCGATCACCGATCTCGCCGGCCTGGTCCGCGACGCGGAAATCGTCACCGGCGAACCAGGGGAGTCAGCGCCGCGCCGCATCCGGGTCCGCGGTGAGCCCCGGGCGGTCGTCGCGGTCTTGATCGGACAGCAACGGTGGATCGAGCTGCGCTCCGTTCCAGCTGAGATCGACGCGCCGCGCTGGCTCATCTTGCTCCTGCCCGGTGCATTGCTCGGCCCCCTCTCGATCTTGGGTCTCGGCTGGGCCGAGCGCACACCGGCCCGGCGGCGGCACGAGACAGTGATTGCGTGGGGGTTTCTCGCGCCGGCGGTCGTTCATCTCGCGGTCTTCACCGTTGGTCCCGCGATCTTCGCCGTGTATCTCGCGAGCCTGGCGAACGTCCCCGCGCTGGTGCGCGACCCCCTGACGTGGCACACATTTGTGAATAGCGCCGCATATGCATTGTATGTCCCAGTGTCGATCGCGCTGGCACTTGCGGCGGCCCTCGGTGTGCATCGGTACCGCAAGCATTGGGGCGGGCGACTCCTGTCCGCGGCCTTTCTGCTTCCCTACGCCGCGTCGGTAGTGGCGATCGCCCTGCTGTGGCAGGCCATGTCTCGCGCGGGGTCGCTCGGCCTGGGACGACCCGACTGGCTGTCCAATCCGAGGCTGGCGCTGCCCGCGTTGATGCTCCTGTCCATCTGGGCTCACGTCGGTGGCCAGATGCTGGTGCTCCTCGCCGGCCTGCAGGCGATCCCTCAGGCGTATTTCGACGCAGCGCGCGTCGACGGCGGCAACGCCTGGCGGCGCTTCTGGCGCGTCACGCTGCCGCTGCTCCGCCCGGTGACGTGGTTCGTTTTCCTGACAGGCGTAATTGGTGCGCTGCAGATGTTCACGCTCGTGTTTGTGCTCACGCAGGGCGGTCCCCCCTCACTGCCCTTCCATTCGACGGATGTGGTGGTCTTCCACATTTATCGGACGGCTTTTGGATCGCAGGCGCTGGGGGTGGCGAGTGCGCTCGCCCTGATGCTCGGGGCGATCTTGCTGATTTTCAAATGGCCCGAGCTGCGGCTGCTGCGTCGGCAGGCTGGACATGCGTAAGCTCGTGCTCGCGGGAGCTGGTCTCGCGATGGCGCTGCCTTTCTTCTATATGGTCTCGGTCTCATTCATGGGGGAGGCCGAGCTGTTACGCTGGCCGCCGCCACTCCTTCCGGCGAACCCCACGACGGGGAACTACGTCGCCGCGCTGCAGGCGCTGCCCTATGCGCGTGTCCTGATGAACACGGCGATCCTCGCCGGCTGCGTCATGATTGGTCAGGTCTTTACCAGCGCGGCGGCAGGGTACGCCTTCGCCCGCGTCCGCTTCCCCGGTCGGGATCGGGTCTTCGCCATGCTGCTCGCGCTTCTCGCCCTCCCGGCCATTCTGTTGCTCGTCCCGCGCTATTTGATGCTGCAAACGCTCGGATGGGTCGATACCTATCCTGGCCTGATCTCGACGGAGCTTGTCTCGGTATGGGGCATCCTGCTGATGCGCCAGGCGTTTCTCATGCAGCCGCGGGACGTGGAAGATGCGGCGCGCCTGGACGGAGCAGGGGAGTGGACCCTCTTTTGGCGAGTCACCCTCCCACTTGCCAGGCCGGCAGTGGCGGCGCTTGCGGTGCTCGCGTTCATGGACCAATGGCGCAACTTCCTTTGGCCGTTGGTTGCTACTCGCTCTCCGAGGATGGAGGTCGCCGAGGTCGCGTTAGCTCACGTCCATACCGCGTACGGCGGCAACTGGCCTTATCAGATGGCGGCCGGCGTGCTGGTGACTCTGCCCGTCCTCGTGGTGTGCCTGCTGGCTCAGCGCCACGTCATGCAGGGTGTGCGCTTCACCGGTGCGAGCGTGCGGCTCTAGCGCCTCCCCACCCGGCCGAAGGTCACCGACCAATCAAGATCAGTCGTGGTGCCTGCGGGCCATGCGATCACGGTGTGGCCCGATTCAAGGCGCCTCAGGTTGCAGGCAATATCGGACTTGCAGGTCCTGGCGCGCAGCCCGCGGGGGACGGCGATCGTCACAGCGTACGGGCGGCCATCGAGATTCGATGATTTCGCGCGCAGCGTGCGCGTGCCGGCATCCCAACCCTCGTCGCTGATGTCGATCGTGCCCTGCACAACGTGCCGCGTCGACCCGATGATCTGTGGCCGCGTCGCGACCGGCCGGACGGCCACGACCAGCGTGGCGTGCGGTTGAATCGTCGCGGCGAGCGTCTGCTGGACGTCGGCCAGCGGTTTCTCACCCCAGACATCGTAGGCGGCAAGCCGGCCGCCAGGCGCGGCGATTCCCAGGGCGGACAGCGTGTGGGTAATCGTGCGCGGCTCGTCGTCCCAATTGGCGAGCGCCAGCGTCCACCAGTGCGGCGCTCCTTCGACGATCCAGGTGGACGCTGGGCGGCCGCGGGTGACCGACCACAAGCCGCCGGGCCCGCCGGTGTCGACGGCGTGGACGGCCAGCACGTTGTCACCGCCCCAGTTCAACACGCCGGGTGGGATCACGTACCGGCGATAACTGCGCCAGCCGCTTGTTCCTCCGACCTTCACTCCGTTGACGAAGGTCTCATCGACGTCATCGACTTTGCCGAGATCCACGTGCACCGAGTCGGTGGCCGTGGGCGGCAAGGTGAAGCGGGTTCGGTACCAGGCGGATCCGTCGTAGTCGGGGTGCCCGGCCTGTTCCCAGGTGAGTGGCACGGGAATCGTCTCCCATGCGTCGTCATCGAAGTCTCGCGCGGCGTATCGGGCGTCGTCCCCGGTTCGGAAGCGCCACGGTCCTCGGAGCCGTATGAGGTTGTCGCCCGCGCTGATCGCCGGTGCGATCTCAGGCTGCTCGCTTTGCGTCGCAACCGGACGCGGCGCCGATGCCGTCTCTGCCGCCACCGGGATTGCCTTCTGCAGCAAGGCCAGCCGCTCGGCCGGAAGCTTGGGAAGATTGTCCGAGAAGACGCACATTCCTCCCGACAATGCGACCACGGAGGTCCAGACCCGCGCTTCGTCGAGCGTGAGCGGAGGCCGCACGACGAGGCAATCGGGATCGTTGAGCCAGACGGAGCGGTGGTAGAAGCTGCGTAACGCCGCGGCGCGCGCCGGCGACTGGATGCCGTTCCAGCTCGCGTCCACGTCGTCACCGATTCGCATGCCGTCCACCAGGCCGGCGGCGTGCTGCAATGGCGCCCCGCAGCCGAGGAGAAAGGCCTCCGTGCCAAGCCCCTGGCGGAGCGCGGCAAGTCCGCTGCGATACGCCTCGGCGCGGGTCAGCCCTCCGTAATGCGTTACTCCCGCCGTCGCCCATTCGAGGAAGTCGATCTTCAAATAGTCGTAGCCCCATTCGCGCACCACGCGCCGGGCGAGGTCGTACAGCCATTGCTGGGCGTCGGGATGCGCGCCGTCGAGTGCCAGGATCCGGCCTCCCCACCGGTCGCGGGTGTCCATGACGAGCGGCGTCCCCTCAGGCGCGGGGCCTTTGAGGAGCCATGCGGGGTTCGCCTGCGCCACGTTCGACCGTTCGGCGACCGCGAAGGGGGCGACCCAGAGTCCGGCCTGGAAGCCTGCCGCGTGGACCCGATCGCTGAGCCAGCGGTGGCCGTGGGGGAACTTGGCATTCATGTCCCAGTCGCCGGCGGCGCGCTGGTAGCCATCGTCCAGTTGGATGTAGCGCAGAAAGCGGCGGTCGAAGCGCGCGGCGCAGAAGTCGATGTTGGCGAGCATGTCGGCCTCCGTCACTTCGGGGCCGAGCTCATACCAGGAGCACCAACCCGTGGGCACGGACAGCGCCGCGACGCGCTCTCGATCCACAGCCGATGCGGGAGTCGCGGCGGCGCTCAGCGCCGCGAGGCCGTCGCCGGCAGGCTGATAGGCGAGCCGCAGCGTTGCGCCGTCACCGTCAGGCCGGACTGGGCGCGCCGGCGACCACTCGCTCACCGCCTCCAGACTTCCGTCGGCGGCCAGCTTCACCTTCGCTTCTCCCGCCTCGCCTGGTTCCCAAACTGCTGCAAAACCGTGAGCGCCACGCGTCAATCCGATGGCGCTGAAGCTCGTCGCCTCGACGGGTACGGTCGCGACGCGGCAGCTACTCCACGACTGATAACCGTTTACGAGTGCCACGAGCGGGCCGTCGCCCGGAAGCACCTGTGGCTCAGAAGTTGCGAAGAACCGTATACCGCGGATCGTGGCGAGCACGCGATCGGGATACACGGTGACGGTGATCGCGCCACGCGCTTCGGAGTCGGACGCCAGGAACTCCGCCTCGATCCACACGCCTTGGGCGGTGCGGCCTCGGATGACCAAGGACTCACCGCCGGGCGGACGCCGGTTCCCCACGCTGACGTCTTCCAAGTCGGCAAGGGTAGCGAGCGTATCGCCGATCCACACGCCGAGTGCTGCATTTCGCAGCAACGGGATGGACCGGTCTGGCGCGTTGTACCACAGCGCCAGGCGGCGCTGGTCGTCGAGATCAAAACGCAGGTTGCCGAACGCCCGCAGCGGGCGAGGGCGTCGGATGGGCAACACAGCAGCCGCACCGGTCAGGAGCATGAACGTGCGACGGTCCATGGTATCAATGTTCGCTTTGCTCGGAGCTTTGTCTACGACACTCGCGGCGCAATCGAATGCCCCGCAAGCGAATACGGCGCGGCCGCACGCCATCGGGTTTGGCTTCGTGGCGACGCTGGGTGCGAATTGGCAGGTGGAGTCGGGAGAGCTCGCGTACGTGTGGCGTCCGCGGCGTGGTTTCGCGGCGCTTGGGATCGCAGGCCGGCTTGGCACGTTCGTTAACGAGAGCAGGATGTCGGGCGGCTCGCGAGGTGTCGTGTTTGCCGCAACATTGTCCGCGCGGACACAGATGAAGCCGGTTGCACAGTTCGGTGCGGACGAGCACGGCACCGGCGTCGGCTTCGACCTCACGTTCGAGCTGAGCGGCTACACCGCCGCCCACTCACCGATGACGCTTGGGTCGCATTGGGCGGCGGTGTCCGTCCTGCCGGCCTTCAGCGTCGGGAGTGGCAACGCTCCTCATTTCGCGATTGTGATCGGTCCGACCGCCTTCTTCAGCGGCGGGAAACCGGTGATGCGGGGTCTGCTGGCGTTCCGTGGAGAGGCGCCGCTGGCGCGCGGGGACCGCCATCCCTAGGTTAGCGAATGGTCGCGCCGACGCTGACCTCGGAGCATCCGGGTCTCGAGGTCCTGGCGGAAGTCGCTAAGGTGCTCGCTGCGGGCCGGCCTGCCGAAGAGGGGCTGGCCGATGTGGTTGGTGTATTGCAACGCGGCCTCGCGTTGCGCCGGTGTCACATCTGGCTCCGTTCCGTCGACGGCTCCCGCTTCCTCCCGATTGTCGGTCCCGATGGCGAAGCACCCCTTCGCAGTGACACGGTACCCGTGGCTGCGTGGGTCGCGGCGGGACCGCACGAGGAATCAGCTCCCGGCGGCACGCTGCTGCGCCTGCCCCTCGTCCACGACGAGGAAGCTCTCGGCTGCCTCGAGGCGATTATTCCCCACGGCCATCGTGAAGGCATGGCTCACGACGTGCTGGTCGTGGTCGCCCAGATGGTGGCTCCCGTGCTCGCCGCCAACGAGCTGTCGCAGGATCTCGCCTCCGAGGTCGCGCTGCGCACCCGGGAGCTCGAAGCCCAGCACACCTTCGCCGCGCGCATCATCGACTCGCTGCCGGTCGGCCTGTACGCCATCGATCGCGGTTACCGCATCCGCGCCTGGAACCGCAAACGGGAGGCGGGGACGCAGGGTGTGTCCCGCGAAGAGGCGCTGGGGCGGGAAGTGTTCGAGGTGCTGGACCGTCAGCCGCGCGACCTGCTGAAGCTCGAGTTCGATCGGGTGTTTGCGACGGGGGAAATCCAGACCGTCGAAATGGATTCTCAGGCGACGGGCGAAGCGCGCCACTACCGGATCACCAAAATCCCAATGCGTCTGGACGGCGAGGACATTTCGCACGTCATCACCATCGGCGAGGACGTCACGGCATGGCGCCAGGCGCAACAGCGTCTCGGCCAGAGTGAGAAGCTGGCGGCCATCGGGCAGCTCGCTGCCGGTGTCATGCACGAGATCAACAATCCGCTCGCGACGATTCTCGCCTGCAGCGAGGCTCTCGCGCTTCGGTTGGGCGAGGAAGACGAGTATCTGAAGATCATCGACACCGAGGTGCAGCGCTGCCGGCGCATCGTGGAAGGGCTGCTCGACTTCTCACGTCCCAAGAGCGGGCACAAGGCCGCTTCGGACATCAACGCGATCATCGAACAGACGCTGTTCCTGCTGAAGCATCATGAGCGGTTCAAATGGCTGACAATCGAGCGGCAGCTCCAGAAGGATCTGCCCCAGTTCCAGGCGGATGCGGAGCGGCTGGTCCAATGCTTCATGGCGCTGATGCTCAACGCCATGGACGCGATGAACTCGCGCGGCGTGTTGACGGTGCGCACGCGGCGCAATCCGCAGCGCAGCGACGAGATCCTGGTGGAGTTCATCGACACCGGTACCGGCATCCGCCAGGAAGACCTGCCCAAGATTTTCGAGCCCTTTTTCACGACCAAGCAGCAGGGCCGCGGCACGGGACTCGGCCTGTCGGTCGCGTACGGGATCGTCGAGGAGCATCGCGGCCGCATCGAGGTAGAATCGCAGATGGGGGTCGGGACGAACTTCAAGGTGTTCCTGCCGGTCGGATGAGAATCCTCGTCGTCGAGGACGACAAGACGGTCGGTGAGTACGTCCGCCGCGGGCTGGACGAAGCCGGCTATCATGTCGATCTGGTCGGCGACGGCGACGAGGGGCTGCGCCGCGCCAGCGGTCGAGGCGCCGGCTATGACATGATGGTCCTGGATCTGCGCCTACCAAAACTCTCCGGCATCGACGTGCTGCGCACGTTGCGCGACCGCGGCGTTGGCGTTCCCGTGTTGGTGCTGACCGCGCAGGACTCCGTCGATTTCAAAGTGCAAGCACTGCGGATGGGGGCGGACGACTACGTCACCAAGCCCTTCGCGTTCGAGGAATTGCTGGCGCGCGTCGAGGCACTCGGGCGCAGGCCGAAGGCGATCGTTCCACCGACGTTGAAGGTGAACGGCCTCGTGCTCGACACGGGGAGTCGCGAGGTCACACGCGATGGCAAGCAAATCGAGCTTACGCCCAAGGAGTACGCGGTGCTCGAGTACCTGATGCGGCATCAGGGTCGCGTCATGTCACGCACGCTGATCACCGAGTACGCCTGGGACTATCACTTCGATCCCGGGACGAACATCGTGGACGTCGTCATCACGCGGCTCCGCAAGAAGATCGATCACGCCAAAGAACCCAAGCTGATCCACACGGTGCGCGGCGTGGGATACGTGGTGCGGGCGTAACATGGAGAGCATTCGCGGGCGGTTGACCATCTGGTACGCCACCGCGCTCATTTTGAGCATCGCGGTCTTCGCCGTCGTCCTCTATTTCGGGCGCCGCAGCGCCACCTACCAGGATCTCGATCGCCGCATCCAGTCCGAAGCCGACCTCACGGCCGGGATCCTCGCCGAGAGCTACCACGCCCGGGGCGTTCTCGTCGAGAAGGACACCGCCGGACGGCCGGTCCTGGTGCAGGAGGTGGCGGCGGTGCTGGAAGTCGTCCCCGACTTCCTGCTCGTGACGAGCCGCGACGGCCGGCTCCTGTTCGCGTCGCCGGACGCCCGCGCGTTGACCTTCGCGGAATTCGAGCAGTTGAACGCGATCACCGGGCCGCCCGACGCATCCACGCCACGCGTGCCGGGACGATTTCGGATCGAGCCCAACGGGCCGACGCTGCACTACCTCGTGCGTCCCGTACCGGACGCCGGCGAGCAGTTCGGGGCCATCTTTGCCGCCGCGGACACACGGGACGCCGAGCTGCGCCTCGAGCAGCTCCTCACGACGATCCTCATCGCTTTCGTCGTTGGCGTCGTCCCGGCCATCTTCGTCGGGCGCTGGATTGCGGGTCGCGCGCTCGAGCCGGTGGACCGGATGATCACGGAGGTTCGGGAAATCACCGATGGCCGCACGCTGCACCGGCGGCTCGCGGTCCCGATGGAGCGTGACGAGCTGGGACGTTTAGCCGAGACCTTGAATCAGATGATGGCACGACTGGAACGGAACTTCGCGGCGCTGCGCCGCTTCACGGCCGACGCGAGCCATGAGCTGAAGACGCCGCTCACGGTCGTGCGCGCCGGTGTCGAGCGCGCGATCACCCGGCCGGAGATGCCGCCGGAAACACTTGCGCCCCTCGAGGAGACGCTCCAGGAAGTCAATCGCATGACCGAGCTGCTCGATTCGTTGTTGACACTGGCGCGCGCCGACGAAGGTCGGGCTGAGCTGCACCGCGAACCTGTCGATCTCCGCGAGATCATCGCGGACGCAGGGGAAACCGGCGAGCTGCTGGCCGAGCACGCGGGGGTGGGGATGGAGATCCGAATGCCGCCCGAGCCCGTCGTGGTCTCGGTGGACCGGAGCCGCGTGCGCCAGCTCGCGCTCAATCTCATCGAGAACGCGGTGAAGTACACACCGCGCGGCGGTCAGGTCTCCGTGGAGCTGGCCGGCAGCGACGGGCGTGCCTTGTTCACCGTCGCCGACACCGGGATCGGGATCGCGCCCGGGGATCTGCCGCACGTCTTCGACCGCTTCTGGCGCGCCGACTCGGCGCGCACGCGCACGAGCGAGCGTGCCGGCACCGGCCTCGGCCTCGCCATCAGCAAGTGGATCGCCGAAGCGCACGGCGGCACCATCGACGTGCTGAGCCGTCCGGGGCGAGGCACGACCTTCACGGTCGGCCTCCCGCGCGTCTAAGTCGCATCCGGTTGTCACCATTCCGTAATTCAGGTGCAAGTACCGGGTCATCGGTGATCGGTATCTCTCAGGTGAGACTCACAGCCGAGAGCCGACCATGTACGATGACTTGGCGCGAACTCAGAATTCTCCTCCGCTCGAGTGGCTGGTCGTGCACGCGGTGATTCCCACCGTGCTCGTCACGTTCGTGTTGCAAGAGCATCACCCCGTCCCGACAGCATGGCCGCTGCCAACTGCCTGGGAATACAACATGCTGGTCATCGAAGAGCCGCGGATTGGGAGGCCGGCATGGATGCCCCATGTCGTGTACCCGACCGGGCTCGTTCCAGAGAGAATCGAGGGTTACGTCCGGCTCAAAGCTCTTGTCGACGCGCGGGGTCGAGTGATGCGGTCGTCGATCTCGATATTGCTCGCCACGGACGCTCGTTTCGTCGAGCCGGCTCGTACTGCGCTAGCGGCAGCGCGGTTTCGCCCCGCCTGGTTCGGGGGTGAGCGAATTGGGTACTTGGTGACGATGACGATCGATTTTCGAGTGCCGGCCCCAGACTATGCCATTCGGACGCATTCGAAGGAATGAGGCGGGATGGGGGAATTGAGGAGCAAATGAAGGCTCATTCGCCTGTCATCGTTTTGTAATCTTCGGCCCACTAGCGGGCCAGTTGCAACGGGTACTATTACTTAGCGAACAGTCACTAGCCCGGAGGGACGGCGGTGTTCAATCACCTGATCGAGTCGAACAAGACGACCAACAAGAAGGGTGCGTTCGGCCTTGGCTTCGTGTCGCTGGTGGGACACAGCGTCATCGTCCTCGGCGCGGTGGTGGCGACGTTGACCGCGGGACAGAAGAAGGACGACCAGACGATCGACACGGCTATGGTCTTTCTCAATCAGGAAGAACAGAAGAAGCCGGAAGAGCAGCCGCCGATCGTCGACGTGCCGCAGCTCAAGGGCTTCCAGACCGTCGTTGCGCCGACGGACATTCCCACGAACATTCCGCCGATCAATCTGCAGGAACACTTCGATCCCAAGGACTATTCGGGCACGGGCGTCGAGGGCGGCATCGGCACCGGTATCGTGCCGGACAACGGTCAGGTGTTCATGGAGTCGGTCGTCGAAGAGCGGCCCGAGGTGTTGTCGGGGCCGGCGCTGAACTATCCGGACCTGCTGCGCCAGGCGGGCGTGCAGGGCCGGGTGCTGGTGCAGGCGATCATCGATACGTCGGGCCGTGCCGAGCCGCCGTCGGGGAAGGTGATTCAGAGTCCCAACCCCGGCTTCGACCAACCGGCCAAGAATTACGTGCTGCGGGCGCTGTTCCGTCCCGCGCGCGTCCACGGGCGGGCGGTGCGCGTGCTGGTGAACCTGCCGATCGACTTCAAGATCAAGAAATAGGGAGACCCAATGAGTTACGCTGAGCTATGGTCCTCGATGGGGCTGTTCGCCAAAGGCATTGTGGTCGTCATGGACGCTCTTCCGATCTGGTCGTGGGCGGTCAGCATTTCCAAGCAGCTCTACCTGAGGAAGTCGCAGAAGGAGACGCGTAAGTTCGCGCCGGAATTCTCGCGCTACCTCCAGGAAGAGCAGCTGGACGGGGCGATCGCGCTGGCGGAGAAAAACAAGAAGAGTCACGTCGCGCGCGTGCTGGGTGAGGCGCTCTCCGAGGTGAAGCCGCTGCTGCGCGACCGGGCCACGATTACGGCCGCCGACATCAACTCGGCCGAGCGGGCGGTCGAGCGGCAGATGCTCATCATCACCGCGGAGCTGAAGCGCGGTCTCGGCATCCTGGCGACGACGGGCGCGACGGCGCCGTTCGTCGGACTGCTCGGCACGACGATGGGTATCGTGACGGCGTTCCAAGGGATGTCGGCGTCGGGTGGCTCTGGCTCGCTCGCCGCCATCACGGGCGGCGTGGCCGAGGCGCTGATCACCACGGCATTCGGTCTGCTCGTCGCGATTCCGGCGGTGTGGCTCTACAACTACTTCGCGACGAAGATCGACTTCCTCACGGTGGAAATGACCTACACGTCGAAGGAGCTGATCGACTACCTCATCAAGAGCGTCGGCAGCGAGTTCGGCCGCTCGATCTTCACCAAGGAATTCCAGACGCAGAAGGCATCGCAGACCAGCGGTCCGATCAAAGGATAGCGACCGATGGCCATGGGGGGCGGCAAGAAGGCCGAAGGCGTGGTCGCCGCGACGATCAACGTCACGCCGATGATCGACGTCATGCTCGTGCTGCTGATCATCTTTATGATCGTGACGCCGGCCATCACCGCGGGGTTCCAGGCGACGATTCCGCGCGCGAAGAATCCCGACGCGCGCGAGGAGGGCGAGGGCGAGGTCCGTCTCGGCATCGATCGAGACGGCAAGTTCTATCTCGACCTCACCGATCCGCGCACGGGCAAGTACACCGGGCCGCGCTACATCAGCGATGAAGACTTGCCCACCCAGTTGATGAACCTGTACGCCGCCCGGACGGTGGACAAGATCATGTATCTGAAGGCGGACGAGGGCATCGAGTACTCGCGCGTGCAGATCGCGCTCGAGATCGCGCGCAAGGCAGGCGTCCGGGTGGTCGGAGCCATCGCCGAGCAGGAACGCACCAAGAAGCCGGAGAACTGACGCATGGCCATGGGTGGTGGAGGCGGTGGCGGCGGGCTCAGCTCGGACATCAATGTCACGCCGATGATCGACGTGCTGCTCGTGCTCCTGATCATCTTCATGATTACGCTGCCGTTGTCGCGGCGGGAGTTCGACGTGCAGGTCCCGCCGGAACAGAAGCAACAGCCCAAGCAGAAGCAGACGCAGAGCGATCAGATCGTGCTCGAGCTGGCTCCGGACGGCTCGTACTCGATCAACCGACAGCCGGTCACGTTCGACCAGTTGGACGCGAAGTTCCACGAGCTTTACGACCAGCGGCCCGCCAAGCTGCTCTTCATCAAGTCGGCGCCCAATCGCAAGTACGGCGACATCGTCCGGGCGATGGACGTGGCCCGGGGCGCGGGCGTCCAGGTGATCGGGTTCACGCCGTCCGAGCCGGGGGCCGCGGCAGCGCACTAATCGTCACATTCGAGCGTGGGAATGCGGGGCAGGGTGTGAAACCGTGCCCCGTTTTTCTTTCTAGTGTATCTATTAACCGTGACGTCCTCTCCAGCGACTCGGCCCGTCTTCGATCGGTATGCGCTGCCGCTCCCGCGGCGGCGTGAGGGGACTGCCGCTGCGCTCTCCTTCATCGTGCACGTCACCATCGCCATTCTCGTGCTGTGGCGCGGTGCGGCGCTGTTCGCAAACAGCGGTGGCGGTGGCAGCGGTCCGCGAGGTGGTGGCGGCGGCGGCGGCCGGCCGGCGGTCAGCTGGTTCGCCCTCCCGCGCCCAGCATCACCCGCGGCGCGAGCGGAAAATGTCCCGCCGGCGGCCGCCGTCACGGTTCCGACGGTTGCCTTGGTCACGGCACCGTTGAAGATCGCGCTGCCCCCTCCGACGCTCGTCGTGATGCCACCGCAACCGGCGGTGGTGGGGACGGCAGATGGCACGACGGGTGGACCGGGAGAGGGACCGGGGTCGGCCGGGGGGACCGGGACGGGCAGCGGGACCGGGACCGGCGCGGATGCCGGTCCTGGCTCAGGTGGCGGCGCGAGTGATATTTTCGGGCCCACGCCGCTCTTGATGCCAACTATCCCCGCCGGGGCGCCTCCCGAAGAAAAGCGGAAGCACGAGGTCCGGTTCTGGATTCGGGCCGACGGGCGTGTGACAAGGATTGAGGTGAGTCCCCCGATCCGGGATTCGGGCTACCGTCGTGTATTCATGGAAACCATGAAAGGCTTTGTGTTTGGTCCGGCGAAGACTCGAGACGGGCGCCCGATCGATTACGTCTACACGATCGTCGTCTTACCGTAGCCTCACTCTCCAAACCGAAGGCAGGGCAATTCGTGCGGCAGCTCTTTAAGCGGAAGCCGATCTCGGAGCTTCTGGTCGGCGAGCTCGAAACGCCGCAGTCCCTCAAGCGTGTCCTCGGCGCCGGCGATCTCATCATGCTCGCGATCGGCGCCGTTATCGGCGCGGGAATCTTCGGTGCGATCGGCACCGCGGCCGCCGGGCAGACCGACGCGGCGGGACACATGGTGCGTGCCGGCGCCGGCCCGGCGCTGGGGTTTTCGTTCCTGCTGCTGGGCGTCTGCTGCGCGCTCGCGGGCCTCTGCTACGCCGAGCTCGCCGCGATGATTCCGCAGGCGGGCAGCGCGTACGCGTATTCGTACGCGACGCTCGGCGAGCTGATCGCGTGGATCATCGGCTGGGATCTCATTCTCGAGTACGCGGTGGGAAACGTCGCCGTGGCGATCTCCTGGGGCGACTACTTCAAGTCCTTCCTCGGCGCTTTCGGGATCCATCTCCCAGAATGGCTCACGACGGGCTATCGCACGGCGCTCCTCTCTCCCGATCCGGCTGTGCACGGTTTGCTGCAGAGCGCGCCCCTGCATTGGGGCGACATCCCCGTGCTCAACTGGATCCTGAGCGGCTGGGCCTACGTCCGCGAATTTGCCGACCTGCATTTCCCGAGCTGGCTCAGCACAATCACGCACATCATTCCGTTGCCGGGCAACGCGATTCTGCTCAACGTGCCCGCGTTCGTGATCGTCGGCCTGATCACCTGGCTGTTGTTGCTGGGCGTGCGCGAAAGCGCGCGCACCAACAACGTCCTCGTCGTGATCAAGCTCTTGGTGCTCGGCTTGTTCATCGTGGCGGGGCTGACCCACATCCACGCGGAGAACTACACGCCGTTTACCCCCAACGGCTGGCGCGGCATCCATCAGGGTGCGGCGATCGTGTTCTTTGCCTATATCGGCTTCGACGCGATCTCGACGGCGGCGGAGGAAACGAAAAACCCGCAGCGCAACTTGCCCATCGGCATTCTTGGCGGGCTGGCGATTTGCACGCTGATCTACGTAATCGTCGGCGCGGTCCTCACCGGTATGGTGAAGTACAGCGAGCTCGGCGTCGCCGACCCGCTTGCCAAGGCGCTCGATGTCGCCGGGTACAAGACGGTTGGCTGGATCGTCTCCCTCGGCGCGATCGTGTCGATGTCGGCCGTGTTGCTCGTGTTCCAGTATGGCCAGCCGCGGATCTTCTTTGCGATGGCGCGCGACGGTTTGCTCCCGCGCTGGGCGGCGAAGATCTCGCCGAATCGGCGGGTCCCCTACATCACGACGATCGTGACCGGCGTCTTCGTGGCGGTGTGGTCGCTGATCGGCGACGCCAACGAGACCTACAACCTGACCAACATCGGGACGTTGTTCGCGTTTGCGCTCGTGTCGGCCGGCGTGTTCGTGCTGCGCTTCACCGAGCCGGCCCGGCCACGGCCGTTCCGCGTGCCGTGGTTCTGGGCGACGACGATCGTGTCGGTGGGGCTGTGTATCTACGTGATGCTGGGTCTACCGCTCGAAACGTGGGTGCGCTTCGGCGTCTGGCTGGCGATCGGTCTGGTGCTGTATTTCAGCTACGGATTCAAGCACAGCAGGATCCGGCAGCCGTCAGGTTTCCCGCAGCAGCCGCGCGGCTAGGCGCAGCGCGCCCGCCGGCGCGTCGACCGACCCGCTTTCGGACAGACGTGCCCGCGGCAAATCCGCCGAGAGACTGGTGCGCAGCGCCGTGAGCAGCGGCGATCCGGGCCGCAGCAACCCGCCGGTCGTGGCCAGCTTGATCGTGGCGGCGTCTGAAAAGTGACGGGTCAGCGCGCGGACCAGATGTGACAGCTCGATGGCCGCGTCGGCGACGATGCGTTGCGCGACGATCTCGCCTTCCCGCGCGGCATTGAGGACATGCGGCGCGAGCGCCGCGACCTGGGCCGGCGTGGCGGTCGCCGTCCAGCGGATCAGGTTATCGAAGGTCTGCAACCCCAGCGCGACCAGCAACCGTTCCAGCAGCGTGGACGATTCCTCGATTCCGTCATGCGCGCGCGCGGCCGCCGCGAGCGCGCGATGGCCCATCCAATAGCCGCCGCCTTCGTCGCCCAGTTGCCAGCCATAGCCGCCGGCGCGATGCAGCTTGCCGTCGGCACTGCGGGCATAGGCGATCGAACCGGTCCCCGCGTTGATCAGGATGCCGGGCCCGTCGCCGAAGGCGGCCGCCAGTGCAATCTCGATGTCCCCCCGCACATCGACCCGCTCGGCGACACCCGCGGCCGCAATCGCTGCGGCAAGCTCTTCCTGCTCGGGAGCGCGGCCTGCGCCGGCCGCGCCGACCAGCGCGAGCTCGACGGGAAGCGAAACGTTCGCCTGCGTGGCGGCGCGGCGCGCGACATCGAGGATGACGGCCGCCGAGCGCTCGGCGCCCCCCGGCCGCATCGCAGAGCCGGGACCTTCCGCGCGGCTTATGACTCGACCCTGGCTGTCTCCGACAACGACGGCAGTGTGGGAACCGCCGCAGTCGATGCCCAAGAGGACGGTCGGACGGTCGGGCGGCCGGACGGTCGGATCTGTCATGTCTGTTGACTCGTCGCTGGGGCGGTCCGGCCGCCAGGCCGTCCGACCGTCGATGACAGCATCCCCACCGCCACCGTGACCGCGGTCCCCAGCGGCACGTACCACGGCCACGCGAGCCCGGGCAGCCAGTGGACAGGGAAGTGGGGGATCACGGCGCCGAGGACGACGGGGGCCATCAGCACGATGCTGACCCCGAGCGCGACGATGACGTCGATCTGGCGCGCGCGCGGCCAGGCGCCGCCGAGGATGTAGGTGCCGAGGAGCGAGCCGTAGGTGAGCGAGGCGATACTGAGCGCGAGTTGCACGACCGGGGTGTTCTGATCCCGGAATGCCAGCGCCCCGCCTACGAGCGCTGCGGTCCACAGGAGCGTGAGCCACCGCCCGACGCGCAACAGCTGTTCCGGGTCGTGTCTGCCCGTCATCGGCGCGTAGAAATCGTGGGTCGCGGCGGACGCAAGAGAGTTCACGGCCGACGCGTGACTGCTCATCGCCGCGGCCAGAATGCCGCCGACCGCCAGCCCGGCGATTCCGGTGGGCAAGTGTGTGACAATGAAGGTCGGGTAGATGGCGTCGCTTCGCATACCTGGTTGATCCGCCCCCGCAAGCCATAGGCTCGTCCCGACCAATAGGAACAAGCCGATTTGGGCGATGATGAACAC
>WNFK01258008.1_pt1 | contig 26997 bp, 22 predicted proteins | sample 5400281 | NCBI WGS metagenome assembly WNFK01 (sample SAMN13153350, study PRJNA577476) | soil metagenome | isolation source: 20 cm soil on Douglas fir-dominated hillslope | place: USA:California | collected 2013-09-17
CCACGTTACGACCGCGATCGTGGATCCGGATCACGAGGTGATCGAGCTGAACCGCCTCGACAACCGGAGCGGCCCGCCGCCGCTCCGATTCAAGCCGCTGTACGACTTCCCCTCCTCGGAGGCGATGACGTTTCTCTACGGACCGATGATCTGGCACGGCAGGGCAGAAGGCGCGCGACTGGGCCTTTGGACCACCGGAAGGTATCTACCTTCGAGCGATTTCCCGGAGGGCATCCTGAGCGCCGGCGGTAGCCTCGTCGCCGGCACGCGTGATGGCGACCTGTCGTGGAGCGCGCGAGTCGGGCGGCGCCTGGGCGCCCTCGGCGCGCGCGGACGGGTCGAAGTCGATGGGGCACGCGACGCGGGGCTCCTCCGCACCGGAATCCACATGGGAAACCTCGCCACGGGCTCGTCGCGACGGCACCCGTTTCGTGCCTGGCAGATCTCGCTCGACTACAGGGACCGCTATGACTTGATACCCGTGGATCCACGCTACTGGTCGGCGGGAAGGGGGCTTCACGCTCAAGCTCGTTTCACGCTGGATACCCAGGGCCCGCGGCGCGCCGAGCATGTGAGCCTGGACCTTCGCGGCGGATCCTCGGCGTTTCGCTCGAGCGATGATCCCGAGTTTCACTATGAGCGCGCTTCGATCGAAGCGCGTCAGACGCTCGACCTCCTACCGCGCGGAGACGCCCACGTCTCGTGGAGGTTCTTCGCCGGCTCGACATTCGATCAGCCGCCGCGCGAGCTGCTCTTCGACGCCGGCGAAGGAAGCCGTGCCGATTCGCTCGACCGTTTCTATCTGAACGACCGCGGACCGCTGCTCGCCTCCGGACACTACCTCCTCGCCGGGGGAGGCGGGCTCAGGGGCTATCGCGGGCGAGCGGCACTGGGAAAGCGCGTGTGCGGTATGGACGTAGACCTCGGGCTCGCCGGCGTGCCGGTATCGGTCTTCGGCGATCTGGGGCGTCTCGAGACCGGCCGCGCCCTCGCCGACGCGGGGCTCTCCTGCGCGGCGGGACCGCTCCGGATCACGTTCCCCCTCTGGGTCGGCCGCCCCGAGCCGGATCAAGACCCCTGGCGCTTCCGTTGGCTCGTCTCGATCGAAACGTTCCCGATTTCATTCTGATTGTGTTAGCTCTATGTCGTCGCGGGGAGACGGGTTTCGGCGGCTTGACAGCAGAATGAACCGGGCGGAGAATGACTCGACGGAGGGCCCCATGAAAATCGAGATCGTATACTGCACCGAATGAAACTATCTACCCAGGGCCACCAGTTTGGCGGCCGAGCTGAAGAAACAACTGGGCGTTGAATCGAAGTTGATCGCCGGCGGTGGAGGAGTTTTCGAAGTTTCCGCGGACGGAAAAGTCATCTTCTCGAAAAAGTCGGTAGGCCGATTCCCCGAGGTCAAGGAAATCGTCGGGGCGCTCCAAAAGACCACGTGAACGCGACCCGAGGGGTGACCCTCGGCGTCTCGCGAAACCGGCCCCGCTCCGCGGGGCCGAGTCGTTTCAGGGAGGGGGGTTCATGCGCACGCGTTCCGCCGTCATCGCAGCTCTATGCTTGACCATGACGCCGGCAACGGCCGCGCCGCGGCGCGCAGCCGCGTCCGAGATCATCCACCGCGAGACGCTACCGAACGGGCTCCGAGTCCTTCTCGTCGAGAACCACTCGAAGCCGTTGGTCGCGGCATGCGTCTTTGTGAACGGCGGGAGCCGCACGGAATCCCCGGCCCTTTCGGGCCTGAGCCACTACTACGAGCACCTCATCTTCCGCGGTGGTTCCCTGAAGCAGGGCGAACTCGAGTACCGGAAACAACTACAGCGCCTCGGTGACGAGAGCGGAGGTTATACCGAGAACGACTACACCTGCTACGGATTCACCGCGCCCAAGGAGAATTTCGACGAGGCGTTCGACCGGACCATCGACGCGGTGATGAATCTGAAACTAACGCAGGCCAAAGTCGCCCGCGAGCGGCAGGTCGTGATGGAAGAGTACAATCAGGGTCAGGACCGCCCCGACTACAAGGTCTACTATCAAATTCAGCGGATCATGTTCCGCGACCACCCGTACAAGCGGGACACGATCGGCTTGAAAGACGTCATCGAGCACGCCTCGCTCGCGACCTTCCGGATGTTTTACGAGGAGCGTTACGTCCCCAATCAGATGATCCTCGCCCTGGTCGGAGATTTCGACGCCGCTGCCGTCCGATCCAGGGTGGCGAAGGCGTTCGCGAGCTATAAGCGCGGGCAGGATGACTTCGAGCAAGGCCTGGCAGAAAAGCCCCAGGCGGAATTCCGCATGGGGGTGGAATACATGAAGACCCCCAGCACTTGGACCTACCTTGGATTCCATGTGCCCTCCTATTCCGATCCCGATGCGCCGGCGCTTACCGTCCTCGCGGCGCTAATGGGCAACGGAACTTCGTCGCGGCTCTACAAGGCGCTCAAGGAGCGGGAGAACCTTGTCACCTCGGTCGACGCCCAATTCGAGATCCGCAAGGATCCGGGGATATTTCGCGTCTCCGCCGAGCTTCCTCCCCAGAACGAGGCCAAGGTCTTCGCAATCATCCGCGACGAGATCAAACAGCTCGCGTCGGGAGTGGTGCCCCCGATCGAGTTGGAGCGGGTGAAATCAAGCCTCCAGAATCAGTATGCGTTCGCCTCGGAGCTCTTCTTCGACAGGGCGGAGCGGCTCTGTCGTTACGCCCTCATGTCGGACGTGTCGCTCGAGCCTCTCTGGCCTTCGCTCATCCAGAGCGTGACGGCCGAGGATCTCCAGCGCATCGCGAGGCAATACTTCGCGGCCGATCAGGCATCCTATTCGGTCGTGCGTCCGAAGGATGCGAGCGGCCCTTCCGAGAGCGACGTGCGTGCTCTGCTCGGGCCTTGGCGCGCAGGATGGCCCACCCAATCCGCCGTGGTTGCGACGGCGGCCCTCCAGAAGGAAGTGCTGCCGAACGGGGTGACCCTCCTTCTCAAGGAGGATCACGCGACACCCGTCGTCGCGGTTTCGGCCATGGCGCGCGGCGGCCAGTGGATCGAACCGGAAGGTCTTGCGGGGGTCTCGAACATGACGGCGATGCTCCTTCGCCGGGGCGCCGGCGCTCTAACCGCACGGGAGATCTCCGAGAAGGCCGATGCGCTCGGCATGACGCTCGAGTCCGATGGGGCGCCCGATTACGCGGAGGTTTCGTGGCGGGCGCCGTCATGCAACTTTGCCAAGGCGTGGGATATTTTTGGTGACGTGGTCACGCGCCCGACCTTTCCGGCTGGCGAAGTGACCAAGGTCCGCGAGGACCTTATGCAGCGCGCGAGGAGCATCGGAGACAGGCCCTTCGACTACACCAACACTCAGTTTTGGAATCGATTGTTCAAGAGTTCGCCTTACCGGTACCCCCTCGATGGCGACACGGTATCGCTCGCCAAGATTCAACTTGCCGATTTGCGCAAGGCGTACGAGACGATGTTCTCCGGGAAAAACCTCGTGGTTGCGATCGTGGGGGATTTCGACGCCACCACCGCTCGCGAATCGGCGCGCCGCGCGTTTTCGAGATTCAGGGTGGGAGACCCTGTTGCTACGGACGGGCGGCGCGATGAGGCGCCGGCGGAGTTCAAGGCCGTGTTCGTGGACAAGGATCAGGAGCAGGTTACCTACAACACCGGCTGGCCTGGGTGCTCCGTGCGCGATCCCGACTATGTAGCGCTCAAGACCGCCGTGGGCCTGATCGGCGACAAGCTCTTCTTCAAGTATGTGTACGAGAAGGGCGTCGCGTATCGATCCTGGTTCTACATGTCCGACCGATTCGGACAGGCATCCGCGCAAAACGAGATGGGAGTGACGCCGGCGAATTTTTCGATGGCCTCCGAGGGGGTGCTCGAGGACATCGCGCGTGTAACGCGCGAAGGGGTAACCGGGCCGGCGCTCAAGAGCACGGTCGCGTTACTGCTGTCCCGTTACTACCTCGGCGCTCAGGATAACGCGTCCCAGGCGCACAGGCTCTGTTTCTACGAGACGGCGGGTCTGGGCTACGAGTTTGCCGACCGTTACCCCGAGGCGCTTCGGAAAATCACCCCGGAAGAGGTAACGACTGCCGCGCGGAAGTATTTCGGTCCAGGCCGCTACACGCGGGTCGCCGTGGGAAGGGAAGATGCCGCGGCCGCGGCGAAGGCGAAGCCGGCGGCGCCCTCTCGCTAAGCCTAAGACCGCGGGACCCCGCGGTGTGCTAGCGCTTCGCTCTGGCCGATGCGAGCCCGCAGCCGAGCCCGAGGAGGGCGGAAGGCAGAAGCGATTGGGGGATCGAGTTCCCGGGCAGCCCTGCGAGCACCCCGAGCCCCAATCCGATGAGCGCGCCCCAGAGCGCTCCACGCCAGAGCGGGGTGGACCCCTTGTTGGCGTAGGCAGCCAGGATACCGTTGATAATCCCCTGCGAGGTCCGGCCGAGCAGGCTCGCCGATATCGCCGCGGCGGAGCTGTCGCCCCGGGCGTTGTATAGGCCGTAGAGCAAGCCCAATAGGACCCCGACCAAAACCCCCGCCGAAACCTTTGTCATTTCATGCTCTCCCCGGGCGCCCACTTCCAGAGGCGATGTCGACGGGAAGATAACCGCCCGAGCTGACGCCGTCCAGCCCGCCCAGAAAACGGCTGGAGAAGGCCCCGTCTTGCGACGATAAGTCCTTGGATAGCTGCGTTCCGGGCTCCTTAGGGGGATCTCTCCGCGCATGGCTCCGATTCGACAAACGCTTTCGCCGGCGCTGGCCCAGACACCCGGCCTGGGCGAAGCTTTGCGCGAGTATTTCGAGCGCACGCCTGTAGGGATGATTCTCCTCCGTGAGGACCGGCGTATCTTCGCGGTGAACAGTGCCCTCTCCAACCTTGCCGGCATCAACGCCTCCATCCTTCCCGGTTCGTTTCTCCGGCGCTTCCTTTGGTCGGACCAGGCTGGGGACCTCGAGGACCGAATCTTCGAGGAAGTAGACCGGGACCAACGCTGGGCCGGAGAGGTCGACTTCCGCTCCTCCCTCGGCGACTCGTGTCCCATGATGCTCGCGATCGCCCTGGTGTCCGGCGGCGAGGGAGCCGAGGTGCGCTACATCGCCACCGTCGTGGAGATGGGCCAGCAGCGCTGGATCGAAGCGGAATCCTTTCGGCGCGCCCAGGAGCTCGCCGCGTTCGCCGCGATCGCGGTCGCGACGGGAAGCAGCCACGATCCCCAGGAGATGCTCGGCGCCGTGTCCCGCCAGGTCGTGGAAGGGCTGGGTATGGACGCGTGCTGGATCCAGCGCTTCGACGCCGCGGAATCGGTTCTCCGGCTCGTGGGCGAGGCGAGCTACCTGAATCCCTCGATCAAGCTTTCATCGCGCATGATTCCCGATGCGGCCAATCCCGCCGTGCTTCGCGCGATGCAGACGCGGGAGCTGGTCGCGGAGTCGGAGCTTCTCGACCGGAGCATTGCCACCGTGGTGCACATGCCGCTCCTCGCACGAGGCGAGGTGGTGGGCGTGATCTCGATTCTGAGCATCGCCGGCGAGAAGCTTTCCTCACGCGAATCGGATCTCTTGCGCGCCGTGAGCTATCAGATCGGGACCGCAGTGCAAAATGTACGGCTGGTCGAATCGGTCCGGCAGCACGAATCGGAGCTCCAGGAGAAGAACGACCAGCTGGAGCGGCTGGTGGGACGCCTGCGCGCCGCGGACCTAATGAAGAGCGAGTTCCTCGCGAACACGTCGCACGAGCTTCGGACGCCGCTCAACTCGATCATCGGATTCTTGAATCTGATCATCGACGACCTCTGCCAGGACGAGGCCGAGCAGAAGGAGCTGCTCCGTCACGCGCTCGAGAGCAGCCGGCATCTCCTCGATCTCATCAATGACGTCCTCGATCTCTCGCGGATCGAGGCGGGCCGCCTCGAGGTGGAGCTGGAGAACGTGGAGCTTGAGCCGCTCCTCTCCGATGTGATCGAGAACCTCAACGTTCAAGCGCGCGCGAAGGGCCTTGCGCTCGGCTCCACGGGCGTGAGTCCGGAGATCGTGGTCCACGCCGATTCCGCGCGCCTTCGCCAGATCCTCGTCAACGTCGTCGGGAACGCGATCAAGTTCACGAGCGAGGGATCGGTCTCGGTTTCGGTGGAAACCTCGCCGGGCTCGCCGTACGTGGAAATCGCGGTGCGCGATACCGGGATCGGGATCCCGCTCAAACGGCGCGAGTTTCTCTTCCAGAAGTTTTCGCAGGCGGATGCGTCCATGACTCGCAAGTTCGGGGGGAGCGGGCTGGGTCTCGTGATCGTGAAAGAGCTGGTCGAGATGATGGGCGGCACGGTAGCGATCGAAAGCCCGGGAGAGGGGCAGGGCACCACGGTCCGGATCTCGGTCGCCCGTGGGCGGTCTACGGACTCGTGACCTCCACGACGAGGAGGGCGCCGCGTTGGAAGCGGATCCAGGCTGGAGTCGCCTCCACGACGTTGGAGATGGAATCCTGCAGCCCCAGCTCGAGCGTGCGATTTCGAAGGGGGTAGCGGAGGTTTTCGGTGGTGACGCCCTTCACGGGGCTGGCGACCGCAAAAAACGAGACGACGGTTCCCCGGGGGCAGTCAAGCTTCACATCCGTGCCGGCCACGTACGCACGGCCGTCGTCCCCCTCCATCACGATTCGCACGCGACCGAGATACTTGCACAAGAGGCCGACGTGGCCGATGACGTGATCGAGCCGCCCGGAGGTGGCGCCTACGAGCGTGACCTCCTCGAACGAGCCTTGCTGGAGGACGTACTCGATCGCCTTTTCGGTATCGGTGCGATCCTCGCTCGAGTCGCGGATCTGGGGAACGTCGCGGAAATGGGCGAGCGTCTCCGGAGTCACCGAGTCGAAGTCCCCGACGATGGCGGCCGGGTTCACGCCGAGTCGGCGGGCCGTGTTCGCGCCCCCATCGGCGCAGACAAAGAGCGCGGATCGGGCGAGCGCCCGACGAAGGATGTCGGCCGCGGGTGGCGTTCCGTTCGCGAGGATGACGGCGTGTGGCATCGCGCTGGTCGCAATCGTGGCTGGTGGTATGCTGCATCGCTCGGGAGGATGGCCGCGGCGCCAGCCTAGCACTGGAGGGGAAACGATGGCAAATCGCAGGGAGATCTTGTCGGTTATCGCGATCGCCGGCTTTGCGCTCCTGACGGCGTGCAGTGGTCTCTATCTCGGGTTCGTCTCGCCGCGCGCAGGCGCGCGCGGAAAACCGATCCCCCGGGTGCCGGACCAGGGCCCCGTCATTTACCAGATGGCGTCGGTATTCTCGAAACCCAATCGCGTGAGACTTCAGTGGCGCGACGTTCCGGGCGCCACGGGGTACCGGATCAAGGTCCTGAGCGCTAAGGACGATTCCCTTTTCGTGAGCCCCCCGCTCACGAGCAACGCATGGGTCATCCCCAACGACCTTGGTGCGCGGATGAAGCGGCAGTCGATCTATCGATGGCAGCTCACCGTGTTCTTCCCGAGTCGCACCGAAGTATCCGATCCAGCCCCTTTCGCGACCCAGTAAACTCCCACTTGACACGCCTTCCCTCCGGCACAATCCTCTTCGTAACCGTTAGGGGTGGTCGGAAGAAAACCGGCCTGAGAGCAAACCCTAATAACCTGATCTGGGTCATGCCAGCGTAGGGAAACGGGGACAGTCCGACCTTCCGTACTGTGCCGCGTTCCCTTCGGAGCGCGGCTCGATTATTTTCGGAAGGATGGTGCCCTCGATGAAGCGTCGCCCCGTCGCACCCTTTGTAGCTGCCGCGTTGATTGCCCTTGCCTCGAGCTATGCCGTAGCAGCCACCGGCGCGCCCCTCCTGGGCCGCGTCCTGGACGGGCGGAGCGGAGAGCCGCTTTCGGACGCGAGGGTGCGGATCCTCGCCCCTCCCATGGAAACGGCCACGGGGCGCGATGGAGACTTTTTGTTTTCGAATCTGGCCGGGGGGACCTACGAGCTCGAGGCATCGCGGCTTGGATTCGCTCCGGAGAGGCGGAGCGTGAGCTTGGGCGCGGACACGGTCGCTGTCGAGTTTCGTCTCGAGCCCAGACCGGTCCCCGTCCCGCTGGTCGAGGTCACGACCACCCGCGCGACGGAGCGCGGCTCCGCGGTTGCGTTCACCGACCTCGATCGAAAGACGATTCAGGAGCGCTATTGGGCGCAGGACGTGCCGATGCTCCTCGCCGAGACCCCCGGCGTCTATGCCTATTCCGACGCGGGGAACGGAATCGGTTACTCCTACGTCAAGATTCGCGGATTCCCCCAGCGCCGGGTCGCGGTCACGATCAACGGCATTCCCCTCAACGATCCCGAGACGCATGAAGTCTACTGGGTGGACCATCCAGATCTTGTTTCGAGCGGGCAATCGCTTCAGGTGCAGCGCGGGGTTGGGAGCGCCCTCTACGGGGCGAGCGCGGTGGGTGGATCCGTCAATCTGGAGACGGTCTCGATCCCGCCGGAGCGGCGGATATCCATCCAGGCCGGAGCCGGCAGCTACGACACGAAGCGCTTCTCGCTGGAGTACGAATCCGGACTTCTCGACAACCAGTACTCGCTGACCGGCCGCTACTCGAGGATCGAGTCGCAAGGCTACCGCGAGCTTTCGTGGTCACGGCTCTGGTCCTATTACCTTTCGGCGGCGCGGATCGATCCCTGGATCACGTCGCGGCTCAACCTCTACGGTGGCCCCGAGCAGCTCCACCTCGCTTACTACGGCGTCGATCGTTCCTACCTCGACGGCGCGCTCACCCGCGATGCCAAGCAGGACCGGAGACTCAACCCGCTCAACTGGCGAAACGAGACCGACAACTTCTTCGAGCCGCACTATGAGCTGATCCAGGACGTGAAGCTGGGCGAGCGAACGGCCCTCACCTCGTCGACGTTCTATTTCCCCGGGAAGGGGTACTACGACGATTTTCCGTACGGGCCGCAGAGTTTCGATTCGCGCCACCTACCGACCTTCGAGGTGGATTCCGATTCGCTCTACCCCGCGAGCTACTACGCCACCGATTCAACCGGCGCCCCGGCGGTGCAACCGGACGGCCGGTTCCTCGTGATCGGCTCAGACATGACGCAGCGGCTCTGGGTCAGGAACCGCCACATGGGCTGGGTACCCCGCGCCAGGTACTCCCACGGCAAGGGGGAGCTGACCGTCGGCGGGGAGTGGCGCGAGCACGAGGGCCGGCACTGGGGTGAGCTGACGTGGTCGCAGGCGCTGCCGTTGGGGACGGAGCCGAACCATGTCTTCTACGATTACACGGGCCGGGTCAGGTCTCTCTCTGGATTTGCCCAGGAGGGTTACTTGCTCCGGGCCGATCTCAAGCTGACGGGGAGCCTCCAGTGGCGGCAAACGCGGTACGCGATCGGAAAGGACCGCTACTCGGGATATGACTTCCACCTCACATACTCGTTCCTGAATCCCCGGGTCGGGCTCAACTGGAACGCGACGGAGCGATGGAACGTCTTCGGGAATTACGCTCACACGAAGACCGAGCCCACCTTGAGCGAGATCTACCAGGCGGATGACCCGACGGCGGTGCCGCTCTTTCGCGTCGTGGACGTGGCGAATCATGTCTACGAGGATCCACTCATCCACCCCGAGCTGCTCAGCGACTACGAGACGGGCGTGGGATACCGGAATGGGAATTCCTACCTCAAGCTGACCGGATTCAAGCTGGATTTCCGCGACGAGATCGTGCCGAACGGGCAGATCACCAGCCTCGGCGTTCCCATCACGGGAAACGCGGCACGATCCGCGCACGAGGGGGTCGAAGTCGAGGGGGGCTGGGCGCACCCGAGCGGGCTCGAGGTATCCGGGAATGTCTCCCTGAGCCGAAACCGCTTTCGCGACTATCGTGAATACGTGGATTCGACGACGGTGAACGATTTCGGTGGGAACACGATCGCGGGGTTTCCGAGCCGGCTTGCCAACGTAACGCTTGGATACCGCCGCGGAGGCGCGCGCATGGCGCTCACGTTGAATGAAGTAGGCCGCCAGTATCTCGACAACTCGGAGGACAACCGAAAGGACCTGGCGCTCAGAAACGCTCCCGGGTACCAGAAGAAGCTCATCGAGGAGCACGCGGTTCTGAACGGCCTGATCTCCCTCGACTTGAACGGGATCACGAGGCGGCGGCTCCTGGATGCGAGGGCCCTCACACTCGAGATCCGGGGCATGAACCTGACCGATCTCCGGTACGAGACCGCGGGGTACTTCGACCCGGTCTATACGAACCTGCCCTACTTCATCCCCGCCGCCACGCGGAATATCTTCGTGGGCTTGAAGGCGGACTTCTGACCGTACCGCTCCACCCGGTCGATCTCGCTCTCATCGGAGCCTATGCGGGATTTCTCCTCTATGTAGGCGTGCGGCTCTTCGGGGTGGCGCGCCGAGGTCCCATCGAGTATCTGGTCATGGGGCGCACGCTGGCGCTTCCCTCCTTCGTGGCGACGCTCGTTTCCACTTGGTATGGAGGGGTGCTCGGCGTGGGGGAATACTCCTACCGGTACGGCATCTCGAACTGGCTCGTCTTGCGCCAGGCGCTCGGAGCTTTTCACGGTCCCCGACCAGCTGGACCGCGCGTACGGCCGCCCCGCGGCGCTCCTCGGGGCGGGAATCATCCAGGTCCTTTCGTCGCCGGCACCGTACGTCCTCATGCTCGGTATCCTGATCCAGATGATCTTCGGCTGGGCCCTCCTGCCGGCTGTGCTCGTGGGGACATTCTTCTCTACGGCCTACTCCTTCCGCGGCGGAATGCGTTCGGTGGTGAACGCCGACAACGTCCAATTCGTTCTCATGTATCTGGGGTTTCTGGTGGCGCTGCCGCTATTGGCCGCTCGTTTCGGGGGGCTCGACTTCCTGCGCGGGCACCTTCCCGCGACGCATTTCGTGTGGCATGGGGGGAACACGCCCCAGTACATATTCGTCTGGTATTTCATCGCCCTCCAGACCTTGGTCGAGCCCGCGTTCTACCAGCGCTGCTTCGCGGCGAAGGATGAACGAACCGCACAACGCGGCGTGCTCATCTCGATCGGCTTCTGGATGCTCTTCGATTTTCTCACCACGTTCACCGGCATGTACGCACGCGCGCTCATGCCGGCGCTGTCAAACCCGACCGCCTCCTACCCGGCGCTTGCGATCACCTATCTACCCCCGGTGGTGCAGGGCGTTTTTTACTTGGGCCTTCTTGCGACCGTGATGTCGACGGTGGACGGTTATACCTTTATCGGCGGCGTGAATTTCGGAAGGGACCTGATCTGGCGCTGGCGCCGGGAGCCCGATGAATCGCGAGTGAACCGCTATGCCCAGGTGGGCTTTCTGGTGACCGCGGTCGTCGCGGTCGTGCTTGCCCTGTTTTTCCGCTCCGCCGTGGACCTATGGCACGACGTGGGCTCGGTTGGGGTCCCCGCGCTCCTCGTCACTCTCGCAAGCTCCTACCATCCGCGATGGAGGATGCGCCCGACCGTGGCGACCTGCTGTATCGCGGTGAGCGGGGCGGTGTCCTTGGCCTGGCTGCTGTCGCGATACCGGCCGGGCTCGAGTGGGGCATATTTCCTCACTTTGGAGCCGATCTATGCGGGGCTCATCGTGAGCGCACTGTTTTGGGCATTCGATCGGGTGTGGCGAACAGGGAACACCGTGGCCCCAAAGGTGACACCTGGCGGCCTCTGACGCTGGAGCGGTACACCCTCCGCGCCCCGCCGGTAAGCCCATTCCCTGAGCCCGGGGCCCGTGCTAGGCTTCGAGGAGTGGGGATTCCGCTGATTCCCAAGGGAGGTTCGCCATGGGAAGAATCGCAGACCTGCTCGCAAAGAAGGGCCATGAGGTCTACACGATCGAGAGAACCGCCACCGTCTATGACGCTGTGAAGAAGATGGTGGAGCACAACACCGGGTCGCTTCTCGTGACGCAGGGGGACGAGATTTGCGGCATCATTACCGAGCGGGACTACCTGCGCCACATCGTCCTCGAAGGGCGTACCTCCAAGACGACGCAAGTCCGCGAGATCATGACGAGCCAGGTCATCTGTATCGACCCGAATTACGCCGTTGAAAAATGCATGGCGATCATGACGGCGAAGCGGATCCGCCACCTACCGGTTCTCGAAAAGGGGAAGCTCGTAGGCCTCGTATCGATCGGCGATCTGGTGAAGCAGATCTCGCAAGACCAAAAATACGAGATCAAGTACCTCACGGACTACATCACGGGGAAATATCCCGGATAGCTTCGGCTTCGCCCGCGCCCTAGCCAACCTTCTCGGTGGCCGCTGGGACCGTGGCGGAGACGGCTTCGCGTGCCGCTATGACGCGCAAACGCCGCACCATCCAAAGGGCGCCACCCAACAACACGAGCGCGCTGACAGTCGTCGCGACGGGCGCGGAGAAATGATGCGCGATGGTGCCCGACACGAGCGCTCCGATGGGAGCGGTCCCCACGAACATGAGCGTGTAGAGGCTCATCACCCGCCCCCGGAAACGATCCTCGGTCGTTACCTGGATCAACGTATTTGTCGTCGCGATGTAGAGAATGAGGCCGAAGCCCGCGAGGAATCCCGCCGCCACGCTGAGCCACAGCGCTTGCGACCACGCGAACGTTCCCATGCCGATCGCCGCGCTCAGGAGCCCGACGAACAGATTGCGACGCATGGCCCAGCGGTCGAGCTTTCGAGTCATCCAGGCCGCCGACACCAGCGAGCCCAGTCCGAACGCGGAGACGAGGAGGCCGTACCCCTTTGGCCCGGCGTGGAGGATCTCCCGCGCATAGACCGGAAGAAGGATCATGTACTGGAATCCCAGCCCCGCGGTCACCCCCATCAGGGTTAGAAGATTCCGAAGCGGCCGGACGCTCCTCGCATATCGAATCCCCTCCATCATCGTCTCGACCGCGCGCCTCGCGACGAACCGGGCGCCTGTTTTCGGAGTGAGGTCCATGCGCCAGATGCTCCCGATCACCGCCACGTAGGAGAGAGCGTTTACCCAGAAGCAACCCGCTTCGCCCACCGTGGCCAGGAGAATCCCCGCGATCGCGGGCCCCACCACCCGCGCGGTGTTGAACGCCGCGGAGTTGAGCGCGATCGCGTTCGAGAGGTCCTCTTTCCCCGCCAGCTCCACGACGAAGGATTGGCGGGCCGGGAGATCGAGCGCGTTGATCGTCCCGAAGACGAACGCGAGCGCGAGGACCATCCAGGGTTGCACGACGCCGGTGCTGACGGCCGCGGCAAGAAGGGCCGCCTGGATCAGGAACGCGGTTTGCGTTGCGAGCAGGAGACGGCGTTTGTCTATCGAATCGACGATCACGCCCGCCCACAGCGAAAGCAGAAGAACCGGCAGGAATTGCGCGAAGCCGAGAAACCCAAGCATGAGCGCCGAGCCGGTCAGGCGGTGCATGAGCCAGCCTTGCGCGACGCTCTGCATCCAGGTTCCGATCAGAGAGATGAGCTGGCCGGTCCAGTAGAGGCGATAATTGCGGTGACCTAACGCGCGGAAGCTGCTCCGGAGGTGGCCGCGGATGGTCGCGAGAGACATGGACTGATAACGGTACCATGCCTCCCGCGGTTCACGCCACGGCGCGGCTCAGGTTTACCTCGTGGGGTTTCCCTCATGGAGCAGCAGGGCGCGTTTCATCGGCAGCCCCAAGCCGAACCCGGTGAGCGAGCCGTCCTGGCCGATGACCCGGTGGCAGGGCACGAGAATCGGGACCGGGTTCGCACCAACGGCGGCGCCCACGGCGCGCGCCGCGCGGGGCCGCCCGATCGAAGCCGCGAGCGCTCCGTAGGAGATCGTCTTCCCGGTGGGAATGGCGCAGAGGCGCTTCCACACCGCCCGTTGAAACGGCGTTCCGTCCAAGTCGAGGACCGTGCGGGCCCCTCGAGCGTTGCCGGAAGCGTAGGCGTGCAGCGCGGCGGCCGCGCGAGCGAGCTCGGGCGGATAGGAACCGCGGCCGCGATGAATCACGAGTCGAGCACCCTCGCGGATACGGCGAGCGAGCGCGGGATCGCGTCCGGCGCGCGTCGAGGTGACCGGTCCGCGCGCCAGCGGGAATAGCGCGGCGAGACCGCGAGGTGTGGCCGCTACGGCAAACGTCCCCAGACGTGTGCGCACCGTCGCCAGGTCGATCCGTGCTTCGCGGGGGCGAACCACCTTTCCGTGTCGCGCGCCAGAGATCTTGCGTCTCATCTTCGTTCTCCTTTCAAGGATCGCCGCCACGAGGCGGGCGGCAGCCCGGTCCTTCTTCGAAATGCCCGAGTGAAGGCGGATATGCTTTGGAATCCGGCCGCGAATCCAACGTCGAGCGTGCCGATCGTTCCTTGGCGGAGCAACGCTTCCGCTCGTTCGGCGCGGAGGTCGGCGAGGGCTCGCATGGGCGTCCGTCCATCCGCTGCGCGGAACCGTCGCGCGAAATGCGAGGGACTGACCGCGACCGCAGCGGCGATGTCCTTGGCGTAAACCTGGGACTCCAGATGGGCTCCCATGAACTCGAGCGCCTTCGCGGCCATCGCACCATCTGCCTCGGCCGGCCCCCCCCGCAACTCGGGGCGACACCTCTTGCAGGGGCGGTAGCCCGCGCGGGCCGCATCGTTGGGAGAGCGATAGAAGCGGACGTTCTCCCGGCGGGGCTTGCGGCAGGTACAGGACGGTCTGCAGAAGATCCCCGTCGTGCGCACGGCGGTCACGAAACGGCCGTCGTACCGCGAATCGCCCCTGCGGAACGCCGTCCACATGGCTTCCGGGCTCAGCACCCTCGTGTGTTCCATCGTCGCGGCTCGCACGTGGGAAAAGGTACCATCGCCTCCTCCGGCCGTCTCGTCGATTTCGACCGAGTTATCGGTCCCGCTTCCCCCTTCACTCCCGCCCGCGGCCCCGTTAGCATGTGGCCGTGACCACCGACGCCCCTCCCGAGGTCGAGCCGAACGACCTTCCGCCGGAAGAACAACCCATGGGTCCGATACGGCTCGCGCGCCGCGTGTTCGTGGCCTTCATCCTCACCTTCGCGATCGCTCGCAGCATGGCGCTCCTGATGGCCGTCGGATTCATGCATGACTTCTATTTCCGCTTCGGGCAAACCCACGTTCATCACCTGAACTACGGGAGCGGGGTGGGCGCCTACCTGATCTTCCTCCGTCCGGACAGCCGCGGCATCGCCCGGGCGGCGATTCTCTATGGCGTTGGGCTCGCGCTAACGTTCGACGAGTTCGGGATGTGGCTTCACCTCGACGACGTCTACTGGCAGCGCGCGAGCTTCGACGCGATGGTTCTGATTGCGGCTATTCTCGGGCTCATCATCGCAGCCCCTACCGCCCGGCGCTTCCGCCTGCGTCATTGGGTTTGGACGTTTGCGGTCACCGTGGCGATTGTGTTTTTCGGAATGCTGCTGATGCAGCCGTTTCAGAGAATTCACCAAAGGCTTGCGCCGTTTCTTCGGGGCGGAGGACGCGTCCCCGCGGCAGGGTCGTCCTTTCCGGATTCCACTCGCGGCCTGCCCGATCAGCCTCCAGCCGGCCCCAGCCAACGGATCAATAGATAGCTTGCAAGGGCGGTCGTCGCCGCCGTGGCGAATCCAACAAGGAACGGGGTCGCGCCGATCCGTTTCATGGCGCTCACGCGCGTGCTGAGACCCACCCCCGCGAGCGCAACGAGGATCAAGAACCGCGAGATCGCCTGGAGGTCGTGAGAAAGGTCCCTTCCGATGAGCACTCCTGTCCGTGCGATCGCTCCCACTGTGTTGAGGAGGGCGAGGAGCAGAAAGCCGAGCACAAATCCGGGGATGGACTGTCGGACGCGGGTCCAGATCGCGAACGCGTCCCGGGTGGAGCCGCCGCTCGGCCCACGGGTCGCATCCCGGGCGTAGATCAGCCCGATCACCAGAATGACCGCGCCCATGAGCGCGTTCCGTGTGAGCTTCACGGCCGTCGCGACCCTTCCGGCCATATCGCTGTACGCGAAGCCCGTCGCGACTACCTGGGAGGTGTCGTTGACCGCGGTGCCCGCCCAGGTGCCGAAAGCCGCGCTCGAAAGCCCGATCCAGTGTCCCAGCATCGGATAGAGGAATACCGCAGCTGTCCCGAAGAGAGTGTTGGTCGCGACGGCGAACGAAACTTCCTCGTCCTCGGCCCCGATGACCGGCGCCGTCGCTGTGATCGCGGTGTTGCCGCAGACCGCGGTGCCCACGCCGATCAAGGTGGCGAGCCGGCGAGGAACGCCCGCGATGCGGCCCAGAACGTGCGCGACGGTGAGGGCGAGCGTCATCAAGATCACGATCATGACCACGGCCTTCCCGCCGATGGCCACGACCTGCATGAATGAGAATTGGGCTCCGAGGACCACGATGGCCACGCGGAGAAGCGAATGGAAGGAGAACCGGATTCCCGGTGCGAAGAGACGCGGAAGCGCGATTGCGTTTCCGACGATGAGGCCGAGGAGTACCGCGACCACGACCTCGCCGAGTACGGCGGCGGGCTTGGGGGGAAGGAGTCCATGCAGCAGGCGGGCGGCGATCGCGCAGGCCACGGCGAGAAGGAGGCCCGGAGCGTGAGGGAGGAGCCGCGCGCGCGCGCCGGTCATCGCATGATCTTTGGGGGGCTCAATTCCTTCGAGTCCAACAGCGCTAGCCTAGGCTATTTACGGGTGGCTCGCCACCGCGAATCAGGGACATGAGCATCCGACCTTCCCCTAGGGACCGCGTGTCGATATCATAGGCGGGCCGACCCCTTCGTCCCGACGTCGCCAGCGCTGGTCCATCGGAGGCATCTGTGGAGTCGATTGACATCGGTGTAGATGCGCTCAGGGATTGGCTCGAGAGCGGCCGCCCGGTGACGGTGCTCGATATTCGCCCGGCCGTGGAGCGCGAGGAGTGGAGCATTCCCGGAAGTCTCCACCTCGATCCGCACGTGGCGCTGCGGACCAATGCCGCCTCGCCGTTCGCCGGCGTGTCGCTGCCGCCCGGGCAGCCGGTCGTTGCGGTTTGCGCCCGAGGGAACACCAGCCTCTTGGCCGTGCGCGCGCTTCGGGAGCGCGGTGTTCAGGCGCTCTCGCTGAAGGGTGGGATGAAGGCGTGGAGCCTTGCGTGGAATCTCGCGGAGGTGACCCCGATTCGCTCGAACGCGCAGATCATTCAGGTGCGCCGGACGGGAAAGGGCTGTCTCTCCTATATCGTCGGCAGCGGGAGCGAGGCCGCGGTCGTCGATGCATCGGTCGATCCGGACATCTATCTACGGATCGCGAAGGAGCGGGGATTCACCATCACCCACATAATCGACACCCACGTTCACGCGGACCATCTCTCGCGCTCGCGGCCGCTCGCCGAGCGGTGTCAGGCGCAGGTCTATCTCCCCGCTCAAGATCGCACCACGTATCCGTTCCTCCCGCTCAAAGAAGGCGACACCATTACGATCGGAGCATCCAAGATCCAGGCGCTCCACACCCCCGGTCACACGCTGGAGAGCACGAGCTATCTGGTCGATGGGCGGGCGCTCCTGACCGGAGACACGCTCTTCCCCGGGGCGGTCGGGCGTCCCGACCTGGCGGCGAACCCAGTCGAGGCGCGGCAGAGGGCGCACACGCTCTATGGAACGCTGCAGCGGATCATCAAGCTGCCGCCCGACACGTGGATTCTTCCATGCCACACGAGCGAGCCTATCCCGTTCGATGGGAAAGCATGCGGAGCGGCGTTGGCCGACGTGATCCGGCAGGTCGAGATGCTGCGCGCAACCGAAGAAGGGTTTGTCGAGACCCTTCTGTCGCGCATTCCCGCCACGCCGCCCCACCACCTCGAGATCGTGCGTCTCAACGAGTCGGGCGCGTTTCCGCAAGGAGACCCCACGGAGCTCGAGGCCGGCGCGAACCGGTGCGCGATCTCCTAGAGTCTTCCTGAGTCGCGAGCGTAGCGTCGAGCTTCCATGGTTGAGATCCACGAGCTGACGCGCCGGTACGGAAACCTCGAAGCGCTCCGCGGGCTCAACCTCAGCATTCTTCCCGGCGAGACACTCGGCCTCCTCGGACCCAACGGCGCCGGGAAATCGACCACGATCAAGATCCTCGCGACCTTGTTGCGCCCGACGTCCGGAACCGCGCGCCTCCGCGGGTATGATCTCGTAGACCAGGCGAACGACATCCGCCGCATCATTGGTTACGTCCCCGAAGGAGCGGATCTCTATGATGCGCTCACGGGCGCGGAGTTCCTCGATCTCGTGGCGGACCTCCACCGGCTCTCGCCCACAGAAGCCGCCCGGCGACGCGACCCGCTCGTGGACGCATTCGCTCTTACGGACGATATCGGCCGGCCGATCGGCGGCTACTCGAAGGGCATGAAGCAGAAGGTGCTCTTGATCGCCGCGCTCCAGCATGACCCCGAAATCTTGCTGCTGGATGAGCCTCTGGACGGGCTTGACGTCGCGGCGCAGGAACACCTGAAGGGAATCCTGCGCAAGCACACCGCGGCCGGTAGGACGGTGATCTACTCCTCGCACATCCTCGAGGTCGTCGAGCGCGTTTGCGATCGCGTCGGCATCATTCACCGCGGTCGCCTTGTGGCGCTTGGCACGCCACATCAGCTCATCGCAGAAAACGGGCAGTCGAGCTTTGCCGAGCTTTTCCTGAGCCTTACGGGATGAGGCGCCCGACGTGAAGCGCCTCTGGAGGAAACTCGGCGATGGGATGCTGCGCCTCCTGCGCGCCGATCCCGTCGTGTTCCGACCGGTCGCACGCGCACACAGACTCATCACGCACAGAATGGAACGGGTCGCAAGAGGGCGCGCTCGTGGCTTCATGGCTAGGATCCCCCCGGCCTATTTCCTTCGCTTCATGGCCGCGTTCTACGGAACGATCCTCTCCAACGTGTTCGCGTGGTGGGAATCGCGTGTCTTCGGCGCCGCTTTACTGCTGACGTTCGGAGGCCTGTTTCTGATCCTGGTCGTGATCCTCGATTACTACGACGTCCTCGTGAATCGAGATGAATATCTGGTGCTGGCCGCCCATCCCCATGATACGTGGTCGATTCTCCTGGCCAAGATCATGGTCGTGGGCCAAAGCATCCTGGTTCTCGGGGCCTGTTACTTCGTGCCCGGCGCGATTCGAGCGGCGTTTAGCTTTCGATCACCCGTTGCCGGTTTGGGATTTCTGGTGGGAGCGGCAGGGCTCACGGTCGCGGTCGGCGCGGGAGGAATGCTCATTACAGCCCTTCTTGTCAGGATGGGTGGCCGGGCCGCAATCCACCGCGTGCTGCCGCTCATCCAGGCGGCGTTCGTGCTGAGCGTGATGTTTGGTTCAGGGGCAGGGCGGGTCATGCGCACGATCGCCGTTCCCAAGCTGGCCGAAATCGGCTTTGTGCAGTGGGCCCTTCCGCCGTTCTGGTTCGTCTGGCCGGTCGAGATGGCAACGGGTGAGGTTTCGGGAGGGACGCTCTTGCGAGCGGGACTCTCGGCGATCAGCTTGATCGCGGTGGCGGTCGTCGGATCTGGGTGGATCGCGGACAGATTCGGCGAGAGGCTGCTCGAACCGGAGGCCCGCTCGCGAAGTCGCGTGCCCAAGCCCGCGCGTTCACGTGCGCGAACCCGCGCGCCTCTTCGGCCGCGCTTCACGCTGCTGGGAGGTAGCCCGGAGTTACGCGCTTTTCTCACCATCGCGCGCGCGCATGTTCGGGGAGACACCCAGCTACGCACCCAGATCCTGATTTCGTGCCTGTTGCCGGTCGGGGTGCTCGGATCCGCGTTCCTCAGAGGCGGGCGCTTCATCATGAATCAACCGACCGAGGCCATGCTCCTCCTCGGGTTGGGATTCATGATGGCGACCGGGCCGCTCACACAGGCTTTGATGTGGAGCAGCCGCCCCGCAGCGCTATGGTGCGTGTTGGCGAGCCCCATCGATCGGTCGCAATTCTCCCTCGCAACGATACGAGTCCTCCGGGTCTTCTTCCTCGGGCCGTTCTTCCTTGGTCTCGGCGTGCTCGCGTGGATCGTGTCCCGTACGAAGGGCGCGGGGATCGCCATGGCGGCGATTGAGCTAACGCTTCTATGCGACCTCATGCTCGCGATCTGGAGAGGGTTCAGCAGCGCGTTCCCGTTCTCGCGGCCCGTGGGTCTGCCCGCCCGTCGCAGCGGCGCTACAATTCTGACCGTGTTTGTGACCATGGCGTTCGGCGGGCTCGGCCTCGCCATGGTCCTCCTCTCGGATCGTGCCGGCATCGCGGGCCAACTATCCGCGGTGGCTCTGTTCCTGATCGTGCGGTATTTCGTCGGGAAGTGGGTGACCGGGAGGATCTCGCGTGAGGCGGCAGCCCTGGAGATTGGGGCGGAATCGATACCTCGCGATTGATGCGGACGCCCTGCCCGCGCGGGCTAGCAAAAAAATCGGGCGAACGGCTGTGCTCCGCCGCTCGCCCGCGCCCTCGACGGTGTTACTAGTAGCTCGAATAGGCGTTCAGGTTGGCCTTCACCATGCCGCTCGGTTGGGTGTACTGCCAGCCACCCGCGTTGTCGACACCGCCGGTCGTCTTCACCGCGTTCGAGTTCATCACCGGCTCTTTGGGGACGTTTCCATCCGCGAAGATCGTTCCGCTTAGGGTGGGGAACCCGGCGCTGTTGTTCAGCGCGTTGCGGGCGTACTGAATCGAGACCGCGGAGCGGATCGAACCCAGTTGCCCCTTGAGCGCGGCCACCCGCGCCTGCTCGCGCATATCCTCGTATCTCGGGATCGCGACCGACGCCAGAATGCCAAGGATAACGATGACGATCACCAGCTCGATCAGGGTGAAACCACCTTCGCCTTTCAGTACCGTCCTCATGATCTCCTCCGGTTCACTTCTGCCTTGCCGCCTAGGGTACGTTTGCGTCGGTCCGACGAAGTTGCAGTGGCAACTTCAGGGAGGGACTCGCCCCGGTTAATTCGCATGGCGCGTGCCGGTCGGGTAGGTCGCCGGCCCTGTTGTCGGGCTTGGAGTTCCGGCTGCCGCGTGTCACGGCTCGCAAAATGATGGGGACGTTGCCCCTTGCATCTGGCTATATCGGGCCACTTATGGAAATCATCCCGGTAACCCTGCAGGGCATCCGCATCCGCCTGGAGCCGCTCGCGCTCGATCGGCATTTCGAGGGGCTTGCTGAAATTGGCCTGGATCCCGAGTTATGGCGCTGGACTCTCAGCGTGGTCGAGACGCGCGAGGATCTCCTGCGATACTTAGAAGAGGCGCTCCACGCCCAGGCCGAGAGGAAGGCGCTCCCGTTCGCAACGGTGGACCGCGCGACCGGGCGAGTTCTCGGATGCACCCGATTCGGCAACATCGAGCCCGAGCACCGCCGGGTCGAGATCGGATGGACTTGGGTCGGCCGGACCTTTCAGCGCACCCACGTGAATTCCGAGGCGAAATACCTGATGCTGAGCCATGCCTTTGATACTTGGTGCTGCGCGCGCGTCGAGCTCAAGACGAACGCGCTCAACCGTCGATCGCGAGAGGCGATTCTCCGAATTGGGGCGAAGGAGGAAGGAACCCTTCGCAAGCACGCGATCAGCGACCGGGGGGTCGTGCGCGACACGGTCTATTTCAGCATTACGGACGATGAGTGGCCCGCGGTCAAAGCTCGCCTTGAATCCATGGTGGCGCGCGGGTGAGGAGTCCAAGGTGCGCGCCCCCGCGCGCCTTGGTTGACGCCTCGCCGAGCCAGGCGTAGGGTCTACCTCCGCGTCCCGATGGACGCGCCATTTCTCATGACATCCCCGTCGATTCCAAAGCGTTACGAAGTCCGCTCCCTCCTAGCGGTTACACCCGCCGAATCGGCGTTTCTTCGACGCGAATTCGACACCCTCCGCCAAATCCGCCATGAGAATCTCATCCAGGTCTTCGACTGGGGTGCGCTGCCCTCCGGCGAGGCCTACTACACGATGGAATTCATCGAGGGGGCCGACTGGGTGCGGAAGATGGGCGAGCCGCAATCCGCGGACGAGGTTCGGCGCATTCTGACAAGCCTCCTGCGGGGGCTCGCTCATCTTCACTGCCACGGCGAGATCCACGGGGACTTGAAGCCCGGAAACATACTGTTGGGTGCTGGTGGGGTCGTGAAGATCACCGACGTCGGAATGGGAGGTAGCGGTGGATCCGCCGTTGGACTCTCCGGAACGCCCGGTTACGCGGCTCCTGAAGTCTGGGAGGGCGCGCCTGCCGATGTTCGGAGCGATCTCTATTCGGTCGGCGTGATGGCGTATGAAGCCCTGACCGGTAAGCATCCCTTCGAGGGACGTACCGTACGTGAAGTGATCTCGGGGCAACTCGAGGGTTGGGTTCCTTCACCGGGGGTGCACGGCGTGCGAGTGCCAGTGGATCTCGAGCGTGTCGTTATGCGCGCGATGGAGCGCCAGCCCGCGCTCCGGCAGGGCAGCGCCGATGAATTCATGGAGGGTTTCGGCGTCGAGGATCGCATTGGGGAGATCCTCGGCGGGAAGCTCGTCGGCCGCGAGAAGGAGATCGCGGAGATCGAGAGATTGCTGTACTCGGGTGAGCCCGGCACGCCGACTTTGCTCTATGTCGCCGGGGAACCGGGGATTGGGAAAAGAGCCCTGATGGAGGAGGTTGCCCAGCGGGCGATCTCTAGGGGTGCCCGACCCGTTCAATTGTCTCTCGCCACAGATTCATCGCTGCAGGTCCAGATGGGTCAGCTACTGGGGAGCGCTGGGGCCGAGAGCGGTGAAAGCCCTGCTGGTCTCGCGGAGGAATTGTGGGCCTCAGCGAGCGATGGTTCTATCATCGTTTGGACAACGCCGTCCTCCGATGACGTTGATGCGATGGTGGGGGTACTTCGCCCGCTGGCCCGGTACTTGTGGGCCCTTTCTCTCGAGCGAGCGGAGAGAAGAACGGTACTGCTCGTCGCTCTTACAACAATTCCTATCACTCAGCTCGAATCATTTGAGAGCGAATTGATACTGCCGCCGTTTTCTCTGGCCGATACCCCTAGATTTGTAAATGGATATCTGGGCGATTCCCGATTTGAGAAACCACTTGTCTCAAGAATCAACGAGATCTCAGGTGGGAACGGCCGTGCCCTTAGCGCGGCGGTACTTTCGCTCATCAAGCAGCACCTCATCGCACGACGCGAGAACTGTTGGTTCTTCCGAGAGAATCAGCAGATTCAGTCGATCAAGATTCCTGGGATTCTCGATCCCTGGTCTTCGGCCTGGGATCGGCTTAGCGAGAACGAGAAGCGAACCCTCGTAACTCTAGAGATCCTGCCTTCAGGGCTTCCTTCAACCCAGACTGAATTGGTATTCGACCGTGATCTGGTTCCTGACCTACTTGCCGGGTTACACGCGAAGGGATGGATTAGGTTGTCTGGATCGCGAGTAAAGATCTCTTCTGAGGGTATACGCGTAGTCGTTCGCGAGAGGGCCGGGGAGTCGCTGCGGGAGCGCTGCGCGCTATCCCTACTCGCCTTGGGAGATGGACCGCTGAGCAGGGAGGAAAGAGCGGACCTCGCATTGGCCTATCAACCGGATTCCGCGGCCTTGCGCGAAGGCTTGTGGGCCTCAGAGGAGGCTGCGAGGCGGGGGGATTATCGCCGAGCTGGTTCCCGACTTGAGCGCTGCCTCGGAATCGTAACCGAAACCAAGGACACCAAATTGGCGCGCGAAGTATCCCTGATGCTTTCCGAGATTCTCCATAAGGCCGGCGATGACAGACGAGCGGAGTCTTATTTACGCGAACAATTTCCCTGGGAGATCGAACCAGATTCCGGGCCGTTAGCAGCATCACGTGAGTACCAATTGGGTGTCATATTCGCATCATTGGGGAGACTAGATGAGGCCGGCGTGCGGTTTTCAAGTGCGATAGATCTCGCACTTGGGAATCAAGATCCCGCTTTGCTGCTGCGCAGCCACGCGGGACTGGCCGAAATAGAGTGGCAGCACCGAGGGGGTGAGACTCGGCGTGCAGCGATAGAGAGGATCCGCAAGATACTGGAGGTTTATGGGGGCACGCCCGGTATCGATGATGAGCTGGCCTCCCTGACCTATGGGCTTGGGGCCGCGCTGGTACGGACGGGCGAGCGTGCAGAGGCCACGCGGGTCCTGGAAAGAGGTCTCGATTTCAAGTGTAAGGACTACTGGCGGATGCGTATCTGCAATGCCCTTTCGACAGCGGCGTTCTACTCAAGCAAGGTGCCAGAATCACTGGATTGGATCACTGAAGCATGGAATATCGCGGAGAGGTCCGGGTACGACTCATTCAAGGCTCGCATCCTCTCCAATCGCGGCGGAATCCTGTACGCACTCGGCAGAATCCGCGAAGCGGTTGATCAGCACACGTTGTCGTCTCGTTGGGCGGTCCGTATGGGAAGTGCATTCGAATTCGTTGCCGCCTGTTCGGGGGCTGCCATCAATCGGATCCTCCTTGCAGAGTATGTGGAGGCGATCGACATGGCGCGGCACGGAAGGGCTACGGCTGAGGCATTGAACGATCTCGGCCAAATGGCCAAGGCTATGGAGCTGGAGGCATTGACTCTGTTTCACATCGGGTCATATGCCGAGGCGGACACGATGGTGCGGGATGCTCAACGAATTGTGACGGACTACGGATCGCTTGAAGTAAAGCCCAGATTGGATTGGTTACTCGGGAGAATTGCGTCGATTCAGGGCGATCCAGAAGCAGCCAGGAGCTTCCTCGAGAAGGCCGAGAAAGCCTTACTCGAAACGTTGGACTGGGAGGATCTCCCAGGGGTCCAGATCGAAATGCAGAGGCTGAATTCCAAGCTTGATCCAAATACTGCGGTAGGGGCGATCATCACCCTGATTCTGAATGCCGAGTCTCAAGGTCTCGTTCTCATCCAGATCCATGGGGGTGTTGCTCTGGCTGAGATCATAGCTGAGAACCCCGACATCAACAGTACCAGCGTCTTGGTGCCGACGATGGAGCGCGTCCTCGCCTACGCGGAAACAGCCAGCGTGTTGGAGGCTGCGTGGAAAATGAGCTATGCACTGGGAAGGCTTGCTTCCCAACGCGGGGAGATGAGGGTCGCGCAATCGCGGTCGACCCATGCTCTGAGGATCATCCGAGAGATCGCCGGTAGACTCAACGCTGACGACCGCAAGACCTACCTGGGGAGTCCTCACGTGTCCTCCGTTCTGTCGGCGATTACTCCAAAGGCGCCCGTGACTTGACGGGGCCTACGGATTCAGCTCGTTACCGCCGGTCGGGTTGAGCTCGTTCCCACCCGTGGGGTGCGCCGTCTGGACGCCCTGCGCGCCCAAGTTTGGCTGCGGGTTCATCAGTGCGTTATTGCTGCAACCCGTGGAGAGAAGAGCCGCTGCGAAGAACACCGCCACCGTCGCTGCCTTCAGTCCGCTTTTCCAGTTCCTGGTCCGTTCCATTGCCGCCTCCTTGTTTCGCTGCCGTCCGTGGCCCTCATTCCCGGCCAGCCAATAGGGCAACGTAGATGCCACAAGGCGTCGGAAGCGGATTTGGCACGTGTAAACACAACTTGTTACTGTTCAGCTACTTAGGAGACGTGCCAATCGACCAAAAATCTGCCAGCGTGGTGATGGTGCGAAAGGTTGGGGGAATCTCCCCCACATGGACGCGGGAGAGCGTGATGCAGCTTCGGTATCGGGGCTTACTGGCTACGGAACAATGGCTTAGGCAGACTGGCTCGTGAGAACCAGGAAAAGCGAGAATTGACTCACGGAGCGGCTGGGGTCAATGGCGCCAATAAATAGCGGATAATCTATTCAGCGGCAATGGATTGAAGACAAGAGCGCGTGGAGGTTGCGCTCTAATGGGACGACCTACTCCCTAACTTGGTATTCATCCGGTCGAATGCCCAGGCGCTCGATCTTATAGATCAGGGTTGTGCGTTTCATCCCCCCCAGGCTCCGAGCGGCCTCAGCCTTGTTCCCGCGGTGGGCGCGCAAAGCAGAGAGAATCTGCAACCGTTCCTCAGCCACTTCATCACGTCGTTCGCGATCCCGTCGAAGGGAGGCAATATCCCTCCGCTGGATTTGGGGCAAGAACGACTCACCTCGAACCAACGACGTGTCGGGTGCGAGCGCGACAACGCGAGCGATCTCATGCCGAAGCTCTCGTACATTGCCAGGCCAGTCATACGCGCAGAGCACCGTCTCGACGCCGTCCTCGATCGTGAGGCGCTTCTTTGCGGTCGTGGTCGCTTGGGACCAGAAGTAGCGGAACAATGCCCTTATGTCTTCTTCACGTTCGCGCAGTGGCGGAATTGTGACGCGAATGCCGTTGAGTCTGTAGAAGAGGTCCTGGCGGAAGAGCCCGCGATCGACGAGATCCTCAAGTCGCGTGTTGGTAGCCGCAACGATTCGAAGCTCGATTTTCCTAACGTCGTCTCGTCCGACCGCACGCAACTCGCCGGTCTCCAAGACCCGAAGTAGGGCGGCCTGAACTTGTGATGGGAGTTCCCCGACCTCGTCGAGAAACAGCGTCCCCTTGTGGGAGGAGGCGAGCAAACCTTCACGGGACGAAACGGCACCGGTAAAGGCTCCTCGTTCATGTCCAAAGAATTCGCTATCGAGAAGATTGACCGAGATGGCCCCACAGTTCACCGGTACAAAGGGTTCCTTTCGGCGGGGACCCATCTGATGGAGCGCCTGGGCAAGTAGCTCTTTTCCCACCCCGCTCTCTCCCGTGATCAGGACAGGAATCTGGCTCGGTGCGACGCTCTGCAGAATTTCCACCGCTTCGCGGACCTTACGATTGCAGGTGACGATTCCGAAGCGAAGCGCGCCCCGATCAAGATCTCCGAGATTATCGACTGCGGACATGTTCGGCTGATCGAGAGTAGCCTCGGACTGAGATTCAAATCCAAGCAGGCGATCTACTGAACGAACCCAAGGAAGCAGTCCCATTCGTTCGAAAACCGCACGCGCTTCCCAGAGTTGCTGCCTGCCGTGTGCTTGCTCATCGGGGCCCAGCTCTTGCAACCGCGTCTCACCCGCCCATGTGAGCGCTCGGCCGAGTTCGTATGGAATCTCGTACTGTCTGCCAAGATCGATGCCTTCATCAA
>WNFK01134353.1_pt1 | contig 26996 bp, 28 predicted proteins | sample 5400281 | NCBI WGS metagenome assembly WNFK01 (sample SAMN13153350, study PRJNA577476) | soil metagenome | isolation source: 20 cm soil on Douglas fir-dominated hillslope | place: USA:California | collected 2013-09-17
ATCGTGTTCCCGTTCGAGGATTCCCTTCATTACTTACAGGGGAAGCGCCTGTCGCAGATCGCGGCAGACCGTAAGCGGGACCCCATCGAGACGATGTTCGACCTGATCATCGCGGACCACGCGCGCAGCGGGGCCATCTACTTCCTGATGAGCGAGCCCGACGTGCAGACAGCGATGAAGCAGTGGTGGGTAGCCGTGAACACTGATGCGGGCGGCGTCGCACCGGACGGGCCGTTCGGGACTGAGGGTACGCATCCGCGCGCATATGGGTCCTTCACGCGGATCCTGGGCCACTACGTGCGCGACGAGCGCCTGATGACCCTCGAGTACGCGGTGCGCAAAATGACGTCGCTCGCAGCGCAGCGCGTGGGCCTGAAGGATCGCGGCCTGGTGCGGCCCGGAATGTTCGCCGATCTCACGATCTTCGATCCCAAGACCGTGAGCGACCGCGCGACGTTCGAGCAGCCGCATCAGCCTTCGGTGGGCATCGAATACGTCTTCGTGAACGGGCAGGCCGTGCTGCGACACGGCAAGATGACCGACGCGCGGCCCGGTCGAGGCCTGCGCGGCCCCGGCCATCAGTGAGCCTCGGCCGACTGCTCCTCGCGTGGCTGCCGGTCGCGGCGCTCTTCGCGGTCACACCACCGATCGGCTACCACTGGACGGGTGACGTGACCGGCGTCCGCGCGTTCGTCTGGTCGCACAATCGTTGGGAGATCTGGTGGCGCCTCGCCGAGGCCGGCGTCGTCACGTTGTTTGCCTCCCTGTGGTTCGACTCGTTGGGCGCGGGCGGTTGGTGGCTGCTGTTTCTCTTCGTCGGACTGCTCGTCGCATTCCCGCGCCGCCTCGTCATGTGGCAGCACGTGGAGCCCCAACGCCGGCGCCACCTGCTCGCGCATGCCGGGCTCGACGTCGCCCGCTACATCAGCGCGGGCGCTCTGCTCGCTTGGCGGCTGGCCTAGCTTATCTTCGGTGGACCTATGTCCACCATCCGACTCACAGCGTTTTCGCACGGCGCCGGCTGAGCCTGCAAACTCGGCCCAGCCGAGTTGACGCAGGTCTTGCGCCACGTGCCCACGCTGACGGATCCTCGCATCCTGGTCGATGCCTCGACTCGGGACGACGCCGCCGTGTACCGGTTGACGCCGGAACGCGCCATCGTCGCCACGGTGGATTTTTTCACGCCCATCGTCGATGACGCGTACGACTTCGGGCGCATCGCCGCGGCGAATGCGTTCTCCGACGTCTACGCGATGGGCGGCACGCCGCTCCTGGCGCTCAATCTCGTGGGCTGGCCGCGCGACAAGCTCCCGTACGATCTGCTCGGCGACGTCCTGCGCGGCGGCGCCGACATTGCGCAGCAAGCGGGCGCCTTTGTCCTGGGCGGGCACTCCGTAGACGATCCCGAGCCCAAGTACGGCATGGTCGCCATCGGCGAGGTGCACCCCGACCGGATCGTCACGCTCGCGCGCGCACAGGTAGGCGACGTGCTCGTGCTCACGAAGCCCATCGGTACCGGCGTCCTGAGCACGGCGTTGAAGCGCGACCTCGCAACCGCCGCCGATCTCGCGCCGGCGGTGGTCTCCATGACGACTCTCAATGCCGGCGCGTCGCGTGCGATGCTGGCCGTCGGTGTGCATGCCGCCACCGACGTCACCGGGTTTGGATTGCTGGGCCATTTGCACAACATGTTGTCCGCCAGTCAAGTCGCGGCCACGATTGACGCGACCTCGGTCCCGCTACTTGCCGGTGCCGCCGCTGTCGTCGAGCGGGGCGCCATTCCCGGTGGAACCAAGCGCAACCGAGACGCGATGGCGCCCCACGTGACATTCGCTCCCGGCGTTCACGAAGTCACGCGGACGTTGCTGTTCGACGCCCAGACCTCGGGCGGGCTGCTGATCGCGGTACCGGAGACCCGTGCGAAGGCGCTGGCCCAAGCGCTGCGCCGCGAGAAGACGCTGGTCGCGGCGTCGATTGGCCGCATCGTGAAGGGCGCGCCCGGCTCGATTGCGGTGGCGTGAGCCGCGTGGCCAGGATCCACGAGTACCGCACCCTATCCCCCGATGCCCTCGACGCGCTGGAGCTCGCGGTGCGGGAGCGGCGCCGGGTAGCGCTGCGGCGTCGGGGCACCGAATATGTGGTGGTGGCTGAGCGACTTGAGACGAGCGGACGAGACGAAGTCCTGGCGGGCCGGCTCCCCATGACCGGCGAGGTCCTTACGTTCCGCCTGCGCGATCTGGAAACCTTCGCGGTGCTGCCGTAGGCCCGTGTTCACCCGTCTCCTGGTCGGACTCGACGGCAGCCCGAGCGCCGACGCGGCGTTGGAGCAGGCGATCGTCCTGGGCGACCGGTTCAAGGCGACGCTCGTGGTGGGCTATGTCGCCGAGCGCGCGCGGGACGTGGAAGGCGGCGCGGCGATGCTGGGGCGCGCCGCCGAGCGTGTTCGCGGCGCCGGACTGCCGGCAGACGTGGTGCTGCGCGAGGGCGATCCCGATACGGAGCTCGCCGCCCTCGCCAAGGAGACGGACGGAGTGCTGGTGGGGCGGCGCGGCATCCATACCCAAGGCGCGGAGCTCGGCCCGACCGCCGCGTCCCTGATCAAGATCGCGGAGCGCTGCGTGATCGTGTGCGGTGGCAAGCCATCGCCCATGAACGCCTGCGCCATCGCGTTCGACGGCGGCGACACCGCCCGTCGCGCCCTCGACTTCGCGGCGCGGTTCGCGAGCATCCTCCACAGCACCATCCACGTCATCTACGCCACTTCCGATCACGCCGCCGGCGTACAGATCGTGGGCTTGGCGGAAGCCGTGCTGTCGCTCCAGGGAGTCGCATTCGTGACGCACATCGAGCCCGGAACGCCGGGCGAGGTGGTGGCGCGTGTCGTGGAGCGCACCAAGTGCGACGCGCTGTTCGCGGGCGCGCACGTCACGCGCGGGCGCACGAGCAAGGTCACGGTTTCACACGCAGAGGAGATCCTGAGGCACACCGACATCCCGGTCGTCATTCAGCCGTGACCGGTGCGCCGATCTCCGTGCTCGTTCACGCCGACGAGAGCTGCATCGGCAACGATTCGACGAAGCCCAGCCCCGGCGGGAACGCCGCCCTGATCGAAGCCCCGGCGGGCGACAGTGTGGCGCGCTGGGATTTCTACGAATGCGCGCCACAGACGACCAACAACAAGATGGCGCTCGCCGGCGCGATCGCGTCCCTCGAATGGATCCGCCGCCAGTGGAAACACGCCCGCGTGCGCTACGTGTCCGACTCCGAGTACCTGGTGAAGGGCATGACGGCGTGGATCAAGGACTGGAAGGCCCGCGGCTGGCGCCGCAAGAGCGGCGCGATCGAGAACCTCGAGCTATGGCAGAAGCTCGAGCAGGCCGCTGGGGCGCACGACGTGGAATGGGGCTGGGTGCGCGGCCACGCCGACCATCCCAAGAACGAGTACGCCGACTTCCTGGCGACGCGCGCGGCGGAGCATCAGGAGCGCTCCAACGGTCTCGTCCCCTCGGGGTTCGATACGTGGCTGAACCAGCAACGCGCCCGCGGCAAGTACGCGGCCTACGATCCCGATAAGGAGCTGCATGAGCGTCCATAAGGACGGCGTCGCCGCCAATACGCACTTCTACAACCTGCTACCCAACGGTGCGTCTGCACCTCCCGTTGACCGTATCCCGCTGTACGAGGTGTATATGCGCATGGCCGAGGAGTTGGCCAAGCGCTCTACCTGCGCGCGGCTGCAGGTGGGCACGGTCGTCACCGATCAGCGGCTCGAGAACGTCCTGGCGATCGGCTACAACGGCAACGCCCGCGGTCTCCCGAACAAGTGCGACTCTGCGGTGCCGGGAAGTTGCGGCTGCATTCACTCCGAGATGAACGCGCTGGTCAAGGCGCCCGGCAACTTGCGTGACAAGGTCGTGTTCGTGAGCGCGTCGCCGTGCGTGATGTGCGCCAAGCTCATCATCAACTCGGGGGTCACGCACGTGTTCTACCGCAAGGCGTACCGCGACCCTTCGGGGGTAGAGGTGCTGCAAAGCGGCGGTGTCGAGCCGGTATTGTACGACCGTTGGGTGAGCGAGTGGCGAGGCTGAACCGTGCCGGATGAACTCGACCGGCTGTTCGAGCGCTTGGTGCAGGCGTTGGCGGAAGAGTCGCGCGTCGCCGTCCCGTTCCCAGCCGCCGAGGTCTACGAGCGGCTCGTGCCGTACCGCTCCAACCGTTCGCGCATCAAAGTGGCCACGTACCAGGACTACGAGATGACGGTGCTTCGCCTCTTTGCCGGAGAGCGTGGCTACCTGCGCCTCGAGCCTGACGACGTGCGTGAAGCGATGCAGCGCGAGGTGGCCGAGCCCAACCCCGACACGGCCTACTTTCGCAACTTTCCCGATGCGCGCGCGATGGTGAACGGCCGAGCGGCCGAGCGTGTGCTGCTCGGCGAGCAGGCATACGCGCCTCCGCTCACCGTCGAATCCGGCGGCGGGGACGAGGACTCCGTCGATTACACATCCGAGAACCCGGTCCCGCCGGTCGTGATTCCGCTGGCGGCGCGGCGCGACGTCCCTGCCGGAAACCAGTGCGCCTACTGCGGCGGCATGCTCCCGGCGAACCGCAAGGTCAACTTCTGCCCCCACTGCGGTCAGCCGCCCTCCGGCGACTTGAAGTGTCCGGCCTGCGGCAGCGAAGTGGACGTTGGCTGGACGTATTGCCTGTCCTGCGGCCGGGCGACGGGTTTCGAGTGAAGCGGTACCCGGTCGCGGTCATCGCGGGTGACGGCATCGGCCCCGAGGTGATCGCGGCGGCGATTCCCGTGATCGAGGTCGCCGCCAGGCGGTACGGCTGCGCCCTCGACTGGGAGCACCTGCCCTACTCAGCCGACCACTACCTGAAGACGAAGGAAACACTCCCCGACAGGGCATTTCAGCACCTCAAAAACGACGTGGCCGCCATTTTCCTCGGAGCCATCGGCGACCCGCGCGTCCCCGGCAACGAGCACGCACGCGCCATCCTCTTGGGCCTGCGGTTCCGGCTCGATCTGTACGTCAACTTCCGTCCCGTCACCCTGCTCCACCCTGATCTCACACCGCTCAAGACGACCAAGGCGATCGACTTCGTCATCTTCCGCGAAAACACCGAGGGTGTGTACCTCGGCCGCGGCCGCTCGAGCGGCGACGAGCACATCGCCGAAGAGGTACACACGGGCAAGGGCGTCGAGCGGATCATTCGCGCAGCCTTCGAATGGGCCAAGAAGCACGGCAAGACGCGGGTGACGATGAGCGACAAGTCCAACGCGGTCCCCGCGCACAAGATCTGGCAGGAGAAGTTCAAGGCCATCGCGGCCGAGTACCCCAAGATCACTGCCGAGCACCGCTATGTGGATGCGTTGGCGATGGAACTGGTGCGCGAGCCCGAGCGCTTCCAGGTGATCGTGACGAACAACCTGTACGGCGACATCCTGTCGGACCTGGGTGCGGGGCTCGTGGGCGGGCTCGGGCTGGCGGCGAGCGCGAACCTGCATCCCGGCCGCGCCGGTTTGTTCGAGCCGGTGCACGGCTCAGCCCCGCCACTCGCGGGCAAAGGCGTCGCCAATCCAATGGCGGCGGTGCTCACGGGCGCGCTGATGCTCGAGCAGCTCGGGTACCCCGAGGCCGCGCGCGATCTCGAGCGGGCGGTGCAGGAGACGCTGGCGGCGGGGGTGCGGACGCCGGATATCGGCGGAAAAGCGACGACGAAAGAGGTTGCGGCAGCAGTGCTATATTCCCCGAGTCTCGCTGCGGAGCCTTCCCGATGAAAACTCAGGGTGCCAATAAGGACGTCGTCTTCCTGTCCGGGGTTCGTACCGGATTCGGAACCTTCGGCGGCTCCCTCAAGGACCTGTCGGCCATCGAACTCGGGGCCCACGCCGCCCGCGCGGCCCTCGAGCGCGCACGCGTTCCGGCCGCCGAGATCGGTCATACGGTGTTCGGAAACGCCCTCCAGACCTCCGCCGATGCGATCTATCTCGCCCGGCACGTCGGGCTCAAGGCCGGTCTGCCGATCGAAGTCCCCGCCGTGACCGTGAACCGTCTGTGCGGCTCCGGGTTCGAAGCGATCACGCAGGGTGCCCAGCTGATCCTCCTCGGCGAAGCCGACGCCGTGCTCGCCGGCGGTGCCGAATCCATGAGCCAGGCCCCGCACGTGGTGCGTGGCGCCCGCTGGGGACTGCGCCTCGGCCCATCCGCGCCGCTCGAGGACCTGCTGTGGGAATCGCTCAAGGACCCGCAGTGCGGCCTCTCGATGGCCGAGACGGCCGAAGGTCTGGCGGAGAAGTACAAGCTCACCCGCAAGGAAGTGGACGAAGTCGCCCTCGGCTCCCAGCAACGCGCCAAGCAGGCGTGGGACGCGTGCGTCTTCCAGGATGAAGTCGTCGGCATCTCGATAAAGAAGAAGGGGAAGGACGTCGATTTCCGCGCCGACGAGCACATGCGACCTGAGACGACGCTCGAAGTCCTCCTGTCGCTCAAGCCCTACTTTAAGAAAGACGGCCTGGTGACGGCGGGGAACGCGTCGGGGATCTCGGACGGCGCCGCGGCCACCGTCATCGCGAGCGAGGAGTACGCCAAGGCGCATGGCGTAAAGCCGCTCGGCCGGCTCGTGGCTTGGGCGGTCGTGGGCGTGGAACCCAAGTACATGGGCATCGGGCCCGCGCCGGCGGCGTGCAAGGCGCTCGCCAAGGCGGGGATGAAACTCGACCAGATGGATCTCGTCGAAGTGAACGAGGCATTCGCGCCCCAGTATCTCGCGGTGGAGCGCGAGCTGGGCCTCGATCGCGCCAAGACGAACGTGCACGGCGGGGCGATCGCGATCGGCCACCCGCTCGCGGCGAGCGGCACGCGGATCACAATCCATCTGCTGCATGCGTTGCGCCGCGAGAAAAAGCGGTTCGGCCTCGGCTCCGCCTGCATCGGCGGCGGCCAGGGCGCGGCGGTGATCGTCGAAGCCTTTCCGGCTTAAGGAGCGACCATGGGTCAGATCATCCTGATGGGCCTCGGGGTCGTCGTGCTCTACCTGTTCTCCGGACTGCGCGTCCTGCGCGAGTACGAGCGAGGAGTCTATTTCCTGCTGGGCCGGTCGTGGGGCGCACGGGGTCCCGGTCTGATCTTCCTGCCGCCCGTCGTGGCCAGCATGCAGAAGGTGTCGCTCCGCGTGATGGCGATCGACGTCCCTCCCCAAGACGTGATCACCCGCGACAACATCTCGATCAAGGTGAACGCCGTCCTCTACATGCGGGTGAAAGACCCGGTGAAGGCGGTGGTCGGAGTCGAGAACTATCTCTATGCGACGAGCCAGCTCGCGCAAACGACGCTCCGCTCCGTGCTGGGCGAGACCGAGATGGACGAGCTGCTCGCGAATCGGGACAAGATCAACAGCATCCTGCGGCAGACCATCGACTCCCGCACGGAAGACTGGGGCGTCGAAGTCTCCGCGGTCGAAGTGAAGGACGTAGACCTCCCGCCCGAGATGAAACGCGCGATGGCGCGCCAAGCCGAAGCCGAGCGCGAGCGGCGCGCTAAGGTCATCAATGCGGAGGGCGAGCTGCAGGCGTCGGAGAAGCTGGCCCAGGCGGCCCACATCATCGGCAAGGAGCCCGCGGCGATTCAGCTGCGCTACCTCCAGACCGTGAACGAGATCGCGTCGGAGAACAACTCGACGACGATCTTCCCGATCCCGATCGACTTGTTCCGCGGCTTCATGGAGAGAATTGCCCCCACACAGCCCGCCGACCCTCCGCGCGCACTGAGCGAGCGGACGTCGGGGGAGCGGCTCCCGGTGCCGACCAAAAAAGGGAAAGCCAAGGTCTAACGGATGGCCGGTGACCTGATCGGCCGCGAGGCGCTCGACCGCATCATCAAGCGCGCCGCGGAGCTGCAGGCGGGCGCACAGGACGTGGGCGACGGGCTGACGCAGGACGAGGTCGTGGCCCTCGGCAAGGACGTCGGCATCCCCAGTCGTTATCTCCAACAGGCGATGCTCGAGGAGCGGACCCGCGCGGTGGTCGAGACGCGTCGCGGGTTCTGGCCCTGGCTGACGGGTCCCCGCACCCTGTCGGCCGATCGCGTGGTGCCGGGAGACCGGCCTACGGTCGAGCGGGCGCTGACACGGTGGATGGAAGAGGAAGAGTCGTTACAGGTGAAGCGGCGCTTCGCCGACCGCACCAGCTGGGAGCCGAAGGCCGGCGCGTTCGCGACGATCCAACGTGCATTGGGCGGGAAGGGCCGCCGCTTCTCGCTGGCAAACGCCCAAGAGGTCACCGGCCAGGTCACGCAGCTCGAGGCCGGCTTCTGCCACGTCGGGATGACGGCCGACATCCGTCCCAGCCGGTCGCGCCGGCTGCAAGGTGGCACAGTGCTCTTCACAGTCGCCGCCTTGGCCACCACCGCGTTGGCAGTCACGTTGGGCGTCGTCGCCGTGGTACCGGCTGTGGTGCTGATCCCGACGGCGGGGCTCGTGGCGCGGCGCCACCGCGTCGAAAACGAGCGGGTGCTGGTCGCAATGGAGCAGGTGCTCGACCGGCTCGAGCGCGGCGAGATCCGGGCGGAGCACGCGCTCCCCGGCATGCCACAGAACCCCTTTGAGCGCATCGCGGACCAGGTGCGCAAGGCTTTCGGAGCGCCATGAGCGAGATCAAGCGCGTCGGGGTGTTGGGATGCGGGCTGATGGGGAGCGGCATCGCTCAAGTGGCCGCCACAGCCGGGTATGACACAATCGTGCCGGACGTCTCGAAGGAGCTGCTCGACCGCGGCCGCGCCGGGATCGAGAAGTCACTCGCCAAGTTCGTGGAGAAGGGCAAGCTCGATGCCGCAACGCGGGACGCGACGCTCAAGCGCCTGACGTTCACGACGACCGTCGCCGACCTGAAGGGCGTGGACGTCGTCATCGAGGCGATCACCGAGGATCTCGCGCTCAAGAACGCGCTCTTCAAGGAGCTCGACGGCCTGTGCGGGCCCGCGACGATCTTCGCGTCGAACACCTCGAGCCTCACGATCGCCGAGATGGCCGCGGCCACCAAGCGCGCCGACCGGTTCGTGGGGCTGCATTTCTTCAATCCGGTGCCGTTGATGCAGCTCGTCGAGGTCGTCCGCACCGTCACGACGTCCGACGACGCATTCAAGCGGGCGTTCGCGTTCGCCAAGTCGCTCGGCAAGGAAGCGGTCGCCGCCAAAGACAACTCGGGGTTCATCGTGAACCTGCTGCTCGTCCCCTACTTGCTTGACGCGATTCGGGCGGTCGAGCGAGGCGTGGGCAGCGTCCCCGACGTCGACAAAGCGATGCAGCTGGGCTGCGGCTACCCGATGGGGCCGCTCACCCTGCTCGATTTCGTCGGGCTCGATACGACGTACCACATCGCGGAGATCATGTTCAAGGAATACCGCGAGCAGCGCTACGCGCCGCCGCCGCTCCTCAAGCGAATGGTGTTAGCGGGGATGTACGGAAAGAAGAGCGGCAAGGGATTTTACGACTACGGCTCGAACCCACCTACCGTCAACTCACTGGGACTCTGACCTATGCTCGGTTACGACGCACCCCGCTGGCATGCGCTCCTCAACGACTTTCCCGCGGCACTCCTCGTCGTGGCGGTGCTCTTCGACCTGGCCGCCGCGGTGGGAAAGCGCGAGTCGCTCAAGTGGGCGGGCGCCTGGACGCTGTGGGCCGGCGTGCTCGGCGGATGGGCGGCCGTCGTCAGCGGAAAACTCGCTGAAAAGGCCATCGAGCACGGCGAAGCGATTCATGAGTTGATGGAGCAGCACGAGCGGCGGGCGCTCGTCACGATGGGCATCTTCACCGTCATCCTCGCGTGGAAGCTGTATCGGCGTTTCGCGCTTCCGTCCATGGAAGAGTGGGTGACGCGCATCCTCAGCATCATCGGCGTCGTGGGGATCTGCTACGTCGGTTCAGCAGGTGGGAAACTGGCCTTCGAACATGCGGCGGGCGTCCCGACCAAGACGCTCGAAGCCGAGGTCCAGAACCGCGAGGCTGGGCACGAGCACGAGCCGGGCGAGGCCGACGAGCACGAGCGTGCTGCGCCGGCCGACACCGCCAAGGGCGCGCACGTCGATCCGCCGGGCACCCCGCCGCACAAACACTAGATGCGGCGAGCGGACGTCCTCCTAGTCATGTGTGCGGCATGCACGCCGGCCACCACGCGTCCGGCGTTCGGGCCGTATCCCGAAGCCCTTCACGCGATCGTCAATGCGCCGCCGGCCCGCGTGACTGAGGAGGCAAAGGCCTGGCTCGCGGCGCAAGGCGCCGCCGTGCAGCACTCCAGTTCGGTGGACGCGTTTCTCGAGACGGCCTGGTACGACGCGACGGATTCGGCGAGCGCGCCGATCCGGGTGAAGATCAGGCTGTGGGCGGACCCCGACGTCCCCCGCAAGTCACGCGTGACGGTCGAAGCGGTCTATCAGCCGATCGAGGATCCGTCGCGGACGCCGCGGGACCTGGACGTAGCGGTGCCGAAGGACTCGGCGGGTCAGCGGCTGGCGGAGCGGTTACTGAAGGCGCTTAGCGAGAAGCTGGGGGTGACGAAGGAGTAACCCACCCCCGCACCCATTCTTCCATCTGGGGTAGGTCGAGTATCGCATCCCGGCACGGCCCGTTGGGCAGCTGCATCGTGAGGCCGAGGACCGGGAGCTTGCCGGCGACATCCCGCAGGCCCGTCATCATGTCCCGCTCGCACGCGACCGCGACCACGGCGCGGGGGCGGCGCTCGCGGATCACGCGCCGGGCAAGCTGTCCCCGCGTCGCGACGAACACCGGCACCTCGTAACGCCCCGCGATTTCCAGGACGCCGTCGAGCGCCTGCTTGGAGAGGCAGCGCGGGATCAGCACGAGCAGCTCCCCCTTCCCCACCTTCCGCCCCCGCCGCACCGCGAGCGTGTTGTAGATGTCGATCGCGGCGTGTTCGACCCAATCGCGCTGGCCGAAGGCGCGCGACAGCGCCGAGGTGTAGTTCATCAGCCGTAGATAGAGCCCGCGCTCGAGCAGACGCTCGGGGAGCAGAGTCGTGCCGCTATAGAAGGAGATGACGGCGAGGGCGAACCAGAGCCAGGCGAGTCCCGTGACGGCCGCCAACGAAAGCCACAGGACCGTGGGCAGCACGGGGGCCAGCGCGGCGAGCCGCGGCGCCACGATGTAGAGCACCACGGCTGCTGCCCCCGCGAGAGCCGCGAGGGTGAGCGCAGCAAACCGGAAGAACAGGCCCGGCGGCGCCGAGAAGTCGCCTCCCGAGGGTAGCGGCTTGCCGTTCCACTCGTCCCACTCGTGGCCAAGCCTCCGGTCAACCTCGATGTGTATGAGTTGGGCGCGCGGTTGTGCCGGAGGCGTGGATGTAGCGGTCGCCATAGCGGATGGAAGGTAGCGCGGCGAACTTCCTGACACCAGACACCTGATCCCTGTTGAGCACCCCCGCACTTCTCACCGATGCGCGCATCCGCGCCGCCTACGCCGAAGGGGCGGGCATCTATCGCATCGTGCCGAAGGCGGTGGCGATTCCGCAGGATACCGCCGAGCTCGCGGCGCTGGTTCGTTGGGCCCGAGACACGGGCACACCGCTGATTCCGCGCGGTGCCGGCAGCGGGATGCCGGGTGGAAACGTCGGCGCGGGCGTGATCGTGGATCTGAGCCGCGGATTCACCGAGCTGAATGTCGATCCCCACACCCGAATCGCTCGCGCCGGGGCGTCGGTGACTTGGGCGCAGGTCACAGACGCCGCGAAGCCCTACGGCCTCCGCCTGCCACCCGATCCTTCTTCAGGTGCCTTCGCCACGTCCGGCGGCATGGTCGCGACTAACGCCGCCGGGCCGCGAACAGTGCGGTATGGTAGTGTACGGAGGTGGATCGACGCAGTGGAGATCGTGGGCGCCGATGGAGAGGCTCGGACCGTGCGTCGCGGCGGTGGCACCCGATACCCGATACCTGACACCCGACACCTGCAATTCCCCAAGACCAGGAAGAACTCGAGCGGTTACGCCCTCGATCGGTTCGCAGAATCCGGGGACGAGCTGGACCTGCTGATCGGCTCGGAGGGGACGTTGGCGTTCGTGACGGCCGTTCATTGGCGCGTCGATCCCATCCCACCCGACCTGGCCGGCGTGGCGCTCGGCTTCAACGATCTCGCGGCGCTGGCCGAAGCCGTGCCCTTCCTCGTCTCGCTCAACCCCTCGGCCGTGGAGTTGCTCGACGCCTCTCTATTACGTCTCATTCCGGACGCGCCTACGGTTTCTTGTCTTTTGTTGATCGAATTCGAGCGGGAGACTCAGGCAGCGGCCCGCGGTGTCGTAGGGGACGCAGTCCGAGGGCTGAAGCACCAGGTGGCCCACGTCGAGACCGCCGTGGACCGCGCCGGTCTCGACAAACTCTGGGAGGTGCGGCGCCTCGCCTCACCGGCGTTGGCGCGCCTGCCCCCTTCGCAGCGCTCCCTCCAGGTGATCGAAGACGGGTGCGTTCCCTTGGAGCGGCTCGGTGACTACATCGCCGGGCTCCGCTCGGCAGCAGAGGGCCACGGCGTCCCAGTCGCGATCTTCGGACACGCGGGGGACGGGCACGTGCACGTGAACGCCCTCCCTGACGTCACGCGACCCGGTTGGGAGAACGCGCTAACGCATCTTTTCGACGACGTCATGCAACGTCTTATTCGGCTTGAGGGTGTGCCTTCAGGCGAACACGGCGCCGGGCGTCTCCGCGCAGGTGTGTTGGAGCGCTTCTACGGGCCCACAGTGATGGCGATGCTCGACGGCGTGAAGCGCGCCTACGACCCGCTCTCCATCTTAAATCCCGGTGTTATTATTCCCGCGGCCGATTGGGCGCCGCTCGCCGAGCTGAAGGTCGGCGAGCACGCCGCCGCGATTCCCGATGACATCGCCGCCCGCCTGCGCGAGATGGAGCGCACCGCGGGTTGGGCGACCCCCAAACTCGAGCTCGCCCGCTGATGGAAATCTTTCGCGACCCCAGAGTCACGCTCCTCGCCCGCCCGGAGTTCGTGGAGCCCGAGCACTTGAAGGTGCAGTGGAAGGGCGAGGCGTCGGGTGGCGAGCGGCTCGCCGAGTACGCCGGCCGGCTCTGCTACATGAGCCAGCACAATCCCATCCACCGCACGACGGCCGAGTACCTCGAGAACATCAAGAAGCAGGGACACGGGTCGGTCCTCGAGCACGCGGTGTACGTGCTGCTCGTCGAAGGCATCTCTCGGTCCTGCTCACACGAATTAGTGCGGCATCGCGCCGGGTTTGGGTACTCGCAGATCTCGCAACGCTACGTCGACGAGTCGCACGCGGCGTTCGTGTTGCCGCCCGCGATTCTGGGCGACGCGGCACTCGAAGCGGCGTGGGAGAAGCAGGTGACCGAGGCGCAGGCCGCGTACGTGCGCGCGGTCGAGGGATTGATGCAGCGCTACGAATGGGTGACCGACAAGGTGCAGCGCCGCAAGTTGGCGCGCGAAGCGGCGCGCAGCGTCCTGCCCAACGCGACGGAAGTGAAGATCGTCGTCTCGGGAAACGCGCGCGCATGGCGCACGATGCTCGAGCTGCGCTGCGGCGAGGGCGCGGAGCTCGAGATTCGTCGCATGGCCGTCGCGTGTTTGCGATTGTTGCAGCGCGAGGGAGGCTCACTTTTTTCCGACTTCGAGATTTACGTCGCGGACGACAAACAAGAAGCGGCAAAAGTCGCGTACCACAAAGTGTAGAGCTATTGCGTATCCCGCGCGCACTACATATTCTGATACTAGACAACGCGTTGCCGCTTTTCAGACCGCACGACTAGAGCGGCCTTTTTTGTAGGAGGTATCCCGAGACCAAATGCGAATAGGTCTCGCATACAACGAGAAGCCCGAGTCCGCGCCCGCGTCCGATCAGTACGCCGAGTGGGACGACGCATCCACCATCACCGCGGTGGTGCAGGCTCTTAGTCTCTACGGCAGCGTCGTCCGACTCGAAGCCGACGCGTACTTCCCCCAAAAACTTTCTCTCGCCCGTCCCGACATCGTCTTCAACATGGCCGAGGGTACGAGCGGCCTCGCGCGCGAGTCGCACGTCCCCGCGATCTGCGAGTACTTGAACGTGGCGTACACGGGCTCGGATCCGCTGACGCTCGCGTTGTCGCTCCACAAAGGACGGACCAAGGAGATCCTCGCGTACCGCGGCGTGCCCACCGCGCCGTTCCGCGTGATCGAACAGCCCATCGATCTGGAGCGCATGCCGCTGCCGTTCCCGCTGTTCGTGAAGCCGGTCGCGGAGGGGTCAGGTAAAGGCATATTTGTCAATAACTTATGCGACTCGCCCGCGATGCTCGCGGAACGCGTCCTTTCACTCTTGGAGCGCTACAAGCAGCCGGTCCTCGTCGAGACGTATCTGCCCGGCCCCGAGTTCACGGTCGCCATCCTCGGCAACGGTCCCGACGTGCGTTGCCTCCCGGTGGTCGGATTCGATTTCGCGACGCTCCCCGACGGCGCCGCGCCGGTCTACGGCTACGAGGCGAAGTGGGTCTGGGATACGCCCGAGCGTCCGCTCGACATCTTCCAGTGCCCAGCCGATGTTGCTCCGTCGCTCTATCGGGAGATCGAACAGGTCGCGCTCGACGCGTATCGCGCCATCGGCTGCCGCGACTGGTGCCGCGTGGATGTGCGGGTCGATCGCTTCGGCGTGCCCAACGTGATCGAGCTGAACCCGCTCCCCGGCATCATCCCCGATCCGGCGATGAACTCCTGCTTCCCGAAGGCGGCGCGCGTCGCGGGACTCGGCTACGACGAGCTGATCCACGAAATCGTCCGGATTGCATGGCGTCGCATCACGGGGGGTGACGTGCCGGTAGGGGTGCAGCATGCTGCGCCCCTACATGCCCACGCGACGGCAACCGCGTGAAGGTCGTCATCCTGTACGACCCCGGGGCCGACGACTGGACCGCTGAGGACGTCGCCGGCGTGATGCTGGCAGTCGACGACATCGCCACGATCTTCACCGGGCTGGGCCACCAGACGCAGCGCGTGCCGGTGCGGCACGACATGCGCTGGTTCGGGGCCTCCCGGCGCGCCGATCTGGTCTTCAACCTGTGCGAAGGCGTGCTCGGCGTCGCCCAGTGGGAAGACCATGTGGTCGCCGCCCTCGAGTTCGCCGGCATCCCCCATACCGGCTGCGGGCTGTGGACCGTGTCGGCGTGCCGGCGCAAGGCCGTCGCTAACGCGCTCCTCGCGCACGCGGGCCTGTCGGTGCCCCGGTGGACCATCGCGCACGGGAAGATCGAGGACGACTTCCCGCTCCCGGCCATCGTGAAGCCGGCCGCCGAGGACGCCAGTGCCGGACTCGACAAGTTCTCCGTCGTGACCGATCGCAAGAGTCTCAAGACTCGCGTCGCCGCGATGACGGAGCAGTTCGACGAGGTGCTGGTCCAGCAGTACATCGCCGGCCGTGAGTTCAACGTCGGCTTCGTGGGCGATCGGGCCCTGCCCGTCGCGGAGATCGATTACACGGGCATGCCCGAGGGCAGTTGGCCGATCCTGACGTATGCCGCCAAGTGGGACACCGGCTCGCCGGAGGACGTCGGCAGCCGGCCGGTGTGCCCGGCACAGATCTCGCAGCGACTGGCCGACCGGCTCACGCGCACGGCCGAGACGGCGTGGCGCACGATGCAGGGGACGGGGTACGGGCGCGTGGACCTGCGGGTGGACGACACCGGGCGCCCCTGGGTGCTGGAGGTCAACCCCAATCCGGACCTGACCGACGCAGCGGGGCTGTCGCGTATGGCCAAGGCGGCGGGGTGGGAGTATCCGGAGCTGGTGCGCCGCATCGCCGAGGTGGCGTTGCGGGAGGCGCAAGGCGCCAAGGCCGCGCGTGAGCTGCTTGCTGCGCCCCGTCGAGCGCGGGCATCGCGCCCGACTTGAGCAGCTGACGCGGGCGACCGGCCGCTTCCGCGAGGAAGAGGTCGCCACCGCGGTCGAGCTGCTCGAGGAAAGCCTGGGGGGTGACGACGAGTATCGGTTCGTCGGCGCGTTCGACGGAGAGCAGCTGGTGGGCTACGCATGCTGGGGCCCTACGCCCGGAACCGCAGGAACGCACGACCTGTACTGGATCGTCGTCGACCAGGCGCGGCAGGGCGCCGGCGTCGGGACCCAGTTGCTCGCGGAGGTCGAGCACGGGCTCAGGGCCAACGGCCAGCGGCTCGTCGTCGTCGAGACCTCGTCCCGAGCGGACTACGCACCGACGCGGGCCTTTTACGAGCACCGCGGCTACGCCAGAGCCGCAACCATCCCGGGATACTATGCGCCCGGTGACGATCTGGTGATCTACACCAAGGATCTGACGGATGGAGAGCTGGCAAGAGCTTCTTCGTAAGAAGAGCATCGCGTCGCTCGAGGCGCTGGCTGGCCGGTTCGGGCCGGAGCATGTCGCGGAGATCGACCGCCTGCGGCAGGCGGCGGAGAACTTCGAGTTCCGGATCTCCCCCGCCATGGTGGATTTGATCAAGGCGCCCGGCGACCCGATCTGGCGCCAGTACGTGCCCACCGTGCAGGAGCTCGAGGTGCACGATGGCATCGTGGATTCGCTCGACGAAGACGCCAATTCGCCGGTCCCCAACATCACGCACCGCTACCCCGATCGGGCGCTGTTCCTCGTCTCCCCCGTCTGCGCCTCGTACTGCCGCTTCTGCACCCGGCGCCGCAAAGTGGGCGATCCCGAGAAGATCCCCATGGCCCAGCTCGAGTCGGCGTTCCGCTACCTCGAGGAGCACAAAGAGATCCGGGACGTCATCATGTCGGGGGGCGACCCGCTGCTCCTCTCCGACCGCCGCTTGGACGACATCTGCCGCCGGCTCCGGGCGATCCCGCACCTCGAGGTGCTCCGCATCGGGAGCCGGGTGCCGTGCCACCTGCCCGAGCGGATCACGCCCGAGCTGTGCGCGATCCTCAAGAAGTACCACCCGCTCTACATCAACACGCATTTCAACCACCCCGACGAGCTGACGCCGGCGGCCGTGAAGGCCCTCGGCATGCTGGCCGATGCCGGCATCCCGCTGGGCTGCCAGACGGTGCTCTTGAAGGGCGTGAACGACGACGTCGAAATAATGAAGGAGCTGATGCAGAAGCTGCTGGTGGCGCGCGTAAGGCCTTACTACATCTATATGTGCGACCAGGTCGCGGGCGCCGAACACTTCCGGACGGCCGTCGAGAAGGGGCTCGAGATCATCAAGGGGCTGCGCGGCTGGACCTCTGGGCTGGCGGTGCCGCACTTTGTCATCGACGCGCCGGGCGGGGGAGGCAAGATCCCGCTGCTGCCGGAGTACGTCGTGAAGCTGACCGACAAGGAAGTCGTCCTCCGCAATTACGCCGGCAAGATCTATCGCTACAAACAGGGCGCCAAGGAGGCGCCCGAGCCGGTGCTGGTCGGGTAGCCAACGGGGGGTTGACGGCGTGACGGGTAGTGCATATTTATAACGTCACGCGCATAGAAATACGACCCTGTTCGAGGCGTCCCAACTTGTCGATACACTGCATTAATCCGACCGTTAATCACCTGCCGGCCTCCCATGGGAGTGCCGGGGCGATATAGCGTGTCGAGACCTGCGACCCGATCCCCCGAGCCCGCTCCCAACACCGAGCGGGCTTTTCGTTGTCAGCCAGCACCGTCGCGCGACCCTGGTCGCGAGCACGACGCCTGCGGGGTGGGGTTCGTCGCCCATGTGGGCGGCGAGCGCTCGTACGCCGTACTCGAAACGGCGCTGACGGCGGTCGCGCGCCTCGCGCACCGCGGCGCCGCCTCGAACGACCACTCGGGCGACGGGGCCGGCGTCCTCACCCAAATCCCGCGCCGCCTCCTCGATGGAGAGGCGTCCACGCGGCCCTTTGCCCTGGGGATGTTCTTCCTCCCGCAGGCCGGCCCCGCCCTCGAGTGGGCCGTCGCCATCATCGAGCGCGCCCTCGAAGAGCTGGACCAGCCGGTCAGTTGCTGGCGGGACGTCCCGATCGAACCCGCCGCCTTGGGGCCACTCGCGCGCGCCAGTTGTCCGGTGGTGCGCCAGGCGTTCGTCGAGGCGCCGTCGAACTGGGACGGCGACGAGGACGCCTGGGAGCGGCGCCTCTATCTCGCCCGCCGGGTGATCGAGCGGCGCGCCGCGCGGCAGGGCGTCGCGCCCCTGTACGTGTGCTCGCTCTCCTGCCGCACCGTCGTCTACAAAGCGCTGCTCACCGGGACCGAGCTGCCGGCGTTCTACCCCGATCTGCGCTCGCCCCTGTTCGAAACGGCGATCGCCGTCTTCCACCAGCGCTACTCGACCAACACGCTGCCGAGCTGGCCGCTTGCGCAGCCGTTCCAGCTGCTGGCGCACAACGGCGAGATCAACACGCTCTGGGGCAACCGCAACGCCATGCGCGCCCGCGAGGCCACGTTCCCGCAGGAGCTCCGGCCCGTCGTCTGGGAAGGCGGCAGCGATTCGGCGAGTCTCGACAACGCCCTCGAGTTGCTGGTGCGCTCGGGAGGAGGAGCGGGGCGCGACCCCGCGCACGCCCTGATGATGCTCATCCCCGAAGCCTGGGAGAGCCGCGCGGATCTCGATCCCGCGCTCAGGAGCTTCTACGAGTTCCACGCGCCCGTGATGGAACCGTGGGACGGTCCGGCCGCCATTGCGTTCTCGGACGGCGTCGTCGCCGGTTCGGCGGTCGATCGGAACGGCCTCCGCCCCTGCCGCTACAAGGTGACCAAGAGCCGACTCGTGATCGCCTGTTCCGAGGTGGGCGTCGCCGATCTCGATCCCGCCGACGTCGTCGAGAGCGGCCGCTTGGGCCCCGGCGAGCTGCTCGTCGTCGACACCAAACGCGGCGCGGTACTCCACAGCGCCGAAGCGAAACGCGAGGTGGCCGGCCGCTATCCCTATGAGCGGTGGGGACGCCGTGTGGCGTGTGATCTCGTCACCACCGGGTCGACCGCGGAGCCCGCGCTCGCGCCCGAAGATCTCGTCGCCCGGCAGCGAGCGTTCGGGTACGGGTTCGAGGACCTACGCCACGTGCTTGAGCCGATGGCGTCCTCCGGTGCCGATGCGATCTGGAGCATGGGGGACGACACGCCGATTCCCCCCCTCTCCCGCACCGGGCCGAGCGTCTACGCCTACGTGCGTCAGCGGTTCGCCCAGGTTACGAACCCCGCGATCGACCCGCTGCGCGAATCCGGCGTGATGTCCCTGGTGATGTACCTGGGCCGCCGCGGCTCCCTCCTGTCTCACCGGGTGCCGCCGCAGCCGTTGCTGCGCCTCGAGCATCCGGTCCTCGTCGACCGGGAGATGGCGGCGTTGCGCCGCACGCCGGGGCTCCTGGTGGCGACGCTCAGCGCGGTGTGGGAAGCGGAGGCAGGGCCTGAGGGACTCGCCCCCGCGATCGATCGCCTGTGCCGCGACGCGATCCGCGACGCGCGCCGCGGTGCCACGGCGCTCGTCGTCAGCGACCGCGACATGGACGCGCGCCACGCGCCGATCCCGATGCTGCTCGCGATCGGCGCCGTGCACCAGCGGCTGCTCGACGCCGGTCTCCGTACGCGGGTCGCGCTCGTGGCCGAAGCCGGAGACGCGTGGGACATCCACCACGTTGCCGCCCTGTTCGGCTACGGCGCTGAAGCGGTCCACCCGTGGTTGGCGCTGCAGTCGGTGCAAGGCCAGGACGCGGCCGCCAGCTTCCGTACGGCTGCCGAAAAGGGCCTGCTCAAGATCCTCTCGAAGATGGGGATCTGCACGCTGCGGTCGTACGCCGGCGCCCAGCTCTTCGAGGCGCTCGGCCTCGGCGCCGTGGTCGTCGACCGCTGCCTCACGGGCACCGTGTCCGCGATCGGCGGGGTCGGATTCACCGAGCTGGCCGAGGATGTGCTGGCGCGCCATGCGGCCGCCTACGCCCCAGCAGCACCGGAGGGCCTGCCCGACAACGGGCGCGTGCGTTATCGCAAGGACGGCGAGGACCACGGCTGGGCCCCACCGCTCGTGCGGGCGCTGCAGGATGCCGTGCAAGCGGAGAGCGCCGCCGGCTTCGACGCGTTCCGGACACGCGTAGAGGCCCGCGTGGCGGCCGGGCCGCGCGACCTGCTCGATTTCCGAGGAGCAGCGGCGATTCCGCTCGAACAGGTCGAGCCAGTCGAGGCGATCCGCCGGCGCTTCATCTCGAGCGCGATGTCCCTGGGCGCGCTGTCGCCCGAAGCGCACGCGACGCTCGCGATCGGCATGAACCGCATGGGTGCACGGTCGAATACGGGCGAAGGCGGTGAGGACCCGGCGAGCTACGCGCCGCTGCCCAACGGCGACCGCGCCGATAACCGCATCAAGCAGGTAGCGTCGGGGCGCTTCGGGGTCACGACGGAGTACCTGGTGCGTGCCGACGAGCTCGAGATCAAGATCGCGCAGGGCTCGAAGCCCGGAGAGGGCGGACAGCTCCCCGGTCACAAGGTCACCGAGTTCATCGCGCGGCTGCGTCACGCGGTCCCCGGGATCCCGCTGATCTCGCCTCCGCCGCACCACGACATCTACTCGATCGAGGATCTCGCCCAGCTGATCCACGATCTAAAGCAGGTGAATCCTGCCGCGCGCGTCGGCGTGAAGCTCGTCGCCGAAGCGGGCGTCGGCACGGTGGCCGCGGGCGTCGCCAAGGCGTATGCCGACTACGTGCTCGTCTCGGGCCACAACGGCGGCACCGGCGCGTCGCCGTTGTCCTCCATCAAGCACGCGGGCTCACCTTGGGAAGTGGGCCTCGCGGAGACGCAGGCGGTATTGCTGCGCAACGGGCTGCGCGAGCGCATCGAGGTCCGGGTGGACGGCGGCTTGCGGACGGGGCGCGACGTGGTGGTCGCCGCTCTGCTCGGCGCCGAGGCGTACGGCTTCGGAACCGCTGCCGTCGTGGCCTTGGGGTGCGCCATGGCGCGGCATTGCCACCTGAACACCTGCCCCACCGGTATCGCGACGCAGCGTCCCGACTTGCGGCGGAAGTTCCGCGGCACGCCGGAGCAGGTCGTCGCGTATTTCACGCTGATCGCGGAAGACGTGCGGCGCATCCTGGCGGCGTTGGGACAGCGGTCCCTGGACGACATTATCGGCCGCGTGGACCTGCTCGAACGCGTGGACCGGCCCGAAACGCCGCGCGCGCAGCTGCTCGATCTCTCCTTACTGTTTGAGGGTGCTGCGCCGAAGCGACGCACGGCACTCCGCAACGACCGGCCGGGGGTCGTGTCGCTCGACGCCGAGATCCTTACGGCGTTGGGACCTGCGCTCGAGCGCGGCGCACCGTTCGCCGGCGCGTATCGCATCGGGAATCATCACCTGACCGTTGGCGCACGAATTGCGGGGCTCATTGCACGCCAGTTCGGCGGGGCTGGGTCTACGGCGCCCGTGCGGCTTCGCTTCACTGGGAGCGCGGGCCAGAGCTTTGGCGCGTTCGCCCTCCCGCGCATGCAACTGCGTCTCGAGGGCGAAGCCAACGATCACGTAGGCAAGGGGCTGTGCGGCGGTGACATCGTCATTCGTCCGTTCCGGAACGCCGCCTATGTGGACGGCGACGGGTCGCACGTGATCCTCGGGAATACGGCCCTCTATGGCGCCACCAGCGGCAGGCTGTTCGCTGCCGGCAGCGCCGGGGATCGTTTTGCGGTCCGGAATTCCGGCGCGACCGCCGTGATCGAGGGAGCGGGCGACCACTGCTGCGAGTACATGACCGGTGGCGTCGTGGTCGTGCTCGGCCCGGTCGGCCGGAATCTGGGAGCCGGAATGTCGAACGGCGTGGCGTACGTGCTGGACGAAGGCGCCGTGCCGCTTTCGGCGCGCTGTAACCCGGACATGGTCGTCGTCGCCGAGCTCGAAGCAGCGGACGAGCGGCGGCTCCAGACGCTCATCCGGCAGCATTACCAGAAAACAGGGAGCCGGCGCGCGCGCGCCATCCTGGGCGCGTGGGCCACCTATCGCCTGCTGTTCAAGAAAGTGTCCCCCCCTCCCCCTCCGCCAACGCCCGTCCCCGCGGCCGTGGCGATCGAACCTGTGGACCACCTCGCACCGACTGGGAGCCCAGCATGAAGCTCATCACGACGATCGTGCGCCCCGAACGCCTCCCCGAGGTCAAGGCGGCGCTGTTCCGCGCCGGGATCACGGGCATCACGCTGAGCCGCGTCAGCGGCCACGGCGGCGAACACGAACTGGTCGAGCAGTATCGAGGTACAGCACTCGTCATGGAGTTTCACGAAAAGGTGAAGATCGAAATGGTGTGCTCCGAGCCCTTCGTCGAGCCCTGCGTCAAGGCCATTCTCTCCTCGGCCCGCACCGGCGAAGTGGGCGACGGCAAGATCTTCGTGCAGTCGATCGAGCAGGTGATCCGCATCCGCACGGGCGAGGCGGACAACGCCGCCCTCACCGCCGTCAACGCCGACGCAGTCCAACGCGCGGCCATCAACGCAGCCGGCATGGGAGGTGTCGCATGACGCAAGCCGCAGTCGCTGTTTCCTCTGGCGATACGGCCTGGGTCCTGACGTCGAGCGCGCTCGTGCTCTTGATGACCGTGGGCCTCGCGTTCTTTTACGGCGGCCTGGTGCGCCCCAAAAACGCGCTCAACACGATGATGATGAGCGTCGTGGCGCTCGGCGTGATCAGCGTCCAGTGGGTCCTGATCGGGTATTCGATCGCCTTCGGTCCCGGCGGCACCTCTTGGTTGGGCGGCTTCGAGTGGCTCGGCCTGCACAACGTCGGGCTCGAGCCGAACGCGACGTACTCGGCGACGATCCCGTTGCAAGCACACGCGATGTTCCAGGGGATGTTCGCGATCATCACCCCCGCCCTCATCTCGGGGGCGATCGTGGAGCGGATGCGCTTCCGGGGGTACGTCGTGTTCCTGGTCCTGTGGGCGACACTGATCTACGATCCGCTGGCGCACTGGGTGTGGGGCTCCGGCGGCTGGCTCTTGAAGCTGGGGGCGCTCGATTTCGCGGGCGGCACCGTCGTGCACATCAGCGCCGGCGTCTCGGCGTTGGTCGCGGCTTGGTTCCTCGGGCCTCGGCGGGACTACCGCCGCGTCCCCATCGCGCCGCACAACGTTCCCCTCGTACTGCTCGGCGCGGGCCTCCTCTGGTTCGGCTGGTTCGGCTTCAATGCCGGATCCGCCCTCGCGGCGAACGGCCTCGCGGCGCTGGCCTTCGTCAACACGAACACCGCGGCGGCCGCCGCCCTCGTCACCTGGGCGGGGCTCGACCTCTTCCGCACCGGCAAAGTCACGGCGGTCGGGGCAGCCACGGGCCTCGTCGTGGGCCTCGTGGCCATCACGCCGGCCGCGGGATACGTGACCCCGATGTCCGGGCTCCTCATCGGCGTGCTGGGGGCGGGCGTCAGCTACACCGCCATCCAGATTCGGTCGCGGACCAAGCTCGACGACGCGCTCGACGTGTTCTCCTGCCACGGGCTCGCCGGAACGGCGGGAGCGCTCCTGACCGGCGTCTTCGCCACCAAACTCATGAACCCCGCCGGCGGCGACGGACTCCTGGCGGGGAACGCCGGCCAGATGGGCGTCCAGCTGCTCGCGGTCCTGGCCACCGTCGCCTTCGCCGCCCTCGGCACCCTCGCGATTCTCAAGCTCGTCGAGGTGACGTTCGGCGCGCGGGCGGACGTGCCCGAGGAGAGCGCGGGTCTGGACCTGAGCCAGCACGGAGAAGAGGCGTATTTCGGGTCGGATCTGGGGACCTTCGCCGGCACGGGCGGATCGCTCGGCGGCAGCGTGGTCGTCCATCGGTTTGCCGTGAAGCCGGTCGCCGCGCCGGCGCCAAGCGTGTGATGCGCGCGCGTCGTTTTGTCGGCGAGCAAGACGTTCTGACGTAGCACCGAAGGCCCGGACGGTCTATTCTTCAGCACATGACCACCGGTGTGTTCAAGATCGGCCTCGTGCAGATGAGCATGACCGCCGACCCGGCCGCTAACCTCGCCAAGGCGATCGCGCAGGTGAAGGCGGCCGCGCAGCAGGGCGCCGCGCTCGTCTGCCTGCCCGAGCTGTTCCGCACTCTCTATATCGGCCAGCGCGAAGACCACGCGCTGTTCGACCTGGCCGAGCCGGTCCCCGGCCCCACCACCGAGACGCTCGGGCAGGTCGCGCGCGCGGCAGGCGTGGTGTTGATCGCCTCGCTGTTCGAGCGGCGAGCGGCGGGGTTGTACCACAACACGGCGGCGGTCATCGACGCCGACGGCAAGTTGAAGGGGATCTACCGCAAGATGCATATCCCCGACGACCCGGCCTACTACGAAAAGTTCTACTTCACGCCGGGTGACCTGGGCTTCCGCGCCTTCGACACGCGCGTGGGCACGATCGGGACGCTCGTCTGCTGGGATCAGTGGTATCCCGAGGGCGCGCGACTCACGGCGCTGCAGGGCGCCAACATCCTGCTCTATCCCACGGCCATCGGCTGGCACCCCGGCGAAAAGGCGCAGTACGGCGCTGGGCAGCTCGACGCTTGGCGCACGATCCAACGGAGCCACGCCATCGCCAATGGGTGTTGGGTGGCGGCCGTGAACCGCGTCGGCTTCGAAAAGCTCGACGGCCAGGGTGCGGGCATTGAATTCTGGGGGCATTCTTTTGTCGCGGATCCATTTGGCGTCGTCGTCGCTGAGGCGCCGGCCGACAAGGAAGCGCTGCTCATCACCGAAGTGGACCTCGGGCGGGTGGAGGAAGTGCGCCGCCACTGGCCCTTCTTGCGGGACCGCCGCACGGACGCGTACGGCGGCATCGAGCGCCGTTTCCTCACCGACTAGCTGGTGCCTCCTCCGATGACTGGTTTCCGCATGCCCGCCGAGTGGGAGCCGCACTCGGCGACCTGGATCGGCTGGCCCCACAACAAGAGCGATTGGCCGGGGAAGTTCGCCCCGATCCCGTGGGCGTACGGCGAGATCGTCCGCAAGCTGGCGCCGGGCGAAATCGTCCGGATCCTCGTGAACTCCGCGAAACATCAAAGCGAAGCCCGCGGCGTACTGAAGCAGTGCGGCGTGGATCTCGGCCGCGTCGAGTTCCTTCGCTTCCCCACGAATCGGGGCTGGACCCGCGACTTTGGCCCCATCTTCGTCCGCAACGAGACAGAGCTCGCGATCGCGCGGTTCCACTTCAATGCTTGGGCCAAGTACCGCGATTGGAAGAAGGACGACAAGATCCCCGAGCGTGCGGCTCGGCGCTTCAAGCGGCGGCTACTCGAACCGAAAGTGAACGGGCAATCTGTCATCCTCGAGGGTGGAAGCATCGATGTGAATGGACGCGGCTTGGTGCTCACCACCGAGGAGTGCCTCCTGCATCCCACGGTGCAGGCGCGCAACCCGCACCTGCACCGCGCGCAGATCGAGGGAGTGCTGCGCGAGACCCTCGGGGCGACCAAGGTCCTCTGGCTCGGCCAAGGGATCGCGGGCGACGACACGCATGGCCACGTGGACGACCTGTGCCGCTTCGTGGGACCGCACACCGTGGTGCTGTGCCGCGAGGACGACCCAAACGACGCGAACTACCGCCCCCTCGCCGAGAACCGCGAGCGGCTTCAGGGAATGCGCGCCGAGGACGGATCGAAACTCGAGGTCGTGGATCTGCCGATGCCGGCGCCGATCGTGTTCGACGGCGTGAGGTTGCCGGCGAGCTACGCGAACTTCTATGTCGCTAACGCTGCCGTGCTCGTCCCCACGTTCAACGATCCCCAGGACCGCGTCGCCCTTGGCATTCTGAGTGAGTGCTTCTCAGACCGGCCCGTGGTGGGAATTCACGCGGGGGACCTGGTGTGGGGGCTTGGCACGCTCCACTGTTTGACGCAACAGGAACCGGCCCTCATCCCCTGACCCGAAACGCCTCCGCGTCACCGCAGCTGCCACACCTCCACCCGGTTTCCCTGGAAGATCGGGATCAACACCCGGTTCCGCTTCGCGTCGTACCCGATGTCGGCCGGGCTCGGCACGCCGGTGATCACTTTCACTTCCTGGCCCGTCTCGTACGCGGACACGGTCGAATCGGCCCAGCTCGACACGAGGATCCTGGTGCCGGCCACCTCGACGCCATCGAACCCGCCCGCGCCCTTGGCGATCACCTTGGGCGCGCGGTCCCCCGGCTTCCACGACAGCACCGCCTTGCTCGCCCCGAACGCCACAATGATGAACCGCTTGCCCACCTGGTCCACCGTGATCCCGTTCGGCCAGCCGAGGCTGTCGCCTCGCGCCGCAACCGTCACCTTGCGATCGGGACCGATGCGGAAGACGCGATCGGGGCCGGGATGCAGCACGTTCCCCACGTCGTCGAATCGGATGCCGGTGTCGGTGATGTAGATCGCGCCGGTGGCGGCGACTGCGACGTCGTTCAGGAAGACCGCGCTGTCGAGCTTGACGCTGTCCAACAGCGCGCCGGTGCGCGCGTTGAAGGCGCGCACCATGTCGATGTCGGCCACCCACAGCGTGTCGCCGAGCACGCCCAGGCCCTTGGGCGCGTTGAGCGTCACGCCCGCGCGGCCGCCCTCGATGAACTTGAGGTTCTCGATCGCGCCGTCGGGCCGGACGCGACTGATGAACCCGTTGTTGTCCTTCGCCGTCGGGGAGCCGTTGATGTTCGAGACGAAGTAGATGTCTTGTGTCGAATCGTGCAGCACGGACTCGGGCGTCGAGAACCCTGCCACGGTCAGCGCCTTGGTGGCGCCTGGCGCGGGTGGCGGAGCCGCAGCCGGCGCGGCCGCGACCGAATCGGCGACCGCGGCCGTATCGGTCGCGTCCGAAACGGGCGGCTTCCGATCGACGGGGACGCACGCCGCTGCAACGACGAGTGTCGTGCAAAGGACGGTCACTCTCATCGAGAATCATCCTCCTCGGCTAAGGCGGCGATGTGCCGCAACACGCGCTCGTGGATCGCGGCGACGATGCGGCCCGCGGGGAGCGTCCAATAGCGCTGTGGGAACATATCCACGACGTACGCCGTGCGCCCTTCGAGCCGCGTGCGGCCGCCGGGCAGCGGCGTCAGCCGGAACTCACCG
>WNFK01182772.1_pt1 | contig 26976 bp, 13 predicted proteins | sample 5400281 | NCBI WGS metagenome assembly WNFK01 (sample SAMN13153350, study PRJNA577476) | soil metagenome | isolation source: 20 cm soil on Douglas fir-dominated hillslope | place: USA:California | collected 2013-09-17
CGACTCCGCCGTGCGCACCACCTTGCCTTGGAAATTCTGGCCGGGGTACTGAGTAAGCTCCAGGAAAGCGCCGAGTCCCGCGCGAATGGAGGGCGCGTAGGCTTCCGGCACGCTGACATAAGCGCGAATGGGATCCGTCTGCGCGAGGGAAAAGAGCTGCTGCGATGCGCCGCCGTTCCCCGCGTTGATCAACGTGCCGGTATCCACGCTGCGCTTGGTAATGACGCCGCTGAAAGGCGCAAAAATATGCTTGAAGGATTCCAGTTCTTCGAGCCGCCGCACGTTGGCTTCCGAGGATCTTACGTTGGCGACTTTGGCTTCCAGATCACCGACGGCGTTATCGACTTCCTGCTTGGAGACGCCGTCCGTCTTGATCAGTTCCTGGTAACGCGTTGCGGTGATCTTGGAGAGATTGGAGTTGGCCTGCGCGGTATTGAGTTCGGCGCGCGCCTGAGACAACTGCTGATCCACTTCCGGAGTGTCGATGTCCGCGAGCAATTCGCCTTGCCGGACGCGGCTGCCGATGTCGTGATACCACTTTTTCAAATAGCCGTTGGTGCGCGCATAGATGGGCGATTCGACATAGGCTTGCATGGCGCCCGGGAGGACAAGGTCCTCCTCCGCCGATTCCACTGAGGCATGAATCACGGCCACAGTGGGAATCGCCCGTGTTTCCGTTTCCTTGGCGAGCGCCTGATACTGGGCGCGGCGCTGGAACAGCGTTGCCGCTCCGAGGACCACCAGCACAATCACGATGACGAAAAGAATCGTGAAGACCCGGCTGCCCTTTCCGCGCGGTTGCCCCTGGTCTACGTCATCCATCTGAACTCCGCCTCCCATCATCACCCCATCCCCACTTTCATTTCCAGAAAGAAAAATTTCAAAGCGATTCCGGCGACAGAGTCCCCCGTTGCGCCGATCTCCGCCCGCGGCGTCCGTGGATCATGGAGAAAACGCATGGCACAAAGAACAGCGTGGCGAAGGTGGCAAAAATCAGCCCACCGATCACCGCGCGGCCAAGAGGCGCGTTTTGTTCGCCGCCTTCGCCGAGTCCCACGGCCATCGGCACCATTCCAATGATCATCGCCAGCGCGGTCATCAGCACGGGCCGGATGCGCACAAAACCGGCTTCGAGAGCGGCATCGCGGGCGCCCTTGCCCTCATCCATCTGCTCGCGCGCGAAGGACACCATCAGAATACTGTTCGCCGTGGCTACGCCCATGCACATGATCGCGCCGGTCAGCGATGGGACGTTGAGCGTGGTACGCGTCAGCAGCAGCGTCCAGCAGATGCCGGCGAGCGCGCCGGGCAGGGCGGTAATAATAATGAAGGGATCGAGCCAAGACTGAAAATTGACGACGATCAGTAGATAAGCAAGCACGATCGCACCGAGCAAGCCAAAGCCCAGGCCGGCAAAAGAACTCTTCATGGTCTGGACCTGGCCGCGAATGACGATGTGGCTGCCCTTCGGCAAATCCTTCTCGATGGCCTGGACGCGCTTTTCCACTTCGTCGGCGACGCCGCCAAGGTCGCGGCCGTCCACAGCCGCGTAGACGTTGATCATCGGCTGCGTGGTGTAGTGTGATATTTCCGCGGGCCGGGCGATCGTCGAGGTTTTGACCAGGTTACCCAGAATCTGAGGTCTCGAACCCGGCATGCTGCCGCTGATGGGAGTATTTTGCAGCGCTTGGTAAGAGTCCACGCGATACTGCGGCTCCTGCACCGCCACGTTGTACTCCACGCCATTTTTCGGATCCAGCCAGAAAGCAGGCGCGGTCTGAAAGCTGGAGCTGAGCGAAACAAGAACGTTTTGCGCGACGTCGCGCGACTGCATGCCGACGGATTGAGCGCGGGCACGGTCGATTTCCATATAGAGCGTGGGGTTATCAAAGGCTTGCTGAACGTGGACATCCACCGCGCCGGGAATGTGACGGAACTCGTTTGCGAGTTTTTCCCCGATTAGATAATTTCCGCGCTGGTTCATGCCGGTGATTTCCACGTCGATGGGCGCGGGAGTGCCGAAGTTCAGGATCTGCGTGACGATGTCGGCCGGCTGAAAGAAGAACTGCACGCCGGGAAAACGCTGGGGGAGATTCTCGCGCAAATCGTTGATGTATGCCCCGGTGGGTTTGCCGCGCACTTGCTTGAGCTGGACAAGAATTTCCGCGTCCGAGCTCCCGATGGTGCCGGCGTTGCTGTAGGTGAGGTTGATCCCGCTGTAAGGCAAGCCGACATTGTCGAGGACCGTGGTGAGCTCGTCCTCGGGAATGGTTTCACGGATGACGGCGTTTACCTGGTCGGCGAGGCGCGCGGTTTCCTCAATGCGCAGACCGGTGCGAGCGCGCATGTGCAGGCGAATCTGCCCGGCGTCGACCTTCGGAAAGAAATCGCGGCCGAGAACGCCGACGAGCAAAACGGACAAAACGCAAAATGCCAGGAAACTTGCGGCGAAGAGCTTCGGCGAATGCAGGGCGATACCCAAGGCTCTCCGGTAGCCATCCCGGAATTTTTCAAAACCTCGCTCGAAACCCTGTTGATAGCGGCGGAAGAAGCCCATCTTTTCTCCGATGTGCTCCTCGCCGTGATATTCGTCGTCCGCGCTCAGGAGATACATGGCCATGGTCGGCACGATGGTGCGCGACCACATGGCGAAGCTTACGGCTTCGGCCAGTGGAACGAACAGGAATTTGGCCACGCCGGACAGAAAAAACATGGGAATGAAGACGATACAAATGCAGAGTGTGGAAACAAAAGCGGGCACGGCAATCTGCTGCGCGCCGTCGAGGATGGCCTGGACGGTTTCCTTGCCCATCGCCAGATTGCGGTTGATGTTTTCGATTTCCACGGTGGCGTCATCGACGAGGATGCCGACAGCGAGCGCGAGGCCGCCCAACGTCATGATATTGATGGTCTGGCCAAGGGCGCTAAGACAGAGGATGCTGACGAGAATAGACAAAGGAATCGAGACGGCAATGATCAGGGTGCTTTTCCAGTTTCCGAGGAAGAGCAGAATCATCACGGCCGTGAGGCAGGCGGCGATGATGGCCTCGCGGATGACGCCCTGGATGGAAGCCCGAACATAGAGCGACTGGTCGAAAAAGGTGGAGATGCGCATGCCCTCGGGAACCGAGGCTTTGTTGTAATCGAGCATCTGCTTGACCTTGTCGACGATTTCGATAGTGGAAGCAGAACCGGTCTTGTAGATGCTCATGAGCACGCCGCGCTGTCCATTGGACAGCACGATATTGGTCTGCGGGGAAAAGCCGTCGCGCACGTGAGCGACTTCCTTCATGTAAATCGTTGCGCCATTGACGGTTTTGACGGGGAGTTCGTTCAGTTCCAGGACCGTTTGCGGGCTGCCATTCATTTCCACGTTGTACTCAAGCGTGCCGAGCTTCGCCGTGCCGGTAGGGAGAATCAGGTTTTGCGCGCTGACGGCGTTTACGATGTCAACGGCAGAAAGCCCCTTGGCCTGGAGTGCCGTTGGATTAATATCGACGCTGATGACCCGCTGCTTGCCTCCATAAGGAAAGGGCGTGGCGGCGCCCGGTACGGCCGCCAGTTGCGTGCGGATAAAATAGTTGCCGAAATCGAAAAGCTGCTGCTCGCTGAGCGTATCGCTGGTCAGACCGATCTGAATGACCGGCACGGTCGAAGCCGAATAGATGATCACCAGCGGCGGCGTGGTTCCGGGCGGGAGGAACCGCAAGAATGTCTGTGAAATTGCAGTCGTCTGGGCGAGTGACGTTTGGATATTGGCGCCTGGTTGAAAGAAAACCTTGATGACGGCGATGCCGTTAAACGATTGCGACTCGATGTGCTCAACGTCATTTACAAGAGTCTGGATGCCACGTTCGACGTTGGAGGTGATGCGCTGCTCCATCTCTTGAGGTTGCAGGCCGTTGTACGTCCAGACGAGACTGATGACCGGGATGTTGATGTCGGGAAAAATGTCGACAGGCGTGCGCAGGAGCACTACTGGCGTAAGCAGGATTATAGCGAGTGCCATCACGACAAACGTGTATGGCCTCCGCAGTGCTAGTCGGACAATCCACATGAGGACTTAGTTCGCTCTCTCCTATCGGCGGAGCTCCATGGCTACCCCGGGCAGCTCATGCATCGCCGATTTAACTTAGACTCCTGGGAGCATTTTCTTGGGTACGGCCCTGAACGGGATGCGATCCATCGCGGCCGCTATCAGCTTCGTAAGCATCCCCTTGGGTCCGAGGGAACCGCATGCCCTGCCACTTGAAGCAAGATATCGCGCGAGTAAGTCACGCGCCGTGTATCAGTTAGAACCATCGACGGGCGTCGCTCCCCTTGCTTCCCCACCCGTTCGATGCCGACATTCTGACACAAGGTACACAGACGGCTCCATCCAAATTGGACGGCGCTCCGCGGCGATGGGTAAGGAAGGGTGATCGAGGGCGCGCGACGGGGCAAGCGCTATTTGTGGGTCATGGTGAAAACGCCATCCCAGCCGGAAGGAGGCTCATCGAAGAGATAGTCCTGGCAGCGCTTCCAGTAGGCGCGGGACGGGCCGTCGTCGGGCCATTTGTCGAGAATAGTCTGGAACGATTTCTGCGCGTCTTCCCAGCGGCGCTTGCGGTAGAGTTCATGGGCCCGTTGGAAGAGATCGAGACGGTTACGCATGAGTTCGTAAATGGCAACCGGTTGGAGTTTGCCTTTCACGCGGATGAGATCGAGTTCGCGAAAGACGTAGCCGTCGTCCTTGGCGGCGGAATACGTGGTTTCGTTGACCAGGATGTGCGTGCCGTAATCTTTATTCAGCCCTTCCAAGCGCGAGGAGAGATTCACGGTGTCGCCGAGAGCGGTGTAGCCGTAACGGAGCGCAGAGCCCATGTTGCCGACGCTGGCCACGCCGGTGTTCAGGCCGATGCCGATGTCGAGATGCGGCTGGCCTTCGGATTCCCATTTCTTCTGCATGTCGCGGACGCGCTCCATCATTTTCAGAGCTGTATGGCAGGCTCTGGCCGCGTGGCCGGGTTCTTCGAAGGGCGCGCCCCAGAAAGCCATCACGGCGTCGCCGATGTACTTGTCGAGAGTGCCGTGGTGCTCGAAGACGAGGCCGGTCATGTCCGAGAGGTATTGGTTGAGAAAAAGGGCCAGATCCTGGGCGTCGAGTTTTTCGGATATGGTGGTAAAGCCGCGGATGTCGCTGAACATCACGGTGATTTCGGTTTTTTTCGGCTCGACAAGCTGCGGGTTCACCAGAAGGCGGCGGATGACTTCGGGGCTGAGGTATTGGCCGAAAGCGGAGCGGACGCGGCGCTTTTCTTTTTCCTCGAACAGCGAGCGATACAAGGAGACGAGCAGAACATTGGAAGTCAGGGTGAGAGCGGGCACGCTGAAATTGAGCCACCAGCCGCGCAGGAATGCCGCGTAATCCACGGCTACGAGCGCCGCCAACAGAGCCATGCCGAACCACATCCAGCGGGGAGAAACCAGTGCCATCCAGGTGCCCAACGGGATGCCGAACAGCAGAATTAAAATAACGTCACAGAGGGCTTGTTTCGCGCCGCGTTTCAAGAATCGGTCATTCAGGATGTTATCGATGACGTTGGCGTGAATCTCCACTCCCGGAAACGTTGTGCCTCCAAACGGCGTCGCCCGCAGGTCTCCTATTCCCGTGGCAGTAGCACCAACGAGCACAATTTTGTCACGGAAGGTTTCCGGAGCGAACTTGTGCGCCAAGACATCGGCCATCGAATAATGCGCGAAGGCGCCCGCCGGGCCTTGATAATTGATCATGATCTGGCCGCGGCCGTCCGGATGTATGCGAATGTTGGGGCCGAGTTGAATCTCCGTGATCCCCACCGGGCCGTACGTGAGAATGGTTTGTTCCGACTTAACTCCCAGAAATGCGCGTGTCGTCATCACATCGAGAGAAGCGTAAGTGTCCCACTCGTCGAGATTCTGCGAGCGCCCGTAAGGCAAAATAAGAGTCGCCCGGCGAATAACCCCATCGGCATCCGGCGGAGCATTGAAGAAACCGACCCAGGAAACATCGCCAGCCAGGGCGGTAGTCAGGGGAGCGATGTTGGCCTCAGCTCCTTTCGGGAGCATTCCGGCAGCTGCAAACTCCTCGATCAAATGGATGCGATCCTCCTTTTGGAATCCTTGCCGAGTGCCGATGACCTGAGGAAACGCGAAAAAACCAAGCTGGTTTGCATACTCATCCAAGGTGGCGCTGTCGATGCCCCGTATATCCGCGTCCGTGTACAGGAAAAAATTGCCCAAGACGACCGGTCCGAACCGCCGGATAGCTTCAGCGAATTGTTTGTCGGCGTCCGACGCCACCGCGAGCTTTTGCACCTCAGAGGCGACCCAGGGATCTATTGGCACGCCCGTTTTTTTTCGCTCTTCCAGCTGGGCCCAAAGCATGCGCAGCGCAGCCGAGTTGCGATCCAGTTCCGGCTTGCTGAAAGTGATGTCAAATCCGGCGACTTTGGCGCCATCGTCGTGAAGGGCATCCAGCATTCTTGCGAAATAGGTGCGGGGAAAAGGCCAGCGGCCGATAACCTCCTGGGAGTGTTGATCGATATCCACGATGACGATGCGCGGATCGGGCCGCGTGGCTCCCCGCGGCCGGTAACGAAAGCGCGTGTCGAGAGTATCCAACTCCAGCCGCTCCACAAATTCGAGCAGGGGGGTCCTTTTCTCTTGAAGAAAGACAAGGTAATAGAGCGACAGCGCCGAGATGGTGATGATGAGGCTGAGGAGAAACGAGACGCGATGACGCCACCAAGTTTGAAGCAGCTCGTAGAGGCTGAATAGGCCCCGCCGCTGCCAGAAGCCTTCTGACGGAACTGGCATCGCGTGCCGGATGCTACTCGCGGAAGATGAAGTTCAGCCGGACGCCGGAGACTTCAACGAGATCGCCGTCGTTCAGACGCACAGGGCCGGAGATGGGAGTGCCATTGACGTTGGGCACCTTGTCGCCGGGACCGAGGTAGTAGCCGTCATCGCGCTGATTGATCTGCGCGGCCATATGAGGCTTGAACCAGCCCATGAGGCGAACGCTGGCCATGGCGGATTTTCCGATGACGGTAAGTTTGTTGATCAGGACATACTCTTTCTGATCGGTCTTGCCATTGAGAACGACAAGCGTCGGGACTTTCATGCGAGCTGAGGCAAACTGCATGGATTCGCCCATGGCGGCAGCCTGCTGGAGCATCTGACGGCGTTCCTTGGTGTCCAGCACCATGGTTTCGTCGATGCGCGGCGTGGCGGTTTTGCGGCCGGAGTCCCAGGGGACCGGCGCATCGCCGCTGGTATCGACCTTGATTCTGTGCTTGCCGATGTGGACATTATCGCCGTCGTGCAGAGTGGCGCGCTCGACGCGGAGATCGTTCACAAAAGTGCCGTTGAGACTGTCGAGGTCTTCAACGACCATGCGGCCGGCCTCAAAATAGATTTTCGCGTGATAGTTGGACACGGCGAGGTTATCGACGGGCAAGTCGTTGTCCGGAGAGCGGCCAATGGTTAAGGGGCGGCTGCCCACGGAAACCTCTTTCACGATTTTGTTGTTAAACATGAGGCTGAGCTTCGGCATCTCAATTTCCTCCAGCGCTACCATTTGAACCTTGATTTTTGGCCGTCCCACCGCGCAACCACGAAAACCACCCCCTGGATTCCTTTTCGATTCGCGCAATCACGACGGTGATATTGTCCGGGCCGCCTCGCTCATTGGCGAGTCCGACGAGTTTTTCCGCGGCCCGAGCGGGATCGGTCTCGGCCTGGAGCGTTCCCGCGATTTCGGGTTCCGTGACCATGCGCGACAATCCATCGGAGCAGAGCAGCAGAACATCCAGGGGGAAAAGCGTGTGCTCCTCAGCGTCCACTTCGATTAACGCTTGTGCGCCAAGCGCGCGCAGCAAAACGCTTTGCATGCCGCTTTCTTCAGCTTCGGCGGCCGTCAAAATGCCGCGCCGCACCTGTTCGGCCACGAGAGAATGATCCCGCGTGAGCTGAAGCAAGCTGCCGCCGCGGAGTAAATAGGCGCGGCTGTCACCCACGTGAGCGATGCTGAGTCTTGCGCCATCGATCCACACCGCCGTCAGAGTCGCGCCCATGCCGCGCCGATCAGGATTCTTTTCGGCGGACTTGAAAATGTACCTGTTGGCCAGATGGACGGACGTAGTAAGGTGTTTTGTCCGGGCGCTCCAATCGGGCTGTACTGCGCCGATGAGCGGGGCTGCGGGATTGGTTTCGGCGTCGAGGCAGTGTTTCACGACTGTTTCAACAGCCATGGCGCTGGCGATTTCGCCGTGGGCTTCGCCTCCCATGCCGTCGGAAAGCACGAAGAGGTTGAGAGGCTCGACGATCTTGTAGCAATCTTCGTTGTTCGTACGCACGCGACCCACATCGGTCACGCCGCCACTTACGATTCGCACACGAACTCCCCTCGCCGCTCGGGAAACTACACCCGGGCCCACGCGCGTACCGGGCAACTCTATTCCCACGCTAACAGAGGCCCAAGGACGGCGAAAGGCTTTGAACCCTACTGATTACTCGCTCTTTCGCTACATGGGGGCCAGGGGAGTGACGCGACCTCTCGCAGTTGGCGAAAGAGCGAGTAATCACACTATTCTTTGCCTGTCTTATTGCCGACGTTTTCGCGCCGGGGGCTAATCCTCAACGGTTTCCGCCAGCGGCTTCCGGGGCGCGGACACTGCTGCTGCCGCGGCGAATCGTTTCGGGCGAGCGCGCCACGCTTGCGGTGCTGGACGTGAACGGGCGGTTGACTCCGGGCGTAACGGTGAATTTCTCGAACGGGGACCGGCTCACGACCGATGCGACAGGCAGGGCCCTTTTCGTGGCGCCGCTGAATCCCGGCGTGATTTATGGTTCGATTTCGGGACGTACGGAGCGAGTGGCCACCGCGATTCTCTCGCCCAGCGAGGCCGCGTCGACTTCGATCGAAGTTTCATCCGCGCCGCGCGTGGCTTCCTTGACGGATCGGGCTGAACTTTTTGGGTGGGGCTTCTGCGGAGACGCTGACTCCAACCAAGTGACGATCGCGGGGCAGCCAGCGATCGTGCTAGCGTCTTCGCCAACGGCGCTGGTCGTGCTTCCTTCCCCGGACCTGCAGCCCGGCAGCGCGACCGTGAAGTCTCCTGCGCTTCCATCACATTTGTTGGGCTCAATCTCGAAGCCGACTCTTCTCCATTGAAGCCGGGCGAGCACCGGGCCGTTACGGTGCGAGTGCGAGGGACGACGGCGAAGATTGCGCTTGATGCGCGGAACCTCTCGCCGGAGATCGCGGAACTTTCCGGGGGCAATCCGGTGCGAGCCATGAGCAGCGGAGGCGCGGAGAATTTTGCCCGGTTTGAGGTCGTGGGGCAGAAGAACGGTAGCTTCCTGATTTCGATCCGGCTGGTGCCTTCGCTGGATCGTCCGCTACCGTGAGATCTTGCGGGAGAACCCCGGTTCACCCTAAGAACGATGGAGAAGCCGAATAGATTCTTGCCGGTCTGCGCTATTGGGGCCCCCCTCTTTTGGAAGTGTTGCATCTAAAAGACTTAGGAGTTGACATAACTACGGAAAGAGTTGCGCTTCTTTTTGCTCAAGGCGGGGTTGGCTAATGATGCCTCTCTTGGCGGCGACGAAACGGAGGGAAAAGCGGGAGCAAGCTCCCGCACTCCAAATAAGAAGTGGCAGCCGAGGCTGCCGCTCTTTGCGTCAAGTCAAACTTTGACCCGAGGCAATTATACCACACGAGCTCGGAAAGATCCGGAAAACCGCCCAGGCGGCAAGAATCCTGCAGAAAGCTAAGCTTACGCGCCCTTCTTAATGCTGGCCTCCGAAGGAAGCGGGAGAGGGCCCTGAGGATTCTCGAAAGGGAGCTCAGGAACACCGGCGCCGAGCATGGTTTCGAGAGTGTTTTGGGCCCTCTCGAAAAGCTTGTCGGACTCGCTGTAGCTTTGCTGGGCGTTCTTCAGATGGGTGCCGAGAGTGCCGAACTTGTCCGCAAATTTCTCCATTTGCTTTTCCATCCCGGAGAGGGCTTCCAGGATGCGCTTGGCATTTTCTTCCATCTGCATGCCTCGGAGGCCCATAGAGATCACACAAAAATGGGCGTAGAGGGTATTCGGGGAAACGGCAACGACGTGTTTATCACGGCAGTAGGCGTCGAGGGCCTGGCCCTTACTGTCCTGCGTTTGCAGAAGCTCATAGTAGACGCTTTCTGAAGGAACGAACATCAGGGCCACATCGAGCGTGCCTTCATCAGGCACGATATATTTTTTGCTGATCGCGTCGGCATGGCCCTTCACGGCGGTGGCGAAGGCGCGGCGCGCTTCGTCGCCCTCGGTGCTGATTCTGCGGTAGGCATCGAGAGGGAACTTCGAGTCCACGGCCATTAACTTTTTGTCGCGGAGCTTGATGACGGCGTCTGCAGCTTCTCCACTGGAAAAGCGATACTGCATCTCGTACTGCGCGCGGGGAAGGGAATCCTCGAGCAAGCGCTCGAGGGTCACTTCGCCCAGGGAGCCGCGCGACTTGGCGCCGCCCAAAATGCCCTCGAGTGTCTGCGCGGTCAGGGACATCTGTTTGCCGGCTTGCTGGACTTCGCCGAGCTGGCGCTGAATCTGGCTGATCTGGTCGCGGGTGTTCTTGAGCTCGTCGGCCATCTTGGTTTGCGCGTCGGAAGTCATCTGGCCGGTGATTTGGGCGGAGTTCTTGATGGCGTCTTGCAAGGCGGGTGCGACGCTGTCGAGGCGCTGCGCGACATTCTTGGCGATGGTTTCCAATTGTCCAGTGCTCTGAGCTTGCGAGGTTGCAATCGTCTGCACCTGCGAGCCTTGCAGGACGAGCCAGAGCACTAGGACCGCCACGACGATTACGACTCCAATCGAGACTACGGTCATTCTTTCTCCAATTCGTTGACGGGAAACGGTCTTGTTACTTTAGCAGAGGTCGAAGGTCCAAAGTTGAAAGTTGAAAGTTGAAAGTTGAAAAGAGAAAAAGAGAAAAAGAGAAAAAGAGGAAAGGAGGAAAAAGGAGCGACCAACGCCGGGAAATGCAGCACTCCGGGGCTCGAAAAGAAAGAGGGTCCCGGGGCGGGGACCCTCATGAGGCTGGGAAACTGGGCAGGCACCGAAGAGTTTGGTTACCAGCTCACCTTAAGGGCAAACTGGAACTGGCGCGCATCGTAAGAAGCGGTTGGCTGGCCCGCGCTGCAGGTCGAGCCGGCCAAGGGATCGCAAACCTGATTGACCGCTGCAATGTTGGTGCGATTGAGGAGGTTGAAAGCATCGGCGATGACGTCGATCTTGAAGCGCTCGCCGAGAGGAATGCGCCGGGAGAGGCGCATATCCCACTGGAAGAAGTCGGGTGATGTGAAGCGGTTCCGACCGAGGTTTCCATTGCAGCCTGCGGGTGGAGACACGAGTGGTACCTGAAACGTCGAGCCATCGTTGTTGAGACACACGCTGGCCGGACCGAAGGTCACGCCGGGGATGAAGGGCGAAGATGTGGCGCCGCCAACCGAAGGCCGGGCTTGTGAGGCGCCCAAGTCCAGGCGCGTATCCGTGGCCGTGATGATGTTGAAGGGGCGGCCGGAAGAGAACTCGATGATCGGCGAAACCGTGAAATCGCCGAAGAAATGCCGAAAGAAACCATCACCGGACGTGGAGCTGCCGGATTTCAAGACGGCGCTGGTCACCCAGCGGTGGCGCTGGTCGTTCACTGAATTGGACCGTTCCAAGTTGGGGAAGCGGCTGTCCTGAGGTTCGAGAGGCGATTGCAGGTCAGTCGAGTCGTCGATAGAGTGCGACCAGGTATAGCTGGAGAGCACCTCGATGCCCTTCGATAGACGCTTCGAGAGGTCAAAGGACAAAGCGTTGTACCAAGAGTTGCCGTTGGAAAGCTGGGCATCGACGCTGTTGAAGGCTACGGGAACCCCAAAGCCTGTTGGGTATCCGGCAGCATGCGCTAGTTGAACCAACCCGGGGTACTTCGATAATCCTCCAAATGACGGGTTTGGTCCCGAGGGCCGGAAGAAGTTGAACGCCGCGGGCGTGCCGACAAACGAGCCGTTGAAAGAGGATAGAGCCGCCGGGCATCCGCCAAGCACTCCCAAGATGCCACCCGCACCGGGCACGGGGCCGTAACCGCATGTGTTCGCTGAGGGTGCCAATGGCGTGGAGGGGACAGATACGCCAAGAGGGCTCGACGAGCAGGTGGTGATGCCCGCCGCCTCTGTGCCAGGAGCCTAGGATCCGTGGAATTCACGTCCTGAGGCCGGTTCAGGTGCAATCCACGAGTCCACTGGTATCCCAAGCTGAATTTCCAGGATTCTGAGATTTGGCGTTCAATCGTGAGGTTCGCCTGCTGCGCATAGCCGTAGACGAAATTTTTCCCTACGGGAAGCGTGAAGGGCAGAACGCCAAGCGGAAATCCTGCATTGAGATAGTTTTGATTGGCAAAGAGAGAACCGGCAGCAAAGGGATCGAAGCGCTGTTGATTCGCCTGATACCCCAGCGTCAGCGAGGTCGGAATGGCAAGGTAGATCGAGTTGGCGTTGAGCACGCCCTGAAAGATGGAAGAACCATTCAAATTTCCGGGGCTGTCCGCTCCGCCGCCGCAATAACCTGGGGGCGGTGTAGGGCCAGCGGGGAAGGGCAACAAACCGCAAGCCGAGGGTGTGCCGCCTCCGGAGAGCAATTGCGTGGAACGCCCGCCGTCCGCAGTGGCGGAGTCGAAAGCGACGGCCAGCAATGGATGGTCATAAAAAATGCCGTAACCTGCGCGAATGACAGTCTTGCCATTGCCAGCGGGATCCCAAGCCACACCAAAGCGCGGCGCCACATTGTTAAAGTCGCGGGGGATTCCTTCGACGACGCCGAGGGTTTGTTCCGCCGCGGCGTTGATTCCCGGAAGGGGCGCAAAGAGGGGCGAGATCTCCACGTCGTAGCGAACGCCATAGTTGAAAGTCAGGCGGTCGCTGAAACGCCAGCTGTCTTGCCAGAAGAAGCCGAAGGGAAGGTTGTCGAAAGGCTGATTGGAATTGCCAATGCCCTGGATGTAAGTGGTCGGGATTCCGAGACCGTAGGATTGCATGGCAGTCGTCCCTGGCAGAGCGGTCACTCCAGGAATGTTGTTAGGAAAACCAAACGTGGAGGCCGCAAACCCGCCGAAGTTTACGTCGCCGCCGAAGTCGAGTTCGAAGATTTGTTTTTTGGAAGAGCGGAGCTGAATCACGTTAGCGTCCGCGCCCATCTTGAAATTGTGTCTGCCGCGGATAAGGCTGAAGTTGTCCGTGAATTCGAATCGCCGTTCGATACGATTGACCGGGGAGTAGGGCTCGCGGCCAAAGTACGCGAACCCGGGGATATTCACGGCGATCTGATCGCCGCCGGGAAGTTGCGAGAAGCCAAAGTGCAGGCCGCGGCGCGCGATCTGCATGCGGAATTGATTGAGGTCCGTTCCGCCGATGACGGTGTCATGCTGGAAAGTGAAGTTGAGGTCACGGGACTGGTTGTAGCCGGCCCGCGAACCGGAGTTCTGTCCGAACACCTGATTTTGTGACGTGGACGGCAGACCGGTGACCAGCGAAGGAGAGACACCGACGCGGAGGAATGAATAGTTGCGATTGTTCCAATGATGATCGATGCGCGCTGACCAAAGGCTAGTCTTCTCCATGACCGGATAGTTGCCGCGTATGCTTCGCAGGCCTACGAAGGACGCGGGCAGGGGTGCTACGTAGACGCCAAAATTGGAGCAAGTAGCTCCATTGTTAAGAGATTGACCCGCGGGGCAGGCCACTGGTACCGGAAATTGGGCTCCGGGAGTGGCGGTGGGTGGAAGGCCCTTGGACTGATAGAAGCCATTTGCCACAGCCCCGAAATCGAACTTATTGAGCGCCACGCTTGAGGCCGATGCCATGAAAACTTCGTACTGCGCGGCGAGGTTTGTTAAACCCGCGCCCAGCAACTTTTGAACTGCGGCGTCCTGATCCCTTGTCAGAAATAGAGTGGCCCCCGGTATGAATTGTGTCTTGGCCTGGACCAGGCCAAAATTGTCCGCCCCGATGCTGGAAAATCCGGTCTCTTCGCGTTGCGTGTATTCGTAGGAAAAAAAGTAAAAGGTCTTGTCCTTCTTGATCGGACCCCCGAAAGTGAGGCCACTTTGAGTGCGTGTGTAGCCCTGTTTGGTCGGCTGGAGCACGCCATTCGCGTCGACTTCACCGGAAAACGCATTGCGCGCCTGAAAGGCTTTGTTCCGGAAGAATCCGAAGAGGTCTCCGTGGAACTTATTCCCGCCGCCCTTGGTCACGATGTTAATGACGCCGCCGGTGGCACGGCCATACTCGGCATTGTAGTTGCTAAGGATAAGCTGGAATTCCTGCACGCCTTCCTGAGAGATGGTTGAGCGAATGCCGTTGACAGAGTTGTCGCCGGCGTCGGCGCCATCCACACTGACCAAGTTCGAGCGTTGGCGTGCGCCGCTAACATTGAATCCGCTGCTGGGAGCGGGACCGATGGTGGGAGAAACGTCGCGGGTGGTCTTCGAAAATAAGCGGGTAAAGTCGAAGAAATTGCGGCCGTTGATAGGGAGAACTTCGATCAGGAGTTGGGGAACCGTATTTGAGACTTCCGTCTTGTCGGGTTCGATGAGAGAAGACTCTGCGGACACTCTGATGGACTCTACCTGCCCTTTCACCCCGAGCCGCGGATCAATCTTGACGTTTTCGCCGACCGTCAGCGTAAGCGACTCATTCTTGTAGACCTCAAAATTCGCTCCGCCATCCACACTCATCTTGTACTGGCCGGGGGGAAGTCCCACGAGGTTGTAGCGGCCGGCATCATCGGACTCTGCTGTCCGCGTCGCTCCGGTGGCGGCGTTGACCACCGTGACTTTTGCTCCTTTAACGGCGGCTCCGGAAGAATCGACGACCGTTCCCGCGAGGGTGGCCGTGTTTACGCCCTGCGCATGGGATATCCCGCCGCAGACAAACGCACACAGCGCCAGCAGTGCCATGACCTGCAGCGAAGCTGTCCATCGAAAACACAAACCCGAGTACCTCGAAATTGACACACACACACCCTGTCTGCGTTGCATGAATCCTCCAGTTGTAGCACCGACTGATTTTCCGCTACCCCTAGCGGTGGCGGGGTATCCCACCGATTCTCGAACAGTACAATTGATTACACGGCTTTTACTGCAATATATCGTCGCTTTCAACTGAAAACTTCCACACCGTCCTCCAAAACGAACTAGAAGGGAAGCGGCAGCCCCTTTAGCTCTTCGACGACTGACTGGACTGCGCCGAGAGCACCGAGGACCAGCGCAGAATGTACGAAAGCGGGAGGACTGGCAAGAGACAAGGTACGAAATGCCCGGTGGAAAGCGCGATGTCGTCTCTTGTCGTCATGTGTAGAGAACCCTTCAGCAACTTCAGTGACGAAGCGCAGTCCAGAGAAGTACCGCGATGAAGTCACCCACCTCCAAAACTATCCCAGGCCCTTCCTTGCTATTCAAATCAAAGCTGAGATTCAGGCAGCGTGCGGGGCACCGCGCTGAGTCAGGTTCGAGATTGACGGGCAATCCTTCTTCTTTAGAGGTTGCAAAGCGACGACGCATCATGCAATCGGAGATGGGAAACCGGTCAGGTGCTATTGCCATTCTGGAAATCAGCAACAAGGTCGAGGCTTCACTCGAGCGTTTCGATTCGCTAGAGTCGCACTAGTACTTTGATAGAACCGTTTCAGTCTGGAAATTCGTAGCGGAGGGTTTATGAAGAGGAATGCCCCCGTCCTCATCTTGGTTGCCATTATCGCCCTTTCTGGCTGCGGCGGGGTCTCTCAACTGCCCGGGCCAACATCCATCGTCGTAACCATGATTTCCCCGCCTCCGTCTTCACTTCCGGCCGGGGGGACAGCAAGTGTGGCCGCCACAGTCTCCAATGACACAGCCAACGCGGGCGTGAGCTGGAGTTGCACCCCGAGTGCTACTTGCGGTTCCTTCAATCCAGTTTCCACAGCAAGCGGCGCCAGCACGACGTATACGGCGCCCTCATCGGCGCCAGCGGGGGGACAAGTTGTCATCATGGCTAGCTCCATGACGGACAGCTCGAAGAGAGCCAATGCGTCGGTCATGATCACAGGAACGTCATCGAATGCCAGCTTGAACGGACGGTACGCCTTGTTCTTGACAGCGGCTACGGGCAACCAGGGCACCAGTGTGTGTGCAGCCAGCATTGCAACCGACGGAAAAGGGAACATCACGGGCGGTGTGGAGGAGTTGACCGCCCCCGGGTTCTTTGACCTCGTGGATGTCATCTCGGACGGAACTTACTCGATCGACGCCAACGGACACGGCACGATGAGGATTCACACCGTAAACTTCGAAACTCTCGTATTCAGCTTTGTTCTCACTTCCGCTTCTCATGCTCTTATTGTTGAAGTCGACGGAGATCCCGCGAGCGGGACGATGGACTTGCAGCAGCCCGCCGGGGCGAGCTTTACCGCCGCACAGATCTCGGGCAACTACTCCTTCGCGATGGACGGAGTCGATAATTCAGGCGCGCTGAATCATATGTCCCTCGGCGGCAGTTTTGCCGCGGATGGAATCGGCACTTTGACAGCCGGCACCCTGGACATAAATAACGGTGGAACTTTTTCAACCTCGTCATTCACGGGAAGCTTCACTGCACCGGATACCAACGGGCGCGGAACGATGCACCTGAGCACGGGAAGATCTTTCGTCTATTACATCATTTCGCCGAAAGCGTTCCGTGTCTTTGAAGGAGACAATCCAACTAATATAAGTTTCGTCGGCGGAAGCGCCTACGCGCAGGGTTCTGCAGGCTCTTCCAACGCCGCACTTTCCGGCAAATTCGTTTACCAGCATCATGGCTGGAGCTCTCCGGGGCGTACCGTCGCGGCCGGCCAATTCAGCGCGGACGGCATGGGGAAGGTTACCGGGGGAGTGTCGGACTCGAATTCCGGTGGATCTCCAACCACAGTCTTCACAGGAAAGTCTGTCACAGGGACGTATATGATCTCTGGAAGTCCCAGCGGCAATCTGAGTCTCACCGACGCGGCGGGAACCTCCACATTCAACGTTTACTTGGTTGACCCTGCTCTCAACATCCTCGACCCGGGCAATTCCAGCGGAGGAGGCGGCGCGTTGCTTCTTCACACGGATGCCAGCATTACCGGCACGGGGATGTTGATTCCCCAGGTCATCTCAGGTTCCCCGGCCATCTCGCAGAATCACGGTCTGAACCTGGTCAACTCAGTAGACACCGTAAATGTGGCTACTGTGAATGAAGTGCATCTGGTGGGCAGACTCGCAAGCGATGGCGCGGCCAATTTCACTGGAACGGCCGACTATGGTCAGAACGGCTCCAATATCCAGATCGTTGTCAAGGGCAACACCCTCTCCGGCACATTCGCCGCAGACAGCGTCAACGCGGGTCACTTTACGGGCACCTTCACGCTCGGCACTGACCCCGCTATTGCTTTGTTTCCATTCATATCGCCAGCAGTTTCGACGTTTCAGGTTTCCTACTATCAAGCCAGCAGCTCGCAGGCCCTGGTCATCCAAACCGATACATCCGCGGATGCGTGGGGGTACCTGCTCAAGCAGCTGCCTTAGCCACCTCAGAGTGAAGACTCATCTTGCAGAATTCCTGGCGCCCCAGAGGGGGATGCCCAATGACCACCGGTCGCGCGCGAATTCCACTCTATAACTGGAGATGACGCTGGACGAGTTTGCGGAGTTTTTCGCGGTCTTCATCGCGCATGTGGACGAATTCCACGCCGCTGCCCTCCGGTCCGATATTGCGGACGACGGCGGTGAAATTGATCTTGCGGAAACCGGCGCGGACTTCGAGCTTGATCGAGTCGCCGACACTAAGTTTCCGGGGGGACTCCAGATAGGCGCCGCCCAGGCTGATCGTCTTTACACGGGCAAGGCCTGCCGGCACGCCCTCGATCTGTGCCCGAAGCGGTGACTCAAGTGGAACTCGAACGTAGCGGCGCGGGATGACGTAGCCGGAGCTCGATTGCGCCGGCGCTCCAAACGCAGCGGCCGCCTGCTTGAACGATGGACGATTCTCGATCAGCGCCAGCGCATCTTCGGCTGCGGCGCGTAAGCCTGCAGGTTCCGCATAGGTGAGTCCTTCACGGTTCTCCGCCAAGGTGCGAAGAAGCTCGGCTGCTTCATAGGCACGCATGCGGCCGAGCGCTTCGATGGCCTTGATGCGCACATACTGGTCGCGCAAGGTTTCATGCTCACCGGCAGCGATTTCCATGAGCTGCGGCACGGCGGTGGTTTCCTGCGCCAGGCCGAGCTGGTCGATCATCATGGGAACGACCATGGGATGGGCGTCGGCGAGAATGGCCGAGAATACGAAAGCGGTGCTCACCGCCGATGCGGAATTGTTCGGGCGCGAGAGTTCGCTGACCGCCAAATCCTGAAGGTTCCATTCCCAACTTGCCATGGCGCGTGCGAGGCCGCGCAGCAGCCGCTCCGGGTCCGCCGCTGCGAGAAGCTTGATGGCCGCGGTCACGCGCTGCCGGCGGGCTTCGTAGAGCCGCGTTTCGAGAAGATTCAGAACGGGCACGCCGATCGTCCGCAGGAGACGCGCCATCGCCGGCACCATTTCGGCGCCGCGTGGTTCCGTGAGCAGCAAAGTCATGCGGTCGAGCAGCCGCTCGGGATCACGCTGCAAAAGCCGGGGCAGGATTGGATCCAGTGCGCGGTTGGCCAGGGCAGCGTCCACCAGCAAGAGCCAGCGATCCTGTGCGACAAGGCGGTTTGCCAGAGCTGCCATGTGATCGTGCTCAATATCCTGAGGAACGCGCTCCAGACCGGTCAGGATGGTTTCGAAACTGGAATAGTCGGCGCGACTCACGGCAACACGCCCGAGGGATTCGACGAAGGCGGCGAGCAGGGCGGCGGTTTCGGGGGCCTTTTCCATGTCGAGAGCTTTCATGGCCCCACGGCTCAGGTCTTCCGGCAGCTGATTGGGCCAGAGGGATTCGATAATCGATGACAGTTCATTGAGTCCGGCGGCAACAAAGCGCCTTGCCGAAGGGTCGGCATGTTCGAGGCGGCGCGCATAATTCAAGACGATGTTGCGCGCTTCGCGGCGAGGAGCGTCGGCGCCGGCATCGGCAAGTTGTCCGAGCGTATGGCGCAACGCTGCAACCGGAACGCACCAGACATCCGGGCTGCGCAAGACAGCCGATTTTTCGCGTGGTGAAAGTTCCACCCAGAATCGATCGATCAGCTGTTCACGGTGCGTGTCCGTTGCCCAGGTTACCGCGAGCGACGAGAGATGCTGCGAAGAGTGCGGACCAGAATAGCCGCCGGCCTCGACGATGACATCGGTCAAGCGAAAGATCGTCGGCCTTACGGACAAGGCGGTAAGCGAGCCGCTGGAAAACTCCGCGGTGAGGAACTCAAAAACGATGTTTTCGGAGAGGCGCAACAGATAGGGTTGCGGCCGTTCGCCTTCGCGGGGGCCATACTGGGAGACCGAGCTGAGCAGCATGCACACGCTGTCGCGGCTGGCTTCTTCCATCGCGCCGTGAATCGCGCGCGCTGCTTCTTCCGGGGAAAGACCGCGCGCGCTTTCAAGCGGCGGAGTCAGCCGTGCCAAGAGCCGCAGGCTCGCCACGAGGTCGTCAAAGTCTGGCGCCTGGATGGGGGCATCGGCCGTCTCTCGCGGGGAATGCCCACCATAAGCTACGAGCGCGGCAATGAGACTTGCCAACACCGTGTCCACCCTGCGCTCCGTTTGCGTATTAACGGAAATGCCTTCCACGTGGTTCTCCAGAAGTCGCGCCGGCCACCAGGCATTGTCCCCACCGTTCGCCGGCTCTTCCGATCTTAGCAACGAAGCCTTCACGAGTCGCGCGAGCGTGTCCAGTTCGCCTACATGGAATTTTTTCGAGAAGTCCAGCGCATAAATTCCGGCGCGGTGCAGGTCGGTCGCCAGCGCCTGCATTTCTCCCCGCACGTCCGGCAGATGGCCGTCACCGATTCTCGGCGCCACCAGCCCGCCGCGCTCCACGCGAATCTCCAGCCCGCCCAGAATTTCGGTGGTGTTGCGGATGGAATCGTAAGCACTGTCCAGACTGTCGAGCCTGCGCGGATGATCCTTCTCGTAAAGGCGTTCCGACCGCATGAGCAAGTGCAGGTTTCGGAGTGCACGCTGAACTTCGATGGCCTTGTGGTCCGTGTGGCCTGCTGGAATCCGGGAGACCGCATTTGCCAGCAGACGCAGCGAGGTACGAGGCGTGGCATCCGGATTTAATTGCGGCGACGAAGTCTCGCGCTTCGCTTCATGGACAGGTAGTGTGGCCCTGAGGACCAAAGGACTCTCCAATTGCTTCTTACGGTTCGTTCGCGCCGCTTCGAGCGGCGATGGAACCCGCCTGCAGTCTGGCGATCTCGCGTCAGGGCAGGCAGGCCCTACCTATAAGGCAAGCACGCCTCCGGCCTGAACCTGATTGAGCTAAGTCATTTCTGTTGAACGAAATCCATATAAGGTCCTAAGACTCGAGTTGAGCCACTGTAACAAAATGTTACGTTTTGGGTAGACCCTTCAGGAGTTCGTTTAGGGAACCATACGGACTGAATTCCAAGCAGTTGAACGGTTTATTTCTCGTGGAGCGATTCATTAATCGTGACGGTGCCACCTTCGCTCACTTGGACCGTTCGCTTTGCCAGCTGAAATCCATTCAACCTCAGCGTCACCGTGTGCAACCCGGAAGGCACCTGCACGCGAGCCGGTGTGAACTGTCCGGTGGAGGTTCCGTCCACGATGATTTCTGCGCCTTTGGGAGTGGAGTTCACCTGTGCCCAGGCGACGCGGCTTGCGGATTTTTCGTTCAGCGGCACGTTGAGCTGCGTCTGGATATTGTCCTTGACCTGAATGCCTCCGGCATAAGGCTCATAACCCTGGAGCCGCAAGACGAGGTTGTACTGGCCGGGAGCGAGCGGCAGCGTTACAGGCGTCTGACCTGACTGCTTCGCTCCGTTGATGAAGACATCGGCACCCGGCGGCTGACTACTGATAAAAATGCCTTTGGCCAGCGATTCGAGTTTGATTTTCTGGTCCTGGGCGTCGCCACTCTTTACTTGCAGCGCGGTCTGAACGGATTGATAGCCGTCCTTTTGAACTTCGAGGCTGTAGCGCGAAGGAGACAAATTGTTAAAGCTGCAGGGCGTTTCGCACCTGTTCAGGACATGGCCCGCAGGTCCGTGCAACACGGCAGTAGCACCGATCACGTCGGTCACGACATGAATCGCTCCGTGCCCGGCGGTAGGAACCGGGTGCGAGCCCTCGTCAGGATTACCTGTGGCAACGGGAGTGTCGTCGTACTCCAGATGATCGATCACGCGGACGTCCGAAGGGGCGTTCCGCAATAATTTCAAGAGTGCGCCATGTTCCGCCGGCCGGAGCTTTCCCGCGAGCGTCAGCGTGTTGCCGGCGGCCTGAACTCTTACATGGCTGCTTAATCCTCTTTCGGAAATGGCCTCTTCGATCCTGCCTTTGTATTCCGCGGCTTTGGGGCCCAGCGCATTTTCTGTTTTCCTGGGTGTGACTTTTTCAGGGACGATTTCCGCGGGCTTGGACTCGGCAGGTTTCGGCTCCGCACCTGCTCCAGCCGCAGCATCCTTCGGTTGCGTAGATGCTTCGGTCCCGGCGGGATTTGCCGCCGAGCTGTCCGGAGTGGTTTCTGACGCCGCCGGCGCCGCGGCGGGCAAGCTGCTGCCCTTCTTTTGCGCATCATGAAGTTCGCGCGCGGCCTCAAAGACCGGCTTTATCTTGTTCGCTCCATAAACAATGACACTTAGAAGCAGCGACGCCGCCAAGATCGTTCCGAGGACATTTTTCTTTTTCGGCGGTTCCGGGAGGGGTGCGATGGCTCCTGTTCGCCGCACGAGGGGAGTTTGGCCTGGAGCCGATGCCCGCGCGTTCAGGGAGCGCGCCGTCGCCATGACGGTTTGATCTTCGCCGGTGAGACCACGGCCGGCCGCGTTTCCGGAAACCATGGTCGCCGCGGGCGAACCTCCGCCCATGACCATCGTCGATTGCGGGTTTCCGCCGCCTGGGGCGATTGACCGGTAATTCCGCAAATCTTCAAGCATTTCGCGGCAATTCTGGTATCTCTGGTCGGGTTCTTTCTCCAGCGCCCTCATGATTACCGCGCTGATCCCGGGATGAATCGAAGGATTAATCTGTCGCGGCGGAACGGGAGCTTCATTGACGATCTTATAGATCACCGTGGTGATGTTCTGGCCGGGGAAAGGTTTTTCGCCGGTCACCATTTCATAGAGCATGACGCCCAGCGAAAAGATGTCGCTGCGGCCGTCGACGGCGCGCCCCTTCACCTGTTCCGGCGACATGTAGCTGGGGGTGCCCATGACGTGCGCGGTCTGCTGGACGGTGCCGAACTGCAGAATCTTCGCGGTGCCGAAGTCCGTAACCTTAACGGTATCGTCGGCGGTGAGCATGAGGTTCGCCGGCTTAATGTCTCGATGGATGACGTTGCGTTCATGCGCGAATTGCAGCGCGCTGCAAGTCTGCTCCATGATGCGCAGCGTGCGCGGCAGGGGAAACGCATGGCCGCCATCGAGCAGCGCCTGCAGGCTCTTTCCCTCAACCAGCTCCATGGTGATGTAGTAGAGGCCGTCTTCTTCGCCGGCGTCGAATACGACAACGATGTTTGGATGCGTCAACAAACCTGCGGCGCGCGCTTCCGTTTGGAATCGCGACAGAAGCTCGGGGCGCGAGAGCCCTGTGCCTTGCTCGCTCAGCCGGATGGTCTTGACCGCGACGGTGCGACCGATCACTGGATCCATGGCCTTGTAAACGACACCCATCGCGCCGCGGCCCAGTTCACCGACGATTTCGTATCTTCCGGCTTTTGTTACTGTTGGCATCGTTCAATCGATCAGTCGCCCAGCGAGGGCAGCACTAACAATACAAACCTTATTCGAGCGAGTCGGGTTGCGGCTCTTGAAGGAAAGAAACCTGACAACACTCCCAAACCTGCCACTGTCAATTTCACGGTCTACATCAGTGGAAATGCCTCCGCCGACACCCCGGCACCCTATCGTCCACGGTACATACCAAATTTTCGGTTGGTCAACGCTACTGGGGTACCAGTGTTGCGCACTCGATACGGTCGGAGCGCGGTGTTCTCCGGAGCCCCATCTTTTACATTCCGCCGCAGTCGCCGGGTTCTGGCGATCCAGGCGCAAGTCAGGGATTTCGCGTCGATTCCCGCAGCGGTGATCGATAGAAGAAGAGTGCGTTTTCTCATACGCCTACCTTTACTGGGGGCTTGCGCTCATCTGGAACGGGATGTTGACCTCACGCACCGGCCGGTCGATTCCACCCGGCTGCGAAGGAGCTTCGAGGCCGTCCGTAAGAAGATAGGACTGCAGCGAAAGTGAACTCGTGGCGAAGTTCTCCAGCGCAGTGATGTAGGAGACTTCTAGCTGCGCCAAGGTTCTCTGGGAGATGAGGACCTGAGGGTAGGCTGCAGCCATATCCTGGTATTTTTTTGTATACATCTCGTAGGCCTTTTGCGCCCTCGGTATCATCTGGTTTTTGTAGCGGTCGACCGCGGTCTGCGAGAACGTGTAAGTCTGGACGACGCTTGCTGCCCGCTCCCGCAAAACCAATTTCACGCGTTCCACCTCGCGTTTGCACCGCTCTACATCGGCCTTCGCGGTTGCAATGTTTCCCTGGTTGCGGTCAAAAATGGGGATTCTTACCCCCACGTTGGCAAAGCCCTGTAGTCCGACAGACCTCCCGTTAGGCCCGGACAACAACTCGCCATTCTGCTGCATGCCACCGCGGAGTTGCAGGTCGGGAATCGGTTCGCGCTTCGCGCGAGCCAAGGCTGCTTCGGCTCGTTTGACACCGAGCTCGGCGATTCTTACGGCTGGACTCTCGTTGACGATTTTCTCCACCAGTTCGTCGGCATTGACCGGCGGGGTGTCCTCGAGTTTTCCTTCGAGCTTCATCAAGGGAAGCCGCGGATTCCCCACGACGGCGGCGAGCGCTTTCCAAACCCGCTGCTGGTTCTGTTCGGCCATGGTGACCGCGAGTTGTGCCTGCTGCGCTTCCACTTCCGATTCGAGCACGTCGGGAGCGTCCGCTTGGCCGACATTCGCGAGCTGATGGGAGGTTTGGACAGCGTCGTCGGCAAGCTTGCTGAGGTCTTGCCGCAACTCCAGCGTCTGCTGGACAGCCAGCGCTTGGATGTAGAACATCCGTACGTTCGTGACGACTCGCAGTTTTTGCTCCTCCGCCTCAGTTTCCGCCTGTTTGAGCTCCTGATCAAAAATCTTTCGATTCAGGCCGAGCTTTCCACCCAGCACGACGTCCTGCTGAAGGAAAAAGCCTTGCTCGCCACCGTGAAACGACCCGCCTCGGATCTGTTCGCCCTGGTAGCCGACGGTGGGGTTCGGGTAGAGCCCGGACTGTTTCTTCCTGCCTTCCGCCGCTCGGATGTTGGCGGCCGCTTGCGCGAACGTGGGGTTGTTCTGCAAGGCCATCTGTTGCAGTTCTTCGAGTGTAATCGTCTTCTGCTCGGAAGCTGGAGTCTGCGCTCGGCCAGGCAAGGCGAGCAGGAACAGAGTCCAGGAAAGGCGGAGTACGAATCGGGTTACACAACGGAGTGGTGACGCTGTTTCGACCATCACTTCCATAAACTTCACCGGCGCAGTCAGGTTATTCATGTTTGTTCCCCATTCCGGGCATGTCCATCTTCATTGGCTTATTGCCTTCCTGTTTTTTTCGAAGCTCCATGATGTGGTCGTACTTGTCTTGGGGCAGGACCCGGACGAACGTCATCATTCCCGCCATGAAGCCGCTCCAGCCGGGACGGAGGCCGAAGTTTTCAGGTTTCTCAACCATCTTGTCCATCGCCATCATGGGACCTTCCATGAAGGCATCCTGGGGAAAGCCCGGCACGGAATTCGCATCCTTGCTGACCTCGGGCTTGCCCATCCGCATCCCTTGCTGTGGCATGTCGGGCATGTCTTGCCGCTGCATAGGATTCCCGGCTTTCAGCGGAGAATTCGACATGGTTTGCTCCGCTGTCGAACCGACGCCCAATCCGCGACCCAAGCTCGGACCGTTTTCCTGAGACGTCGCGCTTCCTTGCCGCAGCATTCCCATGCCTCGCTCCATGTCGAGACCCGCAGGCATTCCATTTCGGCGTGACATCGGCCCGACCATCGACGACATCTGGTTCATCATGTGGTGAGGAAGATGGCAGTGCAGCATCCAGTCGCCGGGATTGTTTGCGACAAATTCGACGTCGCGTGATTGCGCCACACCCACGAGCACGGTGTTTCCCGGGCCCCAGGTCGATTCGGGCTGGCGGCCTCCCTCCGTTCCCGTGACCACGAATTGGTGGCCATGAAGATGGATCGGGTGGTGGTCCATGCCGAGGTTGATCAGGCGGATGCGGACTCGTTCCCCCTGCCGCACGATGAGAGGAGTGTTGGCTGGACCGGATTTTCCGTTGAAGGTAAGCCAGTTGAACTCCATATTCATGGAGTTGGGAACGGTGATATTGGGCAAGATGGCGTACTCCTGGAGAATGATCACGAAGTCTTTGTCGACGCGGGGTTTGTAGGTTTCCTTTGGGTGCATGACGAACGCGCCGATCATCCCTATCATTTCCTGCATCGCCATGTGCGAGTGGTAGAAGTAGGTTCCTTCCTGGCTGAGCGTGAACTCGTAGACGAATCTTCCACCGGGTGGTATCGGTTCTTGGCTTGAACCCGGTGCCCCATCCATCTCGACAGGAATCTCGAAGCCGTGCCAGTGCATGGAGGTTGCTTCGGGTAGGTGGTTATCCACAATGATGCGGACACGATCACCCCTGGTAACTTGAATGGTTGGCCCCGGAGCGCTCCCGTTGTAACCCCAAAGATCGACGATTCGGCCAGGAACGATTTCCTGCTTCACCGGCTCGGCGATGAGATGAAATTCCTTGACGTCGCCATCCATGCGAAACGGAAGGTTGGGCACATCGGGCGTCTCGACTAGAACGGGAGAGCCGTGGTCCTGGATAGACCCTTTCTTGCCTTTCCTATTCGTTCCGGGCATGTCCCCGGACATTTGCATGTCTTGGGCGGAAAGTATTTTCGCGGAAGTGAAAAATCCTGCTCCCGCGAGAACATTCTGCAAAAACCCTCGCCTGCTACTCATGTTTTTTCCTTTCAAGGCCGAATGACTGAATTTCCAAAAATGGATCGGATATGACGAGCAGCGAATGCAGACGGACGTACACAAACGCTCCGTCTTCGAACAAGCGCACTGATTAGTTAGAGGATTTTTCTAGATACGGAGGGGAACCGGAGGAGTGTTGAAACTTCTGATCGTTTGGGAAGCGTCAAAGAGCAAAGAGCGCTCGCCACTACCGGCTAATCCGAGGGCCTCGGCTGGCGTGTCGGCAACAGCGACATGAGCGACTCCGCCCGGCGCATCAAAAGAGAAGGAACCTTCCTTGAGCGCCTGGATTTGAACCAAGCTGGAGCAATCGGTCTTCGGGCTCAGGCTGTTCCCTGATGTGGGCGGACACTCCGCGCAATCGGCACCGTGATGACGAGCGTGATTATGATGGCTAATGCGCGTTGGGCTGGGCTGCGAGTACATCTGGCGATGATGGACTGCGGCACTTCCTACAGATCCAGATGACATGCAATAAGCTGCGCATATCGAAGCGACACCGGCGTTGGCCCCCGACAGCGTCAGCACCAGAACCGCAATTAGCAGCTTAAGTCGCATCAAGCTCTAAGATACACCCGAGATAGTTCTTGTTCAAGAATGGTCCCTGGATCGTCGCCCGGCGTTCAGAAGAGCCCGCCTCAATCGCCGTAGCCGTGCGAGTCTTTGTCGACGACCACTTTGCCGGCGAAAGAGCGGTAGACAAACGTAGAGTAACCGGCAGCCAGGATCAT
>WNFK01228920.1_pt1 | contig 26972 bp, 31 predicted proteins | sample 5400281 | NCBI WGS metagenome assembly WNFK01 (sample SAMN13153350, study PRJNA577476) | soil metagenome | isolation source: 20 cm soil on Douglas fir-dominated hillslope | place: USA:California | collected 2013-09-17
TCGGCACGGCGGACCTTACGATCGACGACCGCCGAACTCATCCGCGTGAAGCGACACAAATTCGCGGACGCTGATCGCCGGCCGGCCGGTCACCCGCTCCACGCCGTCCGCCAGCCGGTCATACCGACCCGCCCGGTGCAACTCGCCCATCGTCACGAGATGCCGGGTGAGGTGTTCCGGCATCCCCAGCTTCTTGAGCTCGCGTTCCCAATCCTCGGCGGGGATGTCGGAGTACGTGACCTCACGGTTGAGCGCGTCCGAGAACTCTCGGGCGACCCCGTGCATGTCTTGTGACCGCGGACCGGTGAGTTCGTATATCCGGCCCAGATGCGGCCCGGGGTCGGCGAGAACGGCAGCGACCACCCGGCCGACATCAGCCGCCGCAACCGGAGCCAGAGGGGGAAAGCTTTCCAGGAACATCGTCGGTCGGATGGTGACGACCGGCAGGCCGGACCACGCGAGCGCCTGCTCACTGAGCCAGTGCTGCCGAGTTCGGCAGTGAGTATCCTACGGCCGGACCGATAGCCATACCTAGCGCCACCCCACGCTCAACCGCGGAGCCAACCCACTACGCCCCCAAGCACGGTGAGCAGGGCGCGGGAGCGCATCAGCGTGTTCTGCTAGCCGAGTCCCGGGGCTTTGGAACAGTACTAGTAAACAGTAACTAGTAATAGTGAGCACGAGAACGAAACGCGCAGCTCCTGGATGCCGTAGCGCCCCGCACAACGCCTCGTGTACGATTAAACCCGTCATGAAAATTAGGCAGCACCTCTACCAGCCAGCAAGAATCTATTCGGCTGTCGGACACTCCGGGAAGACCGAGATCACGGTGGCCGGCACGCCCGCATCCGCTTGATCATGCCGGCGAGCCCCTTCGTCAAGCCCGGCTTCTTCACCGCTCGGGTCGTCAACCCGGTCGTCGCCTTCCTCGCGGGCCGCCTCGGGCTCGGCTTGAAGGGCGCGCAGGTGCTCGCGGTGCAGGGCCGCGAGAGCGGCGAGTGGCACCGCATCCCGGTCAACCCGCTCAGCTTCGCGGGCCAGCGCTACCTGGTCGCCCCGCGCGGCGAGACCGAGTGGGTGCGCAACATTCGCGTCAGCCGCGCCGGACGCCTCACCGTCGCCGGGAAGACCGCGGACGTGCGCGTGGTGGAGGTGCCCGACCACGAGAAGCCGCCGATCCTGCACGCCTATCTGCAGGAGTGGGCGTGGGAGGTGAAACGGTTCTTCGGCGGCCTCGGGGCGGAAGCATCGGAGGCCGAGCTCGCCCCGATCGCCCCCCGGTACCCCGTCTTCCGCATCCTGACGTAGCCATGAGCGTCCTCACCGTCCTCTTCGATCTCGACGGCACCCTCACCGACTCGCGCGCCGGGATCACCGCCTGCATCCGGCATGCGCTCGATCGGCTCGGTCACCCGTGCCCGGACGATGACGTCCTCACCACCTACATCGGGCCGCCCCTGCGCGGCACGCTCTCGACGCTGCTCGGCACCACCGACCCGGCCCTGATCGAGGCCGCCCTCAGCCACTACCGCGCGCGCTACGACGACGTGGGTCTCTTCGAGAACCGCGTCTATGACGGCGTGCCCGAGATGCTGGAAGAGAGCGCGCGGCACGCTCGCGCGCTGTTCGTGGCCACCGCGAAGCTGCGGCACGCGGCGACCCGCATCGTGACCCACTTCGATCTCGCCCGGCACTTCGAGTCCGTCCACGGCGCGGAGCCCGGCGGGCGCTTCGACGCCAAGGAGGATCTGCTGGCCCATCTCCTCGAGACCGGCGTGGTCCGCGCCGAGACCTCGGTCATGGTGGGCGATCGCGCCAGCGACATCGCGGCGGCCAGGATCAATGGCATCCGGTCCATCGGCGCCCGGTGGGGCTACGGAGAACCCCGCGAGCTGGCCGACGCGGGCGCCGATCTGCTCTGCGAATCTCCACGCGCTCTCGCGGCCTGCCTGGGCCGCCTGGGAGGCTGACCGCGTGGCCACCTTCCGGGTCATCCCGATCTTCCGCATCTTCGACGAGGCGAAGGCCAAGGAGTTCTACGTGGGCTTCCTCGGCTTCCAGGTGGACTGGGAGGCGCGCTTCGACGAGACCGCGCCGCTCTACATGCAGGTCTCCCGCGACGGGCTCGTGCTCCACCTGAGCGAGCACCACCGCGACTGCTGCCCGGGCTCGACGGTGGCTCCGCTTCAACGAGCCGCTGGAGGCGATTGACACGGCCGGGAGGGGCTCCTAGAATACCGCCCACCTGACCCTCCGCAGAGGCGCGCTCACTCAACGTAGAGGAGATACTCCATGGATCGGCGCTCATTCCTGGCAACCACCGCGGCCGGCGCCGCGGCTCTCTCGTTCCCCGCGATCCTGCGCGCGCAGAGCAAGGACCCGCTCCGGATCGGCTGCCCGCTCCCGCTCACCGGCCCCTTCGCGGCTCTCGCCGCGGACATGCAGCGCGGTGCCCAGCTCGCGGAGGAGCAGCTCAACGCGGCGGGCGGCGTGATGGGACGCAAGGTCGAGGTGCTCTTCCGGGATGACCAGCTCAAGCCCGCGGTCGGAGCCCAGCGCACCAAGGAGCTGATCGAGAACGACAAGGCCCAGTTCATCGTGGGCGGTCTCGCCGCGCACGTGCAGATGGCGATCAACGAGCAGACCAAGAAGTCCAAGGTCCTCTACATCTCGACCAGCCAGTCCGACGAGATCAGCGCCAAGCCCGACACGAGCCCGATCACCTTCCACGAGGCGCTCAACCCCACCATCACCTGCCGGGTCATGGGCAAGTGGGCGGCGGAGAACCTGGGCAAGAAGTGGTGGATCGTCTACGCGGACTACGCGTGGGGCAAGCAGTGCAACATGGTGCTGCAGGAGGCGCTGCAGAAGGCGGGCGGCACGCTCCTCGGGGCCACTCCGTATCCGCTCGGCTCCGCCGAGTTCTCCGCGCACCTCCCGAAGATCCAGGCGGCCAAGCCGGACGTCTTCATGAACGTGGCTCCGGGGGCCGACAACATCGCGCTGCACAAGCAGGTGATCAGCTTCGGCATGAAGAAGACCATGAAGATGGCGCAGCCCCTGCTCTGGATCTCCTACCTGAAGGAGGGCGGGGCCGAGCTCTACCAGGACGTGCACGGCGCCATCAACTGGTACTGGGAGCTGCAGGACTCGATCCCGTCCGCCAAGAAGTTCGTGGACGCCTCGATGAAGAAGTTCAACGTGCCCCCGGGCGACTACGGCGCCTACTCCTACAGCGGGGTGCTGGAAGTGGCCCGCGGCGTGGAGCTGGCCAAGTCCACCGACGCCGAGGCGGTCGCGAGCGCGCTGCGCAAGAGTCCGGCCTACGACCACTTCAAGGGCAAGCAGTGGTGGCGCGCCTGCGACAACAAGTCCTTCCAGGACCTCTGGATCGTCAAGGGCCGCGACAAGGCGAAGGGCGACTGGGGCCTGATGGACGTGGTGGGCCTAGCCTAACCTCGTGCCCGAGTTCTCGACACTCCTGGCACAGGTCTTCACCGGCCTCGTGCTGGGGATGATCTACGTGCTGCTCGCCATCGGCCTGTCGTTGATCTTCGGGCTGATGACGGTGGTGAACTTCGCCCACGGCGCGCTCTTCATGCTGGGCGCGTACTTCGGGGTGTTCCTGCTCACCTACACCAAGAGCTTCTGGGTGGCGCTGATCGTGGCGCCGCTCATGGTCGGCGTGCTCGGGCTGCTCATGGAGCGGTTCCTCATCCGCCGGCTCTACGGGCGCTCGCCCGACGACCCGCTGCTGCTGACCTTCGGCCTCTCCCTGATCCTGGTCGAAGGCGTCAAGGTGTTCTGGGGCAAGATCGGGCTCACCCTCGATCCGCCCCGGGCGCTGGCGGGCGCGGTGGACCTGGGCTTCATGGCCTTCCCGGCCTACCGGCTCTTCCTCATCGCGATCATCGTGGCGGTGCTGGTCGGCCTCTACCTCTTCCTCGGGCGCACCAACATCGGACTCATCATCCGCGCGGGCTCGCGCGATCCCTTGATGGTCCGCGCGCTCGGCATCGACCTCGGGCGCGTCTGGCTCGTGGTCTTCGGCATCGGCGCCGCGCTGGCCGGTCTGGCCGGCATCCTGGCCGGGCCCATGCGCGGGGCCTACGCGGAGATGGGCGTGACCATGGTGATCGAGTCCTTCGTGGTCATCGTGGTGGGCGGCATGGGCAGCCTGCTCGGGGCGGTGGTGGCCGGGCTGCTCATCGGCCAGGTCGTCGGGCTCACCACTCTCTTCATCCCCAAGGCCGCCGACATCATGGTGTTCCTGGTGATGGCGGTGGTGCTGCTGGTGCGGCCGAGCGGCCTCTTCGGCGAGGCCGGCCTGCTCGAATGAGCCTGCTCCGGAGCGGCGCGCTTCGCATCGCCGCGCACCCGGTGCTCGCCTTCTGGGCCTTCTTCGCGGTCTTCCCGTTCATCGTGCCCAACCGCACCATGGCCACCCAGGTGCTGATCTTCGGCCTGCTCGCCATGGGCTTCAACCTCCTCTACGGGTACACCGGCCTGCTCTCCTTCGGCCACGCCGCGTACTACGGCCTCGGCGCCTACGGCTGCGGCATCGCGCTCGCGAAGCTGCATCTGGGCTCGCTCTGGCTCGGGCTCGCCGCGGGGCTGGTGCTGACCGCGCTGGGCGGCGCGGTCATCGGATTCTTCTGCCTGCGCCGGCGCGGCATCTACTTCGCGATGCTGACCCTCGCCTTCGCCCAGATGCTCTACTTCATCGCCTTTCACCTGGCCGACGTGACCGGCGGCGACGACGGCCTCCGCGGCATCCCCCAGCTGACGCTGGGGCTGGGACCGTGGCAGTACTCCATCGAGAGCACGTTCGGCTTCTACTACTTCGCCTACGTCCTGGTGGGGCTGGCGGTGGTGGCGCTCCGGCGCATCCTCGACTCCCCCTTCGGGGCAGTGCTGCAGGCCATCCGCGAGAACAGCAACCGCGCGGTGGCCTGCGGATACGACGTCAACCGCGTCAAGCACCTGTCGTTCGTCTTCTCCGCCTGCTTCGCCGGGCTCGCGGGGTCGCTGGACGCCCTGCGACTCACGGTCGTGCCGGTCGAGTCGCTGTACTGGACCACCTCGGGCCAGGTCGTCATGATGACGCTCCTGGGCGGCGCCGGGACCTTCTTCGGTCCCTTCGTCGGGGCCGCGACCTTCCTGGTGCTGGAGGAGCGGCTCAGTCTCGTGCTCGAATCGTGGCCGCTCGTCATCGGCGCGATCTTCTCCGCGTTCGTCCTGTTCCTCCCCAAGGGGATCTGGGGCACGCTCACAGGAGGCATCCATGGCCGTCAAAGTGCTTGAGCTCCACCACCACGGCATCCGGGTCGGGCCCTCGCCCACGGATGTGAAGAAGGCCTACGGCTTCTACCACGACGTGCTCGGCCTCGACGCCGACCAGGGCCGGCCGACTATTCCCACCATCGACGGCTACTGGATGGACGTGGGCGGCTCCGCGCAGATCCATCTCATGGGCGTGGAGGGCGCGTCCAAGTTCGCCCAGGGACCGGACAAGGATCCCTCGCGGCCGCACGTGGCCCTCGCGGTGCCCGACATCCAGGAGGCCAAGGCCGAGCTGGAGCGGATGGGCGTGGACTTCTGGGTCACCACCGGGGTGGTCGGCCCGCAGTCGCAGCAGATCTTCATGTACGACCCGTTCGGCAACATGATCGAGCTGCACCAGGCCGGCACCTGCCGCTGCATCACGTCCAACCGCAAGCCGGTCGGGGGCATGAGCTAGGCTTCTTGTACACCGCGGCCCAGAAAGCCGTCATCGAGCGGGTCGACCGGCTCACGCGGGAGCACATCGCCCCGCGCGCGGCCGAGTACGACGCGGCGGGTGCCAATCCGACCGACTCCTGGCGTGTGCTCGCTCGCGACGGCTTTCTGGGCTCGTGCATCCCCACCGCGCACGGCGGCCTCGGGCTGGACATGCCGACCTACATCGGGGTGATCCGCACCATCGCCCGCGGCTGCGCCAACACCGCGATGACCGTGCACATGCACTCCACGGTCATGCGCTTCATCGACGCGCTCGGCACCGAGGCGCAGAAGCGCCGCTACTTCGGCGAGGTCGTGCGCGACGGCCGGCTCTTCGGGAGCTGGGGCAGCGAGCCCGCGGTGAGCCTCTCCCGCAGCTTCCTGATGGAGACGGTGGTCCGCCAGGACGGCGACGCCTACGTGGTGGATGGGGTGAAGCACTTCTGCACGATGGCCCTGGGCGCCTCGCACTACCTGGTCTGGTGCGCGCTCGAGGGCGGCACCGACATGAGCAAGGCCCTGCTCCAGGTGCTGGTGCCCGCGGATGCTCCCGGCATCGCCACCGACGGCAAGTGGAACACGCTCGGCATGCGCGCGACCTTCAGCCCCTCGGTGACGTTCACCGGCGTGCGCGCGCCGAAGGACGCGGCGCTCGGCGACCCGGGCGCCGCGCTCCGGGTGGGCGCGGTGGAGGTGTTCGCGCTGGGCTACGCCGCGGTGTACCTGGGCATCGCGGAGGGCGCGCTCGCCTTCGCCATCGACTACGCCCGGAAGCGCATCGTGAAGCCCGAGAACATCCCGGTGGCCCACGATCCCGCGGTGCAGCGGCACATCGGCGAGCTGTCCGCGCACCTCGACGGGGCCCTGCTCGTGCTGGCCGACACCGCGGAGCGCTGGGACGCGGGCGACCTGGTGGAGCGCGGCGTGCTCGGCAACAAGGCCAAGTACCTCGCCACCGAGGTCGGCCTCGCGGTCACCTCCAAGGTGATCCAGGTGGTGGGCGGCCGGGGCGCCTACAAGGACTTCCCGGCCGAGCGCGCCTTCCGCGACCTCCGCACCTCGACCCTCATGCCGCCCACGGTGGACCGCATGCTCGAAGGCATCGGTAAAAACGCCCTCGGCATAGAAGCGGGGATGTTCAAGGTCTCGGGCGAATAGCGGCACCCCGCAGGGTGAGGCGCAGCCGAAGGCGAGCCGAACGAACACAAAAATGAAGCAAGGGTCATCTGCCCACATCCGCGCCGACGTGGTCGGCAGCCTCCTCCGCCCGCCCGAGCTCAAGGCCGCGCGTGAACGCTGGGACCGCGGCGAGCTCTCGGCCGCCGCGTTCAAACAGGTGGAGGATCGCGCGGTGGACGACGCGGTGCGCCTCCAGGAGGATGCCGGCCTCGACGTGGTCACCGACGGCGAGCTGCGGCGCTACGCCTTCTTCGGCCACCTCATCGACGCGCTCGACGGCTTCGACAAGCTGGGCGGTTGGGCCATCCCCTTCCACAACGAGCAGGGCGAGCGGCTCGTCTTCCAGCGCCCGGTGGTCGTCGAGAAGCTCCGCTGGCGTCGCAGCATGTGCACCGAGGAGTTCGCCTACTTGCGCGCGCGCACGACCCGGCCGACCAAGGTCACGCTGATCAGCAGCCAGCAGGCCGCCGCCTACTACGATCCCGAGAAGTCCGCCGGCGCCTACCCGACCCGCGACGCCTACCTGGCCGACATCGTGGATCTCACGCGGCGGGAGGTCGACGAGCTGATCGCGCTCGGCTGCACCTACATCCAGATCGACGCGCCCCAGTACGCGGCGCTCCTCGATCCCGAGCTGCGCGAGGGCTACCGACGGCGCGGCAGCGATCCGGATCGCCTGATCGACGCGTGCATCGAGATGGATAACGCGGTGATCGGCACGCATCCCGGCGTCACCTTCGGCCTGCACATCTGCCGCGGCAACAACCAGTCCATGTTCTACGCCAGCGGCGGCTACGAGCCCATCGCGCGTGTCTTCACCCGGAGCCGCTTCCAGCGCTTCCTGCTCGAGTACGACGACGCCCGCTCCGGCGGCTTCGAGCCCCTGCGCGCGATGCCGGAGGACCGCGCGGTCGTCCTCGGTCTCGTCACCACCAAGACCCCGCGCCTCGAATCGGTGCCCGAGCTGCGCGCCCGCGTGGAGGAGGCCGCCCGCTATCTTCCATTGGAGCGGCTGGCCCTCAGCCCCCAGTGCGGCTTCGCCTCGACCATGGAGGGCAACCGGATCTCGCCGGAGGAGCAGCGGGCCAAGCTCCACCGCGTGGCCGAGACCGCCCGATCCATCTGGACCGACTGATCACAAGGAGACCCTCATGAGAATCCTGGCTCTGCTCGCCCTCGCGCTGCTCGGCCTGGCTCCGACCGCGGCCTGGGCTCAAACCGTGAAGATGGGCGCGGTCGTCCCGCTCACCGGCCGCTACGGCGCCGGCGGCGCCCAGATCCGCGCCGGCTACGAGATCGCGGTGGAGCAGATCAACGCGGGCGGCGGCGTGACCGTAGGCTCCGCCAAGATGCCGATCGAGCTGGTCCTGCTAGACGACGAGTCCGACGCCACCAAGACCGTCGCGCGGCTCGAGGGCCTGGCCGCCCAAGGGGTGGTGGGCTACCTCGGCGGCTTCGGCTCCGACCTGCACGCGGCGGCCGCCTCGGTGGCCGAGAAGAACCGCGTGCCGTACCTCGGCGTGGCGTTCGCGCTGCAGAAGATCCACCAGCAGGGCTTCCGCTATCTCTTCTCGCCGTTCTGGAAGTCGCCCGACATCGGCCAGGCCACCCAGGGCCTTCTCGGATTGATCCCGGCGGGGGAGCGACCGAAGACCGTCGCGATCTTCCAGGAGAAGACCGACTGGGGCCGCGAGATGGCGGCGGCCTGGACCGAGGCGGGCAAGAGCGCGGGCTACCAGGTGGTGGTCACCGGCGAGTACGCGCCGGGCGCCAAGGACTTCTCCGACATCATCCTGAAGGCCCGGACCGCGAACGCGGACGTGGTGCTCGCGCTGCCCAACCCGCCCGACGGCATGACGATCGTGAAGCAGATGAAGGAGCTGGGCTACACGCCGAAGCTCTCCTTCTTCATCCGCGCCCCCGACGCCCAGGTCTGGTCGCAGAACCTCGGCAAGGACGGCGACTTCATGGTGCTCGCGGCGGGCTGGCATCACGCGATGAAGGGCGCGGGCGTGAAAGAGCTGAACGACGCGCACCAGAAGAAGCTCGGCCGGCCCGCCGATCCCCTCGTGGGCCCGGCCTACGCGTGCGTGCAGATCCTGGCCGCGGCGGTGACGCGCGCGGGCGGGACCGATCGCGAGAAGGTCCGCGACGCGGTCGCGGCCACCAGCATGAACACGGTCATCGGGGCGGTGAAGTTCCGGCCGGACGGCACCGGCATCGTGCCGCAGGCGCTGCTGCAGTGGATCAACGGCAAGCAGGAGCTGGTGTGGCCGAAGGAGGCCGCCACCGCGCCGCTCGCCTTCCCCGCGCCGCCCTTCGACAAGCGCTAGGTGCGCACGCTCGTCTTCCTGGAGGCGGGCCGGCTCGAGTGGCAGGAGGCCCCCGACGCGGCCCTCGAGACGGCGGACGACGCCCTCGTCCGGCCGCTGGCCGTCGCGGCCTGCGATCTCGACGTCGCGCTCCTGCGCGGGCTGACCCCGTTCCAGGGGCCGTTCCCGATCGGCCACGAGTTCGTGGGCGAGGTGGCGGCGGTCGGCTCCGCGGTCACCGGCTTCGCCCCGGGCGACCGCGTCATCGTGCCCTTCCAGATCGGCTGCGGTGCCTGCGCGTGCTGTGCGTCCGGCCGCACCGGGAGCTGCCAGACCGTGCCGCCGGTGTCCATGTACGGCTTCGAGCCCCTGGGCGGCCGCTGGGGCGGCGCGCTCGCCGACCTGGTGCGCGTGCCCTTCGCCTCCCACATGCTGGTCCGCCTGCCCGCCGGCCTCGATCCGGCCGCGGTGGCCAGCGTCAGCGACAACGTCGCCGACGGCTGGCGCGCGGTGGGCCCGCCGCTCGCGGAGTACCCGGGGGCGCGCGTGCTGGTGCTGGGCGGCATCGGCAGCGTCCCCCTCTACGCGGTGGCCTGCGCCGTTGCGGCAGGCGCCGCCCGAGTAGACTACGTGGACCCCGACGGCGCCCGGGCCGCGGTGGCGGAGGCCCTCGGCGCCCAGGTGAGCCGCCGGCCGTCCTCCGCGCGCGAGACCTACCCGATCACGGTGGACGGCAGCAACGATCCGCGCGGCCTCCGGCGCGCGCTCCAGTCGCTCGAGCCCGAGGGCATCTGCACGAGCGTCAGCATCTACTTCGGCGGGGACGTCCCGCTGCCGCTGCTGGCCATGTACACGCGGGGCGTCCGCTTCGTCACCGGCCGGGTGAACTCGCGCGCGGCGCTGCCCCGCGTGCTGGAGCTGATCGCGCGCGGGGGACTGCGCCCCGAGCGCGTGACCTCCGAGATCGTCCCGTGGGATCGGGCGGCGGAGGCGCTGGCCCAGCCGTCGCTGAAGCCGATCGTCGTCCGCGGCGCCTGAGCGCGCGTGCCTCTCCTGGAGGTCGAGCGGCTGTCCAAGGGCTTCGGCGGCGTCCTCGCGGTCAGCGACGTCAGCTTCGCGATCGAGCCCGGCGAGCTGCTCGGCATCATGGGGCCGAACGGCTCCGGCAAGACCACGCTCTTCAACCTGATCGCGGGCGCCCTGCGGCCCGATCGCGGGCGCATCCGGCTCCACGGGCGCGACGTGGCCGGGCTCCCGCCGCACCGGCTCTGCGCGCGCGGGGTGGCCCGCACGTTCCAGCTCGTCCGGCCCTTCGCCGGGCTCTCCGCGCTCGACAACGTGCGGGTCGGCTGCCTCTACGGCCGCAAGCGCGGCGCCGGCGGCGCCCGGGACGAGGCGACCCGCCTCCTCGCGCTGGTCGGCCTCGAGGGCCGGGCCGGCACCGCCGCGTCCGCGCTCACCCTGATGGATCGCAAGCGCCTCGAGCTGGCCCGCGCGCTGGCCGCCGGCCCCGAGCTCCTGCTGCTGGACGAGTTCATGGCCGGGCTCAACCCCGCCGAGACCGCGGACGCGATGGCCCTGATCCGGCGCCTGGTCGCCGACGGCCTCACGGTCTTGATGGTGGAGCACATCGTGTGGGCGCTGATGGACCTCGCCCGGCGGATCATGGTGCTGAGCGCGGGCGAGAAGATCGCGGACGGGGCGCCCGCGGTGGTGGCCGCCGACGCCCGCGTGGTGGACGTCTACCTCGGGGCCGCGCGGCCCCCCGATGCGCATGCTTGAGAACGCCCATGCTTGAGATCGAAGGCCTCGAGGCGGCGTACGGCGACGTCCGCGTGCTCTCGGGCGTGACTCTCTCGGTGAGGCCCGGCGAGATCGTCGCCCTGCTCGGTCCCAACGGCGCGGGCAAGAGCGCGCTCCTGGCCTGCGTGGCCGGGCTCGTGCGGCCGCGCGCCGGCCGCATCCGCTGGGAGGGTGAGGACCTGCGCGCGGTGCCGCCGCACCTGGTCGTCGAGCGCGGCCTCGCGATCGTGCCCGAGGGTCGCCGGCTCTTCACGAGCATGACGGTGGAGGACAATCTCGAGCTGGGCGCCTTCTCCCCACGCGCCCGCGCCGCTCGCCGCGAGAGCTACGAGCGGGTCTACGCGCTCTTCCCGGCCCTGCGCGACCGGCGGCGGCAGATCGTGCGCGCGCTCTCGGGCGGCCAGCAGCAGATGGTAGCGGTGGGCCGCGCCCTGATGGCGAGCCCGCGCCTGCTCATGCTGGACGAGCCCTCGCTCGGCATCGCGCCCCAGCTCGTGCGCGCGATCCTGGACGCGCTGGCCGAGATCAACCGCGCGGGCGTCGCGATCTTCCTGATCGAGCAGAACGTGCGCGCGGCCCTGACCCTGGCCCACCGCGCCTACATCCTGGAGGGCGGGCGGGTGGCGGGCGAGGGCGGCGGCGCCGAGCTGCTGCGCGACCCGCACGTGCGGCGGGCCTACCTCGGGCCGCTCGCGGCGGGCGAGTGATGGACGGCATCGCGCTGACCGTCCTCGCGCAGCAGATCGTGCTCGGCCTGCTCCTGGGCGGCCTCTACGGCCTCGCCGCCGCGGGCCTCTCGCTCGTCTTCGGCGTGCTCAAGGTGCTCGACGTGGCCCACGGCGAGCTGATCATGCTGGGCGGCTACGGCACCTACTGGCTCTTCGCCCTGCTCCGCATGGATCCCTTCGCGTCCCTGCTCGTCGTCATTCCGGCCACCCTCGTGCTGGGGGCGGTGCTCTACGCCGTCCTGTTCGGCTTCGTGGTCCGCGCCCACGAGGAGACCCGCATCAAGAACTCGCTGCTGGTCGGCTTCGGCCTCGCCCTCGCCCTGCACGCGCTGGCGCTCCGGCTGTGGACCGCGGACGACCGCTCGGTGACCACGGCCTACGGCGGCGCGGTGCTCCACGTGGGACCGCTCGCGATCCCGGTGATCCGGCTCGTCAGCCTGGCCATCGCCTTCGCGCTGATCGCGGGCCTTCACCTGCTGCTGGCCCGCTGGCGCTGGGGCAAGGCCATCCGCGCCACCGCGGAGGACTGGCAGGCCGCGCTGCTCACCGGCATCGACGTGCGGCGCGCCTACCTGCTGGCCTTCGCCATCGGCACCGCGCTGGCCGGGGCCGCGGGCACCCTGGTGAGCGTCGGCTACTCGATCAGCCCGGCGATCGGGCTCGAGTGGACGCTCAAGGCCCTGATCGTGGTGGTGCTGGCGGGCCTCGGCTCCATGCTGGGCACCTTCGCGGCCGGCCTCTTCGTCGGGGTGGCCGAGGCGCTCAGCGCCGCCGCATTCGGCGGTCCGTATCGCGAGGTCGTGGGCCTCGTGATCTTCGTGGTGGTGCTCGTGCTGCGGCCGCAGGGCTTGTTCGGACGGGACTCCCGATGACCGGCGAGCGGAGGTGGACGGTGGCGATCCTGGTGGCGTTCGCCGCGCTCGCGCCGCTGCCGCTCTTCACCGGCCGCGACGACGTGCTGAACTTCGTGCTGCTCGTCCTGCTCTCGATCACGATGGCCCAGAGCTGGAACATCATCGCGGGCTACGCGGGCCAGGTGAACCTGGGCCACGCCGCCTTCTTCGGCCTGGGCGCGCTGACCGCGCGCACCCTCTGGATCGCGGGCGCGCCCATCCTGCTCGCGATGGCGGCGGGGGCGCTGGTGGCGGTCGCCCTGGCCCTGTTGATCGGGGCGGCCGCCTTCCGCCTGCGCGGCGCCTACTTCGCGATCGGCACGCTGGCCCTGGGCGAGATCCTTCGCACATTCGTGAGCAACACCCTGCCCGAGATCTCGACGCTGCCGGGGGCGAGCATCGCGGGATACCGGCTCGCGCCCCGCTACTACCTGGCCCTGGCCCTGGCCGCGCTGTCGGTGATCGCGGTGGCCGCGCTCGCGGGCTCGCGCCTGGGGCTCGGCATGCAGGCCATCCGCGAGGACGAGGACGCGGCGGCGGCCAGCGGGGTGGCCGCGCTGTCGCTGAAGCTGCGGGCCCTCGTGCTCTCGACCGCGCTGGCCGGGCTCTCGGGCGGCTTCTTCGCCTACTACCACATCAGCTACTATCCGTCGCATCCGTTCGGACCGCACTGGACCTTCGAGGCGCTGCTCATGACCTTCATCGGCGGCGTCGGCACCCTGCACGGCCCGGTGCTGGGCGCCGTGCTCTACGTGCTGCTCAAGGAGTACCTGACCGTGCGCTGGGTGGACTTTCACCTCTTGATCTTCGGCGTGCTCTTCATCGCGATCGTGCTGATCTTTCCGGGCGGCCTCGTCCAGGCCACCGAGGGAGCGCGGCGGTGGCTCGCGCGCCGACGGGGAGCCTCATCGACATGACCGACCGCATCCCGCTGCTCCAGCTGGGCTCGCTCCAGAGCCGCCTGCCCGAGCTGATCGCCAAGAAGGGCGCGCCACCCTGGTCGGAGGCGGTGGTGCTGACCGACGACATCCAGGCCTTCCTGATCTGCCACCCGCCCGGCCAGCCCAACGACACCCACTACCACCATCACGACGAGTGGTGGGTCGTCCTCCAGGGCGAGATCGACTGGTACATCGAGGGCGAGACCGCGCCCATTCACGCGCGCGCGGGCGACTTCGTATTCGGGCCGAAGCACCTCTGGCACCACCTGGAGCCGGTGGGCACCACGCCGAGCATCCGGGTGGCCATCAACGCGCGCGGCGAGTTCCATCGCTACGACCGCCCCGGCTGCGAACCTCTCCCGGGTTAGCCGCGCGGGCTAGAGACGGACGATCAGGTCGATCTCGACGGCGCCGCCCAGGGCCAGGGCGGTGACGCCCACGGTCGTGCGGGCGGGGAGACGGCTCGGCTCGAAGTAGGAGGCGTAGGCCGCGTTCATGGCCGCGTAGTCGGCGAAGCTCGTGAGATAGATGCGGACCATCACCGCGCGGGCGAGGCTCGTGCCGGCGCCGCCCAGCACCGCCTGGAGATTGCGCATCACCTGGTGCGTCTGCGCCACCGTGCCGCCCGGCACCAGCGTGTTGGTCGCCGGATCCACGCCGAGCTGGCCGGTCACGAAGAGGTACTCGCCCGCGCGGACCGCGTGACTGTACGCGGCGGTGGGCGGCGGCGGGGGCGCCGCCGTGAAGTTCAGGAACTCGAGCTCCACCGCGCTCGCCTCAGGCGGTCCCGGGCTGGCCCTGGGCGGAGGGAGCGGGGGTCGCGGCGGCGCCGCTCGTGTGCGACGCGCTCCCGCGCACGCCGGTCATGAGGCGCAGGACCGCCGGCGAGAGCTTCGGGTCCAGCGTGTCGCGGATCCCGTCGCCGAGCAGGTTGAAGGCGAGCACGGTGACGGTGATCGCAAGGCCGGGGAAGAGCACCAGCCACCAGTGGGGCACGAGGCCGGTGATCGCGTCCGCCAGCATGTTGCCCCAGGTGGGCGTCGGGGGCGGGACGCCGACGCCGAGGAAGCCCAGGGCGGCCTCGATCACGATCGCGACGCCCAGGTGGGTGGTGGCGAGAACCAGGTACGGCGCGATGCACTGGGGCAGCACGTGCAGGGTCATGACCCGGAGCTGCGAGGCGCCGGCCGCCCGCCCCGCCTCGACGAAGGGCATCTCGCGGACGCTGATGGCCACCGAGCGGATCACGCGGCCGCCGAAGGGGATACGGGTGACCGCGATGGCCGCGATGACCGCGGGCAGACCGGTCCCGATGGCCATCGAGATGGCCATGGCCAGGATCAGGTCGGGAAACGCCTGCAGCACCTCCATGATCCGCTGGCTGACCAGATCGAAGCGCCCGCCCAGGTAGCCGCAGGCCACGCCCCAGAGCGAGCCCACCGTGGTGCCGAACAGCACCGCCAGGAAAGCCACGAAGAGCGAGGTGCGCGCCCCGTACATCACGCGGCTCAGCGTGTCGCGGCCCACCTGGTCGGTGCCGAACCAGGACTGCGCGTCCGGCGGCTTGTTCATCCGCCGGAAGTCCGCCTTCAAGGGTTCGCGCGGTGCGATCCAGGGCGCGGTCAGGGCGACCAGCACCACGAGGAGCCCGACGAGGCCGCCCACAACCGATAGCTTGTTGCGGCGGGCGAAGCCTCCGAGCTCGCGGAGCACCTGATTCGGCATGGGCGGAGGCCTACTGATACCGGATCCGGGGATCGAGCCAGGCGTAGCTCATGTCCACCAGGACGTTCACCAGCACGAAGATTGGCCACCACCAGCGCGCGGCCGAGCCCCGGCACGCCGAAGGCCTGCTCCACCGCGACCGAGCCGCCCAGCACGAAGCCCAGTAGCACGCCCGAGATCGTGATGACGGGCAGGAGCGCGTTGGGCAGGGCGTGGCGCATCACCACCGAGCGCTCCAGCGTGCCCTTGGCCCGCGCGGTGCGCACGTAATCCTCGCGGATCACCTCCAGCAGGCAGGAGCGGGACATGCGCGCGATGTAGGCGCCCTGGGCCAGCCCGAGCACCATCGCGGGCCCGATGATGAGCTGGAAGTTCTGCCAGGGATTCTCCCAGATCTGCACGATGATGATCGGCGCCTTGTACCCGAACCAGAAGAGCAGCGCCAGCACGATCAGTAGCCCGAGCCAGAACCCGGGCACCGCGATGAAGAGAACCGAGAGCGACCGGACCAGCGCGTCGGCCCAGCCGTTAGGCCGGATCGCGCTCAGGATGCCGACGGGTAGCCCCACCAGCCAGGAGATGATCAGGGCGAGGATCGCGATCTCGGCGGAAAGCGGCCCGCGGTGGAGGATGAGGTCGGTCACGGTGTCGCCGCGAAAGAACGACTTGCCGAGCCGTCCGGTCGCGATGTCCCGCATCCAGCGTACGTACTGGACCGGCAGCGAGTCGGACAGCCCCAGATCCCGCATCAGCACCACGCGATCCGCCGGCGCCATGCTGGCGTGCCCTTCCACGCCGAGGATGGCCACCAGTGGATCGCCGGGCAGGATGCGCAGCACCACGAAGATGATCAGGGAGACCCCGATCAGGGTGCCCAGGGCGAACAGCGCCCTCCGCAGCAGGTACTTCTGCACGAGCGAGAGCTCGGGAACCTAGGACTGAGCCATCCAGACCTGGTCCCAGCGCACCACGTCATAGATCCCGAAGTACTTGCTCGGGTTCTGGCCGCGCACGCGGTTGTACCAGGCGTCGTAGATCTGCTCGTAGGACACCGGGATCAGCGGCGGGTCGCTCTCGAGAATGTCCTCCGCCTGCCGGATCATGGTCTTGCGCTTGTTATCGTCTACCTCCCGCTCGATGTTCCGGGCGAGGGAGTGGAACTGCTCGTTGGTCCAGCTCGAGTAGTTCTGCGGGCCGTCCTTGCCGTACCAGGCGGTGAAGTAGTCGGACGGGTCCATCAGCGAGGACACGATGGCGCTGATGGCCAGGTCGAAGTTGCCCGCGGCCGCCTCCTCGAACCACTGGGAGATCTGGACCACGCGGAGGTTGGTCTCGATGTTGAGGTGCTCCTTCAGCATCGCCTGGATGGCCACCGCCCAGAGCTTGAAGGTGTTGGCCTCGCGCACCAGGAAATCGAGGTTCTTGAGGCCCTGGCCATAGCCGGCCGCCTGCATCAGCTTCTTGGCTTCCTGGATCGCGGCCTTCGGGTCCTTCTGATAGCCGAGCCGCTTCTCGAGCTCCGCCTTCGGGGTGGAGGCCTCGTGGAACGGATACACGAAGCCGCCGATCTGCATGGGGGCGGTGTCCTTGACCACGTCCACCAGCACGTGCTTGTCGAGCGCCAGATGCAGAGCCCGGCGCACTCGCGGATCCTGGAGCGCTTTGTTCTTCTTCTGGTTGAAGAAGACCGCCTGGACCACGGACTGGTTGAAGGCGGCCGCGGTCACGCCCGGCATCTCCTTGGCCTTGCGCCACGAGACCGGATCCAGCAGGCGCGCGTAGTCGAGCTTGCCGGACAGGAACGAGGAGCCCAGCTCGGGCGAGAACGGCGCCATGTGATAGACCTCGAGCTTGTCCACGTACGGCAGGCCCTTGTTCCAGTAGTTGGGGTTCTTCTCCATGATCCAGACTTCCTTGTCCTTCCGCGAGACGTGCCGGAAGGGCCCGGTGCCCGGATAGTTCATCACCTGCCGCAGGTTCCCCTGGTTGTCGTCGAGGGTCTTCTTGCGCACGATGATGTTCCAGCCGCTCGCGAAGGCGCCCAGCATGAAGGCGCGCGGCCGCGGCTCGGTCAGCCGGAACTCGATCCGGTGCGGATCCAGGACCACCACTTCGCCGACCGCGGTGAACAGCGACGAGCGCGGGATCACGACGCCCTTCGGCGGGTGGATGATCCGATCGTAGGTCGCCTTCACGTCATCCGCGGTGAAGTCGGCCCCGTCGTGGAACTTGACGCCTTTCCGGAGGTGGAAGGTGTACTTCTTGCCGTCCGGCGAGACGTCCCACTTGTGGGCCAGATCCGGGATGATCGCCTGCCCGTCGCGGGGGTCCCGGCGGAGGAGCGTGTCGTACATCGGGCTCTGCGCGCCGATATTGGCCACCGTGCCCGACTGGTGCACGTCGAAGTGGGCGGGGGCGGTGTGGACGCCGTAGCGCAGGGTCCCTCCGGGCTTCGCGGCGGGGTCACGGTACGGAGTCAGAGTCTCCTGCCCTTCCGCGGTGGAGCGGAGGAACGCCGGCGCGGTGCTCGCGGCACCGGCCACGCCGATGGTCTTGAGGAAAGAGCGGCGGCTCACCCCACTCTTGCGGGCTCTGGACTTGTCAGGAACCGAATCGGCCATGGCGTTCCCCTCCTTTGGGGTCTCCTCTGCGGGACGTCTGAGTCCGGACCGAGGGCGTTAAGTCCACGGAACATACCACGACCCGCCGGGTCCCTGGCAAGACGCTTTCTGCTAGACTCGACGGCAATTCACGCGCCTACGGCCCCCGATCGGAGGGATCCCCGCATGGAGTTCGGCGTCCTGTTCACCTCGCACCCCAATCACGCCACCGAGCCCTACCCGCATCGCGCCGTCCACGCGCGTGTCACGGCCGAGATCCAGGCCGCCGACCGGCTCGGCTACGACACCGCCTGGGTGGCCGAGCACCACTTCTCGAATCAGTACGGCATCATGCCGGACGTCTTCACCTACATGGGGTACCTGGCTGCCCAAACTTCGCGCATCCGTCTGGGCACCGCGGTGGTGACCGTGCCGCTCTACGACCCCATCCGCGTCGTCGAGAACATGGCCTTCGTGGACATCCTCTCGGGGGGGCGGATCGTCCTGGGCCTGGGCTCGGGCTACCGCCCCTACGAGTTCGAGGGGTTCGGCCGCGACTTCGACCGCCGGCGCGACGTCCAGGAGGAGGCGATCGACCTCATCCTCGAGTTGCTGCACAAACGGCGGACCCGGCACGAGGGGCCGCACTTCCACTCGGTGATCGAGGGCGACTACGAGATCTTCCCGGTCAGCGAACAGGCGCCGCACCCGCCCCTCTTCATGGCGGGGGCCACCGACCGGTCGCTCGGCTACGCGGCGCGCCACGGCTTCGGGCTGATGCTCTCCACCCTGCCCGCGGCCGAGACGCTGGCCAGGCAAATCGCCCTGTACAAGAGCCACCTGAAGGACGCGCCGGCGCCGCTCGACCGGAACCCGGCCTTCGGCAAGGTGGACATCGCCCGCTGGGTCTACGTGGCCGACACCGACGCGGCGGCCAAGCGCGACACCGAGCAGGGCATCGTCCGCCACATCAGCCACTTCATGGGTGCGGGCACCGCGGGCTACCTCGGCAACGTCTCGGAGAAGAACCGCGCGGAGGGGCTCACCTACGACGACCTCGCCGCCACCACCCTGCTGCACGGCTCGCCCACCACCGTGATCGCCAAGCTGCGCGAGCTGCGGCACAAGACGGGACTCACCTCGCTGCTGCTCCACTACCCGCCGTATTACGGGCACGACAAGGCGATGCAGAGCCTCCGGCTCTTCGCCGAGACGGTGATGCCGGAGTTTCGCCCGCCGGTGGAAAAAGCTTCCGTCGCATAGGTGTAAGAACTGCCCGGTAAATCTGTCGAGTCGGCCCCTGCACTACTCCCTTGTTCGGCGTCTCGGCGCGGGAAACCGCGATCGAAGGCCCTGGCACGTGTGATGCGGCATCCTTCCGCGGGACATCACCCAAGCAAGATCCGGAAAGGAGATTCGCGATGGGAAAGCACGTGCGCATGACGATGCTGGCAGTGGCGATGATCGGCGTCGCAACCGGAAGCGCCTGGGGCCAGGTGCCGCCGCCGCGACCCGCGCCCGGCGTGGAGCGGCCCACCGATAAGATGACGCCCATGACCACCGGAATGGTCGAGGGCACGGTCCAGAAGGTGGATCCCTCGTCCCGGACCGTTCGCGTCTCCTCGGGATGGTTCGGCCTCTTCGGCAAGACGCTGGAGATCGTCCCCGACACGCGCATCAGCGTCGACGGCCGTGACTCCACGATCACCCAGGTCCGCGAGGGCACCAAGGTGAAGGCATCCTACGAGACGCGCGACGGCCGCCTGATCGCCACGCAGATCGAGACGATGCCGAGCGACCAGGGGGTGAGCGGGCGCTCCAGCTAGACCGCTCCAGACACGAAGTTCCGGCGCGGGCGAGCGCGTCTCGCCCGCGCCGTATTCTTGCCGGGTCAGCGAAGGGAGACGCCAATGGAGACGATGACCATCACGATCGAATCGGACCGCGGCACGCGCATGAGGTTCGAGATCGACCACGAGCCCCATTTCGATCTTCGCTCCGAGGAAGTGGACGGGCTTCACAGCACGGTCCGGACCGTCGAGAGCCGGCTGACCGACCACGACGACTGCCGATTCTGCCTGGTCCTGGCCAGCCTGACCTTGCGCAGCATCCTCGAAGTCCTTCCGCCCGTGGACGCGGACGAGGACTACCTGGCCAGCTCCGACTGACGCGCGAGACCGCGCACCGGAGACGTCAGGATGACGAGGGCCTGGACGAGGAAGCCGCCCGCCGCGACCACCAGCGCGGTCTCCGCGCCGTAGATCCCGCCGACCAGCGCCCCGATGGCCGCACCCAGCGGCCGCGATCCGTACATCGCGATGTTGATCGCGGACACGCGGCCGAGGAGGAGCGAAGGCGTCACCATCTGGCGCAGCGTGGTGGTGCTGATCGTCCACATGATCGGCCCGACGCCGATCAGGAAGAAGCTGAGCCCGGCCAGCGCCGGCGTGGGCATCCAGAGCGTCGACACCATCACCAGGGCGGCGGCCAGCCCGGCGATGGGACCGATCACGATCACCACGCCGAAGGGTAGCGCCCGGATTGCCCGGCCGGCCAGGAGCGCGCCCACCACCATCCCTACTCCGTAGATCGCGAGCGTGATGCCGACGCCGGAGGCGGAGAGCCCGAGGCGATGCACCGCGTACGGCACGTACACTGCCTGCAGCACGAAGAACGCGGTGTTGAACACGAACTGGGTGATCAGGATCGGCAGCAGCAGGGCGTGGCGGAACGTGAACGCCGCGCCCTCGCGCAGATCGCGCAACGGGTGCCCGGCCTCCGCGGGCGCTCGCGCCGGCTCGCGCAGCCCGGCGAGCAGGAACACCGCGCCGACGGACAGCGCGCCCGCGACGCCGAACGCGGTGGCCGCGCTCGCCCAGGCCACCAGCGCCCCGGCCAGCGCGGGGCCGCCCATGAAGGCCACCGTGCGTGCCAGCTCGAGCCGCGCGTTTGCCGCGGCGAGTCCGGCCGGCGGCACCAGCGCCGGCACCAGGGCGGGCGCGGCCACGCTGTAGGCCACCGTCCCGCACGCGCCCACGAAGGCCAGCAGCGCGAGCAGCGGCAGGCTCAGCAGGCCGAGCGACGCCGCGGCCAGGGTGCCGACGAGGGCCAGCGCGCGCACCGCTTCCGCGGAGGCCATGAGACGGCGCCGCGGCATCCGGTCGGCCAGCACGCCCGCGGGGATGGCCAGGAGCATGAACGGCAGCGTCGCCGCGGTCTGGAGGAACCCGGTCTCCCTCGCGCCGGCGCCGAGCGCGAGCACCGCGACCAGGGGCGCCGCGGCCAGGCCGATTTGCTCGGCCGACTGCGCGGCCAGGTTCGACCACGCCAGGCGCGGGAAGCCCGAGCTGGTCATCACGCCGCCTTGGAGCGCGATGACGTCGCCACGACGGCCACGCGCCGGACGCCCAGCAGGCGGCCGTCGATCGCGAGCAGGCCCGCGCCGATGAGGGCCATGCCCGCGAGCGCGATGCGGGTCACCGCCTCGCCCAGGACGAGCGAGCCGACGAGCAGCGCGACGACCGGCATGAGCAGGGTCACGAGCATGACGTTGGTCGCGCCGGCCGTCGCCAGCACGCGGAAGTAGATCACGAAGCCGAGCGCGGTGCTGAGCAGGGCGAGCCCGAGCAGGGCGCCCCACGTCCGCGCGCCGACCTCGAGCGTCCACGGCCGGTCCGCCACGAGCGCGATCGGCAGCGCCATCAGGGCGGCGGTGGTCATCATGCCGCCGACCGCCACCACCGGCGGCAGCGCGCGGAAGCGCCGGCCGTACGTGCCCGCGAACGCGTAGGAGACGGCCGCGCCCAGGATCGCCAGCTCGGCCAGGGTGTGCGCACCCAGGTGCCCGAGCGCGCGGGGGCCGATCAGCCCGCAGACCCCGGCGAGGCCGATGAGCACGCCGACGATCCGATTCGGCGTCAGCCGCTCGTCGCCCCAGGCGTGCGCGACCAGCGCGGTGAACAGTGGGGTGGTCGCGTTCAGGATGGAGGCGAGCCCGCTCGTGAGCTGCACCTGCCCCCACGCGATGAGCCCGAAGGGGATCAAGCTATTGAGCGCCCCCAGCACGAAGAACCCCGCCCACACGCGCGGCGAGCGGGGCAGCCGGTGCCCGCCCAGGCGCGCGGCCAGCAGCAGAGCCAGCGCGGCGATCCCGAAGCGTCCCACCACGAGCGTGAACGGGGGCAGCTCGGCCAGCGCGACCTTGCTGAAGAAGAAGGACACGCCCCACAGGATTGCCAGCACGCCGATCAGCCCCCACTCCCGTCCACTCATCACGACGGGTATACGGGGCAGGACCCGAAACGGGTGGAAGACCGCTATAATGCCGCCGGCTGGACCATCGCGCGCGAGGAGGACCGCAGTGAGCATCGAATTCCTGATCACGTCGCTGATCGTCGTCGCGTCCCCCGGCACCGGCGTCCTCTATACGCTGGCCGCCGGCCTCTCGCGCGGGTCCCGGGCCAGCGTGGTCGCCGCCTTCGGCTGCACGCTCGGGATCGTGCCGCACATGGCGGCGGCGGTCATGGGGCTGGCCGCGCTCCTGCATACGAGCGCGCTCGCCTTCCACACCCTGAAGTACCTGGGGGTGGCCTACTTGCTCTACATGGCCTGGAACGCGCTGAAGGAGCAGGGCGCGCTCCGGGTGGAGCGGGTGGTCGGCGCCCGCTCGGCCGTGCAGGTCATCACGTCCGCCATCCTGATCAACATCCTGAATCCGAAGCTGTCGATCTTCTTCTTCGCCTTCCTGCCCCAGTTCGTGAGCGCCACCGAATCACGCCCGCTCTCGCGCATGCTCGAGCTGAGCGCGGTGTTCATGCTCCTGACGTTCGTGGTCTTCGTCGGCTACGGGCTGTTCGCCGCCGCGATTCGCAATCACGTGGTCTCGCGCCCGCGGGTCCTGACCTGGATGCGCCGGACGTTCGCGGCCGCGTTCGTCGCGCTCGGCGCCAAGCTCGCGCTCGCCGAGCGCTGAAGGCGCGCGGCTACAGCTGCAGGAAGCGCTGCTGGATCGTGGGGTCCTGGCGGAGCGCGTCCGGCGTGCCCTCGAACTGGATCCGGCCCTGGTCCATCACGTAGAGGCGATGCGAGAGGGCCATCGCGACCTCGAGGGTCTGCTCCACCAGCAGGATGGTGGTGCCGCGCCGGTTGATCTCGCGCAGGATGTCGGTGAGGCTCTGCACCAGTAGCGGGGCGAGTCCTTCGGTCGGCTCGTCCACCAGCATGATCCGGGGCCGCGCCACCAGGCCGCGGGCGATGGCCAGCATCTGCTGCTCGCCGCCCGAGAGGAAGCGGCCCTTCTGGGCGATGCGGTCGCGCAGGCGCGGGAAGAACTCGAGCGCCTCCTCGAGCCGCTGCTCGGAGCCGGCGCCGGCGGCGGCCATCATGCCGAGACGCAGGTTCTCGAGCACGGTCAGGTTCGGCAGCACGCGGCGCTCCTCCGGCACCCAGCCGATGCCGCGCCGGACGATGTCGTGGGTCTCGAGCCGGGTGATGTCCGCGCCGCCCAGGCGCACCGCCCCCCGGCGGGCCCGCGCGATCCCCATGATGGACAGCAGGGTCGTCGTCTTCCCGGCGCCGTTCCGCCCGATCATGGTCACGACCTCGCCCTCGCCCACCGTGAGCGACACGCCCTGCAGGATGTGGGCCTCCCCGTAGTACGTGTGGATGTCGTCCACGGTGAGGAGGCTCATCGCGACCCGCCCAGGTAGGTCTCCTGCGCGAGGCGGTTGGCCCGGATCTCCTCGGGGGTGCCGTCGGCCAGCACCTGGCCCTGGTGCAGCACGGTGACGCGGTCGGAGATGCCCATGACGAGCTTCATCTTGTGCTCGACCAGCACCACCGTGCGGGCGGCCGCCAGCTCGCGGATCAGCACCATCGTCTCGTCGGTCTCTTCCGGGCTCATCCCCGCGGTCGGCTCGTCCAGCAGCAGCAGCACCGGATCGGAGGCGAGCGCGATGCCGATCTCGAGGTGGCGCTTCTCGCCGTGGGAGAGATGCGCGGCGAGCTGCTCGGCCCGGCGGGTGAGGCTCACGGTGGCCAGGAGCTCGACCGCACGGTCCCGGCAGTCGGTCAGGGCGTCCGCGCGCGACCAGAAGTTGAACGAGCGCGCGTGGCCCTGCACCGCGACCCGCACGTTCTCGAGCACCGAGAGGTGGGGGAAGATGTTCGTGATCTGGTACGACTTGGCGATGCCGAGCCGGCACACCCGGTGCTGCGGCAGTCCGGTGATGTCGGCGTCCTGGAAGATCACCCGTCCGGCGGACGGCGGCATCTCGCCCGAGACGAGGCGGAAGAACGTGGTCTTGCCCGCCCCGTTGGGGCCGATGATGGAGCGCAGCTCGCCCTTTCGCACCGTGAGCGAGACCGCGTTCACCGCCACCAGGCTGCCGAAGGCGCGGGTGAGCTTCTCGGTTTCCAGCAGGACCGCGCCGGGACCGGTCATACCGTCGCGAAGAAGCGGGCCGGCGCCCCCTCGGTGCCCGCGATCTTGTAGAAGGGCGCCGCGAACTCCACCCGGCGCCGGGGCAGCGAGCCGAGGTTGGTGAGCCCCTCCATGATGACCACGCCCGCGCCGAGGATCACCCGGTGCATCGCGAAGTCCTCCGAGGTGAACTCGGGCAGGCGCGCGCAGTACTCCTCGAAGAAGTCGAAGCCGATGTTCTTGGGCCCGCGGTCCACCAGCCACTGCGCGACCTCGGGCGGGAAGTAGGGCGACCGGGTGAAGTAGTCCGGCCAGCGTCCGTACATCGCGTCGGTCCACCCGGTGTGCAGCAGCACGATGTCCCCGCGCTTGACGTCGCCCGCGCCGCCCTTCTTCAGATCGTCGATGGTGATCGCGTGGTTGGCGCCGACCCAGGAGAGATCCACCACCAGCGCCTCCCCCATCACCTGGTCCAGCGCGATCTCCGCGGTGGTGATGCCGTTCTTGAACACGTGCAGCGGCGAGTCGATGTGGGCGCCGGTGTGCAGGCTCTGGTTCACGCTCGAGACCTGCCAGAAGCCGGGCCCGCGGCGGTGCGGGGTCACCTCGAGCTTCATGTTGGTCGAGGGCGGGCTGAAGGTGTTCTCGTCCACGGTCACCGAGAGGTCGACGAAGCGGCTCATGGCTTCTTCCCCGGGAAGTTGGCGATCGTGCGGGCGGTCCCGGTCAGCTCCACGATGTGCAGCCCGGTGTCGGCCCGGTCCGCCAGGTAGATGTAGCCCCGGTCGTCCACTTCCACGTTATTGGTCTGGATCGCAATCTTGCAGCGCGGGGCGGCCCCGGCCACCTCCACGCAGCGCTTGTCGGTCTTCGCGGTGACGTCCGGGATGAAGTAGGCCGCCTCCACCGGGTGGAACGGATCGCGGACGTCCACCGCCCGCACGCCCGCGTTGAAGTAGGCGATGAAGACGAGGCGGCCGTAGAAGACCGGGGTGAACGACTCGTGGCTCGAGTGCGGTCCGAAGCGCCCGCCCCGGCGGCAGAAGTCGCCGGTGCGATCGGGCACCTCGAAGGTGGCGACCGAGTACGGGGTCCGCTCGGTGGTGACGTCCACCATGAAGGAGAGCTGGCGGACCTCCTGGCACTCGTTGCGGAGCGACTCGGAGACCAGCAGCACGAAGTCGCGGGTGCGCCCCGGCACCCCGGGCGCCCAGTGCGGCACGCCCACCCCGAGCACCGGGAAGCTGGTGTGCCCGCCCCACGCCGGCGACATGTCGAGCCGGCCGATCTGGGGATAGAGCAGGTTCTCCGCGGTGGGCGCGAACTTCTCGCGCGCCTGCGGATCGCCCGCGAGCAGCTTCTCGCGGTCCACGATCTGCAGCACGCCCTTGGCTCCGGTGCCGTAGGCGAAGTACACGCGGTTCTTGTAGGCGATCGGCCCGTGCACGCCCTCCGGCGCGGTGCCGGTCGCGTCCGGCTCCTGGCCGGGCAGCCCGAAGTCGCGGATGAAGCGCGGCTGCGCGGGATCGCTCAGGTCGTAGATCTTGGTCATGCGGTTGGTGCGCCAGCCGGACGGCGCGCCGTCCGAGACCAGGTAGGCGATGCCGGTGTCGCACTCCCACCAGTTCTTGTGCGTGCTCTTGAGCCCGTCCAGCACCGTGGTGAGGAGCGCGGGCTTCGCGGGATCGGTCACGTCCCAGATCTCGTGGGCGAGGTTGCCGAGCGTCCGCAGCAGGTAGGTCTTCTCGCGCGCGCCGCGCGGCAGCGCCTTGCCGTCGCAGACGCGCGCCATCGCCGCGCCGCCCGCCTCCGCCTCGCCGGGCGCGCCCGGAATGTGGTGCAGGTACTTCGGCTGCTTGGGATCCGTCACGTCCACGATGGAGGTGCCGTTCTGCTCCATCTGGCCGGTGAGCGGGTTCATCCGCAGGCCGCCGTGGTGGCCGACGTAGGCGATGACCCGACCGCCCTGCGAATGGACGACCGGCTGGTAGGCGGAGCGCGCCTGCAGGTCGTGGAAGCCCACCAGGCGCATGTCGTGCCGCTCCGCGGCGCGCGCCGGCGCCGGGACGAGCGCCAGCAGGCCCAACAGGAGGGCGATTCGCCACGCGCTCACGGCTCGGTCTCCGTCGGCATCGACGCCCCCTCCGTGGGAGGCCCCCCAGCCTACCCGGGCCTCCGCGGGGCGGTCAATAGCAATCCCCCTCGCCCTGTGCTATCTCCTGCTCACATGACGATCGGAGTGGTCGGCGTGGGGCTGCTGGGCACGGCGGTGGCCGGGCGATTGCTCAAGGCCGGGCATCGCGTGGTGGGCTTCGACACCGCGCCCGACCGCGTGCGCGCGCTGCTCGGCATGGGCGGCGAGGCGGCCGCCTCGGCGCGCGCGGTCGCTCTCGCGAGCGAGGCGGTGTGCATCCTGCTGCCCACCCTGCCCACGGTCGAGGCCGCGGTCCTCGGACCCGACGGGGTGGCGGCGGCCGGGAAACCCGGCCAGGTCCTCATCCAGATGAGCACGATCTCGCCCGCGCTGACCGCGCGGCTCGCCGCGGAGAGCCGGACGCGCGGGCTCGACTTCCTCGACTGCCCGGTCAGCGGCACCAGCGGCGTGGTGGC
>WNFK01161639.1_pt1 | contig 26821 bp, 26 predicted proteins | sample 5400281 | NCBI WGS metagenome assembly WNFK01 (sample SAMN13153350, study PRJNA577476) | soil metagenome | isolation source: 20 cm soil on Douglas fir-dominated hillslope | place: USA:California | collected 2013-09-17
GGAAACCAGTGGTGGTGGGAGATCCGCTATCCGGGACTGGGGATCGTGACGGCCAACGAGCTGCACGTCCCGGTCAGCGACCCTGCCGACCCGAGGCCGACGTTCATCACGCTGCAGTCCGCCGACGTCATCCACAGCTTCTGGATCCCCCAGCTCGCCGGTAAGACGGACGTCATCCCGGGCAAGACAAATCGGATGTGGATCGACCCGAGCACGCCAGGGACCTACGTCGGGCAGTGCGCAGAATTCTGCGGAGTGCAGCACGCCGGTATGCTCCTCACGGTGACCGTGCACCCGAAGGAGGAATTCGCGCTCTGGGTGGCGGCGCAGCAGGCCGCGGCCCCGGACCTTTCCGAGGTCCGGGCCGGGCGTGACGTGTTCACGTCGGTCGCGTGCATCAACTGCCACACCGTCCGGGGCACGCCCGCGAACGGCGTGTTTGGCCCCGACCTCACACATCTCATGAGCCGCGCGACACTGGGGGCCGGGGTGGCGCCGAACACGCGTGAGAACCTCCGCGCCTGGGTGAGCGATCCCGCCTCGCTGAAGCCCGGCGCGCTCATGCCGGCGATGAAGGTCTCCGGCAGCGAGCTGGACCAGCTCGTCGCCTACCTCGTGACGCTTCGCTGAAGGCGACAGACGGCCATGAGCGTTCTTATCCCACCGATTGCGACACCGGCACCGGCGACAGTCCCGACCGGTGGGCTCGCGCGCCTCCACGAGTGGGTCATCACCGTCGACCACAAGCGCCTCGGGGTCATGTACGTCCTTACGGGCCTCGCATTCTTCGTGATCGCGGGCCTCGAGGCCGGCGTCATCCGCTGGCAGCTCGCCGTGGCTGGCAACACTGTCGTCTCGCCGCAGGTCTTCAACCGGCTCTTCACCGTGCACGGGACCACCATGGTGTTCATGGTGGGCATCCCGATCGTGTTCGGGTTTGCCAACTACCTGGTGCCGCTCATGATCGGCGCCCGCGACCTCGCCTTCCCCAGGTTGAACGCCTTCGGCTTCTGGGTGTTCCTGTTCGGAGGACTCCTGCTCTACTTCAGTTTTCTGGGCGGGGATGGGCTCTACGGCGCGGGCTCTGCGCCCGATGTCGGCTGGTTCGCCTATGCCCCACTCACCGGGCGCGCCTTCTCTCCGGGCAACAGCACCGACTACTGGAACCTGTCCATCCTGGTGATGGGATTTGGGACGGTCGCGACCTCCATCAACCTCATCGCCACGACCCTCGCGATGCGCTGCCGCGGGATGAGCCTGGAGCGCATGCCGCTCTACGTGTGGATGATGCTCGTGGTCTCCGGCATGACGGTGCTGGCCCTGCCGCCGCTGTCAGCCGCCCAGATCATGCTGCTCCTGGATCGTTTCCTCGGCGCCCACTTCTTCGACACGCAGGCCGGGGGATCCGCGGTCATGTGGCAGCACTTTTTCTGGTTCTTTGGCCACCCCGAGGTCTACATCCTCATGGTGCCGGGCTTCGCCATGGTCTCCGAGATCATCCCCGTTTTCTCGCGCAAGGTGATCTTCGGCTACCCGATGGTGGTCGCGGCGTCGCTTGCCATCGGCTTCCTGTCGATGACGGTCTGGGCCCACCACATGTTCGCGGTCGGCATGGGGGCGCCCCTGAACTCCGCGTTCGCGGCGTCCACCATGCTGATCGCCATCCCTACCGGGATCAAGATCTTCAACTGGGTGGCCACGATGTACGGTGGCCGCATCCGCTTTGCCACGCCGATGCTCTTCGCCTGTGCGTTCCTCTTCCAGTTCCTGTGCGCCGGCCTCACCGGCATCATCCTCTCGGTGGTGCCCTTCAACTGGCAGCTCACCGACTCATACTTCGTGGTGGCTCACTTCCACTTCGTGCTGGTTGGCAGCCTCATCTTCACGATCTTCAGCGCGATCTATTACTGGTTTCCGAAGGTGACCGGGCGTCTCCTGAGCGAGCGGCTGGGGCGCTGGCACTTCTGGCTCTTCGTGATCGGGTTCAACCTGACGTTTCTGCCCATGCACTGGGCCGGGATGCTCGGCATGCCGCGGCGGATCTACACGTATCCGGCCGACCGCGGCTGGGATCTGTGGAACCTCGTCGCCACGCTCGGCGTGCCATTTCAGGCCGCCGCGGTCCTCATCTTCCTCATCAACGTCGCGATCTCGTTGCGGCGCGGCGAGCGCGCCGGCGACGACCCATGGGACGCGTGGACGCTCGAGTGGGCGACAGCATCGCCTCCGCCGCCCTACAACTTCGAGACCGCGCCCGTCGTCGCCAGCCGCCGGCCGCTCTGGGACCTCAAACACCCTGACGATCCCGACGGACCGCACGAATGAGAAAGGCAGGGAGAACGAGATGACACGGCGTGTCGCCTTGACGATTGCGTTGATCACCGCCGTCGCGATTGGCGCACCTCCGATCCGCGCGCAGCAGCGCGAGGTCACCGCCGAAGAGGTCGTGGCCGCGCTCGAGGCCGCCTACGGTGTGCACCCCGGCCAGCGTCGCAACCACGCCAAGGGCACCTGTGCCCTCGGCACGTTCGTCGGGATGGCCGAGGCGGCCGCGTACTCTCGCTCGGCCCTGTTCTCGGGATCGCCGGTGCCCGTGGTGGCACGGTTCTCACTGGCCGGCGGGGACCCCGAGGCCTCCGACGCCGAGCGGAGCCCGCGGGGCATGGCGCTGGAGTTCAGGCTGCCGAAGGGCGACCTCCAGCACATCACCATGATCAACACGCCGACCTTCTTCGCCACGATGCCACGGACGTTCCTCGACAAGATGCGAGCGCTGCGAGCCGACCCGGCGACCGGCAAGCCGAACCCGGAGGCGCTCGCGGCGTTCGGGGCGAGTCATCCCGACAATCGGGGACAGGCGAAGTTCCTCGCCGACCACAACCCGCCCGCGAGCTATGCCACCAGCGCTTACTACGGCATCCACACGTTCAAGTTTATCGATCGAGCGCACAAGGTGACGCTGGTGCGCTGGCGGTTCGTTCCCGAGGACGGAGAGAAGGCGCTGACCGATCGGGACCTGAAGTCGATGCCGAGGGACTTTCTCGAACAGGCGCTGATCGACCGGACGAGGCAGGGGCCGGTGCGCTGGACCATGCTCGTCACCATCGGCGAAGCCGGCGACCCCGAGAACGACCCGACGCTCGCATGGCCGCAGAACCGAAAAGAGGTGCAGGTCGGCACCCTGACGATCTCGTCCGTGATGACTCAAAAGGGCGCCGGCTGCGAGAACATCAACTTCGACCCCCTCGTCATGGGCGACGGGATCGAGCCGACCGACGACCCCGTCCTGTTGTTCCGATCGCCTTCGTACGTCCGGTCGTACATCAAGCGACTGCAAGGCTTGTAACGAATGATCTCCGGTGGGCGAGTGGGCATGGGCGGACTGATCGTCGCGGAGGCATCGCTGTTCGCGGTCTTCGTCGTCGCATACCTCTATGATCTCGGGAAGAGCCTCGGCGGCCCGTCGCCGGGAGAGGTCCTGTCCGTCCCGGTTCTCGGTACCGTCTGCCTGCTCTCGAGCAGCGTGACCGTGGCGCTGGCCGTGCGCGCGCTCGGCCGCGGCGCTGTCCGCCTCAGCGGCGCCTGGCTCCTCGCGACGGTTCTCTTGGCCGCTGTGTTCCTGACCGGCACGGCCGCCGAGTGGCTACGGCTGATCACGCAAGAGGGGCTGACGATCGGCACGAATCTGTTCGGGACGACGTTCTACGCGCTGGTCGGCTTGCACGCGTCGCACGTGATCGTTGGCCTCGTCATGCTGGCGCTCATTAGTGTGTTCGCCTGGTCGCGGGCGCTCAAGCCCGCCCACGTCGAACGCGTGGAGCTCGTCTCCTGGTACTGGCACTTCGTGGATGCGGTCTGGGTCGTCGTGCTCACCGTCGTCTACGTGATCGGACGCTGAACATGGTGAAGACGGTATGAGGCCCGCCTCCTCTGAAGGTGGTCGTCATGGTGCTCGTCACGACGCTCGTGGGCTACGACGTCGGGCTGACCGGGTCAGCCGACTACCTCCGCATGATTCACCTGCTGATCGGCACCCTGCTGGCCGCGAGCGGGACGCTGGCCCTCAATCAGTACTGGGAGCGGGACGTCGACGCGCGGATGGAACGCACCCGAGCCCGGCCGCTGCCCGCTGGCCGTCTTCAGCCCCTGGAGGCGCTGCTGCTCGGCGTCGCGCTCACGATGCTCGGTGCGGCGTACCTCGCGGCGCTGGTCGGCGCTGTCGTTGCTCTGGTCATCGCGGCTACGGCGATCCTCTATCTGTTCGCGTACACGCCGCTCAAGCGGCGGTCTCCGCTCTGCACGCTGGTCGGCGCGGTGCCCGGCGCGCTCCCGCCCGTGGCGGGATGGGCGGCTGCACGGGGCGACGTCGCGCTCGGCGCTTGGGTGCTCTTCGGCGTGCTGTTCCTCTGGCAACTGCCGCACACGCTCTCGGACTACGCCCGCGCAGGCGTGCGCGTGCTGCCGGTGATCGACCCGGATGGCGCGAGCACAGAGCGTCAGATCGTCCTGGCGTGCGTAGGGCTTCTCACCGTGAGCCTGCTGCCGACGGTCATCGGCTGGACCGGCCCGATCTACCTCGCGGGGGCCCTGGTGCTGGGGCTCGCATTCGTCGCCGTGGGAATGGTGCAGGCGCTGGCACCCTCGGCTCGCTCAGCCCGATGGGTGTTGCTCGTCTCGCTCCTCTATCTGCCGCTCCTCCTCGGGCTGCTGGCGTTCGACCGGATATGACACCCTCGCATGACGAACACGTCCAGGCTCCTGAGAGGATCGAGCTTCCGGCGCCGACGGCGTCGCCGATGGTCGTCGCCCTGGGCATCGCGCTGGCCTTCGCCGGCCTCGTCACGCACGCCGCCGTGAGTTTCGTCGGCATCGCCCTGGCGCTGATCGGAGGCGTCGGCTGGTGGCGTGAGGTCCTTCCCGAGGAACGGGTGGAGCCGATCACCCTGCGCCCGATGGAGCTGCGTGCGAGGGCGATCGTGCCATCGAGCACGGCGGTCGAGCGCTCCAGCATCGGCGAGGGCGGACATCGAATCCGGGTGCCCGTCGAGATCCAACCATATTCGGCCGGGATCAGAGGCGGTGTCGTCGGCGGGACCGCGATGGCGATCCTGGCCCTCGCCTATGGGCTGATCGTTCAACGAAGCCTCTGGTACCCGATCAATCTCCTCTCGGCTGTGGCGATGCCAGCCCTTGCGCGCGCGCCCCTCGCCGAGCTTCGCGCGTTCAACCTGTCGGCCCTCGTGATCGGCACGATTGTTCACGGACTCATCTCGGTGCTCGTCGGCCTGCTCTACGCCGTCATCCTGCCGATGCTGCCGCGCCGCCACATGCTCTGGGGCGGCTTCATCGCGCCGCTCTTGTGGACGGGCCTCGTCTGGGCCCTGCTCGGCGTCGTCAATCCGACGTTCGGCGCGCGTGTCGACTGGCCATGGTTCATCGTCTCCCAGATCGCCTTTGGCCTTGCCGTGGGGCTCGTCGTGGCGCGGGCGCACCCGCTCGCCACGATGCAGACCTGGCCGCTCGTGGCGCGCGCGGGTGTCGAGGCATCACAGGCGCGTTCGGAGCAGGAGCGCGATCGATGACCATGGCAGCCATCGCTGGGGGCCGCCAGAAGCCACCCATGTACTCAGTCGTCGTGGCGACGCTGCTGTTCCTGGGGCTAGTCGGCTGCGACCTCTTTCCCGGCAGAGCGAGGGCGCGGGACCAGCAAGAGGCCGCCTCCGAGCAGGTCGCACACTTTCACGCGCTCTACGGCCAACAGTGCGCGGGCTGCCACGGTCGCGACGGCCGCCTTGGCGCGGCGCGCCCACTCAATGATGCGGTCTATCTCGCGCTCGTCCCGGGGCCGCGGCTCCGCCAGGTCATCGCCGAGGGCGTGCCGGGCACGGCGCAGCCCGCCTTCGCAAAGAGCGCGGGCGGAACGCTGACCGACGAGCAGATCGATGCGCTGGCTCAGGGGCTCCTGGCAGCGTGGGCGCGTCCCGACGCGACGCAGGGTGTGACCGTCCCGCCGTACGCGGCGAAGCTTGGAGATCCCGAGCGAGGACGCGCCGTCTTTGCCGCGGCCTGCGCGGGCTGCCATGGCGAGGACGGGCGGGGCGGGCCGAAGGCGCGCTCGGTCGTGGACCCGTCGTATCTCGCGCTCGTGAGCGATCAGCATCTGCGCACGACCGTGATCGCGGGACGAGCAGACCTCGGTATGCCCGACTGGCGTGGATACATCGCGGGCCGAGTGCTCGCGCCCGAGGACATCTCGGACGTCGTCGCCTGGCTCGTCTCGAACCGGAGGACGAAAGGAAACGGGTGACGCTATGTGTGCGGACCAGGATTCGCTGCCGTCCCCAACGTCGCGACGGGGATTCTTGTTCACTCTCGGCCTTGCGCTGAGCGCGGCCGCGACCACGCTGGCGGCAATCCCGGTCATCGGCTACATCTTCGGACCGGTCCGTGGGCGCGCCGGGCAAGCGTGGATCAAGCTCGGCGCGGCGGGAAGCTTCCCCGAAGGGGAGACGCGCCTGGCAACGTACGAGAACCCGTTCCGCGTGCCGTGGGACGGGCCCACGGCGAAGATCGCGTGCTGGGTGCGGCGTATCGGCGGAGACCAGTTCCAGGTGTTCGCGATCAACTGCGCGCACCTCGGCTGCCCCGTCCGGTGGTTCCCGCAGTCGCGGCTGTTCATGTGCCCCTGCCACGGCGGCGCGTACTACGAGGACGGCTCGCGGGCCTCCGGGCCGCCGCCCCGGGGGCTCTTCGAGTACGAATACGAAATCCGAGAGGGTCAGCTCTGGGTGCGCGGCGGCCAGCTCCCGACCTTGGCGGGACCGGTCTGATGACGAAGCTCACGGGCACGCTCCGCTCGATCGTCGGGTGGCTCGAGGTCCGAACGGGGCTCGCCGAGGCGCTCACACCCGCCGTCACCCATCCGGTTCCGCGGAGAACCGCGAGCTGGTGGTACGTGTTCGGGAGCGCCACGCTGGCCCTCTTTGCGCTGCAGATCGCTACCGGGATCTGTCTGGCCCTCGTGTACGTCCCCTCAGCCGACCAGGCCTACCAGAGCCTTCAGTATCTGAACGATCAGGCGGCATTCGGGTGGTATCTCCGCGCCGTTCACTTCTGGGGCTCGAACGCCATGGTGCTCGTGATGACGCTGCACATGCTCCAGGTCTTCCTCTGGGGCGCCTACAAATACCCACGCGAGCTGACGTGGATCGCCGGCGTCCTCCTCTTCCTGTGCACGCTCGGCATGGCGTTCACCGGACAGATCCTCCGATGGGACCAGGACGCCTACTGGGGGCTCGGGATCGGCGCATCGATCGCCGCGCGCGCGCCGGTCGTCGGGTCGACCTTGGTCCACGTGCTCCTGGGAGGGCCGATCATCGCCGGCCGGACGCTGTCGCGGTTCTTCGCCCTCCACGTCTTCGTGGTCCCGGGGATGCTCATCGCGCTCACCGGTCTGCATCTCTGGCTAGTCCTGAGACTCGGGGTCAACGAGTGGCCGATGCCGGGGCGCGTGGTCGATCGGGAGACATACCGGAAGCGTTACGAGGATGAGGTGGAGCGGGACGGCGTACCGTTCTTCCCCGTCGCCGCGCGCAAGGACATGGTGGGGATGGCCGTAGTCGTCCTCGCCGTGCTGGCGTGCGCCGCGATCTTTGGCCCCAACGGACCCCACGGCGCGCCAGACCCGACGATCACCGATGCGTCCCCGAGGCCGGATTTTTACTTCCTCTCCCTCTTTGCGCTGCTGGCGCTGCTGCCGCCGTGGACCGAGACGGTGATCCTGTTAGTGGGGATGCCGCTCGCGATCGTGCTGCTGCTGGCGCTGCCGTTGCTCTCCGGCACTGGCGAGAAGAGCTGGCGCCGCCGCCCGGTCTCCGTGGTGAGCGTGCTCCTGATCGTCCTGGTCGTGACGACGCTGGCGTCCCTGGGAGTGACATCTCCATGGTCTCCCGTCATGGACGCCGGGACGGCGCTGGCCACGCCAGTGGTCTACGTGCAAGGACGTTCGCCGCTCGAGCTCCAGGGCGCCCTCGTCGTCCAGAACAAGCAATGCCGGAACTGCCACCGCCTCGGCGGTGAAGGTGGTGCCCGCGGCCCCGCCCTCGACGGCGTGGCCACGCGGCTCACACATGATCAGCTGATCCGGCAGGTGCTCCAGGGCGGGGGAAACATGCCGGCCTACGGCAAGAATCTGTCGCCGGCCGAGGTGAACGCGGTCGTCGGGTTCCTGGAGACGCTCCGTCCCGCGAACCAGCCGCCGGCTCGAGCTCCGGTCTCGCCGCGGCCAATACCGCACCAGAACTGATGGCGCACGGAGTGGAGGCGGGCGGGCACGTGGCGCCGGTGCTCGGCGCGGTTCTCGCCGCCGGAGCGATCTACGTGCGGGGCTGGCGAGATCTCTCGCGCCAGATGCCCCAGCGGTTCGACACGGGCCGCCTGGCGGTGTTTCTCGGCGGCCTCGGTGCGATCGCGCTCGCCATCGCCTCACCGCTGGACGCGCTCGCCGGGCAGCTCCTCGCGGCGCACATGACGCAGCACCTGCTGCTGATGATGGTGGCGCCGCCGCTTCTCTGGCTAGGAGCGCCGGTCGCGCCGATGCTGCGCGGACTCCCGCGACGGATCCGGCGCTCGGTGGCTGGGCTCGTTGCTCCCACCGCGCGGAGACTTGCCGGTGCTATCGCGCATCCGGCCTTCGGTTGGGTCGCGTTCGCCTTCGCCTTCTGGGCCTGGCACACCCCCCGGCTCTACGATCTCGCGCTGCGGTCAGACCCGTGGCACCACGTCGAGCACGCCTGCTTCTTCGTGACGGCGATGCTCTTCTGGCGGCCGGTGATCCTCGCGTGGCCCAGTCGGTCTCGGTGGCCACGGTGGACGATGATTCCGTATCTTCTCCTGGCCGACCTGCAGAACACGGTGCTCGCGGCGATGCTGACCCTTTCCGACCGCGTGATCTACTCGACGTACGCGACGATGGCGCGCGCTGGAACCATGTCCGCGCTCGAGGATCAATCGACCGCGGGCGTGATCATGTGGGTGCCAGGCTCACTGGCCTTCCTCTTCGCGGCGGTCTGGCTCGTCATGGAGGTGCTGAACGGGCCGCGCGCTCTTCGCGGGCCTGCTGGCCAAGCGCCTAGCGGCCGGCCGCAGGGGACGTTCAACCGGTGACACGCACCGCCTGGCCGTGATTCGCTGTGCGGCCGGAGTCTTCGACCGCGTCTCGCTGCGATGGTGCGCCCCGGGATTAGCTCGGTTGAGGCCAGCACGGTAGATATAGGCCGAGACCGCCGGGTCGACGAGATCCTCGAGCCGTTGACCGCTGCGCACGGCACGGCGAACGTCTGTGGCCGAGATCAACCAGCCGAGCAGAAGCGTCAGCGGGATCCCGACTCGGCAGTACTCGAAGAATCCGATCTCGCCGCGCGCTTCTCGCCGCCGGCGACCTCGGCCTCCTCTGGTTCGGCGGGGAGCCAGGGACGGCGCTCTGGCAGCCGCGCGGACGGTTGTAACCCTTCCAGGGCCCTCCGACCGTTGGCGCGCCTCACGAAGATGCTAGAGAGCGCCGTCGCCACGTGCGTAGGCGTCACCCAAGGTCTCAGTTACGCGCCTGAACAGGCCCACGCATATGCGGGCACATTTCCATCCTGCCCCGTTGTCGTTGTTGTGATTGGGGACAAGAAATAGGCGGCTCTCGTCAATTGAAGGAGGCCGAATGACTGCTCATGGTCGAGCAGAACGCCAAGCAGGCGCTCGCCATCTTCCATCGCGGGTTCGTGCTAGAGCTGGGCCGGAACCGCGTCGAAGGAACGGGGCACGACGATCGCGAGGTGCGCGCCGACTACCTCGGCGGCCGAACGTCTACAGATCAAGCGTGGGCTTGCTGATTCTTGCGAAAACATTCCACCCGACGCGCTCTGTCCGCGCCAGCCCGGTCCGGGGTCCCTCGAAAGAGGAGGACCGATGAGCGCGAACCCGACTGGACATCCGGAAGAGGGGCCGACAGCGTGGATCCACGCCGTGCGTGTCGTCAACGCGGAGCATTTCGACCCGAATACGCCACAGACGTCCGGGATGCACCGAGTGGCGGCCGTATCGAGGGACACCGTCGGCTCGAAGGGGATATGGGCGGGGATAACAGACGTAACTGCGCATGCGGCGACCGGAACCCACCATCACGGCGAGCAAGAGACCGTCATCTATGTGGTCAGTGGCCATGTCAGGATGCGTTGGGGTGACCGCCTGGAATATGAGGCGGACGCCGGGGCCGGGAACTTCATCTATGTGTCTCCCTTCGTTCCGCACCAGGAGATCAATCCGGCCGACGAGGCCTCGAAGTGGGTCATCGTGCGCAGCGGTCACGACCCGATCGTCGTCAATCTCGAGCTCATCGACGAAACCCAACAGGAGGCCACCAGCCTGACTCACCCCGGCAGACTCGGCCACGACCCTTGACGAAGCCTTGGACCTTCGGGCTCAAGACCACGAGGTTGAGGTCGTTGCAGATCGGGAAATAGGCGGCGTCGTCCCCCTATAGTGTGCTGTCGATGTCGGTCAAGGATCCCGCATCTCAAGGTATATTCTGACGCGCCCACTTCCTCTTGTCCTGCTCTTGGGCGGGAACCACGCCAGCGGCGCGATGAGCAGGTCCAACTGCTGCGCCAGGGGTTCTGGAATACGCTGAATCAGCTCGAACATTCACCCCCTGCTTATGCCCGGGGATGGCGAACGAGCACCTACCGCGTAGCAAGCCTCCGGCCGTAGGCGTACGACGCTGATTCGGCGGAGATGACGACCGTTCGAGGTGGGCTGTTTGGGCATGCCGCGAGCGAAATTGACAATCCGTGCAAGGACTGCCTCACATCCCCAAATAGGCCTTCCGCACCAGATCGCTCCCTCGCAACTCCGCGCTCTTGCCATGCAGCACGACGCGGCCCGTCTGCAGCACGTAGCCGCGGTCGGCCAGATCGAGAGCGGCGGAGCGAGTCCATCACCTGGTCGACGAGGCGGGGCATGATTCCCAGGCTCGGCTGGTCGAGCATGAGGAAGCGTGGCCGGGACATGAGTGCGCGGGCGATGGCCAGCATCTGGGCCTCGCCGCCGCTCAACGTCCCCGCCCGCTGGCGCGCCCGCTCGCGGAGGACGGGGAACAGCGCCTCGATGCGCTCGAGCATCTCTCGCCGGTGGGTGGGATCGCCGTGGCTGTAGCTGCCCAGGGTCAGATTCTCGGCGACGCTCAGCCGGCTGAACAGGCGGCGCCCCTCGGGCACGAGCGCCACGCCCAGCTTCACGCGGTCGGCGGCGTCCACGGCGCTGAGGGATTGGCCGTGGAAGGTCATCTCGCCCGCCTGCAGCTCCACCAGGCCGGCGATGGCCTTGAGCAGCGTGGTCTTGCCGGCGCCGTTGGCTCCGATGAGCGCCACGACCTCTCCGGGCTCGACGCGCAGCGAGACGCCCTGCAGCGCGCGCACGCCACCGTAGGCGACGTAGACGTCGCGCACGTCGAGCAGGCTAGTGGGCGGCACGGCGCTGGCCGAGATACGCCCGGATCACCTGCTCGTCACGCACGATGGCCTGCGGCGTGCCGTCCGCGATCTTGACACCATAATCCAGCACGACCACGCGATCGGACAGCGGCATGACGACCTCCATCACGTGCTCCACCACGCACATCGTAACCTTCAGCTCCTCGTGGATCCGCCGTACCAGCTGTATGGCGGCCGCCGTCTCGATCGGCGTGAGCCCGGACATGGCCTCGTCCAGCAGCAGCAGCTTGGGCTGCGTGGCCAGCGCGCGGGCGATCTCCAACCGCTTCTTGTCGGCAAGCGTCAGGGTCGCGGCGGGCGCGTCGTCCTTGCCGCGCAGCTCGGTGAACTCGAGCAGCTCGGTGGCGCGCGCGCGGGCCTCGACCACGCGGTTGGTGCGCTCGAGCGCGCCGCACACCACGTTCTCCAGCGCCGTCATGCGGCCGAAGGCGCGCACCACCTGCCACGTGCGCGCCACGCCCAGCCGGCAGATGCGCTCGGGCCGCGTGTGCGTGATGTCGCGTCCGTCGAACACGATGTGGCCGTCGTCGGGATGCATGTAGCCCGTGATGCAGTTGAACAGCGTCGTCTTGCCGGCGCCGTTGGGGCCGATGAGGCCGACGATCTCGCCCGCCTCCATGGCGAGCGAGACCTCGCGATTCGCCGCCAGGCCGCCGAAACGCTTGGTGGAGGACTCCACCCGGAGCAGAGGGGCCATGCGCTACGCCGTCGCCGGGCGTCCTGGGCGAAACCAGCGGGACCACGGCAGCGAGAGCAGGCCGGTGGGACGGAACGCCGCGATGACGATGATGATGAGGCCGTAGACGATCAGATCGATGCCGCGGCCGGCGAGCGGCCCCGTGCCGAGCGTTGTGCTCATGATCTGCGAGATCGGGATGAGGATGACGGCGCCGAGCACCGGGCCCCACAGGCGGCCGATGCCTCCGACCACCGTGGCCATGATCGGCAGCGTGCTCCAGTTGAGCTCCAGCACTTGCTCGGGAAACACCGACAGCGCCCAGAAGGCGTAGAGCACGCCGGCGGCGGCGAAGACGGCCGCGGTGATGCTCCGCGCGATCACCTTGTAGAGCCGGCTGTCGATGCCGATGCCCTCGGCCGCTTCCTGATCGTCGCGGATGGCGCGGAAGTAGTACCCGATCTTGGAGCGCTCGACCACGGCCATAAGAGTAAGCGTGACGGCGAAGAGCACGAGCGCGGCGTAGTAGTAGCCCATCGCCTTGGTCGGCCCTGAGAACTGCAGCGAGAGCGCCGAGGCCACGATGCCGGTGCGCGGCTTCACCGGGATGAACAGGCCCTGGGCGGCGCCGATGTACTCCCAGGTGGCGCCGATCGGTTGGGCGATCATCCAGATGGCGACGGTGGAGATCGCGAAGTAGTGGCCACGCAGGCGCGTCAGCGGATACGTCAACACCGCGCAGATCAGCGCGGCGACGGCGGCGGCCACCGGCAGTCCGAGCCATGCGTCCACGCCGAGCTTCACGTACAGCAGAGCGGCCGTGTAGGCGCCGACGGCGAAGAACACCTGGGGGCCGAAGTCGAACTGGCCCGCCCAGCCACCGATGACGTTCCAGCCCACGCCGAGCGTGGCATTGACGAGCACCAGAAAGCCCACCGTCTGGTAGTAGGTGGTGCCCTGGAGCTGGAGCGGAATTGGATAGACGATCGCGGCGAGCGCCCCGATCACCAGCGCGATCCGCGCCACGCTAGAACCGCCCGAACAGGCCCTGGGGCCGGAAGAGTCCGATCAAGAGATACGAGGCGAACACGAAGGCGTCCTTGAACGCCGGCGGCAAGTAGACGACGGTCACGCTCTGGATCACGCCGACGAGGAGCGCGGCGAGCAGCGTGCCCAGGATGCTGCCGAACCCGCCGAGCGCGACGATGGCATAGGCCAGGACGGTGAACTGCAGGCCGACCTGAGGATAGACGGAGAAGAAATTGACCAGAATCGCGCCCGCGACGGCCACCAACGCAGCGCCCAGGCCCCAGGCCACCGCGAACATGCGCTGCGGCCGGATGCCGACGAGCCGGGCGGCGTCGCGGTCCTCGCTGGTGGCCTGCAGGGCCAGGCCGAACTCCGTACGCTCGATGAGCAGATAGAGCGCCAGGAAGAGCAGCAGCGCCAGCCCGGCGGCGAGCAGCAGCGGCATCGCGAACGTGAGCCCGAGCAGGGTGAGCTTGGCGCCACCGAGCCGCACGAGGAAGCTATCGTTGACGAAGCGGTAGTCGCTGGTGAAGCCGGCGACCACCGCGTTCTGCAGCAGGAAGAGCAGACCGATCGTCGCGAAGATCTGGGTGAACGGGTCGCCCCCCTGCACGCGGCGCATGAGGTGGCGATAGACGAGCACTCCGAACGCGTACATCACCAGCGCGATCGGCACGATGGCGAGGAGCGGGTCGAGCCCGAAGGCGGCGCCGAGCCACCAAGCGCCAAACATTCCGAGCATGAGAAACTCGCCGTGGGCGAAGTTGATCATCTCCATGAGGCCCCAGATGATCGTCAAGCCCACGGCCACGAGGGCGTAGAGAAACCCCATCTGCAGGCCGTTGACGACGGCCTGGGCGAGCTCGGTCATCGCGTGGTCGCGCTCAGTTGGGCTTCGGCTTGCTTTCGCGCTCCTGCCAGCTCGGGTTCGGGTAGACCGGCTTGAACCCGCTCTTGGCCGCGAGATCCCACGGCCAGAGCGTGTGCTTCTCGCCGTCCCAACCGATCTGGGTCACCACCCCGGTGGCGAGCACGTTCTGCCCGTTCTCGAACTGCACGCCGTTGTAGTCGATGATGAGCTGCTCGGACCCCATCTTCGTCTCGTTGGCAGCTTTCTGAAGTGCGGCAGGCTCGACCGACTTCGCGCGATTGATGACGTCGGCCATCCACAAGAGGCCGGTGATCTCGCGCATCGCCAGCTCGCCCATGTTCTGGCCGCGGCTGTACTTCTTGTAGATCTCGTTGACCTTCTTCCAGCTCGGGCGATTGTGTGCGAGGTCGATAGCGGTGGGGTCGCGCCCGAGCCAGCCGACGCCACCGTTGGTTTTCTTCTGCGCCTGCAGCCACGTCTCGTCGGAGAAGCCGCCGTTGCTGGTGGCGATCACCTTCGGGCTCCATCCGGCGCGCCTGGCGTCGTTCTGGAACACATTGGTGTCGGCAGTGTACTGCACGAGGAACAGCACGTCCGGATTGGCCGCTTGCAACCGCTGCACCTCGGAGGCGAGCGTCGTGGCGCCGGTCTTCGACGTCAGATCCAGGACGACCTGAAAACCCGCCTTGGGCGCCAGCTCGCTGGCCACCTTGCGGTTGTCCTGGCAGAAGAGGTTGTCGCACATGAAGAACGCGATGGTCTTGAGATTCGCGGGACCGCCCTTGTCGCGCCACTCGTGCAGGAACGTGAAGAGGCTAGCGACCATCGTCCTGTCGTTGGGGCCGGTGCGGAAGAACCACTTGAGCCCCTTCTCCGTCAGCGTGGGCGAGGCGCAGGGATGGCACGTCATCGGCAGGCCCGCGCTCTCCACCACTGGCTGGATGAGTGAGGTGATACCGCTCGTCCCCTCGCCGTTGATCCAGTGGACCTTATTCACCGAGATCAATTGCTCGACGATCGTGCGCGCCTGCTCCCCGCGGCTCTGGTCGTCGCGCACGATGAACTTGATGGGCGCGCCGCCGAGCCCGGGGAAGCCCTTGCCCGGCCCGAGCGGCACCTGGAGGTCGGGGTAGTCGTTGTTGACGATGTCCTCGGCCGTCTGCGCCGACCACAGGTACTGCTGCCCGTAGTTGGCGAAGCTGCCGGTGAGCGGCAGCACCGAACCGATGAGCACCTCGGTGACCTTCGACTGAGCCGGCGCCGTCCGCGGCACGCCGAGGGCAGCCAGGACGAGCACTGCGAGGGCAATGAGGCGAAGCGAGATGCGTGGCATGGGGACCTCCAGACAGACGCTGGGTGGAATCTGGCCTCCGGTGGGTCGCTATCCTACCCAAACCCGAAAGATCGATCACGAGGCGCTCGGCCTGCTGTCCGGCGCGACGTCTGCCGGCGGCGGCGCCGGCCCGACGGGTAGCGAGAAGTGGAAGATCGCGCCGTGCGGCTCGTTCGGGGTGGTCCAGAGTTGGCCGCCGTGTGCCTCGACGATCGAGCGGCTGATCGTCAACCCCATGCCCATGCCCCCGGGCTTGGTGGTGAAGAAGGCGCTGAACAACTCGTCGAGATGTTTCGCGGCGATGCCGACACCGGTGTCCTGGACGGTCAGCCTCACACGGTCGCGGTCGTGCGTCTCCGATCGGATGGTCAGTTCCCGCGGCCGGCCCGTCACCGACGCCATCGCCTGGATGGCGTTCATCACGAGGTTGAGGCTCACCTGCTGCAGCTGCACCCGGTCGCCCAGAACCGCCGGCAACACCGGGGTGAGCTGCAACACCAGTGAGACGTCGTGATGGCGCAGCTCGGCGCGCGCGAGCGGCAGCACGTCGTGGACGACGTCGTTGACGTTCACCGGATCCTTGCGTGGCGCACTCTTCGTCGCCAGCTGCCGGATGCGCTGGATCACTTCTGCCGCCCGGTGACCGTCCATCGCGATCGCTTCGAGCGCTTCCCGGACGCGTTCGAGGTCGGGACGCGGGGCTGCCAGCCAGTTGAGGGAGGCATCGGCATCGGCGACGATGGCGGCCAGGGGCTGGTTGACCTCGTGAGCGATCGACGCCGCCAACTCGCCCAGGGTGGTCACGCGGGTGACGTGCGCGAGCTCCGCCTGCGCCTCCTGCAGCGCTTCCTCGGCCTCGACGTAATCAGTGATATCGCGGCCGATGACGAGTGCCGCCTCCACCCGTTCCGAGTCTGGGCGCAGGGGCGAGAAGGTCGTCACCATGTATCGGGCTCCGGACTGGGCCCTGATCCACCCTCCGCCGGCGACGTCTTCGCCCGCGAAGCATCGGTCCAGCTTCGGTTTGGCTCTCTGCTCGAAGAACTCCATACTCACGACCTCGCCGAGGTGCATCCCGACGATCGTCTCGCGTGGCAGGCCCCACACGCGCTCGTGGACCGGGTTGACACGTCGGTACCTGTAGTCTCGTCCGACGATGGCGATCGTATCGGGTGAGCTCTCGAACATCTGTCCGGTCACGTACTCCGCGCGCTTGCGCTCGGTGATGTCCATGACCCTCTCCAGCACGCTGTCGAACCCAGCGGAAGGCGTTGGGAAGGTGATAGTAAAGAGCACCGTCAGCCGGTCGCCCTTGAGGGTCTGGAGAACGGTCTCGGCCTCGAACAACGTCCGGCTCTCGGCGATCGCGACGAGCTGCTCGATAAAGACCTCGTACGTTTCCGCTACGAAGATCCTATCCAGTGAGGCGAGCAGCTCGGCCTTGCTCTCGGCCGCGAACAGCTTGACCGATACCACGTTCACGTCGACGACCTTCACCATCGCGATCGCGTCCTGCACGAATTGCGGGTGCGCGGCGAAGTACGCGCGGAAATCGCGCACGCTGCTCGATCTGAGATCATCGATCGCCGCCTTGACCCGGGAGAAGTCCTCCTCCCAGATCGACACCCCGGTCGACTCGAAGATGTGGCGATAGCGCTGCTCGCTCTCGCGCAGACGGTGAAAGATCGACAGGCTCGTGAGCGCATCCTCGAGGCGCCGGCCGATCTCCTGGAACAGGAACTCCTCTCGCGGTGTCCACAGGCGCGCGTACGAGCACTGGCTGGCGCCAAAGATGTACGGCAGCTCACCCTTCGGGTAGAGCGCCATCACCATCCTGGATTGGACACGGCGGCGCTGCGCCAGTTCGCTCGACAGCGGGTGCGCCGAGTGCGGTCCGAACTGCACCGGACCGCTGGACGCCCGCACGGTACGAAACATATCGGCCGTCTCCGGGTCGGTCGGCACCTCGTCGCCCACGCCGAGGAGGCTGGGGAACTCAGGACGCGTCCGCTGCATCTTGACCTCGTGAGAGACGACCTCGGGGTCGCAGGGATGCATCAGCCACGCGCGATCGCAGTCGAAGATCGACAGCGCAGCGTCGAGGACATCGCTCATCATCTGCTCGAGGTCATTCGTGGTTCGCGTGACTCGATGGATGCGATCGATGCTTTCGAGCAGCCACACGTGCCCCTGCCGTTCCGCGAGAGCCGCCTGCAACTGCTCGTTGCTCCGCTCGAGATCCTCCGTGCGTTCACGAACGCGCGCCTCGAGCTCTGCGCGGATCCTCCGCAGCGAACCCTGTGCCCTGCGCCGCGCCGCGCTCACGGTGGCCATCAACAACCCCAGGAGCGCGAACGTGATGAAACGAGGAAGCTCGACGCGGTCGACCGCCAGTGAATCGAGCGGCAGCGTGAAATAGTAGGCGAAGGCCAGCGTGGCCAGGCCCCAGGCAACCAGTGCGGGCGGCAGCCCACATATCCAGCCGACGGTCAGGATTGCAACCAACGACAGCTGGCCGGCCACGAGCGCGACAGGGCGCAGCCACAGCGCAAAGGCGACAGTGGCTGCCACGGCGAGCACCGCCAAGCCGTAGTGGGCGAGCGCGATTTGTGCGAGGTGACGGCGCATCGGCGCTCTCAGTGCAGACGGCAGGGTAGTTCGATCTTGCTCGACATGCTCCGCCGTTCGTGCGGCGCACCGCTCGTCATGGGCATCGTCGAGACGACGATCACGTCGACGCGAGGTCCTTGGCCTCGAGGCTCCGCCACCGCGTCTCGTCGTCGCCGCGAGCCGTCAGCATGATCACTGGGATGCGTGAGCCGGTGGCAGCCAGATGTCTCAGAAGGTCAACGCCGGTCATGCCGGGCATTCGCGCATCGAGGAACAGGCAGCCGCGAAAACCTACGCCGGGATTTCCGATATGGATCCATCTGCTTGCTCGGTTCAGACGGGCGAGTGGCCACGTGATGTCCCCACCGCCTATGTCGCCTATGCGCAGGTGACACACCGCGTTCTCGCGACGCCAGCGCCGACTCCTACATCTGCCGAGCGTCTGCCGCCCGTGACTACCCTCCGTGGGGACACTTCCGCCGCCGGCCGTCGACCCCGCGCTCCGCCTTGAGCGGGCGGCTCGATCACGTCGGATGCCCCGCGAGTCGCTCGATGCACCCGAGAATCTGCCGAAAGAGCGTCGGCGTCAAGGGGCTCTCGGCCAGTTCGAGGATGAAGTAACGGGCATGTCGGATGAGGTGCCCGCCGGTCTTGAACAGTCGCCGCTGGAGGCTCGTCAGAGACCAGCTCGAAATGGCGAAATGTAGGACCAACCGGCGTCGAGTGGACGAAGGGAGACGGGCAACCCCCTCGGCGCCAGCACTGCTCGAAGATCCTGGCGGCGAGAACCCCGTGCGCGCTCCTGCAGCATATGCTCCGGGGCGGTGACGCCAACTTTACGTTTGGTGGTGGCGGCTGCGCTGCTCCGGCCGTACGATCCCAAGCAGGGGCGGCTGCCCCGGTACGACGCCTTGATTCGGTCCAGCAGGCGGCCGACGAAGCGAAGCAACAGGACGACGAGGACCGCGCTCGCTATCATCCAGATCCACTTGAACCAGCCATGGAAGATCTCAGTCACGAGCCCGCCAGGCAGATAGCCAACTCCACCGACGAGGCCGGCCCAACGAGGCAGTTGACGATCTGGTACAGTGGACGCGGCCAGCCAGACGCGTACGGAGTCGAGCACACCCTGTGGCGAGGCGCTGCCACGATGAGGATGCCCTCCCCTAGCAGCGTTCCCCCGAACACAGCAAGCAGACCGTATCTGGAAACCAGAGCCGCGAGGGAGCCAGTCGTCACGGGTTCAACTGTTTCGTATCGGCCGCCCGCAAGAATCTGCAATCTCGCTCTGCTCCTCGACTCTCGGCTCCCGCTCGCCACGAACGTCGGGGTTTGTCTTCGGCTCTCGTCGTTCTCTTGAGAGGGTCGATACCCCCTAAAGGTCCAACGGCTCCCCTACTTGTGTGGAAACTGCAACTTTGGCCCGTCGGATCGCCTCCCAAGGACAGACCCAGACCAAACTCGGGGAGGACGGCTATGGACGAATCGGTCGGGCGACGCGGCTTCCGGTCGTGAGTCTCTGCGCCCAGTGCGGTCAGCCCACGTTCGGCTCCGCCGGCCTCTGCACCTACCACGACTCCGGCCACGGCGACGATTGGGCAGCGGGCAACCGCATCATGTGCGACTTCCTCCATCGCCGCATCGTGTCATCCGGGCCGGCGGAACTTCTCGCCCGGTCGATGGAACTTCTTGTCGACAGGCTCGAGGCGGCACTCACGGAATAGGTGTTGCGCGCCGCAGGCCGTCGCGGGGCTGGGGCCCCCGCCCGGCCGAGGCGCGGCTATCGAAAAAGGAGCCGGCGCATGAACCTGCTGGAAGAGATCGGCGCTGAGACCGCGGTCATCGCTCTCGAGGACAAGCTCCGCGAGGCCAATCATCAGCTCGCCCAGGCGTTCAATCAGAACGAGAAGCTGTTGAACGCGCTCTACGAGTCGCGTGAGCAGATCGCGGCGCTCAAGGACGAGGTCGACAAGCTCTGCGCGCCGCCGTCGACCTACGGCGTCTACCTGTCGGCGAACCAGGACGCCACGCTCAATATCATCTCCCAGGGCCGCAAGCTGAAAGTGACGCTTCATCCGTCCATCGACGTCACGGCGTTGCGGCCGGGGCAGGAACTGCTTCTCAACGAAGCGCTCAACGTCGTCAGCGCCGCCGGTTACGAGGTTCAGGGTGACGTTGTCGTGCTCAAGGAACGGCTCGACGAGGAGCGAGCTCTCGTCGCGCTCGGCGCCGATGCGGAGAAAGTCGGGATCGTCGCTGACCCGCTCCGGTCGATCCCCTTGAAGACGGGCGACCACATCCTGATGGACTCGAAGTCGGGCTACCTGCTCGAACGCCTGCCAAGGAGCGAGGTCGAAGATCTCGCCCTCGAAGAGGTGCCGGAGATCGCCTACGCCGACGTCGGCGGTCTCCGAGCCCAGATCGAGGCGATCGCGGACGCCGTCGAGCTGCCGTACCTTTACGCCGACCATTACAAGGAGCACAAGCTCACGCCTCCCAAGGGCGTCCTCCTCTACGGACCGCCCGGATGCGGCAAGACGATGATCGCCAAAGCCGTCGCCAATAGCCTCGCGGCGAAGATCTCCGAAACGCGCGGAGAAAAGATCAGAGGGTACTTCCTGAACATCAAGGGACCCGAGCTCCTCAACAAGTACGTGGGCGAGACGGAGCGGAAGATTCGCGAGATCTTCCGGAAGGCCAAGGAGAAGGCGGCCGCCGACGTGCCGGTGGTGGTGTTCTTCGACGAGATGGACGCCCTCTTCAGGACGCGCGGGTCCGGGATCTCCTCCGACGTGGAAACGACGATCGTTCCCCAACTCCTCACCGAGATCGACGGCGTCGAAGGGCTGCGCAATGTCATTGTCATCGGCGCCTCCAACCGCCAGGATCTGATCGATCCGGCCATCCTGCGGCCGGGTCGGCTCGACGTGAAGATCAAGATCGAGCGGCCCGATCGTGCGGCGGCCAGCGACATCTTCCAGAAATACCTGACCCCCGACATCCCCATCGCAGAGTCGGAGGCGGGGCAGCACGGGGGCGACCTCAAGGCGGCCATCGAGACGATGATCGCCTCGGCAACCGACGCCATGTATAGCCTCGGCGAGGAAAACCGCTTCCTGGAGGTGACGTACGCCAGCGGTGATAAGGAAACGCTGTACTTCAAGGACTTCGCGTCAGGCGCGATGATCGAGTCGGTCGTGCGCCGGGCCAAGAAGCTCGCGCTCAAGCGCTACATCGGCGGCGGCGAGAAAGGCATCGGCCCGCACGACCTGCTCAGCGCGGTGCGCGAGGAGTTCAAGGAGAACGAGGATCTACCGAACACGACCAACCCGGACGACTGGGCGAGGATTGCCGGGAAGAAGGGCGAGCGGATCGTCTATGTCAAGCCGCTCACCGGCGAGCCCAAGGCGAAGCGGCAGGAGATCGAGCGGGTCGTTGCCACCGGGCAATACCTCTAGCATCGGCGTGAAGCGTGTCCGTGAACTTTTTTCCCCTTATGAGGGTTGGCAGCGTCGTTCACGACTGTAACTTAGACTGGCTTGGCCTCTAACCGGAGGACCCCATGGTGAAGACGTCGACAATGGTGCTTCTGGCTCTGCTCAGCGTCATCGCCGCTGGGTGCGCGGTCAGGCAGGCAGAGATCGCCGAGGAGAGCGCGCCGACTGCCAATCTGGCGGGCGAGTGGACGGGAAGCGCGGGGACGGGTGGAGTGTTTGTCCCCGTGACATTGACGCTGACCCAAAGCGGTGCCGCTGTGAAGGGCACCATCAGCGTCGGCGGGCGGCCGGACTACTCGGGCGATGTCACTGGCTCGGTCCAGGGCGAGTTGTTGAAGCTGGCGCTACCACAGACGACCTTCGCTGAGCTCCGAGTCAAGCAGGGTACGATCACCGGTGAGCCATTTCCCGGGCTTCCGCTGAACCTCCGCCGTTCGAGGTAGACGCCGAGAGTGCGACCCGCAGCCGTGCACTACCGGCCGTACGACCCGCCAGGCGCTTCGGCAGTCGCATGTCGCTCACGCTGCGCGGGGGACTTGCGGAAGCTGGAGGAGGTTGGTCGAAGCGCTTCCACAGCGTGAGCGCTCGGGTTCGGTCGAGGACCCCCGCGGTCTCGGCACCAAGTGCGTCGCCGGTAAAGAAGATGCAGCGAATCTTGTACCGGCGCGCTGGACGGGCAGTCGGGTCACCTCCTGCCGATGCGACGTCCGTGCTCGGTCCATCCGCGGCCGTTCCGGATCTTGCTAATTGTTGCTGAAAGTGATCGTCCCGTGCGCTACCGCGCGCCCATTCCACATCCGAAGAGGCGGAACGTTGACTCCAGGGTTGTCAAGTTCCCCGGGGGATGGGCCCGCGGGGGCGGAGTCACAACAAAGAGGAGGAAGGCAATGTTTCACATTGGCGGCGCAGCGGTAGTGGCAGCAACGTTCCTTTTGGCCGTGAGCGGGTCGGCGATGCCCGCGGCGGCGGCGGATCCGGCCGGCACGGTGCTGGCGCAGGCCGCGGACAACGCGCAGGAGCGGACCCGCCAGGACTGCATCAGGAATGGTGGGTGGTATACGGAAGGCGGCTGCGAGTACGAGACCAAGGCCAAGACCGCGGCGATGGAGCGTGACAAGCAGGCGTGCCAGCGGGACGGCGGCTATTGGGATACGGCCGCCGGCGCCTGCGAGATCGAATCGAAAGGGAAGGCCAAGTAGTAGGGCGCGACGGCTCGAGGCGACTGTGCTGCCGGCTCACGGGCACGGCGTTCCGACCCGTGCCCGTGAGCACGCCGACAGGCGTGCGCGCGAGCAGCCGCCATGATCTGGTGGTCGAAGAGAGTGCCCGTGACACGGGTGGTCCTCGCACTACTCCTGTTGTCCGGGTTCGTCGCAGGCACCGACCTCGCACTGCGGGTAGGCTTCCCGCCGCGCGGGTCGAGCAACGCGCTCTGGACGGAACGCCGCGCGTTGCCCGTCTCAGACGTAGGAACCCTGGCGCCGGACTGGGTGCGGATCGCGCGGACGCTCCGCCCAGCGGTCGTCCACATTGGCGCTTGGGAGGTGGACGCTGGCAAGCCGATCTACCTCGGCTTGGGGTCAGGCTTGATCGTCAACCCCGATGGGTACATCGTCACGAACCAACACGTCATCGAGAAGGCGGCGGAGCTCCGTGTGAAGCTCGCCGACGGGCGTGAGCTGATTGCGACGGTTGTAGGCCAGGATCCAGCGGCGGATCTGGCGCTTCTCAAGATCGAGGCTGGCGACTTGCCCGTGATCCCACTCGGTGACTCATCGACGCTGCAGGTGGGCGAGCCTGTCATGGCCATCGGCAGCCCCTTTGGATTCGATCAGACGGCTACCGTCGGCATCGTGAGCGCGCTCGATCGCGAGGTCGAATTGAAGCCGAACGGCCGCTTCATTCAAACGGATGCGAACATCAACCCTGGGAACAGCGGCGGCCCGCTGATCAATCGGCGAGGCCAGGCGATCGGCATCAATACCGTGGTCGTTACCAAAGGCGGGGGGAACACCGGCATCAGCTTTGCGATCCCGACGCGGTTCGCCGAACCGATCCTGACTCGGCTGGCTGCCGAGCGAGGGGCGGGCCCGCCGGCTCCACAGCGATGAGCACACGATGGTGTGTTGCGGCACCGCGCGATTTGCCCCAGGCATCAGCAGGCGCCCCCGCCCGGAGGCAGAGCCGCTAGGGTTCGCACTTGCAGGTGCGCGTGGAGGCGCGTCGAAAGTTTCTTTCGCAAGAAAGCGCAAGCCCGACCGAACGACGCCGGTAACCAGCGCCCGCGGGCGACCGTCATAACGACGACTCAGTTTGAAAGAGGAGTCGAAGATGGGAAGGCTCACTTCCGCGGAGCGTCGCCGGATCTTTCTCGCGCAGGAACTAACCCGCCAGACCATGCTGGCCCGGATGTCCGTAGCGCCGACGGCGGACATCGACCACGGCGGCGCCAGCCGCCGCCAGCTGCGACGGTTGTTGAGGACAGCGCTGATCCTGGCGCTGTTCGCCGGTGGGCTAGCTTTCTACGAGCTCGCCGAGTTCCACCCACCAGCGTCTCTGGTAGACGCGTTCCTGCAACGTCCGTAGATGGCGAGGCCTTCGGCCGACAACCGGCCCCGGCCGGACGTGCAGGCCTGGCGCGAGTCGATCGTGCAGGGCTTCATGCAGGTAGAAGACGTGGTCTACGTGGGGCTGGGAACGCTCCTGGCAGCGATCGCGCTCGTGCTGCTCGTCGCAGCGGCCGTCGCGTTCGTGCGGGCGCTTCTCGGCGAGACACTGCCCGACCATGCCGTGGAGCTGCTCGACCGGATCCTTCTGATCCTGATGATCGTAGAGCTCCTCTACACCGTCCAGGTCTCTTTCCGCGAGCACGCGCTCGTACCGGAGCCCTTCCTGATCGTCGGGTTGATCGCCGCCGTCCGCCGCCTGCTGGTACTCACCGCCGAGTTCGCGCGATTTCTCGAGAAAGGCGACGGGGCGTTCCGGGGGGCGATGCTCGAGCTGGGACTGCTGACGGGGATGATCGTGGCTCTCGTCGGCTCGCTCGTCATTCTGAGAAAACGCCAGCCTCCTGTTGTTGTCGAGCGCGCATGAGCGTTCGAATCACCCCTGAGGTCTTCTTCTCGGCATGCCGCTTCCGACGGCCAGTTCCTTGAGAGACGCCTCTTGCTGCTCACCGCGCTCGTCGTCGGGATCAGCGGCTGCGCCGCGACCGTTGGACTGGGGAAGACCGCATTACGGGACGGCCGCTACGCGGAGGCGGCGAGTAAGTTCGAGACGGCCCGCAAGGAGCGCCCGGAACGAACGGACGCGCTCGTGGGGTTAGGGATCGCACGCTACGGCCAGAGGATTTACGGCGAGGCGGTGGCGTATCTCAGCCAGGCGGTGAGCCGGGACCCGAAGCGGGCGGATGCCCAGCTCTACCTCGGGCTCAGTTATCTCGAGCAAGGCGACGAAGGTGCTTCCGCGGAACATCTCCGCGCGTTCCGTGGTCTGACTCAGAGCGCTCGAGTAGCCGGCCAAGTCGACGACGCCCTCCAGCTGATGCGCACGGAGCACCCCGTGTCGCCGCAGTCGCGCCACTTCGTCGCCACGAGTCTGGAGTCCGCTATGAAAGCCGAGCAGGAGCTTCACGACGCTCGGTCGGCCTACGCTCCGTGGCCGTACGACGGCGACTACGACCCGTTCATGTGGGGGCTGAGGTGATGGCCCCATGATCAGACCCGCTTTCGCGCGCCGAGGAGATCAAGCGCGGCCTGCACGACATCCTCCGCGGGTAGCCCTTCGCATTCCTGCGGAAAAGAGGCCGCACACGTCGCGTTCGCGCCTCACACAATCGTCATAACGACGGTGCTCACTCACCAGACCCTGGCTCCGCGAATCCGTTGAACCGCGGGGTCGGAAGGAGATATCGGGATGCGACCACTCGGGCTGATGCTTGCGACGCTCATCGTCGGACTGCCGGCTGTAGTCCATGCCCAATCGGCCCGGGCCACACTCAGGGACGCTCAGGGCACCGTCGTCGGGGCCGCGACACTCAACGAGGTTTCCGGCGGCGTGAAGATCGCCGTGCAGGTGAGCGGTCTCAAGCCGGGCGAGCACGGATTCCACATCCATGCCGTGGGCATGTGCGAGCCGCCGGCCTTCACCACGGCGGGCGCTCACTTCAATCCCTACGGCAAAGAGCACGGCCATAAGAACCCCAAAGGCGCTCACGCCGGAGACTTTCCCAACCTCACGGTGAGAGCCGACGGGACGGGTTCAATCGACGTGACGGCCGCCGGCGTGACCCTGACGCCAGGCCTGCACTCGCTCCTCCAGCCAGGAGGCACCTCGCTCGTCATCCATGCCGACCCGGACGACGAGAAGACAGACCCGGCCGGAAATTCGGGCACGCGGATCGCTTGCGGGGTGATCGCTTCCACAGCAAGAAAATGAAAATCTTCTCATCGCGCGTCCCTGCATCCCGCTGGCACACGTCCGTCATCGTAAGGATAATGGAAGAGAGGGAGAACATACGGACTTGAAGAGTGACGAAGCCATCGAACAGGCGCCGAACGTGTGTAAGGCGGCGGCAGATCTCAGACTTGGAAGGGGAGCGCGGTCATGCGGCTGGGAAAGGTGCTCCTGGGCGCCGCGGTGATCCTGAATGTCGCCGTGCCTCAGGTCGCGTCGAGTCAGATGAAGTCACCGCCGGGCGGCGAAGCGCCACCACCAGATGAAGAAGTTGAAGGGCGCGTAGAGCGGGCCGATGCGCAGTGCTAGGAGCGCCCCCGCGAGCACGAAGAACATCACCGCCGTGCTCCGCCAGGTCGGCATCATCAGGCCGCGGGCCCGAGCGTAGCGACCAGAATGGCAGCGGGACTCAACAGCTCTCGATACGGTGATCCAACGGTCACCAACGGAGCCCCGAGCATCGGGTGGAAATGGAGTCGGTAGGCCGTGAGCTGGGTAGTCGCCCAGATGCTGAGGAGCACGATTCCCGCGACCGCCCCGACCGCGCCGAGGTACCTGCACCCTGACCCGGCTCGAGCGCCTGAACGCGGGTCTCCGCCATGACTCGCACCCCTTTCTCGATCGCCTCTACGCGGAGCGTGACGACGTCGCCGATGCGGAGCTGGCCGCGGCCGCGCGCCCGCTGGACGGCCGCCGGCTGCGGGATGTAACGGAGGCGGTCCCGGCTCTCCACCAGCAAGTAGCGCTGGTCTCGGAGCTCGTCGGCCAATCCCGTGCCGATGACGCGCCCGGTGATCACGGTCCCCGTCT
>WNFK01163097.1_pt1 | contig 26743 bp, 28 predicted proteins | sample 5400281 | NCBI WGS metagenome assembly WNFK01 (sample SAMN13153350, study PRJNA577476) | soil metagenome | isolation source: 20 cm soil on Douglas fir-dominated hillslope | place: USA:California | collected 2013-09-17
GAACGAGACGTAGTTGCCCTTCTCGCCGAGGTTCTTCCAGAACTCGGCCCGGGCCGGCATGTCGTAGGAGACCAGCATCGGGGTGCCGGGCAGGAGGCCGACGTCGGCGGCCTGCTTGATGATCAGGTAGGCGGGGGTGCCCACCCCGATGTTGATCACCACGTCCGGCTTCCAGCTCTTGATCTCGAGCAGCTGCGGGGTCAGGTCCACCACCGCGCGATCGAACACGATCGTCTTCAGCTCCGCTCCCCCCGCGGTGGAGGGGAAGAGCTTCTTGGTGTCCTCGACGAGCCCCACCCCGTAGTCGGTGTTCTCCGCGAGCAGCGCGACCTTCTTGAAGCCCTTTTCCTTGATCCAGCGGTTCCAGAGCTGCACCCGGTCGGTGTCGATGACGTGGGTGCGGAAGCTGTAGTTGAGGTGCTTCTCGGTGAAGGCGCGCGCCGAGGCCTGGGTCGCGAAGATCGGCACCTTGAACTGCTCGGCCAAGTCCTGGACCGCGAGCGCCACCGAGCTGTGGAACTGGCCCAGCACCGCCACCACTCCGTCCTGGGTCGCCAGCTTGCGGAAACCGGCCGCGCCCTTCTCGGGCGTGCCGGAATCGTCCTCGATCACCAGCTCGATCTTGCGACCGCCCAGGATGCCCTTGGCGTTGATCTCGTCGGCGGCCATCTTGGCGCCGCGCACGATCACCGATCTTCACCGGCTTCTGGGCGAGGGCCGGCGGCGCCAGCACGGCCAGGGTCAAGAAAGCCAGCACGATGGCAGTCAGGCGTCTACTCATGCTTTGCATCCTCCGCAGGAGCGAGTGGGTGTGGAAGGACAGGAGAGCCGCATCGTATGCGTCGGGGCCCGGCCGCGTCAAGCTTCGCGTCCCGCGGTCAGCCGCGGCCGAGCCGCTCCAGCAGGGTCGCGTCGGCGGGCGGAAACCGGTAACGGCCGAGCTCGGCGGGACGGACCCAGAGGATCTCCTGGCCTTCGAGCGGCCGCGGCTCGCCCGCGATCTCGCAGCGGAAGAAGGAGAGGCGGACCCGCTTCTCGGGATAGGTCCAGTCCACCGTCTCGAGCAGCGGTCCCACCGTGGCCGCCGCGCCCAGCTCCTCGCGGATCTCCCGCGCGAGCGCGGCCTCCGGGCTCTCGCCCACGTCGCGCTTGCCGCCGGGAAACTCCCACAACCCTCCCAGGTGGCTGGCCGCGGGCCGGCGCGCGATGAGGATCAGCCCATCCCGCTCGATCACCGCCGCCACCACCTCCACGAGCCCCTCTCCCCCCTGGGGAGAGGGCAGGGTGAGGGGATCGGGATTCCTGGTCACGACGCGGTCCACCCCCCGTCCACCGCCAGCACCGACCCGGTCACGTATCCCGCCGCGGCGGACGCCAGGTAGAGGCAGGCGGCCGCGATGTCGTCGACGTGACCCGGCCGCGCGATGGGGATCCGGTGCTCGAGCATGCGTCGGCGGAACTCGCTCACGCCGGGGTTGATGGCGGTGTCGATGGTGCCCGGGGCCACCACGTTCACCCGAATGCGGTCCCCGACCAGCTCGATCGCGGCGGCCCGGGCCAGCGCGTTCAGCCCGCCCTTGGAGGCGACGTAGGGCGAGAAGTCGCGCACCGCGACCTCGCCCAGCGCGGAGCCGATGTGCACGATGGATCCCCCGCCGCGCTCGCGCATGGGGCCCGCCACCATCTTAGTGAGCACGAAGGCGCCGACCAGGTTGATCCGCAGCACCTCCGCGAAGTCGGCCGCCGCCACCCTCTCGAGCGGAGCATTGAGGCGCACCGCCGCCGAGTTCACCAGGACGTCCACGCCGCCCCAGAGCCGGCGCGCCTCGGACACCAGGCGGGCCACGTCCGCCTCCACGCCCACGTCGCCGGCCTCGGCGTGCCCGACGCCGCCGGCGGCGGCGATGGCCTGCGCCACCTCGCGGAGCGGCTCCGGCCGCCGGCCGAACACGGCCACGCGCGCGCCCTCGCGCGCGAAGCAGAGCGCGACCGCCCGGCCGATGCCGGTGCCGCCACCCGCCACGATCGCGACCTTGCCGTCAAGCGCGCCCATCGGCCCCTCCACGGCCCCGGCGCTCCGCGCGGTAGGTCGCGCACGAGCGGCGCATCGGGCAGGGGCGACAGCGAGGCGTCCGCGGGGTGCACCAGGTGGCGCCGAAGTCCATCAGCGCCTGGTTGTAGTCGTAGGCCTTGCGCGGCGGCACCAGCGCGCCGGCCAGGTCCCACATCGCCTTCTGCCCGCGCAGCCGCGCCAGGCGGCGCGGGCCGAGGAACACGCGGCCGAGCACCCGGCGAACATTGGTGTCGACGATCGGCACCGGTCGCCCGTAGGCGAAGCAGCGCACCGCGCCGGCGGTGTAGCGGCCGATCCCGCGCATCGCCCGCAGCGCCTCGTCGTCGTCGGGCAGCCGTCCACCGTAGGTCGCGACCGCCTCGCACGCGATGCCGTGCAGGTTGAGCGGTCGGACGTTGTACCCGAGCGGGTACCAGAGCCGCTTCACGTCATCGGGGGCGGAGGCGGCGAGCGCCTCAAGGGTCGGGTAGCGATCGAGGAACTCGTGGTACTTGGGCACCACCCGATCGACCTGCGTCTGCTGCAGCATGATCTCGGAGACCAGGATGTGGTAGGGATCCTCGGTGCGCCGCCACGGCAGGTCGCGCCGGTGCCGGCCGTACCAGGCGAGGAGGCGCCGCCGGAAGCGGACCCGCGTCCGGCGGTCGGGCAGGGAGGTCATCGGCACGGCGGCCATTGTGTACGAGGTCCGCCGCTTCCCGCAAGTTGACCACCGCAAGTTGACAGCCGCCCGGCGGCCGACAACAATGAGCCATGCCCGACCAAGCCCGCGAGTACGAAGCCGCCCGTCACGGAGTCGCGCTGTTCGACCGCTCGTCGCTCGGCAAGGTGAGCGTGACCGGCCGCGACCGCCTGGCCTTTCTGCAGGGCATGCTCACCAACGACGTGAAGGCCCTCGCGCCCGGGCAGGGCGCGCCGGCCGCCTTCCTCGACGCCCACGGCAAGGTCACGGTCCTGCTCGTGGTCTACGCGGCCCAGGACCGGGTCCTGATCGAGCTGCCGCCGCAGATGACCGCAAAGACCCTCGAGACCCTCGACCATTTCCTGATCTCGGAGAAGGCGGAGTTCGAGGCGGTCGACGAGGCGGTCGCGATCCTCTCGCTGCAGGGCCGGGGGGCGCGCGCGCTGCTCGAAGGCCTCGCCGGGGCCACGCTCGATCTCGCCCCGTACGCCCACGCCGAGGTCACGGTGGGCGGCGCGCCGGTGCGGGTGATCAACCGCGCGGAGGGCCCGGCTCCCGGCTTCCACTGCTGGACCGAGGCCGCGCGCGCGGAGTCCGTGCGGAACGCGGTCATCGCGGCGGGCGGTCAGCCTGCGGGGCCGGCCACCCTCGAGATCCTGCGCATCGAGGCCGGGCAACCCTGGTACCCCCAGGACGTCGACCAGTCGGTGATCCTCCCCGAGACCCGACTCGAGGCGCTGGTGAGCTACACCAAGGGCTGCTACATCGGGCAGGAGACGGTGGCGCGCGTGAAGTACCGCGGGCACGTCAACCGCGCGCTGAGCGGCCTGGTCGTGGAGGGCGATCGCGTGCCGGAGGTGGGCGCGCGGGTCGTGGTGGAGAGCGCGGAGGTGGGCAAGGTGACCTCCGCGGCGCGCTCGATCGCGCTCGGCCGGCCGATCGCGCTCGGCTATGTGCGCCGCGAGCACTTCGAGCCGGGAACCGCGGTGACGATCGCGGACGCCGGCGGCGAGCAGCCGGCCCGGGTGAGCGCGCTGCCCTTCGTGACCGGGGCCTGACCGGCCCTTGGGCGTGTCCCAGTCCCGTCCCGCCAATCGTCTCGCGTCGGAGACGAGCCCCTATCTGCTCCAGCACGCCCACAATCCGGTGGACTGGTACCCCTGGAGCCCCGAGGCGTTCGAGCTGGCCCGCCGCGAGGACAAGCCGGTGCTGCTGTCGGTCGGCTACTCCGCGTGCCACTGGTGCCACGTCATGGAGCGCGAGTCGTTCGAGAACGACGACATCGCGGCCCTCATGAACCAGCTCTTCGTGTCGATCAAGGTCGACCGCGAGGAGCGGCCCGACGTCGACCAGATCTACATGCAGGCGGTGCAGTCGATGACCGGCCGCGGCGGCTGGCCGATGACCGTCTTCCTGACCCCTGACGGCGTCCCCTTCTACGGAGGCACGTATTTCCCTCCGGAAGACCGGCACGGCATGCCCGCGTTCCCGCGGCTCCTGCGCTCGATCGCGGACGCCTATCACTCGCGGCGCGGCGAGGTGCTCGAGGCGGGCCGCCAGCTCGTCGAGACCATGGGGCAGTCGGGGCGGCTGACCGGATCGACGAGCCTCCTCGGCCGCGACGTGCTCACCCGGGCCTACCTCGGAATCGGCGGCGAGTTCGACGAGCGCGACGGCGGCCTCGGACAGGCGCCCAAGTTCCCCCAGCCGATGACCTGGGAGGCGGTGCTGCGCGTCGCGCGCCGCACCGGCGACGCGCGGGGCCTCGGGATGCTCCGCCACACGCTCACCCGCATGGCCCGCGGCGGCATCTACGACCAGCTCGGCGGCGGCTTCCACCGCTACTCGGTGGACGGCCAGTGGCTGGTGCCGCACTTCGAGAAGATGCCGGCGCATCGCGGAGGAGACCCTCGACTACGTCCGGCGCGAGATGACGCACCCGGCCGGCGGCTTCTACTCGGCCCAGGACGCCGACTCGGAGGGCGTCGAGGGCAAGTTCTTCGTCTGGTCGGCCGACGAGATCCGCGCGGTCCTGGGCGATCCGGCCCTGGCGCGCGCCGCGCTCGCCTACTGGGGCGTCGACGACGGGCCCAACTTCGAGGGCCACAGCATCCTGTTCGTCCCGCGCGAGCCGGAGGAGGTCGCGGGAACGCTCGGCATGACGGTCGACGAGCTGATGACCGCGATCGGACGCGCCCGCGCGCTCCTGCACGCCGCGCGCGAGCCCCGCGTGCACCCCGCCCTCGACGACAAGGTGCTCGCGTCGTGGAACGGGCTCATGCTCGCCGCGTTCGCAGAGGCCGCCTCCGTGCTGGGCCGCGCCGACTATTTGGCCGCCGCGGTCCGCAACGCCGAGTTCCTCGGCAAGCAGATGGTCCGCGACGGCCGCCTGCTCCGCTCCTGGAAGGACGGCCAGGCCCGCATCACCGGCTATCTCGAGGACTACTCGATGGTGGGGGCGGGGCTGCTCTCCCTCTACGAGGCCACCTTCGACCGACGCTGGCTCGACGAGTCGCGGCGGCTCGCGGAGGAGGCCCTCCGGCTCTTCTGGAGCGCCGACTTGAACGCGTTCTTCGACACCGGCCACGACCAGGAGGCCCTCGTGGTGCGGCCGCGCAACCTCTTCGACAACGCGGTGCCGAGCGGCACCTCGGTGGCGATCGACTGGCTGCTGCGGCTCGCCGTGATCGTGGGCGAGGAGCGCTACGAGGCGATCGCGCTCAAGGCCCTCCGGCCCATGGCGGATCTGATGCAGCGCTACCCGTCGGGCTTCGGTCGCTACCTCTCCGCGCTCGACTTCCACCTGGGCCCGGTGGCCGAGGTGGCGCTGGTGTGGCGTCCGGGCGAGGAGCGGGCGATGGGCCCCCTCCTCGACACCGTGTTCGGCCGCTACCAGCCCAACCGGGTCGTGGTGGGAGCGGCCGAGGGCGAGGCCGCCGCCGCGGGGCTACCGCTGCTGGCCGAGCGGGCCACCGTGGGTGGTCGGCCCACCGCCTACGTGTGCCGGCACTACGTCTGCCAGCTCCCGGTGACGGAGCCGGACGCGCTCGCACGCCAGCTCGACGCTGGGGTATAATCCGGATCGCGTCGCTGGGGGAGGTTTCCTGAGAACCGGGTGCGGCCCGGGACCCCTCGAACCTGCACTGGGTAATTCCAGCGAAGGGAATGCGACGCGAGGCATCACTGGACCGCACCCTTTCCTGGAAAGGTGTGCGGTTTTTTCATGACCATCACCGTCAACGGCAAGCCGATGGAGCTGCCCGCGGGCCTCACGATCGACGGCCTGCTGGCGCATCTCAAGGTGCGGCGCGAGTTCACCGCGGTGGCCCTGAACCGCGAGGTCGCGCTGCGCGCCCACTACGCCGAGACGAAGCTACAGGACGGGGACAAGGTCGAGATCGTTCATCCCATGGGCGGAGGGTAAGCCATGTACGACACGTCACTCTGGCTGGGCGGAAAAGAGTTCAAGTCGCGTCTCATCGTCGGGACGGGAAAGTACCCGTCGTTCGAGAGCATGCGCGAGGCCATCGAGGCCTCCGGATCCGAGATCGTCACGGTCGCGGTGCGCCGGGTGAGCCTGCCGGGGCAGGGCGAGTCGCTGCTCGACTACGTCGACCCCAAGCGCTACACCCTGCTGCCCAACACCGCGGGCTGCTACTCGGCGGACGAGGCGGTGCGCACCTGCTACCTGGCGCGCGAGGCCGGCCTCGGCAGTCTCGTGAAGCTGGAGGTCATCGGCGACTCCCGCACCCTCTTCCCGGACGTCCTGGGCCTGCTCGAGGCCACCCGCACGCTGGCGCGGGAGGGCTTCACGGTGCTGCCCTACAGCAACGACGACCCGGTGATGGCCAAGAAGCTCGAGGACGCCGGGGCCGCCGCGGTCATGCCGCTGGGCGCGCCGATCGGCTCCGGGCTCGGCATCCGGAACCCGTACAACATCAAGCTCATCCTGGAGGCGGTCACCGTCCCGGTGATCGTGGACGCCGGGGTCGGCACCGCGTCCGACGCGGCCATCGCCATGGAGCTGGGTTGTGACGGCGTGCTCATGAACACCGCGATCGCCTCCGCCAAGGATCCGGTCGCGATGGCCACCGCCATGCGCCTGGCCGTCGAGGCGGGCCGGCTCGCGTTCAAGGCCGGCCGCATCGGCAAGAAGCTCTACGCCACCGCGTCCTCTCCGCTGGAGGGCGTGCCCGAGTGGACCAGCTAGGCTTCCGTCTCTACCTGATCACCGACCGCGCCACGTCGCCGCGACCGCCCGTGGAGGTCGTCGAGGAGTGCCTCGGCGCCGGACTCCGCGCGGTGCAGCTCCGCGAGAAGGACCTCGAGGTGCGCGAGCTGCTCGCGCTGGCCACCCCGCTGCGCGAGGCCACCCGACACCACGCGGCGCGCCTGCTGGTCAACGACCGGGCCGACGTGGCGCTCGCCGTGGGCGCCGACGGGGTGCAGCGCACCCACGCCTCGCTGCCGGTGGCCGCGCTGCGGGAGATCACGCCGCCCGGGTTCCTCATCGGCGCTTCCGCACACTCGACCGCCGAGGCGCGGGAGGCGGCGGCGCAGGGCGCCGACTTCGTGGTGTTCGGTCCGGTCTACGACACGCCCTCGAAGCGCGGCTACGGTCCGCCCCAGGGCCTGGCCGCCCTCGAGGCCGCCGCGGCCGCCGCGACCCGTCCGGTGCTCGCGGTGGGAGGCATCACGCCCGAGCGGGTGGGGGAGGTGCGCGCGGCCGGGGCCGCGGGCGTCGCGGTGATCGGCGCCATCTACGGAGCGGCGCGCCCGGCCGACGCCACCAAGGCCTTCCTCGACGTGCTGGGCAGCGCGTGATGACGCCGGTTCCCTCGGTCCTCGTGATCGGCGGCGGCATCATCGGCTGCTCCGCCGCGCACGAGCTGGCCAAGCGCGGCTGCCGCGTCACCGTCCTCGAGCGCGGCACCCCGGGCGGAGAGGCCTCGAGCGCGGCGGCCGGGCTCCTGGCCCCGCTCGGCGACTCGCCCCATCCGGGCCCGTTCAACCGCCTCGCGATCGAGAGCTGGCGACTCTACCCGCGAATCGTCGCCGAGCTACGTGAAGCGACCGGGGTCGACGTGGAGCACATGACCGCGGGCACGCTCTACCCGCTCGCGAGCCCGGCCGACGTCGAGGACGCGCGCGCACAATGCGGCTGGCCGCTCGCCGCCGAGTTCGGAGTCGAGCTGGTCGAGGGCGGCGCCCTCGCCGCGCTCGAGCCCGCGCTCGCCAAGGACGTGACCGCGGCGCTCCTGGTGCGCGGCGACCACTGGGTGAACAACCAGCGCCTGGTCACCGCCTACGCGCTCGCCGCGGCGGCGCGCGGGGCGACCGTGCGCTCCGGGGTCGAGGTCGGCCGCATCCTGGTCGAGCACGGACGGGCGGTCGGGGTGCTCGCCGACGGCGAGCCGCTCACCGCCGACGCGGTGCTCCTCGCGGCGGGCGCGTGGTCGGGCGCGCTCGCCTCCGAGCTGGGGGGCCGGCTCCCGGTGGGACCGGTGCGCGGGCAGATGCTGGCGGTGAGCAACGTGCCGGCGCTCATCTCCCACGCGATGCACGCCGACGACGTCTACCTGGTCCCGCGGCCATCCGGCGAGCTGCTGATCGGCGCCACCATCGAGCGCGTGGGCTTCGAGCGCGCGGTGACGCCCGAGGGGCTGGGTTCGCTCATCGCGCAGGCGGTGGCGCTCGTGCCCGAGATCGGCCGCCGCGCGATCACCCGCTCGTGGTACGGGTTCCGCCCCGCGGCGCCGGACAGCCTGCCGGTGCTGGGGCCGTGGCCCGACGTGGCCAGTCTCTTCGTGGCCACCGGGCACTACCGCAACGGCATCCTCCTGGCCCCGATCACCGCGGCGGTGATGGCCAACTGCATCGTCGACGGCAAGACTCCCGACTCGATCACCCCGTTCCTTCCCCAGCGCTTCGTGTCATAGGAGATTCCCGTGCAAACAAAAACCGGCCTCAAGCAGTCCATCTGCGCCGCCATCGACCGCAACGCGGAGCGCATCATCACCCTCGGCGAGCGCATCCGGCGCCATCCCGAGCTCGGCTTCAAGGAGTTCAAGACCGCGCGCCTGGCCGAGGAGACGTTCAGCGAGCTGGGCTTGAAGCCCCGAGGCGGGCTCGCGCTGACCGGGGTACGCGCGGAGGCGGCGGGGGCCAAGGACGGCCCGACCTTCGCCCTGCTCGGCGAGCTGGACGGCCTGGTGGTGGCCGGTCACCCGATCGCCGATCCGGACACGGGGGCCGCGCACGCCTGCGGCCACAACGCGCAGATGGCGGGGCTGCTCGGGGCCGCGATGGGCCTGCTCGAGGCGCGCGCCTTCGAGCACCTGGCCGGCCGGGTGGTCTTCTTCGCGGTGCCCGCCGAGGAGTACGGTGACGTGGAGTGGCGCGTGCAGCAGGCGCGGGCGGGGCGCATCGAGTTCCTCGGCGGCAAGCCGGAGCTGCTGCGTCTCGGCCACTTCGACGACGTCGACCTCGCGATGATGATCCACACCACCTCGCAGCCCGACATGAAGAAGGCGGGAGTGGCCGCCTCCAACAACGGCTGCATCGTGAAGACGGTGCGCTACATCGGCCGCGCCTCGCACGCGGGCGGGGCCCCGCACATGGGGATCAACGCGCTCTACGCGGCCAACATCGGCCTCGCCGCGATCAACGCGATCCGGGAGACCTTCCGCGACGAGGACTCGATCCGGGTGCACCCGATCATCACCCACGGGGGCAGCCAGGTGAACGTGATCCCGGGCGAGGTGCGCCTCGAGACCTACGTGCGCGGCAAGACCGTCGAGGCCATCCTCGAGGCGAATCGGAAGGTGGACCGCGCGCTCCGGGCCGGCGCCATGGCGCTGGGCGCGCAGGTCGAGATCGAGACGCTGCCCGGCTACCTGCCGCTCTTCAACCACATGGGCATGGCCGGGATGTTCAAGGACAACGCGGCCGCCCTGCTGGGCGCCGACCAGGTCACCGAGTCCGGCCATCGCAGCGGCTCCACTGACATGGGCGATATCTCCCACGTGATGCCGACATTGCATCCGTACATGGGCGGGGCGGTGGGCGGCGGGCACGGCGCCGACTACGCGATCGCCGATCCGAAGGTGGCCTACGTGGAGCCGGCCAAGCAGCTCGCCCTGATGGCGGTCGACCTGCTGTGGGGCGACGCCGATGGAGCGCGCGACATCCTGAAGACGTGGACGCCGCGCATGACCAAGGAGGCGTACCTCTCCTTCCAGCGCTCCGTCTCCAAGACCGAGCTCTACCAAGCAAAGGACCCAAAGGACCTCTAACCTCACATCCCTCTTCCCTCCGGGGAGAGGGCAGGGTGAGGGGAAGAGGACAGGGTGAGGGGAACCCCCGCACGCAATGTACGGCAAGTCACCGGTAGGCTTCCCCCGTCGCATCGTCTGCCTGAGCGCGGAGCACGTAGAGATCTGCTACGCGCTCGGGGCGGGGGACCGCGTGGTCGGCGTGCCCGGCACCGCGCACCGGCCGCCCGAGGCCCGCGACAAGCCCAAGGTCGGCGGCTTCACGACCTTCAAGGCCGACCGGATCCTCGCCCTCGAGCCCGACCTGATCCTGGCCTTCTCCGACCTCCAGGCCGATATCTCCGCCGAGCTGATCCGGGCCGGCCTGCCCGTCTTCTGCACCAATCCCCGCTCGATGGACGAGATCCTCCAGTCCATCCTGATGGTGGGCGGTCTCCTCGGGGTCGACGCCGCGGCGCACGCCCTCGTCGCCGACATGCACGACGAGATCAACCAGGTGCGCGAGTTCTCCACCATGTGGCCCGACCGGCCGCGGGTGTACTTCGAGGAATGGCACGAGCCGCTCATCTCCGGCATCCGGTGGGTGTCCGAGGTGATCGAGCTGGCCGGCGGCCGCGACGTGTTCGCGGAGCTGCGCGATGGCCGGAGCGCGCGGGAACGGGTGGTGGACGCGGCCGAGGTGGCGCGGCGGGATCCCCAGATCATCCTGGTGTCCTGGTGCGGCAAGCCCGCCGACCTCGACCTGGTCCGCGGCCGGCCCGGCTGGGACCGCATCAGCGCGGTGCGCGAGGGCCGCGTGCACGAAGTGGACGCGGCCACGCTGCTCAGTCCGGGTCCCGCGCTGCTCACCGGGCTGCGAACGGTGCACGAGCTGGTGCAGCAGGCCCTCGGCGACCGCGACTGAATCTCGACACGATCCTGAGTGCCGCGCCGGCAAAGCGTGGACATATCTGAGATAATCAAAAATGACGCGGAGCACGCGAGACCGTGTACTAAACATGGCGGCCCAGCCTGAGCCCGATGCTAGGATGAACCGCTTTCGAGAGACTCCCAGGAGAGAGCAATGCTAGCGCGCCCGGAGCGCTTCTTCGCTGATCGGTTCGGATTGAACGCCGGGACCATGGAGCGGCTGCTGGGCTCGACCCTCGCGGGTCGCGTCGACCACGCCGACCTCTACCTCGAGTACCGCGTCAGCGAGGAGCTGGTGCTGGAGGAAGGCGCGGTCAAGAAGGCGGCCCGCCACGTGAGCCAAGGGGCCGGCATCCGGGCCCAGTCGGGTGAGCGCACCGGCTATGCGCATACCGACGACCTCGCGCTGCCGAACCTCGAGGAGGCCGCGCGGCAGGCGCGGGCCATCGCCGACCGCTCCTCGGAGTCCGCGGTGGTCGCGGTGGGCGGCGACGGGCCCCCGCACGATCTCTACAGCCTCGCGGAGCCGCCGATCGCGGCGGACCTCGATCGCAAGATCAAGCTGCTCGGGCGCATGGACGCGGCGGCGCGCGCGCTCGACCCGCGGGTGCGGCAGGTCATCGCGACCCTCGGCAGCGAGGACGTGGTGGTGATGATGGCGACCCCGTCCGGCTGGACGGTGGGGGACGTGCGCCCGCTCACCCGGCTCAACATCACGGTGATCGTCGAGGACGGGGCGAAGCGGGAGATCGGCAGCTTCGGCGGCGGCGGCCGAGTGGGGTTCGACTTCTTCCTGGAAGACGACCGCTGGCAGCGCTTCGCCTCCGAGGCGGTGCGTCAGGCGATCATGAAGCTCGGGGCGGTGGACACCCCCGCCGGCGAGATGACGGTGGTGCTGGGTCCCGGCTGGCCCGGCATCCTGCTCCACGAGGCGGTCGGGCACGGGCTCGAGGGCGACTTCAACCGCAAGAAGACCTCCGCGTTCTCCGGCCGGCTCGGCCAGCCGGTCGCCTCCGAGCTGGTCACCGTAGTCGACGACGGCACGATCGCCAACCGGCGCGGCTCGCTCAACGTGGACGACGAGGGCGTGCCGACCCGACGCAACGTCCTCATCGAGAAGGGCATCCTGCGCGGCTACATGCAGGACCGGCTCAACTCGCGGCTCATGGGCATGGAGGTCACCGGCAACGGACGGCGCGAGTCGTACGCGCACCCGCCGATGCCGCGCATGACCAACACCTTCATGCTCGCGGGGCAAGACGAGCCCGCCGACATCATCCGGAGCGTGCCGAAGGGCCTCTACGCGGTGAACTTCGGCGGCGGCCAGGTCGACATCACGAGCGGCCGCTTCGTGTTCTCGGCCAGCGAGGCCTACCTGATCGAGGACGGCCGCGTGACCAAGCCGGTGAAGGGCGCGACCCTGATCGGCAACGGCCCGGAGGCGCTCACCCAGGTGAGCCGCGTCGGCCACGATCTCAAGCTCGACGAAGGCGTGGGGACCTGCGGCAAGGACGGCCAGTCGGTGCCGGTGGGGGTGGGGCTGCCCACCATCCGCATCGATCGGATGACCGTCGGCGGGACCCAGGTCTGACCGACCGCATGCAGGATCTCCTCGCCGATCTCCTGAAGCAGGCGACCCGCAAGGGCGCCACCGAGGCCGACGCCTTCGTGGTGGAGGACCAGTCGTTCTCGGCCCAGGTCCGCCTGGGCCAGGTGGACACCGTCAAGCACGCCCGCGAACAGCACATGGCGCTGCGGGTGTTCGTGGGCAAGTCGGTGGCGGCCGCCTCCACCTCGGATCTGTCGCCTCAGGCCATGACCCGCCTGGTCGACGAGGCGGTGTCGCTCGCCCGCGTCACCAGCCCCGACGAGCTGGCCGGCCTGCCGGACGCGGCGTTGCTCGCGCGTGAGATCCCGGATCTGGATCTCCGCGACCCGCGGGGCCACGATCTGTCGCCCGAGGAGAAGATCGACCTCGCCCGGCGCTGCGAGGCGGCCGCGCTCGCGGCGGATCCGCGCATCACCAACTCGGAGGGCGGCGACTTCGGCGACCGTCGCGCTCGCTACGCCTACGCCACCAGCCACGGCTTCGCGGGCGAGTACGCCACGTCCTCGTTCAGCCTCGCGGTGTCCCCGGTGGCCACGCGCGACGCGGAGATGCAGCGCGACTCCTGGTATCACGTGACCCGCCGGCGCGCCCGTCTCGACGATCCCGAGTCGATCGGCCGTATCGCGGCGCAGCGCGCGGTGCGCCGCCTGGGCGCGCGCCGGGTGAAGACCGCCGAGGTGCCGGTGGTCTTCGATCCGGACATGGCCGCCTCGCTGGTGCGGCACATCGCGGGCGCCGCGTCGGGGCCCGCGCTCTACCGCCGCGCGTCCTTCCTGGTGGGCAAGCTCGGCGAGCGCATCGCGTCGCCGGCGGTCACCATCGTCGACGACGGCACCGTGCCGGGCGCCCTCGGCTCGCGACCCTTCGACGGCGAGGGCCTCCCGGTGCGCCGCACCGTGGTGGTGGACCAGGGCACGCTGCGCTCCTACCTGCTCGACACCTACAGCGGCCGCAAGCTCGGGCTGCCGTCGACGCACCACGGGGCCCGCGACGGCAGCGGGGTGAGCGTGTCGACCACCAACCTCTACCTGGCCGCGGGCGACCGCGACCCGGGCGACCTCATCCGGAGCGTGAAGAACGGTCTCTACGTCACCGAGCTGATCGGCTTCGGGGTCAACGGCGTCACCGGCGACTACTCGCGGGGCGCGGTGGGGATGTGGATCGAGAACGGCGAGCTGGCCTACCCGGTGGAGGAGATCACGGTGGCCGGCAACCTGCTCGACATGCTGCACGCGGTCGAGGGAGTGGGGAACGACCTCGTGTTCCGGGACCGCACCGCCGCGCCGACGCTGCTCATCGGCCGCATGACGGTCGCGGGTGCCTGAGGAGCCCCCGCGCGGCATGATCATCGACAGTCACTGCCACCTGCACGACCCGGCCTTCGCGGACGTTCGGGGCACGGTCATCCGCGCCACCGAGCACGACGTGTGGGGCGTGGTGGCGGTCGGGTGCGACGCGGCGACCAACGGGCGCACGCTCCAGGCCGCGCTCGACAACAGCAAGGGAGTCTGGCCCGCGTTCGGCTTCCACCCGGAATGGAACCTCACCCCGGAGGACCTGGAGGCGGTCGAGGCCCAGATCCACTTCAGCCACTCGCGCCTGGTCGCGGTCGGCGAGGTCGGGCTGCCCTGGTACGGCCTCGGCGCGGTGACCGATCCGGAGGCGGTTCGCCGGCTGGCCCGCGAGCGCCTCGAGCGCCTGATCGATCTCGCGGTCCGCTACGATCTCCCGATCATCCTGCACGCGCCCCACGGCGCGGCGGCGGACGCGCTGGCCGCGCTCAAGCGCCGGAGCGTCGAGCGCGCGGTGTTCCACTGGCACAAGGCGAGCGCGGAGGTCACCCGCGCGATCGTCGACGCGGGCTATCTGGTTTCGGTCACCCCGGATCTCGTCTACCGCGACCGGGACCGCGAGATGGTCGAGTCGGTGCCGATCGAGTCGCTGCTGGTGGAGAGCGACGCCCCCTGGCCGTACCAGGGGGAGTTCGAGAACGTCACCTCGGGCCCGTGGCTCGTCGCGCGGGTCGCGGAAGAGGTGGCCAAGATCAAGCGGCTGCCGGCGGACGAGGCGACGTACCAGCTCACCGTCAATACCTGCCGCCTCTTCGACCTCGTCTGGGCGTGAGCGAGTCGCGCTTTCGCGTCACCGTCGGCGCCGCCGAGGTCGCGGGGGTGCTCCATCTCCCGGAAGCCGGGCGCGGCCGCTGGCCCTGCGTGGTGGCGTGCCACGGCATGGGCGCCTCCAAGGACAGCGACAAGTACCTCCTCCTCGGACGCGAGCTGCCCCCGGCCGGCCTCGCCCTCGCGCGCTTCGACTTCCGCGGCAGCGGCGAATCAGGCGGCGGCCACGAGGACGCCACCATCGAGACGCGCATGGCCGACCTCGAGGGCGTGCTCGACCACCTGGCCAAGCGGCCCGAGCTGGACGGCCGCTTCGGGCTGCTCGGCTCGAGCCTCGGCGGCTTCGTCGCGCTCTGGGTGGCCGCCGCGCGGGCGGGAGGCGCCCCGTTGCCGGTCGTGACCTGGAATGCCCCCGCGTCGCTGCGCGAGCTGCCCGGCGCCGACCCGGACCAGGCCGGCCGCGCCCTCGTCGCCGAGGTCCGGCGCGGGGAGCGGGCCGACGCGCCCGCCGGCGTCTCCCGCGTGCTCGTGATCCAGGCCGACCGCGACGAGGTGGTGCCGCCCGACCACGGCCGGCGGCTCTTCGAGCGGGCCGCCGAACCGCGGGCCCTGCACGTCATCGCGGGGGCCGACCACCGCCTCACCGATCTGGACCACCGCCGGGACGCGCTCGAGGAGAGCCGGCGCTTCCTGCTCCACCATCTCGTCCCCCAGAGGACGGCTCCATGATCAACGCGCCACGGCTGAAGGAAGAGTTCATCGAGCTCGCCTCGATCTCGAGCCCGTCGAAGCGCGAGGGCACGATCGCGCGGCGTCTGGAGGCGATCCTCAAGGCCATGGGCGGCAGCGTGGAGGTCGACGGCGCGGGCGAGAAGATCGAGGGCAATACCGGCAACCTCCTCGCGCGGTTCCCCGGCAACACCCCGGGCGCGCCGCCGTTCCTGCTCTCCGGCCACATGGACACGGTAGGGCCGGCCGAGACGATCCGCCCGGTGGTGGAGGGCGACGTGGTGCGCACCGACGGCACCAGCGTGCTGGGGGGCGACGACAAGGCGGGCGTGGTGGCGATCCTGGAGGCGATCCGGGTGCTCCGCGAGAAGTCGATCCCGCACGGCGACATCGAGGTGGTGCTGACCATCTGCGAGGAGTTCGGCCTGCTCGGCGCCAAGCACTTCGACACCGGCCGGCTCCGGGCGCGGCGCGGCCTCGTCCTCGACGTGGACGGGGTCTGCGAGCTGATCACCCGCGCCCCCGCGGCCAACCGCATGGCGTTCACCGTGCACGGGCTGCCCGCCCACGCGGGCATCTGTCCGGAGCAGGGGATGAGCGCGATCCAGATCGCGGCGGAGGCCATCGCGGCGATGAAGCTCGGGCGGGTCGACGCGGAGACCACCGCGAACCTCGGCCTCATCCAGGGCGGGCTCGCCACCAACATCGTGCCCGCGACGCTGACGGTGCGGGGCGAGGCGCGCAGCCTGAGCCTCGAGAAGCTCGAGGCCCAGACGCTTCACATGCGGCGCTGCTTCGACGAGGCGGTCCGGCGGCACTCGGTCCGGGTGGGCGACCGGAGCTACCAGGCGCGCGTCGAGGCCCAGGTCGATCGGCAGTACTCGCGGCTCGACATCCGGAACGACGCCTCGATCGTCCGCCTGGTGCAGGCCGCCGCCACCGCCACCGGTCGCACCTGTTCCACGCGCTCCACCGGGGGCGGCTCGGACGCCAACGTCTTCGCGGAGCGCGGGCTCGAGGTCGCCAACCTCGCCTGCGGCATGCGCGAGATCCACACCGTCAACGAGTGGGTCGACGTGCGCGACCTGGTGCTCACCGCCGGCCTGGTGGTCGAGACCGTCCGCCTCAACGCCGCGGCCTGACCCGTTCCGTCTCCCGTGACCCCCACCGCGCGCGGGCCGGCCGGCTGGCGTAAGATACCGGGGCGGATCCCCCCCGGGACGATACGACCCCGAGACGATACGATTTGACCGAGTGCATCGGCGACCTGGTCCTCGAGCATGCCGCCCCCGCCGGACGGGCCCATTCCCGGTCTGTCCTCTTCGTCCACGGCATGTGGGGCGGCAGCTGGTACCTGCGCAACTATCTCTACGCCGCCGGCCAGTCCGGCTGGGACGCCTGGGCCGTCAACCTGCGCGGTCACGGAGAGAGCCCCGCCGCGGGCGGGCTCGGCTCGGTCTCCTTCCTCGACTACGTCGACGACGTCCGCCGCTGCCTCGATCGGCTCGGGGAGGCGGTGCTGGTCGGCCACTCGATGGGCGGGCTCGTCGCCCAGAAGGTGGTCGAGGGCGGCGGGGTCTCGGCCGCGGTGTTCATGACCAGCGCGCCCCCGCGGGGGATCGTGACCCTGGAGTGGCCGGTGCTCGTCCGCGCGACTCGCTACCTCCCCGCGATCCTGACCGGCCGCGCGTTCACGATGACCCGCGCGCACGCCGACTTCCTGTGCCTGAACCAGCTCTCCCCCGAGCAGCGGGAGTGGGCCTTCCCGCGCTTCGGGCCGGAGTCCGGCCGCGCCACGCGCGAGCTGGCCCTCGGCGGGATCGCGGTGGACGCGGCGGCGGTGCGCTGCCCGACCCTCGTGGTCGGCGCGGAGCACGACCGCATCACGCCGGCCGCGCTCCAGCGCCGCATCGCGCGGCGCTACGGGTCGGAGTACCAGGAGGCGGCCGGACACGGGCACATGCTCATGCTCGAGGACGGCTGGGAGCGGCCCTTCAAGGACGTGCTGGCGTGGATGGAGCGGGTGATCGGTGAGCGATAGCCTCGAGCTCTCGCTGGACGCGATCTCGGAGCGGCCGACCATCCTGGTGGTCGAGGACGAGCCCCACATCCGCGACGTCCTCGCCGGGTTGCTGGGCGCCCTCGGCTACCGCCTGCTGATGGCGGTCTCCGCCGAGCAGGCCCTCGACGTGCTCAACGTGGTGAGCCCGGACCTGGTGCTGACCGACGTGCACCTCGGCGCGATGAGCGGGATCGAGCTGTGCGCGCGGCTCAAGGCCGACCCGCGCTACGAGCTGATGCCGGTGGTGATCCTCACCGCGGTCGGCGATCTCGAGGCGCGGGTGGCCGGCCTCGCGGCGGGCGCGGACGACTTCTTCACCAAGCCGGTGGAGTTCGTCGAGCTGCGGACGCGGCTCGCCGCGCTCCTGCGCGTCAAGATGCTGCTCGGCCAGCTCGAGCGGGCCGAGGCGGTCATCACCACCCTCGCGCTCACCATCGAGGCGCGCGATCCCTACACCCTCGGCCACTGCGACCGGCTCTCGCGCTATGCGGTGGCGCTCGGCCAGGCCCTCGGGCTCGACCCCGACATGGTGCGGGCGCTCCGGCTCGGCGGCTACCTCCACGACCTCGGGAAGATCGCGGTGCCCGACGGGATCCTGCTCAAGCCGGGGCCGCTCGATCCGATGGAGCAGGAGCGGATCCGTGCGCACCCGGGAGCGGGCTCGGACCTGGTGCTCGGGCTGCGCAGCATGGAGCTGGTGCGCCCGATCATGCGGCACCACCACGAGAAGTGGGACGGCTCCGGCTATCCCGACGGGCTCAAGGGCGCGGCCATCCCGCTCGGCGCGCGCATCATCTCGGTGGTCGACGTGTTCGACGCGCTCCACACCGAGCGCCCCTACAAGGCGGCCCTGCCGCGCTCCGAGGCGGTGTCCCTGCTGATCCGCGAGACCGACGCGGGCTACTGGGACCCCAAGGTCGTCGAGACCTTCCTCGAGATCCTCCGCCAGTATCAGTAAGTATCAGACGAAGCGGGCAAGCATCAGCAGGCCGAGGGCGATGCGGTACCAGCCGAAGGGGCTGAAGCTGTGCGTCTGGATCCAGCGCAGCAGCCAGCGCACCACCACGAAGGCGGTCACCGCCGAGACGATCGTGCCGAGCGCCAGCATGCCCCACTTGGTGGACGGGCCCGCCGGGTGGCGAAGCGCGTGCAAGGTCTCGAACCCGCCCGCGGCGAGCAGCGTCGGCACGCCCACCAGGAACGAGAACTCGGTGGCGACCGGCCGCGCGAGCCCCAGCAACATCGCGATCATGATGGTGGCGGCCGCGCGCGAGGTGCCCGGGAACACCGCGGCGAGCAGCTGAGCGAGCCCCACCGCAACCGCGACCGCCCAGGTCACCTCGGCCCGGCCGGCACGGCCCCGCAGTCCCCATTCCACCAGCAGGATCACCACCCCGCCGATCAATGTGGCCCACGCGATCGGGGCGACCTCTTTCGGCAGCACGAAGCCGAGCCGTCTGATGGCGAGCCCGCCCACCCCGGTGATCACGAACGCGAGCACGAGCTTGGCCAGGTAGCCGCCCGCCGCCGGCTCGCGGACGTGGGCGAGCAGGTCGCGGAGGCGGTCGCCGAAGACCGCGAGCACCGCGAGGGCCGCACCCGACTGGATCGTGATGTTGAAGAGATCCGACTGGCCGGGCAGCAGATGCGCGTTCTCGACGAGGAGCAGGTGCCCGGTCGAGGAGATGGGCAGGAACTCGGTGACGCCCTCGATCACGCCCAGCAGGATGACGGCCAGCCACTCGGGCATGGGAGCGGTCAGCCCACGATCTCTTCGCCGCCGTCGACGCCGATCACGTTGCCGGTGATCCAGTACGTGTCGGGATGGCTCAGCACCACGATGGCGCGCGCGACGTCCTCGGTGGTGGTCAGCCGGCGATGCGGGTTGCGCCGGGCCGCCTGCTGGGAGAACTCTTCGTAGTTGGGGATCTTCTGCGCCGCCGGCGTCGCGGTCACCCCGGCCCGGATCGAGTTGGCGCTGATGCCGTGCGGGGCCAGCTCCGCCGCGAGCTGGCGGATGTTGGACTCCAGCGCGGCCTTGGCCGCGGACACCGGACCGTAGAAGGGCAGCACCCGCGCGCCGCCGGAGGAGGTCATCGCGTAGATCCGCCCCCCGCGCCCCATGAGGCCGCGGCCCACCAGCTCCTGGGCCCAGTACACGAGGCTGTGGGCCATCACGTCGAGGGTCATGTCCATCTGGGCCTTCGTCACCGCCTCCTTGATGGGGTCGGCGACGAAGAGCTTGAGGGTGCCGAAGGCGAGCGAGTGGAGCAGCACCCGCACCTGACCCACCTCGTCGCGCTCCCGCAGCACCCGCTCCATCTCGCTCGCCACCTCGGCCCGCTTCTCCTCGTCGGCCGCATTGAGGTTGAAGAAGCGCGCCTGCCGCCCGAGCGCGGTGATCTCGCCGGCGAGGCGCTCCACGTTGGGCAGGGTGGATTTGCGATCGAGGTGGACCCCGAACACGTTCATCCCGGCCCGCGCCAGGGCGAGGCTCGTAGCCGCGCCGAAGCCGGACGACGCGCCCAGCACGAGGGCCCAGCCACGCAGCGTGATCGGAGAGGCGTCGGTGCTCATCGCACTCCTCGCGTAAGGGGTTTCACCGGCTCGCGCCCGCCCATTCTAGCAGAACTGGAACTCCGTGCTACGATGTGCACCGCCTATGGCGAGAACGGCCGGTATCCTGCTGATCGGGAACGAGATCCTCTCGGGCAAGATCACCGACGCCAACGCCGCCTACCTCTGCCGCGAGCTGCGGATCCTGGGCGTGGAGGTGCGGCGCATCACGGTCATCCCCGACGAGGTGGACCTGATCGCGGCGGAGGTCCGCGCGTTCAGCGCCGCCTACGACGTGGTGTTCACCTCCGGCGGGGTGGGCCCGACCCACGACGACGTGACGATCGAGGGCGTCGCGCGCGCGCTCGACGTGCCGGTCATCCGGGAGCCGCGGCTGGTCCAGGTGCTGGAGGGCTACTACCAGGGCCGGCTCAACGAGGCGCGGCTCAAGATGGCGGAGGTGCCGCAGGGCGCCGAGCTCACCGCGGACGGCCAGCTCGTCTTCCCCGCGGTGGTGGTGCGGAACATCTACATCCTGCCCGGGGTGCCCGAGATCTTCCGGCAGAAGTTCGACGCGCTCAAGGAGCGCTTCCGCGACGCGCCCTTCCATCTCTGCTGCGTCTACGTGAGCATGGGGGAGGGCACCCTGGCCGACCACCTGAACGAGCTGCTGGCCGGCCATCCGGACCTGATGCTCGGCTCGTACCCGGAGTTCTCCAACCCCGAGTACAAGGTGAAGGTCACGCTCGAGTCGAAGGACCGCGGCTACCTCGACGCCGCGGTCGGCACCTTCCTGGGCCGCCTCCCGAAGGAGGCGATCGTCCGGGTCGAGCGGTGAGCCGCCGCCGCGGCGGGCGGCCGCCTCGGAGCCGCCCCCTTCCTCGATCCGCCCGAGGGCATCCACGCCCAGATCGCGTGGGAGATGCTGCACGGGGCGGGCTGGATCACGCCTCATCTCGACGGGGTCCCGTACTTCGACAAGCCCCCGCTCCTCTACTGGCTGATGGCGGGCGCCTTCGCCTGGCTCGGCCCGACCGAGAGCGCGGCCCGTCTCGTCTCGGGGCTCGCCGCGGTGGCGGTGGCGGTGATCACCGTTCTCATCGGCACGCGCCTCGCCTCCGCCCGCGTGGGGCTGATGGCGGGGCTGATGGTCGCGGCCAACCTCGAGATGTTCCTCTTCGGCCGCATGGTCAAGCCGGACCTGCTCTTCGTCGCCTGCATCCTGCTCGGCCTCTACGGCTTCGTGCTCGCGTACCTGGGGAAGGGCCGGTGGCCGCTCCTGCTCGCGTACGGCAGCCTCGGCCTGGCGGTGCTCGCGAAGGATCTCCTGGGCGCGCTCGGCCCGCTCGCCATCGTGGCGCTCTTCCTGGCCCTCACCGGCGAGGGACGGGCGTGGCGACAGTGGATCCCGCCGCGCGCGGTCCTGCTCCTGCTCGCGGTCGCGGTCCCGTGGTACGTGGCGGTGGAGCTCCAGCACCGCGGCTTCCTCTGGTACACGATCGTCGACAACCACGTGCTCAACGTCACGCGCCAGCGCGTGTTCCCCGACGAGGACGTATCGCTCTCGACGCTCGAGTTCCTCGCGGTGACCGCGGCCGGCTTCTTCCCGTGGGTGCTGGCCCTGCCGCTCGCGACGTGGCGCGCGCTCGCGCGGCCGTGGCGCACGCCCGAGGCGCGGCTCTGGGCCCTGCTGGGGATCTGGGTGGTGGCGATCCTGGGCGTCTTCGCGCTGTCGCCGTTCAAGCTGCCGCACTACGGCCTGCCCGCGTTCCCGGCCATGGCCCTGCTGGTGGCCCGGCTCTGGGACGACGCGATCGAGCGGCCCGCGGGCGCGCCCCGCTCCTTCACCCTGCTCGTCCCGTCCCTGCTGACGGTGGCCGCGCTCGCGATCGCGTCGCTGCTGGTGTGGCGCGGGGTGCTCGGGGTCTCGACCGGGGCGGTCGCGCTCGCGGACGTCTCCGCCCGCAACATGGCGGCCCAGGGCCAGTCGGTCGCCACCGACTTCATCGGCCAGTTCCGTCCGCTGTTCGGGAGCATCAGCGCGATCTTCGGGCTGGTGGCGGCCGCGGTCGCGATGGCCACCTGGCGGCGGCTGCCGCGGCTCGGGGTCGGCGCGATGCTCGCGGGCATGCTCGCCTTCCTTCCGCTCTCGGTCGAGGGGCTCGCGATCTTCGCCAAGTCCCGCTCGGTGCGGGGGATGACCGACGCGCTCCTGCTGCGGGCCGCCCCGGGGGACGTGGTGGCTCACGAGGGAGCGCTCGAGAACAGCGCGTCCGCCCTCCTGCGTCTGGACCGGCGGGTGCAGATCGTCAACGGGCTGCAGTCGAACCTGGCCTTCGGCGCCACGTTCCCCGAGGCGCGTGGCACCTTCTGGGACGGCGCGGCGCTGGCCCGCGCCTGGCGCGCCGACCGCCGGGTATTCCTCTTGACCGCGCTGCCCGCGGACAAGAGCGTGGTGCGCGAGCTGCCACCCGGGCAGGCGCACCTGCTGCTCGAAGGCGGCGGCCGTCGGCTCTATTCGAATCGGCCCTGAGGGACCCGGGTGATATCCTGGATCGTAGGCGGAAAGGCATGAGCGAACCGGTCTACCGACTCAAGGATGACCCGCACTCGAGCCACTCGGTCATCCTTGCCCGACTGGGGGAGGGGCGCGGCCGGAAGGCGCTCGACGTGGGCGCGGCGGACGGGTTCCTCGCCGAGCGGCTCACCGGGCAGGGCTGGAACGTCACCGCGCTCGAGCGCGATCCCGCGCTGGCCGCGCGCGCCCACGGGCGCTGCAAGGAGGTCGTCGTCGCCGATCTCGAGGCGGCCCCGCCGCTGCTCGACGGCCCGTTCGACGCCATCGTCTACGGCGACGTGCTCGAGCACCTGAGCGATCCGCGCGCCGCCCTCGTGGCCCTCGACCGCACCCTGGCGCCCGGCGGGATCGTCATCGTCTCGGTGCCCAACGTGGCCCACCTCTGGGTCCGGCTGTCGCTCCTGGCCGGTCGGTTCGACTACGCGGACCGCGGCATCCTCGACCGCACGCACCTGCGCTTCTTCACCCGGCGGACCCTGATGGCCTTCCTCCAGTCGGCCGGGCTCGCGGTCGCCGAGCTACGGGTCACCCCGGTGCCGCTCCCCCTCGTGGTGCCGCCGCGGTGGCACGGCGCCGGCCTGCGCGGGCTCCACGACCTGAGCGCGCGGATCGCGCGGCTCTGGCCGGGCGGTCTCGCCTACCAGTTCGTCGCGGTGTGCCGCGTCGAGGGCGGCCCCTGATGGAGCGGCCCTCCCAGGTCGAGCGGCCCAAGGTCGCGCCCAAGGTGGTGGTGGTCATGCCCGCCTACAACGCGGGCCGTACTCTTCGCATGACCTACGAGGAATTGCCGAAGGACGCGGTGAACCTGGTGATCCTGGTGGACGACGGCTCCACCGACACCACCCTCGAGGTGGCGCGCGACCTGGGGCTCGAGATCTTCGTGCACGACCGCAACTACGGGTACGGGGCGAACCAGAAGACCTGCTACACCGAAGCGCTGAAGGCGGGAGCGGACATCGTGGTGATGGTGCACCCCGACTACCAGTACGATCCCACCCTCGTGCCCCAGATCATCGCCCCGATCGTGAAGGGCGACGCCGACCTCGTGCTGGGCTCGCGGCTCGCGGGCGGTGGCTCCGCGGTCCAGCAGGGGATGCCGTGGTGGAAGTTCCTCGCCAACCGCTTCCTCACCGGGGTGGAGAACCTCGCCTTCGGCCTGCGCCTCTCCGAGTACCACACCGGCTACCGCGCGTTCAGCCGGAGCGTGCTCGAGGCCGTGAACTTCCGCATGAACTCCGACGGCTTCGTCTTCGACCAGGAGATCGTGGCCCAGGTGGTGTCCACCGGCTTCCGCATCGCGGAGATTCCGGTCCCGGTGCGCTACTTCCCGGAGGCCTCCTCGGCCAGCTTCGCGGCCTCCTGCGTCTACGGGCTCAAGATCCTCTGGGTGGTCTCGCGCTACCTCCTGCACCGCTCGGGCATCAAGCGATCGAGGCGGCTCGCCTCGATCGTGCATCGGTACCAGCGCTACCGGTGATCGCCCGCCTCCTCGCCGTCGCGGCCGCGCTGGCCGCGGCGGCACTCGGCGGCTCGCTCTTGCTGTGGACCGGCCGGCGCGAACACTGGCCGTGGCGGCCCGAGCACTTCTTCCTGCTGACCCTGGGCCTCGTGGCCCTGCGTGTCTGGCTCGCGCCGCGCCCCCTGCCGGCGTGGCGCCCACGACGGGTGGTCGCGGTCGGCGTGGCGGCCTACGCGCTCGTGTTCTCGTTCGTCACCGTGACCCGCCACTTCACGTTCGCGACCCACGCCCTCGACCTGGGCTACTACGTGCAGCTCGGCTGGAACCTCGCGCGCGGGGCCGGGCCCTACGTGAGCCTGCCCGAGATGCACGCCTGGGGCGACCATCTCTCCCCGATCATGTACGCCTTCGTGCCCGCCTTCTGGATCGTCCCCGGGCCGATGGTGCTGCTGGTCGCGCAGTCGGCCGCGCTCGCCCTGAGCGGCGCCGCGGTGTTCGGCCTGGCCCGCGTCCGCCTCGGCGACGAGCGGCCGGCCGCCGCCTTCGCGCTGCTCTACCTGGCCAACCCGTCGCTGCAGGGGATCAACGTGCGCGACTTCCACACCGCGGCCCTCGCCATCCCGCTGCTGCTCGCCGCCGCGTGGGCGGTGGAGGCGGGCCGGCCCTGGTGGGCGCTCGCCCCGGCCGCGCTCACCCTTCTCTGCCGCGAGGACGCGGCGCTGCCGGTGATCGGGCTGGGGGTCTGGATGGCGCTGGCCCGCCGGCGCTGGGCCCCCGGCGCGATCGCGGCGGTGGGGGCGCTGGCGGTGCTCGCGATCGACGTGCGCTTCATCGTGCCCGCGTATCGCGGCGAGCCGTACTCGCATTTCGGGCGCTACCCGCAGCTCGGCGACTCCCTCGGGGCGATCGTCGCGACCATTGCCCTGCACCCCTTTCACACGCTTGGCACGCTGATCACCGCAGACCGGATGCTCTACCTGGCCGCGATGCTCGCCCCGCTCGGTCTGTTGCCGCTCCTCGGCGGCGGGGATCTCGTCGGCGTCCTGCCCGCGCTGGCCCAGAACCTCCTGAGCGTCGACCCCGTGCTCTACGACTACCGCGCCCAGTACCAGGCCTTCGTCCTGCCCTTCCTGGTCCTGGCCGCGATCGGCGGCTACGCACGCCTCGAGCGGCGGCGGCCGGGGCACTGGCCGGTAGCGGTCCTGGTGGCGGCGCTCGTGGTGAGCCTCGCCCTCGACTCGCGCACCGCGAACAACCTCGCGGTCGCGCGCTTCTGGCCCGCGCCCGCACAGATGGCCGCCTACCGGGTGCTCGCCGCGGTCCCACCCGAGGTCGCGGTGACCGCGCAGGATCCGTACGTCCCCCACCTGAGCCTGCGGCCGCGCGTCTTCGTCTTCCCGGTGGGCATCGAGAAGAGCGACTACGCGCTGGTCGACCTCGACACGTACCCGTGGCGCAACCTGCCGGGAGTGACGCTCGCGCGGGAGGGCGCGACGGTCACGATCGTCTCCGGTGGAGTCGAGTACCGCTACACGGTGGCCGCGGAGGCGGGCCCTCACCTCCTGCTGCGCCGACTCTGATCGCGCGCGGCCGGCTCAGGTCAGGGGAACGTAGTCGTACTCGCCGAGCCCCTGCAGCACGAGGAACACCGCCGAGGTCTCGCCCCCGTTGGTCACCAGGTGCGCCCGGCCGGGCCGGACGGTGTAGGTCTCCCCGGGCTCGAGCCGGATCTCCTCCTTCGGGTCGCGGAGGAAGAGGCGAAGCCGGCCCTCCAGCACGTAGAACGTGTCCTGGATCGTGCTGTGGTAGTGCCACGGCACCTGCTGGCGCGGGCCGATCTGCAGCTCGTTGATCCGGAATCCCGGGCGCTCGGCGTGGCGGGCCCGGCGCTCCACTTCATAGAGATGGCTCGCGTCCTTGACGCCTTCGTTGGGCATGGGGCACGCTCCTCCGTTCGATCAGGCTCCCGTCGACGGGTTGCCGGTCAGGATGTGCGAGGCGTGGTGGTGGATCATGCGCCACTCGCCCGCGCTCCGCTCGAAGATGTTGGTGGCCAGCACCGACGTCACCGAGATCTTGCCGCGCGTCTCGGACAGGATGTTCTCGGTGCAGGTGACCCAGCCGAAGACGCCCTCCACGTACGCGTTGATGTCGGTGATGCTGAAGCGCATCTCCTCGCTGTGCTTGAAGATGGCCTCCCACGACTGGCGGACCGCGTCCCAGCCGGTGAGGAGGCCCCAGCCCGGGTGCACGCAGCGGACGTGCTCCCCGTGGGCCCAGACCTCCTCCATCTGCCGGAGATCGAGGGTCTCGAACACCCGGTAGAAGCGCGCGTTGGCCTCCTCGACCTCCGTGCGCTCGTCGTCCGGATTCATGGCCGGCATTCTAACTCAAGTACTTGCGGCGCTGGCTTCCGACCAGCCTACCCGAGAAAATCCCCGCGGCGGTAGTCTAGTGGAGAAGGGGATCAGCATGTGGGCTGGGGTGATCTATGGCTCGCTCCTGGAACGTCACGGCGACCACATCCTGCTCAGCGGCGGCGCGAAGATCTTCCTCCCCGGCGACGCGATGCGGTGCGACTTCCGTGTCGGCACCTACCTCAAGGTCACGTACACCGAGCTCGATGGACGGAAGGTCGCCCGCGACATCTCGCAATCCGATTCGTTCCACGCGCTGAACGCCCCTTCCTGA
>WNFK01023317.1_pt2 | contig 26736 bp, 23 predicted proteins | sample 5400281 | NCBI WGS metagenome assembly WNFK01 (sample SAMN13153350, study PRJNA577476) | soil metagenome | isolation source: 20 cm soil on Douglas fir-dominated hillslope | place: USA:California | collected 2013-09-17
TGGTCGCCTTGACGGCCGCCGCCATGATATTGACCCCGCGCAGCAGGGCCGCGCGTCCCTCGTCGCTGAACATGACCTGCTTCGGCATGCTGGTTCTCCCTCCGGTTCGATGGAATTGACCGCCCCGTTACCGGGCCGGCCGGGTTTGTTTGGGTTGCGCTCGTCGCGACATCCCGGGGAGATGCTCCCCGGACCCGGCAGTTACTCGATGATGGCGAGCACGTCCTCTTCACGCAGGATCAGGTACTCCTCGTCGTCCAGCTTGACCTCGGAGCCCGAGTACTTGCCGAAGAGGATCTTGTCGCCGGCCTTCACGTCGAGGGGGATCTTCTTGCCGTCCTCGTTCACCTTCCCGCCTCCGACCGCGACGACCTTCCCCTCCTGGGGCTTTTCCTTCGCGGTGTCCGGGATGATGATCCCGCCCTTCTTGACCTCTTTCTCCTCCTCGCGCTTGACGAGGATGCGGTCGTGCAACGGACGAATCTTCATAGTCAACACGCCTCCCGATAGTAAGATGTTTGGCCTTGCGGGCTGGTCCCGCTGCAGGGCTTAGCACTCAACCAAGCCGAGTGCTAATATAGCAGCGCCTCCGGGGATGTCAAATCAAAGTTAACCTTATAATCAAGCACCTTGGAAAGGTGGCCCATGGCCAACGGCGCGGGTAGACCCGCGGTCCTGATCTCCCGTCAGCTGCCCGAGCCGGCCGTCCAGCTCGCGCGGAGCCGCGCCGAGATCGACGCCTACGCGAAGGACGCGCCCATGCCGCGGGCGGAATTGCTCGAGCGGCTGACCGGCAAGCAAGGCCTCATCTGCGTGGCTTCAACAACGTCGACGTGGCGGCCTGCACCCGCCGCGGCGTCGTGGTCACCAACACGCCCGACGTGCTCACCGATACCACCGCCGACTTCGCCTGGACCCTGCTCATGGCCACCGCCCGCCGCCTGGTCGAGGCCGATCGCTACACGCGCGAGGGCCGCTTCCGGCAGTGGGAGTACATGGTGCTGCAGGGCGGCGACATCCACGGCAAGACCCTCGGGGTGGTCGGCTTCGGACGCATCGGCCGGGCCATGGCCCGGCGCGCCCTGGGCTTCGGCATGCGCGTCATCTACCAGGACGCGGTGGCCCCCGATCCCGCGACCGAGCGCGAGCTCAACGCCACCCGCGCCGACCTGGCGACCCTGCTGCGCGAGTCCGACTTCGTCACCCTCCATACCCCGCTCATCCCCGAGACCCGCCACCTGATCAACGCCGACTCCCTTCGGACCATGAAGAAGACCGCGTACCTGATCAACGCATCACGGGGCCCGGTGGTGGACGAGGCGGCGCTGGTCCAGGCCCTCAGCGAGGGCCGGATCGCGGGCGCGGGTCTCGACGTCTTCGAGGAGGAGCCCGTGGTGCATCCGGGGCTCATCGGGCTCTCCAACGTCGTGCTGGCTCCCCACATCGGCAGCGCCTCGAACGAGACCCGTCTCAAGATGGCGACGCTCGCGGTGGAGAACTGCCTGGCCGTGCTCGAGGGCAAGACCCCGCCCACGCCGGTCAATCCCGAGGTCCTCAAGCGCGCCTAGCCGTGGACCTCCTGCTCCTCGACCGGGTCAGCAAGCGCTTCGGCGCGGCCGGCCCGCCCGCGGTGGACGGCCTCTCCCTCCGGGTGAGCGAGGGCGAGATCCTCGCGCTGCTCGGCCCGTCCGGCTGCGGCAAGACCACCACGCTGCGCCTCATCGCCGGCCTCGAGAGCCCCGACGCGGGCACCATCACCCTGCGCGGGCAGATCGTGGCCGGGCCCGGGCGCGCCGTCCCACCGGAGGAGCGCGGGGTCGGCATCGTCTTCCAGGACTACGCGCTCTTCCCTCACCTGACCGTCGCCGACAACGTGGCCTTCGGCCTGCCGCGCGCGGCCCGGCGGAGTCGCGTCGAGGCGGTCCTCGAGCTGGTCGGGCTCGGGGGCTTCGGCCCGCGCTACCCGCACGAGCTCTCGGGCGGCCAGCAGCAGCGCGTGGCCCTGGCGCGGGCGCTCGCCCCCGCCCCGGCCCTGTTGCTGCTCGACGAGCCCTTCTCGAACCTGGACGCGGATCTCCGGGCCCAGATGCGCGACGAGGTGGAGCGCATTCTCCGGACGAGCGGCACCACCGCGGTCTTCGTCACCCACGACCAGGAGGAGGCCTTCACCCTGGCCGATCGCGTGGGCGTGCTCCTGGCCGGGCGCATCGAGCAGCTCGCGCCTCCGCAGGAGCTCTACCATCGGCCCGCCACCCGGTTCGTGGCCGCCTTCGTGGGCGCCGCCGACTTCCTCCCCGGCGTGGTGAGCACCCAGGGCATCGTGACCGAGGTGGGGACGTTCGCCAACGTGGATCAGCTCGCGGCGGGCGCCCGCGTCGACGTGATGATCCGACCCGACGACATCACCTTCGTGCCGCAGGCCGACGGCACCGGCACCATCACCCGCCGCTATTTCCGCGGCTCGGAGACGGTGTACTGCATCCGCCTGCCCTCGGGCGACCGGGTCCACTCGTCCCAGCCCTCGGCCTCGGTGCTGCCGACCGGCATGCGGGTCCGCGCCGAGGCCCACGTCCTCCACGTGGTGGCGTTTAGCTCGGAGGGAGGCTGAGCTCCGGTTCCGAACCTCCCCCCAAAGACGGGTTGCGCGGGCGTAGCCGCGCTCGAAGCGGCCGGCCGGGGCAGTCCTCGGCCTACTTGCGCGAGGTTAGCCGGATCAGCAGCACTACCGGCAGCAGCCCCACCGCCACCAAGGTCAGCGCGGGCACCGCCGCCTCCTGCCACATCGACTCCGCGGTGCGCTCCCAGATCTCCACCGCGAGTGTATTGAGCCCGAAGGGACGCAGGAGCAGCGTGGCCGGCATCTCCTTCATGGTCTCGACGAAGACGAGCGCGACCGCGGTGAGCAGCCCGCCCCGCATGAGCGGCAGGTGCACACGGCGAAGCGCCGAGCCCGCCCGGGCGCCCAGGACCCGCGCCGCGTCGTCGAGGCTCGGTGGGATCTTGCCGAGGCTCGCGTCCACCGTCTGCAGGCCCACCGCGAGAAAGCGCACCACGTAGGCCAGGACGAGGCCGGCCGCGGAACCGGTGAGCAGCAGGCCCAGGGGCCGGCCGAGAACGCGCTCCAGCGAAGGCACCAGCGCGTGGTCGGCCCAGGAGAGCGGCAGCAGCACGCCCACCGCGATCACCGCGCCCGGCAGCGCGTAGCCCATCGAGACGAGCTGGGCGGCCACGCGCACGGTGGCGGTGCCGTGGAGCCGGCCCGCGTAGGCGAGGAGCACCGCGAGGACGGAGGCCACCGCGGCGGTCACGCCCGCCAGCGCGCACGTGCTCCAGAGCAGCGCGGCGAAGTCGGGGGCCACGTGCCGCGCGCGGATCGCGGTGATCGCCCACCACGCGAGCTGGCCCACCGGGAGCAGGAACGCGAGCCCGAGCACGCCGACGCAGACCCCGGTCGCGGCCGCGGCCCGCCACCCGGCGAGGCGCACCGGCTCCGCCACCGGCCGGCGCCGGTCGCCCTGCGTGAAGCGGGCGCGGCCTCGCGAGCGTCGCTCGAGCAGGAGCAGGCCCGCCGCGAAGAGGAGCAGCACGCTGGCGAGCTGAGTGGCCGCGATGCGGTCGAACATCCCGTACCAGACCCGGTAGATCGCCTCGGTCAGCGTGCGATAGCCGAAGCTCGCGACGGTGCCGAAGTCGGCGAGCGCCTCCATCATCGCGAGCGCCACCCCCGCCACCAGGGCCGGGCGGGCCAGGGGCACGGTGACGCGCATGAACGCGCCGGCGCGCGAGCGCCCCAGCATCCGGGCGGTCTCGACGGAGGCGGCGCCCTGCTCGCGGAAGGCCACGCGCGCGAGCAGGTACACGTAGGGATAGAAGACCAGCGTCATCATGACCACCACGCCCGCGTAGGAGCGGATCTCGGGCAGGCGGGCGCCGGGGCCGAGCCAGCGGCGCATCTCGACCTGCAGGGGCCCCGCGTACTCGAAGAGGCCGATGAACGCGAAGCCGATCACGTAAGCCGGGACGGCCAGTGGCAGGATCAGCGCCCACTCGAGCGCGCCGCGGCCGGGGAAGCGGTGGTGCACGACGAGCCAGGCGAGCCCGCCCCCCACCACGAGCGTGCCGGCGCCGACGCCGGCCAGCAGCAGCAGGGTCTGGCCCACCAATTCGAGGAGCTGGGTGCGCCAGAGATGGAGCCACACGTCGCCCGCGGGAGCCGCGAGGGAGGAGACGACGGCCGCGATGGGCACCGCGAGCACCACCGCGATGGACACCGCGAGCCAGGTCCACGGGGAGGGTCCCGCCGGCCGCCGGGCGAGCCCGCGGCCGGCGGGGACGATGGTCACGCGCGGGGGGCCGCCACCCGGCTTACTTGTAGCCCGCCCGATCCGCCAGCTTCGTCGCGGCCGCCTGGAACTCGCCGGCCGCCGCGATGTTGGTGTCGTCCTGCTTGAACTTGCCCCACCCGGCGATGAGCGAGTTCACGCCGGCCTGCGGGTTCGCCGGGTACTCGAAGTTGGAGTCGGCGAACATCTGCTGGGCCTCGGGGCTCGTGAGGAACTCGATCAGCTTGATCGCTTCGGCGCGGTTCTTCGCGTGGGTGGTGACCCCCGCGCCCGAGATGTTCACGTGCGTCCCGGTCGTCTGCTGGTTGGCCCAGAAGGCGGCCACCGGGAACGCGGCGTCCTTGGCGAGGATGCGCCCGAGGTAGTACGTGTTGGTCAGCGCCACGTCGCACTGCCCGGCCGCGACCGCCTCCAGGATCTTGGTGTCGCCCTGGATCAGGGTGGGGTTGTTGGCGACCCAGCCCTTCACCATGGTCTCCGCCTTCGGCTCGCCGTACCGCTTGATCATGGTGGCCAGCAGCGACTGGTTGTAGATGTGGGTCGAGCTCCGCAGGCAGAGCCGCCCCTTCCACTTCGGATCGCCGAGCGCCTCGTAGGTGGAGAGCTCTTCCGCCTTCACCTTCTTGGTGTTGTACATGATGGTGCGGGCGCGCACCGTGAGCCCGACCCAGCGGCTCTCCGGATCGCGCAGGTGGGCGGGGACGTTGGCCTGGATCTCGGGCGAGTCGACCTTGCCGAGCAGCCCCGCCCGCGCCGCGTTCCACAGGTTGCCCGCGTCCACGCTGATCAGCACGTCAGCCGGCGTCTTGTCGCCCTCGGCCTTCAGCCGCTCGAAGAGCGGGCCCGCGTCGCCCCCGAAGCTCTTCACGACGATGCCGGTCTTCTTGGTGAAGGCCTCCATCGCGGGCTCCTGCCCGTAGTGGGCGCGCGCCGAGTACACCATCACCTCCGCGCTCTCGCCCGTCGCGGCCAGGCCCGGGGCGGCCAGGCCGAGCGCCACCGCCAGGATCCGGGCTCCGCCTCGTCTCGTCTGTCGTCTCGCCATGCTGGTCTCTCCCTCGCGGTGCCGTGGTGGGTGGTGCGGGGAGTGAGGCTACCCTAATCATCCAAGTGTGTCAAACCTAAACCCTGAGCGGCGGCGGTCGGCCGGATGCGGCTAGAATGGCCCCCGTGGACCCGCAGCTCTGGGCCTTCCTGCTGGTGGCGACCCTGCTCGCGGTGACGCCGGGCGCCGACACCCTGCTCGTGGCGCGCAACGTGCTCGGGCGCGGCCGGACGGCCGGGCTCGCGACCATCGCCGGGATCGCCGCGGGCTGCTTCGTCCACGCCACGCTCTCCGCGGTCGGGGTCTCGCTCATCCTGGTTCGCTCGGCCGAGGCCTTCCACGCGCTCAAGTGGGCCGGCGCGGCCTATCTCGTGATCCTCGGCGTCCAGTCGATCCGGCGGTGGTGGCGGGCGAACGACGCGGCCCCGGCCGTCGCGACGGCGGGCCCGGAGCGGCCGGGATCCCGGCGGTTGCGGTCCTTCCTCGAGGGTCTGCTCACGAACGTGCTGAACCCGAAGGTGGGACTCTTCTACCTGGCCTTCTTGCCCCAGTTCATCCGGCCGGGCGAACCGGTGTTCGCGCGGTCGCTCCTCCTGGGCGGGCTGCACGTCGGCATCGGGGTCGTCTGGCTCTCGCTGCTGTCGTTCTCGCTCGTGCGGATCCGTCCGCTGGTCGAGAGCCGGCTCTGGCGGGCCCGGCTCGAAGGCGCGAGCGGGGCGGTGCTGATCGCGCTCGGGGTCAGGCTGGCTGCCGAGCGGCGCTGAGGCCCGCGATCCGCCCGAGGCGGCGGCCGAGCCGCTCGAGGCGGTGCTCGAACGAGGCCTGGACGCGGGCGGAGGCGCGGTGCCGCCGGGCGAGCGCGAGGGCCTCCTCCACGACCTCCCGCGCCGCCGCGAGATCGCGCCGGCGATGCTCGTGGACCTTGGCGATCTCCTCCCACGGGCGCGGATCGAACTCCCGCGGCGAGCGGGCCGCCGCCTCCCAGAGCGCGCGCGCCTCGTCCCATCGCGCCAGCCGCTTCTCGCGGTGGGCCAGCCGCAGGAGCAGGCGCTCGCGCGACGGGGTGGGCAGGCCGGTGTCGAGCGCCAGGCGGTAGCAGGCCAGGCTTCGCTCCGGCTCGGCCGCCTCGAGCATCCGCCCGAGGCCGGCCAGCGCTTCCGGATCGAGCTCGGGATGCGGCGCGCGCGCCACCGCGTCCGCGACCCAGCCGGTCAGCGCGGCCAGCGACAGGATATCGTGCCGGTTGTGCTCGAACACCCGCGGCAGCTCGTCCGGCCGCTTCCGCCGCAGGTACTCGAAATAAACGGTGGGGATCAGGGCGCCCGGCAGGTCGTCGTCGCGGAGAAACCCGAGCACATCCTGCTCGACCGTCCCGAGCCGGCAGTCGGCGAGGCGCGCGCTCCAGAGCCGACGCGCGGGGCCGAGCAGGTCCACGTGGAAGACGTCGCCGGGAAACCGGCGCCGGCCGAGCACGAAGCGCGTCTCGAGCAGCGGCAGGTCGAAGCCGGCCCCGTTGTAGGTGACGAAGCCGTCGAACCGCCGGAACGTCTCCTCGAGGACGGTGAGCAGCGCCGGCTCCTCGTCGAGATCGCGCATGAAGAACTGGCGCACCTCGAACTCGTCGCCGTCGAAGAAGCCGACGCCCACCAGGAACGCGTAGGTGCCGGTGCCCCCCGCGAGTCCGGTCGTCTCGGTGTCGAGGTAGAGCAGCCGGCGCCCGTCGGCCACCGGCACATCGCCGCGGCTCAGCAGGGCGAGCGCGGCCGGCGTCGCCTCGCGCGCGGCCAGCAGCGACTGGTCCCCGTGACGGTGTCCTACCGGGAACCGGCGTCGCACCACCAGCAGCTTGCCGCGCTCGGTCTCCTCGACCGCGCCGTCGAGGAGGCCCTCCAGCGACCGGGGCGAGCCCGCGGCCGGGCGCGCGCGGCTCTTGGCCTCGATGCGGCGGATGATGCGGGTCAGCTCGGTGAGATCGCGCGCCACGGCAGCGGAGGGGTCAGCGCCGGGCCACGAGCCGCTTGAGGATCCCGGCCGCGATCGGCTTGGCCTGACGACCCACCTCGTTCACCGGCCCCACGCACGAGGGGCAGCCGCTCCGGCAGCCGCAGGCCTCGAGCGTCTCGAGCCCGCGCGTGAGCAGCTCGGGCAGCACCTCGAAGATCCGCTCGGCCAGGCCGATGCCGCCCGGCTGGTTGTCGTAGAGGTAGATCGTCGGCGTGAAGGTCTCGCCCTGGAGGAGCTGGGCCCGCATGGTCTCCCGCGTCACCACCTGCCCGGCCTGCGACGGCGAGCCGTCGCCGAGCCACGCCCCCACGTCGCGGATATCGCACAGCAGGAAGATCGGGGCCAGGCTGTGGAGGAGATGGGTGAGGGCGCGGAGTCCGTCCACCAGGTCGTCGCGCCGCGGGGAGATCTCGGCGAGCAGCCCGGGATGGAGGGTGAGCCAGACGCTGGTGGTCTGCATCTCCTGCTGCGGCAGCTCCACCTCGCCCGAGCCCACGTTCTCGAGCGTGCCCATCTTGATCTTCTTGAAGCCGACGACCTTCTCGGCGACCAGGACCTCGCCCTGCTCGGCGAGCAGGCCGGGCGTCTCCTGCCGGGCCAGGCGCTGGAGGATCCAGACCCCCTTGGCGCTGATCGCGTCGGTGAAGTAGTCCACCGCCACCCGCTTGACGTAGGCCACCTTCTCCTCGTCCTCGCGGTAGTGGAGCTCCTGCACCTCGAAGGGATCGCCCTCCAGCATGTAGATCGCCTTCGGATAGATCATGGCGAAGGCGCTCTTCCAGTCTACCTCCGCGATGATCTGCCGCCGCTTGACCTGGGCCGCGTCGCGCGAGGTCGTATCGATGACCAGGAAGTTGTCGGAGGTGACGGTGCGGAGCGAGATGTGATCGGCCGGGTAGGTCTCCGAGCTCCAGTGGAAGTGCTCGCCCGCCCGATGCAGCACGCCCTCGTCCTCGAGCGCGGCCAGGTGGCTCGACACGTCGCCCCCGAAGGCCTCTTCCGCGCCGATCGGCAGCTCGAAGGCCGCGCACTTGACGTGGTTGATCAGGATGAAGGGGTTCTCCGGATTGATGCGGGCGTGCTCGGGCGACGCCCCGAAGAGGTAGTCGGGATGCGCGGCCAGGTACTGGTCCATCGGCGAGCTGGTGGCCACCATCACCGCGGCGGATTCGCCGCTGCGCCGTCCCGCGCGGCCCGCCTGCTGCCACATGGAGGCGATGGTTCCGGGATAGCCCGCGAGCACCGCGAGGTCGAGGTGGCCGATGTCGATCCCCAGCTCGAGCGCGCTCGTGGACACCACCCCCAGCACGTCGCCCGAGCGCAGCCCCTGCTCCACCTCGCGCCGGCGCAGCGGCAGGTAGCCGCCGCGGTAGCCGCGCACGATGCCGGAGTCGCCCGTCTTGTCCTCGACGCCCTTCTTGATCGAGGCCAGCACGACCTCGGTCGAGAGCCGGCTCTGGCAGAACACGATGGTGGCGACCTTCTTCCGGAGGAACCGCGTCGCGAGCTTCGACGCCTCCCCGAGGTAGGGCGCGCGGATGCCGAGCTCCGGATTCACCACCGGCGGGTTGTAGACCATGAAGGTCTTCTCGCCGGTGGGCGCCCCGCTCTCGTTCAGCTCGACCACCGTCTCCCCGGTGAGGCGCTGGGCCAGGTCGCCGGGATTGGCGATGGTCGCGGAGGCCATGATGAACTGCGGGGTGGCTCCGTAGTGCCGGCAGATGCGCTTGAGCCGCCGCAGCACGTTGGCGAGGTGGCTGCCAAAGACGCCGCGGTAGGCGTGTAGCTCGTCGATCACCACGTACTTGAGGTTCTGGAAGAGATTCACCCACTTGGTGTGATGCGGCAGGATCCCCGAGTGCAGCATGTCGGGATTGGTCAGCACCAGGTTGGCCCGCGCCCGCACCGAGCGCCGCGCGTCCTGCGGGGTGTCGCCGTCGTAGGTGAACATCCGCATGTCGGGCAGCGACTTCGACAGCTCCATCAGCTCGGCGAGCTGGTCCTGGGCGAGCGCCTTGGTCGGGAAGAGGTAGAGCACCCGCGCCTCGGGCTGCTGGACCAGCGCCTGGAGCACGGGCAGGTTGTAGCAGAGGGTCTTGCCGGAGGCGGTGGGCGTGACCACCACGAGGTGCTCCCCCTTGGCGACCGTGTCGAAGGCCTTGGCCTGGTGCGAGTAGAGCTGCTGGACCCCGCGCGACTTGAGCGCCTCCACGATGCGAGGGTCCAGCGAGGACGGGAACGGGGCGAACACCGGGGGCTTGGCGTCGAAGTGGCGGACCGCGGTGATCAGGGGCCCGGTCTCCAGCGAGGTCAAGAGCTCGTCGAGCAGCTCCCGGATCTGCATGGGGCTCAGCCTATGTTTAGTGGGCGCAAGTTGTCAACTTTGCAGCGGCTCCGCATCCCGGGCCCCTGCCGCAGCCGGCCTTGACAGCCGCGAAACTATTGCGCTATGGTCCCGCCCAGTCGAAGTCGCGATGCGGATCGGCAACACGCCCTTGCAGGTGGTCAAAGGAGATCGATCCATGAGGAAGCTCGGGTTCGTCGCGGCGCTTGCAGCCCTGCTGTTCTCCCTCCATTCCCCGGCGGCGGCCCAGGTCAAGGGCCTCTACTGGACGACCAGCGGCATGTTCGGCCCGTTCCCCATCACCGATTTGATCCCGAGCGTGCCGAAGGAGAAGGCGCGCAACGTCACGATCCCGGTGAGCATGTGGGTCATCGACCATCCCAAGGGGCTGGTGGTGTTCGACACCGGTAACAACGTGGGGATCTCGGATGGGGCCTGCAAGAACTATTGGGTCCCGGGCAACTGCGATGGGCTCAAGCCGAGCCAGAAGCGCGACGACGTCATCGATCGTCAGCTCCAGAAGCTCGGCTACTCGACCGACAAGGTGAAGGTGGTCATCACGTCGCACTCGCACCTCGACCACATCGGAAACATCAAGATGTTCCCGAAGGCGGTCCACGTCATCCAGAAGAAGGAGCTGTACCAGGCGTGGTGGCCGGAGAAGTTCCAGCGGGGCGGCGGCGTGTTCGTGATGGGCGACTTCGACGGGCCCGCGCGTGACTTCAACTACCTGGAGCTCGACGGGGACTACGACCTCTTCGGCGACGGGTCGGTCATGATCCTCAGCACTCCGGGCCACACCCTCGGCCACCAGTCGGTGAAGGCGAAGCTCGCGAGCGGGAAGACCATCATCATGTCGCAGGACGCCATCTGGATGCAGGAGAACCTGGATGGCTACCCGGCCGGCCTGAACTACAGCGTCAAGGACTACAACAACTCGGTGAACCGGCTGAAGATGATCCGCGACCTCGAGAACGGCGAGATCTTCTTCGCCCACGACCAGGACCAGTTCAAGGCCAAGGGCAACCAGTGGTATAAGTAGCCGCCGCGATCACCGCGGTGTGAGAAGGCCCCCCGCTCACGCGGGGGGCCTTCGTGTTCTCGCCATGAACGCATCCCCCCTCATCAGTCTCGAGTCGGTCTCCAAGCGCTACGGCTCTCGGACCATCATCCACGACCTTTCCTTCGCGGTCGGGATGGGAGAGATCGTGGGATTCCTCGGGCCGAACGGCGCGGGCAAGACCACCACCATGCGGATGATCGCCGGCTTCACCGCCGCCAGCTCGGGCCGGGTGACGGTGGCCGGGCGCGACATGGCCACCGACAACGTGGACGCGGCCCGCCTGATCGGCTACCTGCCGGAGCGCCCGCCGCTCTACGACGTGCTCGACGTCTCCGCCTATCTCCGCTTCGTGGCCCGGGTGAAGGGGGTATCGCGCGCGGCCCTCCGGGGGGAGATCGAGCGGGTCGCGGCGGCCTGCCGCCTGGAGGCGGTGATGGACGACGAGATCTTCAAGCTCTCCAAGGGCTACCGGCAGCGCCTGGGCCTGGCCCAGGCGCTCCTCGGGGCGCCCGAGGTGCTGCTGCTCGACGAGCCCACCGCCGGGCTCGATCCCGGCCAGATCCAGGAGACCCGCGAGGTGATCCGCGCCTTCGGCGCCGGCCACGCGGTCCTGCTCAGCACCCACATCCTCGCCGAGGTCACCTTGATCTGCCAGCGCGTCGCCATCATCAACCACGGCCGCCTGCTCGCCATCGACTCGCCGGCCGGCCTCCAGCGCGCGATGGAGCAGACCAACCAGGTGAGCCTGCGGGTGACCGGGGAGGCGCCGGCCCTGCGGGACGCGCTGCGCGCGGTGGACGGGGTCCGCGCGGTCGACATCCGCGGAGACGCGGCCCAGCCCGGGGCGCTCATCGTCGACTGCCAGGTCGAGTCCCGCGACGGCGTGGAGGCCGCGATCGCCCGCGCGGTGGCCGGCCCCTTCGACCTGCACCGGCTGGAACGGCGCGAGCCCACGCTCGAGAACATCTTCCTGCGCTACGTCCAGGAGCCGACCGGGCGCGGAGCGGCGGCGTGAGCGGGACCCTCGCGGTCTACCGGAAAGAGATGGCGACCTACTTCCGCTCGCCGATCGCCTACTACGTGGTCGCGGTGTTCCTGCTCGGCAGCGGCTACTTCTTCCTCTACAACATCTTCCTCAGCGGCGAGACCGCGATGGCGGGGACGTTCCAGAACATGGGGATCCTCCTGATGACGCTGGCCCCCGTGGTCTCGATGCGGCTCCTCGCGGCCGAGTACAACGCGGGCACCGCGGAGCTGCTCCTCACCCTGCCGCTCACCCCGTGGCAGATCGTCGCCGGCAAGTTCCTGGGCGCGGTCACCATCCTCCTGCTGATCACCGCGGGCACCATGGTCGACCTCATCCCCCTCTACCTCTTCGGCACCCCCGAGAGCACCACCATCGTCTCCGGCTACATCGGCTTCGTGCTGCTCGGGCTGGCCTGCCTGGCCGTCGGCCAGCTCTTCTCGACGCTGACCCACAACCAGATCGTGGCCGCCCTGCTCTCGGCCGCGGCCCTCCTGGCCTTCTGGTGGGTGGGGCACCTCCAGTCGTTCCAGACCTCGCCGGGGGTGCGCGCGTTCGTCGCCTACCTGTCGTTCTCCCTGCACTTCACCGACTTCATCCAGGGGCTCGTGCGCACCGAGGGCGTGGTCTTCTTCCTGGTCGTCGCCACCGCCGCCCTCACCCTGAGCGCGGCCTACCTCCAGTGGCGACGCTGAGCCGGACTCGCACGATCCGCTCGGGGTGGCTCCTCCTCGCGGGGATCGCCCTGCTCGCGGCGGCGCTCGCGGTGCACGCGATCCTCCTCGAGGCCGTCACCGCCACGTGGGTCCTCGCCGGGGCGGGCGTCCTCCTCGCCGCGGTCGGCGCGCTCGGCCTCCGCGCCGAGCTCGCCGCGCTCGCGCGGCGCCGCCGGGCGGAGATCGCGCTCTTCACGGTGGGGATCGTCGGCCTTCTGTGCGCGGTCGCGTACCTCTCGGCGCGCTATCCGCTCCGCTTCGATCTCTCCAGCACCGGCGCCTACTCGCTGGCCGAGCCGACGGTCACCATGCTCAAGCGGCTCGATCGGCCGGTCCGCATCGTCTTCTTCCACGATCCGATGATGCGCGAGACGGTCGAGCTCTACCAGCTGATCGCCGCGCAGACCCCGCGGATCTCCGTCGAGTTCTACGACCCGATGATCAGCCCCGCGCAGGCCCGCATGCTCGGGGTGAACTTCGCGGGCACCGCGGTCCTGGAGAGCGAGGGGCGCACGCTCCAGGTCAACAGCAGCAGCGAGACCGACATCGCGAACGGCATCCTGCGCGTCTCCCAGAGCGCGACCCAGCGGGTGTGCTTCCTCGATGGTCACCGCGAGCCGGATCCGTTCAGCCTGGAGTCCCACGATCACCTCGAGGGCGCCCCCGGCCACTCGCACGGCCTCGGTGCCAAGTACGTGCTGCACGAGCGTCACGGGCTGGCCAAGGCCCGCAACGCGCTGGAGACGCTCAACTACAAGGCGGAGAAGGTCCTGCTGCTGCAGCAGACGAACGGGCTCGCCGGCTGCGCGGTGCTGGTGGTGGCGGGACCGAAGGTGCCGCTGCTCCCGACCGAGGTGGACGCGATCCGGACCTGCCTCGCGGCGGGCGGCAGCGCGCTGTTCATGCTCGACCCGTTCGTGGCCACCGGTCTCGAGCCGGTGATCCGCGAGTACGGCATCGTGGTGGACGACGACATCGTCATCGACGAGGCGAGCCATTTCTGGGCGGACGTCTCGTCCCCGGCGGTCAGCGATCCCAATCGGCACCAGATCACCCGCGACCTTCCCCTCACCTTCTTCCCGGGGGCGCGCTCGCTCTCCCCCACCCCGCAGCGGGTCCCGGGCACCTCGGTGATCCCGCTCCTCAACACCTCCAAGAACAGCTGGGGGCAGGCCAGCCCCGACCGCGTGGGGTTCGTGAAGGGCCGCGACGTCCCGGGGCCGAACACCTTGATGGTGGTCGCGCTGCGGCGGCCGGTCGCCGCCGGCGACGGCCCCGCGCCCGAGGGCCCGCGCTCGCGCATCGCGGTGGTGGGCGATTCGGACTTCGCCACCAACTCCTTCTTCCACATCATGGGCAACGGCGCCCTCTTCCTGAACACCATCAACTACCTGGGCGCGCAGGAGAACCTGATCGGCCTGACTCCGCGGACCACCGATCTGCCCCGCATCAACCTCACCAACCGGCAGATGAAGGCGACCTTCTTCCTCTCGGTGCTCCTGGTCCCCGCCCTGCTCGCGGTGGTGGGGACCGCGGTGTGGTGGAAGCAGCATTGAGCCGGGCCCCGGGGCGCCGGCGCGGCCTCATCGTCGTCTGGCTGCTGCTGGGGGTGGTGGCGCTGGGGATCGGGGCGCTGGAGTGGACCGACCGGCTCCGCGCGACGTCGGGAAGCGCGGGCGGCGCCGACCCTCGCCTCCTGCTGCCGGTGCCGCTCAGCGAGCTCGGGGCGATCGAGATCGCCGACGCGGGGAGACTCCACCGCTTCGAGCGCGACGCGACCGGCGCCTGGTTCTACCACGGCGCCCACGGCGGCGCCGAGGGGCCCCACCAGCACGATCCGGATCCGGCGCGGGCCGACCGCATCGCGCGCGCCTTCGCCGCGTTCGGGCGAACGCGCGTCGAGCGGGACTTCCCTCTCGGGCGCGACGGTGCGGCCTACGGGGTCTCCGCGCCCGAGCTCGTGATCCTCGTCTACCGCCCGGGGCAGTCGCAGCCGCTCGTCCAGTACGCGGTGGGCCACCTCGCCCCGGACACGGTCAGCCGGTACGTGACGGTGGTGGGGCACCCGGTGGTGGTGACCATCCCGGCGTACCAGATCGACAACCTGCGGGACCTGGTGCGGGCGCTGGGCGCCGCGCCTGCCCCCGGCGCGACCGCGACGGGCTCGCGATGAGAGCCACCTTCCGGGCCCTGACCGGCCTCGCGCTCGTGACCGCGGCCGCCACGAGCCCGGCGTCGGCCCATACCGGCGGCCGCAACGGTTACGCCTCGCTCGCGGTCGACGGCACCGGCGCCCGCTATGCCCTGACCCTCTGGCCGGCGAGCGTGCCCCCGGCGGTGGCCGAGGCGCTCCGGCTCGCGCGCGCCGGACCCGGCCCGGCGCGAGACCAGCTGCTGGGCTGGATCCGCGACAAGATCACGCTGGCCGCGCAGGGACGACGCTGCGAGCCGGGTCCCGGCTCGGTGGCCGATCCGGCGTCGCCCGCGGAGAGCGTCACCCTCGTGGTCGAGTACGCGTGCGGCGTCGAGATCCGCGACCTCGTGATCCGGGACGACCTGTTCGACGTGCTCGGCGCGGACTATCACACCCTCGCCCGCATCGACGCGGCGGGGACGACGAATCAGTTCGCGTTCGGCACCGAATCGCGCGAGACCCGCGTGCGGCTCGACGAGCGGCGGCGCGGCACCGGCGGCTTCGTGTGGCTCGGCATCGAGCACATCCTGACCGGATGGGACCACCTCCTGTTCCTCCTCGTGCTGCTCCTGCGCGGGGGCGGCTGGCTCTCGCTCCTCCGGATCGTCACCGCGTTCACCCTCGCCCACAGCGCGACCCTCGCCCTCGCGGCCCTCGACGTCGTGACCCTGCCCGATCGGCTCATCGAGTCGGTCATCGCCCTGTCGATCGCGCTGGTCGCGGGCGAGAATCTCCTCTTCCGCTCGCTGGTGGCCCGGCGGTGGCTGGTCAGCTTCTGCTTCGGGCTGGTCCACGGCTTCGGCTTCTCGTCCGTCCTGCGCGAGGTCGGGCTCCCCACGCAGGGCCTCGTCCTCTCGCTCCTCGGCTTCAACGTCGGGGTCGAGCTCGGGCAGGCTCTCGTGGTGGCCCTCGCGCTGCCCGCGCTGGCCCTCCTCCGGCGGACCCACTGGGAGACGCGCGTGATCCGGATCGCCTCGCTGGCCACCCTGCTCATCGGCTCGATCCTGTTCGTGGAGCGCGCGCTCTTCTGAGCACGCCGCCGTTGTCAACGTGGTGCCCCTGTGCCACGCTAGGAAGCCGTGACGACGGCCCTCCGGTTCCTGCCGCCGCTCGCGTGGTCGGTGCTGATCGCGTGGTTCTCGGGCGCCCGGTGGCACGGCGGCGCCACGACCCCGCTCTTCGAGCCCTGGCTGCGCGCGCTCTTGCCCTGGGCCACCCCCGAGCAGATCGCGGGCGCGCACTGGCTGCTGCGGAAGACCGGCCACGTCGTCGAGTACGCGGTGCTCGCGCTGCTCTGGCGGCGCGCCCTCGCCGGCCCCGACGCGCCCATGCCTTGGCGCTGGCCACTCGCGCTCGCCGCGCTCACCGCCGGGCTCGACGAGACACACCAGGCCTTCACCCCCACCCGTGAAGGGCGCATCGCCGACGTGCTGCTCGACAGCGGCGCGGCGGCGGCGGCCCTCCTGGTGGCCGCGCGCGGGATGTGGCGCGCCGCCGATGGGCTCGCGTGGCTGCTGCTCTGGGCGGCCGCCGCCGGCGGCACCGTGCTGCTCGCGATCGACGTGGCCGCTGCGGCGCCGTCGGGCTGGCTCTGGTGGAGCGTCCCCGCCGCGTGGCTCACCCTCTGGATCTGGCGACGGAGGCGCGCCCGCGCGTGAGCGACCTGCCCGCGTGGCGGCAGGGCGACCTGCCCCACGCGCCCGCCTACAACCCCATCAACCTGGTCCGGGTCATCGGACCGGGCGCGATCCTGCTCGGGCTCTCGCTGGGCGCGGGCGACTGGCTGCTCGGCCCGGCGATCGCCGCCGCCTACGGCCCGACCCTGCTCTGGGTCTGCACGCTGTCGATCCTCTTCCAGGCCGCGCTCAACGCGGAGATGGCGCGCTACACGCTGGCCACCGGCGAGCCCATCTTCACCGGCTTCATGCGCCAGCGGCCCGGCGCGGGGTTCTGGGCCGCCGGCTACTCGCTCCTCCATCTCGCGCAGGTGGGCTGGCCCGGCTGGGCGCTCGCGGGCGGCTCCGCCCTCGCCGCGCTGCTGCTCGGCCGCGTGCCGCGCGCGGAGGATCGCGACGCGGTGGTCGGCTTCGGGTACCTGATCTTCCTCGCCGCGGTCGGGCTCGTGCTGCTCGGCCGGCGCGCCCAGCGGGCGTTCGAGATCGCCGAGTGGATCATGATGGCGTGGATGCTGGGGTTCCTCGTCGCGCTGGCCGTCCGCTTCGTGCCCGGGACGGCCTGGTCCCGGCTCGCGTGGAGCTTCGCGGGCCGGCCGCTGTGGGAGCCCGGCTTCGTCGCGACGAGCTTCCCCGCCGCCACGATCGACTGGACGCTCGTCACCGCCTTCGCGGCGTACTCCGGCGCGGGCGGGACCATCAACGCCATGCTCACCTACTGGCTGCGCGACAAGGGCTTCGGCATGGCGGGCACCGTGGGGGCGCAGCCCACGCCGGTGGGCGACCAGACCATCCTGCTGCCGCGCGACGGGGCCATCTTCCCGCCCAGCGAGGCGAACCTCGCGAAGTGGCGCGAGTGGTGGCGCTATCTCCGGGCGGACCTCTCCTATCTGTGGACGGCGGGCTGCCTGATCGGCATGGGCCTGCCGGTGCTGCTCGCGCTCGACGCGGTGCCCGCGGGCACCGACATGGGCGGCTTCGGGGCCGGCGCGGTCTTCGCGCGCGAGCTGACCCGGCGCTACTCGGCCCTGCTCTGGCTGCCCGCGCTGCTGACCACGCTCTGGATCTTCTTCTCGACCCAGGTCGGCATCGTGGAGGGCTTCACGCGCAACGTGACCGAGATGCTCTGGACCGCGGGGGTGCGACCGGTCAGCGCGGGCCGGGTCTACTACCCGGTGCTCGCGCTCTTCGTGCTCGCGGGGTGCCTCGCCATGACGGTGGCGGATCCCCTCACCCTGATCGTGATCGGCGCGGACATCGCGGCGGTGAACTTCGCGGTGCTGTCCTTCCACACCCTGCGCCTGAATCGCGCGCTGCTGCCGGAGGCCCTGCGACCGCCGCGCTGGCGCGAGGCGGTGGTCGCGGTGGGGGGCATCGGCTTCGCGGTGCTGGCGCTCCTCGCGACGGCGGCCCGGCTCGGGCTGCTGCCCGCGTCGGGCCGCTGAGCTACACCCCGCCGACCGCGCGGCCGTTCACGAGCACGAGCTTCAGATCCGCGAGCGCCTCGATGCGCTCGGCCGGGTCGCCCGCGACCGCGATCAGATCCGCCGCGTAACCGGGAGCCACGCGGCCGGTCACCTCGCCCAGGCCCAGGCAGTCCGCCGCGGTGACGGTGGCGCACCGGATCGCCTCGAGCGGGGTCATGCCGTACTTCACCATCAGCGTGAGCTCGGGCAGCAGGGAGCCGTGGAAGTTGAGCGGGGTGCCCGAGTCGGCGCCCGCCGCGATGCGCACCCCCGCGCGATGCGCGAGCTGGAAGCTCGCCACGTGCGCGGGCACGACCTGCTCGGACTTGCGGACCATGAATTGCGGGATCCCCGCCGCGAGCCCGCCCGCCGCGATGGCGATGGGCGCGTTCAGGGTCGGCACCAGGAAGGTTCCGTCGCGCCGCATGTGGGCCACGATCTCCTCGGTGAGGAAGACGCCGTGCTCGATCGAGGTGATCCCCGCGTCGATCGCCTCGCTGATCCCGGTCGCGGCCATCGCGTGGGCCGCGGTGCGGCGCCCCGCCTTGCGCGCCTCCTCGATGGCCGCGCGCATCTCCTCGAGGGTCATCTGGGGCGAGCCGGGCTCCACCCCGGGGGTCATCACGCCGCCGGTGGCGATGATCTTGATCACGTCGGCGCCCGCCTTGAGCTGCTCGCGCACCGCCTTGCGCGCGTCGTCGGGCCCGTCGGCCTCGCGGCCGAGCCAGTGCCCGTGCCCGCCGGTCATGCACACCGGGCGGCCGGCGGCGAGGATGCGCGGCCCGTCGATCAGCCCTTCCTGGATCGCCCGCCGCGCGGCGATCTCCACGTACTCGCGGCCGCCCAGGTCCCGCACCGTGGTCACCCCGGCGCGCGCCGTCTCGCGGGCGCGCAGCAAGGCCTTGATGGCGGTCAGGGCCAGGGGCTCCTCGCGCAACGGCCGCACCGGATCGGCCTCCGCCCCGAAGCAGAGATGCACGTGGCAGTTGATGAGCCCGGGCAAGAGCGTGTAGCCCGCCAGGTCCAGCCCGTTGCCCCGCGGCGCCCGCGCGTCGTCGACCACCGCGGTGATCACGCCGCCCTCCACCACCACGGATCGGCCCCGCACCGGCTCCGCCCCGGTGCCGTCGATGATCCGCGCCCCACTGAGTACCAGCGTTCCAGAGCTGTCCATGGCGCCTCGGGTCAGAGTTTGAGCCGCGGGTCGAGCGTGTCGCGCAGGCCGTCGCCGAAGAGGTTGATGCCGAGCACGGTGATGAGGATCGCGAGACCCGGGAACGTCGCCAGCCACCAGGCGGTCGAGAGGTAGACACGGCCATCGGCGAGCATGCCGCCCCAGGTGGGCGTGGGCGGCTGCACGCCCAGTCCGAGGAACGAGAGCGCGGACTCGATCACGATCACCCGCGCCATGTCGAGGGTGGCCACCACCAGCCACGGGGTGAAGGTGTTGGGCAGCACGTGGGTGACCAGGACCCGCCAGTGCCGGCTGCCGAGCGCCACCGCCGCGTGCACGTACTCGCGCTCGCGGATCGAGAGCACCTCGCCCCGGACGACCCGCGCGTACACCACCCAGGACGACACCCCGATGACGATGATGATGTTGCGCAGGCTCGGGCCCAGCACCCCGATGATCGCGATCGCGAGCAGGATGAACGGGAAGGCGAGCTGGACGTCGGCCAGACGCATCAGGAAGTCGTCCATGCGGCCGCCGAAGTAGCCGGCCACGAGCCCGATGACCATGCCGAGCACGCCCGAGATGACCACCGCGGCCAGCCCCACCACCAGCGCGATGCGCGAGCCGAATACGATGCGCGAGAGGATGTCGCGCCCGAGGTGGTCGGTGCCGAGCGGGTGCACGCGCCCCTGCGCGTCCTGCCAGCCCGGCTCCCGCAGCCGTTGGCCGATGTCCTGCTCCAGCGGATCGAACGGGGCGACGATCGGCGCGATCAGGGCGGCCAGCATCACCGCCAGCACCACGAGCATGCCGAAGAGCGCGGTGCGGCGCCGCACCAGCCGCCGGAGCAGCGTCACCCACTCGCGGTCCGCCCAGGGGCGCGGCCGGACGGGCGGCGCGATCTCGGGGGCGGCGGGGGCGGCGGCGGGATGGAGCTGCGCGCCCTCGGCGGGAGTGGACGGCGGCAGCGCGGCCATCAGCGGTACCGGATGCGGGGATCGAGGTAGGTGTAGACGATGTCGACCAGGAAGTTGACGATCACGAAGGTGCTCGCGAGCAGGAAGACCGCGGACTGGACGACCGGATAGTCACGGTTGAAGATGGCCTGCACCGAGAGCCGCCCCACCCCCGGCCACGCGAAGATCGTCTCGGTGATGACCGAGCCGCCGAGGAGGGTGCCCAGGTCGATCCCCACGATGGTGACGATCGGGATCGACGCGTTCTTGAGCGCGTGCTTCCACACCACCGGCGACTCGCCGACCCCCTTGGCGCGCGCGGTGCGGATGTAGTCCTGGGCGAGCACCTCGAGCATCCCCGAGCGGGTGAGCCGTGTGATGCGCGCGGTGGTGAAGAGCCCGAGAGTGATCGCGGGCAGGATCAGGTGCTCGAGGCCGCCGCGGCCCGAGGAGGGCAGCCAGTTCAGCCGCACCGAGAAGACCAGGATCAGCATGATCCCGAGCCAGAAGGTGGGCATGGCCTGCCCGAGCAGCGCGGACACCGTCGCGATGTAGTCGACCGCGGTGTTGCGCTTCATCGCGGAGATGATGCCGGCCGGGATCGCCAGGGCCAGCGCGATCAGGAGGCCCGCCCCCGCGAGCTGGAAGGTGGCGGGCAGCCGCTCGACCACGAGGGGCATCGCGGGCTCGCCGTGGCGCAACGACTCGCCGAAGTCCCCGCGGACTGCCCCCTTGAGGAAGCGGAGGTACTGGACGGCCACCGGGTCGTCGAAGCCCATCGCGGTGCGGAACCTCGCGATGTCCTCGGCGGTCGCGTCGGGGGGCAGCAGGAGCGCGGCGGGGTCACCGGTCAGGTGCAGGATCAGGAACACCACGACCGAGACGCCGAAGAGGACCAGGAGGGATTGCCAGAGCCGGCGCAGCAGGTACGACCTCACGAGCCGACGCGCTCCAGCCGGGCCACCGCCTCGATGTGCGGGGTGTGCGGGAACATGTCGACCGGCTGCACCCATTCGAGCCGGTAGCCGCCGCGCACCAGCTCCCCCAGGTCGCGGGCCAGTGTGGTGGGGTTGCACGATACGTAGACGATGCGGCGGGCCCCGAGCGTGATGAGGGCGTGCAGCGCCTTGGGATGGAAGCCCGCGCGCGGGGGATCCGCGACCACCACCTCCGCGGTCACCCCCTTGGCGATCAGGGAGGGCAGCACGAAGCGGACCTCGCCGCACACGAACGTGCAGTTGGTGATCCGGTTGGCCGCCGCGTTCACCCCCGCGTCGTCCACCGCGGCCTGGGCCACCTCGACGCCGTACACCCATCGCGCGCGCCGGGCCAGGAGCAGGCTGATCGCGCCGGTGCCCGAGTAGAGGTCGTAGACCGTCTCGGTCCCGGTGAGCCCCGCGGACTCGATGACGAGCTCGAAGAGGCGCTCGGCCTGCCGGGTGTTGGTCTGGAAGAACGAGCTGGCCGAGACCTGGAAGGTGAGCCCGCCCACCCCCTCGCGGATGTGGTCGCGGCCGCCCAGCAGGTGCTCCTCGACCCCGACCGCCACGCTGGCCTTCTTGGGGTTCACGTTCATGACCACGCTGGTCGTGCCCGGGTCGCGCGCCTGCAGGCGCTGGGCGAGCGGGGCCAGCTCGGACACCGCGGGCGCGGACGTCACCACGTTGGCCATGAGCTCACCGGTGTGCGTGCCCTCGCGCAGCATGAGGAAGCGCAGGAGCCCTTCGCCGCTGTCCTGCTCGTAGACGGTGAGGCCGCGCTCGACGAAGAAGGCGCGCCCCTCGCCCAGCAGCGCGTTCATGCGATCGGACTGCAGCAGGCAGCGCTCGATGTCGAGCACCGAGTCGTAGCGATCGGCCTCGTGGAGCCCCACCACCAGCGGCTCCTTCGCGGTCCGCGCCACCGTGAACTCCATCTTGTTCCGGTACCCGAACGTCTCCTGGGCGCCGATGATGGGCCGGACCTCGATGCCCTTGAGCCCGCCCAGCCGCTCCAGCGCGTCCACCACCTGCTTGGCCTTGAAGGCGAGCTGGGCGGGATAGGCCATGTGCTGGAGACGGCAGCCGCCGCAGCGCCCAAAGTATGGGCAGGGCGCGTCCACGCGCTGGGGGGACGGCTCCTCGATGGCGTCGATGACCCCCCGCCCGAAGCGCGAGCGCACCTGCACGAGGCGCACGCGGAGGCGATCGCCGGGCAGGCCGCCCGGGACGAAGACCACGTAGCCATCGGCCCGCCCGACGCCCTCGCCCCCGAAGGCCAGGTCGTCGATCGTCAGGGACAGAATCTCCCCGCGTTTGGGTCGGGCCATGGTAGCGACACTATAAATGTCGCTACGATCTGAGTCAATTTGCCCCCTCCCCGCTCCGGTCGGCCAGCGGCCCCCCGTTCAAGCTAGCGAGGACATACCGGCTCAAGTATCATGGATCCACGATGGGGTCGGCCCGCTCTTCCTTCCCGGTCCGTGTAGGCACGATGCTGACCGCCGCCGTACCCGCCCTCGGAGAGCGGCTGCTCGCCGAGCGCATCCGCCAGAGCTGGCGCGGGGCCGTCGGCGCGGAGCTGGCCCATCGCACCCGGCCCGGTGAGCTCCGGGCCGGCACCCTCACGGTGATGGCCGACAATTCCCCCTGGCTCCAGGAGCTCTCCATGCGATCCGCGGAAGTCCTCGAAGCGGTCCGCGCCCGGTTTGGCCCGTCCGTCACCGCGCTGCGCCTCAGCCTGGCCGGCCCCGCCCCGGTCCCTGAGCGGCCGGCGTCCCGCCGGGCCGCCTCTGCAGCTCCGCTGAGGCTCGACGCCGACGAGATGGCCCTCGTGGAAACCGCCGCCGCGCCGGTGCGCGACGAGGCGCTGGCCTCCACGGTTCGCCGCATCATGGCCAAGGGCCTGATCGCGCGCCGGGGCGGGGCCGTCCTCGTGCTCCTGTTCGCGGCGGGCACGCTCGCCGGCTGCGCGACCGCGCAGACGAGCGAGGGGGAGCCGGTCGGTCCCAAGAGCATCACGATCGCCCCGCCCGGCCGCCGCGCGGTCGGTGTCCAGGGCGAGGCCTACGACCACTACGTGATCGCGCAGATGGAGGCCCGCGCCGGCCGCCTGCCGCAGGCCATCGGCCAGCTCCGTGAGGCCATCAAGTTCGATCCCAACACCGCGGTCCTCTGGATCCAGCTCTCCCAGTGGCTGATCCGGATCAACGACACCGCGGGCGCCTTCACCGCCGCGCAGAAAGCCATCGCGCTCGAGCCCGACAACGCGGGCGCCCACATGACGCTGGCCGACCTCTACAAGCGCCAGCGCAAGACCGCGGAGGCGGAGGCCGAGCTGGAGCGGGCGGTGGCGCTCGACCCGCAGACCCCGGACGGCTACCTGGCCCTGGCCCAGCTCCACTTCGAGGGCAAGAGCTACGACAAGGCGCGCGCGGTGCTGCGGCGGCTGGTGACCGCGCGGCCGAACCTCTCCCAGGGCTATTACCTGCTGGGGCGCATCGGCATCGAGAACGAGCAGTGGGACGAGGCCCTGACCAACCTCAAGCGCGCGGTGGACCTCGACCCGGATCACGACGGGGCGTGGTCCGCGCTCGGCTTCGTCTACGAGGCCCAGAACAAGCTCGACGACGCGGTCGCGGTCTACAAGGAAGCGCTCAAGGCCAACCCGGACAACGCGGCCTTCGTGGAGCGGCTGGGCGATCTGCTCGTGAAGCTCGGGCGCTACGGCGAGGCCCAGAGCGAGATCGAGTCGCTGGTGGACTCCCTCCCGCGCGATCCGCGGGTGTGGCTGAAGCTGGGCGCGATCCACTACGAGCAGAAGCAGTACGACAAGGCGATCTCCGCCTTCCGGCAGGCCGTCGCGCTCGAGCCGGGCAACATGCGGACGCGCTACTACCTGGCCACCGCCCTGATGGATTCGGGCAAGGACGACGAGGCGCGGGACGAGCTGGAGAAGATCCTCAAGGCGGATCCCCGCTCGGTGGACGCGCGCGTGCAGCTCGGCTTCCTCTACGGGCGCGCCAAGCGCCACGACGAGGCGGTGGCCACCCTGCAGGAGGCGGTGAACCTCGAGCCGAAGCGCCCCGAGCTCTTCCTCTACCTGGGCACCGCGCTCCAGCGCGCCAGCGAGTACGATCGGGCCGCGTCCGTGCTGCGCGAGGGGCTGTCGGTCGACGACAAGAACAAGGACCTCCACTTCCAGCTCGGAGTGGTCCTGGAGAAGCAGCAGCGCTTCGACGACGCCGTCAAGTCGTTCCGCCGCGTCCTCGTCATCGATCCCAAGCACGCCGAGTCGTACAACTACATCGGCTACATGTACGCCGAGAAGGGCACGAACCTGCCCGAGGCCGTCCAGCTCATCCAGCAGGCGCTCGCGATCGAGCCCGAGAACGGCTACTTCATCGACAGCCTGGGCTGGGCGTACTACCAGCAGGGCCGCTATCAAGAGGCCCTGCGCGAGCTGAAGCGCGCGGTGAGCCTGGCCAAGGAAGACCCGGTGCTCTACGAGCACCTGGGCGACGCCTACATCAAGAACAACCTCGCGAACGAGGCCATCGAGGCGTGGGAGAAGTCGCTGCAGGTGGACCCGAACGCGCCCACCGCCCCGCAAGTGAGGATCAAGATCCGGGACGCGCGGGAGAACCAGCTCCGGGTCAAGGGTGCGCCGCCCAAGGCCGAGCAGAAGTAGCCGGCTCCGTCTGGCCGGCGGCCTCCTCCTGGCCGTCGCCAGCCTGTCCGCCTGCGCCACCACCGCGCCGCCCCCCGCCCCGCCCCCCATCGCCGAGGAAGCGCGCGCGGCCCTCGCCCGCATCGAGCAGCATCGCCGGTCGCTGGTCGACCTGCGCTCCCTGGCCGACATCACGCTGCGCCGCAGCGGCCGGTCCCAGCGCCTCTCCGGCGTCATGCTGCTCCTGGGGGAGCCCGCCTCGCTCCGCTTCGAGGCCCTCTCGCCGTTCGGCACGCCGGTGCTGATCGTGGCCGGCGACCCTCAGAGCCTCACGCTCTGGGAGGTACTGGACAACCGGGCCTATCTCGCCCCGACTTCCCCGGACGCCAATCGGCGCTGGCTCGGCCTGGCGCTGGGCGGTGAGGATCTCGTCGCGCTGCTCGCGGCCCGCGCCCGGCCGCTGCCCGATCCGACCCAGGTGGAGCTGGTGGCCCCCGACGAGGCCGGCCCGTCGGTCCGCCTGACCGGGCGCGACGTCGAGCAGCGCATCTGGTTCGACCCGGCCAGCGGGCAGGCCAAGCAGGTCGAGTGGACCGGCAAGAATCCGGCGCGGGTGACGTTCACCCCGACGCCGCCGGACGCCCCGCCGGCCGGGCTCCGGCTCGAGACGCCGGACGGGGCGCTGCGCGTCTCGGTCACCTACCGTGATCCCAAGATGAACACCGGGCTCGACCCCGCGCTGCTGCAGCTGACCGTCCCGGAACACGTTAGAATTCAAGACTTCCGTTGACACTCTTTCGCGGCACATGGTAGCCTACGCTGCCTTGTCGAAGCGGTCGCGGGGGCGCGCGCAGGTGGTGCTTCGCACCTCCGCCAAGGTGAACCTGGCCCTCGAGGTGCTGGGGAAGCGGGGCGACGGGTATCACGAGATCGCGACGGTGCTGCAGGCGGTGGACCTGTTCGATCGCCTGAAGCTGGAAGTGGCCGACACTCTCTCATTGCACACGGATGATCCTGACTTGCCCACCGACGACGGCAACCTGGTGATGCGCGCCGCCCGTCTGCTCCAGAAGGCGGCGGGCATCGAGGCCGGGGCCCGGATCCGGCTGAGCAAGCGCATCCCGGTGGCGGCCGGGCTGGGCGGTGGTTCGAGCGACGCGGCGGCGACGCTCTGGGGGCTGAGCCGGCTGTGGCGGCTTCGCTGGCCCAAAGCGCGGCTGCAGGAGCTGGCGGTGGAGCTGGGCATGGACGTGCCGTTCTTCCTCGGAACCGGGCGTGCGGTGGCCCGGGGGCGCGGCGAGCGGCTGACCACGCTGCCCGGCGGGGGCGGCTATGCCCTGGTGCTGGTGAATCCCCGCGTGCCCCTGTCGACACGAGAGGTATACGGTCGGGTGCCGGCGGGCTGGCGGGCCGAGGCCACCGGCACGGAGCGGGTGATCGAGGCGCTCCGGACACGGAACGTGAACACGGTGGCATCGGCGCTGACGAACAATCTGGAGAGCGTGGTCGAGCCGGTGCTCCCGGTCATCGGCCGCATGAAGGCGGCCCTCTTGGCGGCGGGAGCACTTGGAGCGATCATGTCCGGGAGCGGACCGACCGTATTCGGGATGGCGCGCTCCCTGGACCACGCGCGGCAGATCCGGACGCGGGTGAGCCGGGCGGGCTGGGCCTGCTGGGCGGTACGCACGAACTCCGGTCCCGCGATCCGCGCCACGTGACCACACTGGGGCGTCGTTCAGTGGCAGGACTCGGGGCTTTGGCCCCCGCAATGGAGGTTCGATTCCTCCCGCCCCAGCCACCATTGCTCGAAGCACGCGCACAGGAGACGGCATGTACGAGCTGAAGCTCTTCTCCGGTAACGCGAACCGCCCGCTCGCGGAGGAGATCGCCAAGACGCTGCACGTCCCCCTGGGCGACGCGGACGTCTCGCGCTTCTCCGACGGCGAGGTGTACGTGCAGATCAACGAGAACGTCCGCGGCCAGGACATCTTCGTGATCCAGCCCACGTGCCCGCCGGTGAACGATCATCTGATGGAGCTGCTCGTGATGATCGACGCGTTCAAGCGCGCGTCCGCCCGGCGGATCAC